>JAABUO010005223.1_pt1 | contig 15164 bp, 13 predicted proteins | sample 5559291 | NCBI WGS metagenome assembly JAABUO01 (sample SAMN10711878, study PRJNA513372) | rock metagenome | isolation source: Antarctica rocks | place: Antarctica: Victoria Land, Finger Mt sud
TTTTTTGTGAAAGGCTTGGCTTACCAGCCTGGAGGTGCTGCCGGGATCAATAAAGGAAGCGACCCATTGAGCGACCCCGAGCTCTGTCGCCGCGATGTATTTGTGTTTCAGAGCCTTGGCATCAATACAATACGTGTTTATGGTGTTGACCCAGATGTAAATCACGATGCTTGCATGAGTCTTTTGGCAGCAGCTGGCATATACGTCATACTGGACGTCACTTCTCCATTGTCGGGCGAGCATCTCCATCGATATCAACCCTGGACAACCTATGCGCCTCCCCTAATGAAGCGTATCTTCAAAGTAATGGAGGTATTTTCTGGGTATGACAATAGTCTTGGCTTTATTGCTCTCAATGAAGTTGTCAACGACGAGAAAAGTGCCGAGAATGCACCCAATTACATAAAAGCGCTTGTACGTGATATGCGAGCATACGCAAAGAATCATATTCATCGAGAAATACCTATTGGCTACGCAGCGGCCGATGTGCTAGAATATCAGCAATCTCTGAGTAGCTACCTACAATGTGGTGAAGAAGGCTACGTGGATTTCGTCGGCATTAACACTTATCGATGGTGTGGTGATGCAGATTACGAGAGCTCGTTGTATTGGCAGTTGGTGGATGATTATAAAAACTTCTCTGTTCCTCTAGTTATTTCTGAGCATGGCTGCAACAGAGTCCAGCCAAGGAAATGGAATGAAATCGCAGCTATACTTGGTCCCAAAATGTGCGACGTGTTCAGCGGAGGCGTTGCTTACGAATATACAATGGAGAAGCAGGCCGATGGTCAGTATGGTGTCGTCCAAGTCAATGGAACCAGTTTGAAGTACCTTCCTGGCGAATTTGCAGCGTTATCAAAGGCATACCTTAAATCTCCTTCTCCAAACGTGCAGGTAAAGGAAAGCCGACTGGCAAAGCGTCCGGAATGCCCTCCGAGCTTTGACAAAATTGCCAATAAACCCATTCCATCAAGTCAATCCAAAGATTTGATAAATGAGGGACTTCATGGCAAGGATTTCAAAAGAGGGAGGTTCATACCAGTTGACAGATGGGAGACAACAAGATACACAATTGACGATGCAAAGGGCGCAAGAGTCTTGTCCGCTAAAATCAAGCAAGTTGCAAGTTTAGAGCAAGGTGCCATCTCCGAGAATGGCTACGACCCCCAGCCTGGTCTCTCCAAAGACGTAGATGGGTCAGAGGAACCAACGGCAACCACGACTAAAGGCGATGCGCCTTCGAAGACTACGGATGCAACGGCGCAATCAAGCTCAGGCGCAGCCTCCCAACATTTGCCTTCTTCGCTCTTCTCAACATTCTTTGGCATGCTAGGGTTGTTATTAATAGGGTAGGACAGACAGATAATTTAATTTGCCTTTCACTGCTTGCTGAAATGCCTGTCTGTCTTCATTTATTGAGAATTTACAAGCATCACGTGGTTCCAATTCCATTTCCTCAATTGCCGCCCATTCTTTACCATTGCTGCAATGACTACACAAAACTCTGACGTGTTTGCCTGGGTTTACGCTGGAATCACTCTAGTTGGAGGCATCATCGGGTATGCAAAAGCAGGCTCACAAGCGTCTTTGATTTCAGGCGCGCTTTCGGCAACTGCCATTGGTTATGGAGCCTATCACACTTCGCAAAATATGGCCAACTGCAAGCCTATTTTTGTCACCGCACTTGCCCTATTGGGTTTCTTCACGAAGCGTTTCTACGAGAGTGGCAAAATGATGCCCAGTGGTATCATGGCTAGTTTGAGCTTCCTCGCCTTCATTCGATATGGACGTATTTTGATCGTGTAATGGAGTCAACTCATGCTACGTAGGAAAATGTATCCGTGTATTTATCCATATCGCCCGGACTTACATCGTGAACCGAGAAGTGGTGATTTGCACTGTAAGCAAGATTCAATACCAGCTAGCCGTAATCTCCGTTGTGGAATCGCTCCAGCGAGAAGTATGATGCCTGGATCGGGTCCTGGTCGAAAACGCGTCCATCAAGCGCATATGCAGCCCTTGCAGCACTTTCCAGACTACAAAATTGAATGAATACCCGTTGGTTTTTGACCAAAATTCGCTCTATCTGTCCGTAAACACGCGAACACTCATCCCCAATATCTTGAACATCCTCTTCTGTCATGTCTAAGCCATCTAAAACGACAAGAAGACTGATTTCGCGGGGTTTGTTCTTGTCCACAATCTTACCATGACCGCCTTGCTTTTGTTTGACTGTGAGCGGCTTAGTGATACCCGTCGACGCGGCACCAAGCCCTTGGCCTTCTTCCCACCCATATTTATGCAAAAGTCTCTTGGCAAAGTTTTTCTGCCCCGGCGTAGATATAGACTGAGGAGCTTGCGCGTTGATCTGGGAGGATGCAAAGCCGCTGAAGCCGGCAACATCAGACATCATATTGCTTGTCGCATCAGGTATCTCGAACGCTCGTTTGTCATCTTCATCTTCCTCAGATAGGTGGTCTCGGCAGTACAAATATTCTTGGTATTCGTCGAGCATTCGCGATTGCTCGTTGCTGTTCTTGTACTCTTCATAGACACTGGGCCGAGTCGGGTCATACTCATCGTCCCAATTCAATTCCTTACTTCTCTTGTTCCTTCTCTGTCTCTTTGGCAATGGGGTCGCATCATAAGTATCTTTCGTCCATGTTTCGAATCTAGTCTTCTGCACCTGTGGTCTCTTAACAACCTGCGGTTTTGGCATGAGAGACTGATTAGCCTTGCTGGTCGGTTGCTTCCGAGGCTGGAATACTGGTCTGACAAGCATTTGCTTTCCAAGACTGTCTTCTGCATGATATTGAGCCTCCTCATTCGCTGGCTCGGCTGAATATAAAACAGGTTCTGCAGTTATTTGGGGGTTCTTCTGAAGGCTGTCATACACCTTTGCACAATCTGATGTTCCAGGCAGGCCAGTGCCGCCATAGAGCGACATAGCCCGTATTCCTACGGATTGCTACCAACGTCTGAATTTCTTGTGCTGATAGGATGAGCCCACCTCTTCCAATTTATATGGATAAGGGCCGACTTCAATGCTCGCACCCTTCCTGATGCTTCCCTTCTCTTGCCATCAACACCACCTTGTTACTGTGGAGGTCAGCCTGTACGAGACATGGCAATGAAATGTTCACCCTAAGTACTCTGCCATTGGAATGGAAAATTTTCATTTTACCAATACAACTGTTCTACCTAAGGGTCTCCTTGTGGTAAAGCAAATCGGCCCTGATTGATGTTACAAACACTGCGGCAGCTTCCTAGGTCGCGGTACGAACTTTGAAGGCAACGTTGATAACATACTTCTGGTTTTGCTTCAAGGCAGCCTTCCTCGCAATTGCATCCAAAAACGTTGCACTCCTTCTTCCCACAAAAAAAGCCCTCCAATGGATTCCCGTCTAAGCATATTGGGTTGGCTTGATGTCCCACTGGGCGCCCAACATAAAGGGGTCTGCAACATACAGCTATTGTTGATGCCGCATACGAAACCAACAGAAGCCAGAAGTAGAAAGGATCCATCGATTGTCTTGTAGAAGTTCAGCAATACGGTTTTTATATCTCTCAGGGAGTTATTGCCAAGGCAATGTGGTTTCATGATACCTGTCAAAGTTAATCCTCTCGTTTCCTTTTCCATGTCATGCTTGCTTACTGTGCAGAAACGGCATAGCACATGAGTGTGAATTTATGGAGAGTGCTGTCGATATTGGTTTTGCTGCAAAAGTTAGCCGACCAAGAGTCTGGGCAAGAATGTATATGATGATTATCGGCAGAATATGGACAGGTTTTCTTTGAGGTTCCGCGACTAGAATTTCGGAACAGGTATGAATTTTGTAATAAGTTACACAAACTTGAAAGGCAAAGTCATTAGTTGTGAGAACAGTGGCAATGCGCGAGATACTGGATGTCAACACAAAACACGCTCTTCATATCTTTCATGGATGTTCTTGGGCTTTGAGACATGTTTATGGACTGGTTGTGGGTGGAATTTGGTTACAATCTGGCATTGGGTACTGTAGTCATTTTGGCACTTGGAATTGGAGCACCGCTACGATATAATAAAAGCCATGGTGTGTTTCCCGGTACATTCAACGAGCCTCGCATCTGTGGTCCGTTCGTTGCGATGGCAAGACTCATTAAAGTAACTGACGATGCTGAAGCTATTTTGATCTTCGCAGTTTTCCTGTCGACTGAACGACGGCATACGATGAATGGCACAGGTAGAGGCAGAGGCACAAAAGTTTTGTTATTCGGCAGTCATTTTTATGATAGCCTTATGTGGGCGAGCTGAGTGAAATGTTGAACTTACAAAAGCGTGTTTGTTGAATGAATCACTACGGGATCGACTGACCAGAAATTACGATTTTAATACGCTTCGACCTCTATCAAATAGCCAACATACACCACTGACTAATAAATTGAAATGAAAGGTAGGCCATAACATTCCTTGTTCTTTTGTGATGTTAAAAATGCATAGTTCAACTGACTTCAATTGAAGAAAATCAATACCATCTTTCATTATTGTCTGAATCACTGTACTTTCTTCTTCCGGAGAGCCATTCTAATTACAGTTGATTGTCTGGAACTAGACTCGGATTCATTGTGTATGGTTATGTGTATGGTTATGTGTATGGCTATGTGTATGGTTACTCTGCAATCGAACGCATTGGAGTCCGCAGCTTCATACTATGTGCTAAACGTGTGGGATCCCTGCGCTTTGCAGTCCTCCTTACTCCTTGAAGAAATCTTTGATTTTCTTTTGGGACTTATCGTACGGAATACTGCTTATGCCGCCGCGACCCTTTTTTAAGCCCTTCAAATGGTCAGTCGCATTCTCTCGAACGACACGACACATATTGGGAGATTCACGAACAAGATGTGAATAGCCTGTGTTGCTCCAAACGCACCGCTGGGGGATATTAAGAACAGTTATGAGTGAGCCGAGGAAAAGACCATGTGATACAACAGCTACATAGCAGTCGGCAGAGAGTGGATCGAGTTGTTCCACAACAAATTTCCGAGCTCGCGCATACATAGCTTGCCGACTTTCACCATCTCTTGGACGACTCACAGAGCTATATCGCTTCCCTTCCGCTGACCCAAGATGCTGTTCCATCAATTCATCGTTGATTTTCCATCCCGCATCGAGATGATGCTTTCTTATGGCAAGAGCCGTCTCATGGGCCCTTGAAAGTGGTGATGCGAATATATGCGATAGAGGGGTATCTTTAAGTGCGACACCAAGAGCCTGAGCTTGTGATACTCCATGTAACGTGAGGGGATGGTCCGTCACACCTGCCCATAGTCTTTGTGCATTCCCCGTAGACTCCGCATGTCGGATGAGCAAAATATTCATGAACTCATTGCTCAACTTCCGAGTCACGTGAAGCATGTAAATACTTAGTTGCCAGCATTCAATACATACGCTAGGAGATCGAGTTTACGCATCTGGCTGGGCTCGTTGTGCGATTGTGTGCCTTCGATTTAGCCAATGAACGCACCAGTTGGCCTCTCCTTTCCTGCACCAATCGGAAGCCCTCTAATGTGCTGACATGTGCCTGAATATCGGGCCACGTCCGTAGCCCCACCAGAATCCTGCTGTATCCAGATTCGCCTGTAATAAGCTTACATCCACGTGGAAAGCTCCGTTTGGCGTGTTCTTGTCCTGGGCCGCGATCATGAAGGTCGCTGTCGTTGGAAGCGGCTTGGCTGGGCTTGTTGCTGCTTACTCTCTTGCTCCGGTGGCTGAAGTGCACATCTACGAGAAGGGAGACAAGATAGGCGTGCATGGTGCCAGCTTGGACTACAAGGGCGATACCATCGATGCGCCTATGCGATCATTCGCAGGTGGGTACTACCGAGAGCTGCGCAGGCTATGTCACGACCTGCATGTGCCGCTGAAACGCACCTTCTATGCTTATAATTTTGCTTCACCGAAAGGTATCGACTTTCGACTTTATGGGAGAGGCGGTCTGAATGGGTTCTGGGGAAGGGGCCTGTGGCATACGTTTGTGGTAGCTTTGGCATATATCTACTTCTCCATATTGGCTCTCATCTTCACCTTTCTCTATCCCTGCCCGGATCAATCTATAGGCGAATTTTGCCATTCATTTCGCATACCACTCAGTTTTGTGAAGCTCTTATGCATCACCTTCTCTGCAGTCACTGGCACATCGCATACGCAAGCGATGACACTGCCTGCCAGTGACGTGCTTTCATACAAGGCACGCACGATGTTTCACCCTCATTACGTAATGAGATGGGGAATCGCATCATTGTGCCGAAAGCTACTGCGGGAAAATATAACTGTGCACCTGAACGAAGGGGCTGTCTTCGTAACATCCGGCGTGCTGACTACACAAAAGGGCGACGTGAGAAAGTCAGAGGCGTTTGATCACATAATTATGGCCACACCTCCGGCCTGTGCTTCGCACATCATCGATGATATTGAATGTGTCAAGCTTCTCACACAGATACCGACTCAACTGTTGCAAGTTCTCACGCATACATCACGGCATCCCCAGTTGGTGACTACAAGTCCTTTGGGCATCAACTTCATGAGCTACGAGGATCATACGGTGTCGACACAGGCCATCACCAACGAGCTCTGCCAGACCTCGTCCGGCTTGGACCTAGACTTGCCAATCGGGCCGGATGATGTCATTGCAAAGAGTGTTTTCATCCGCACGCTGCGGAACGGGCCCAGCAGGAGTGTCACCAAGCGCATTCAGGCGGTCAACGGCAGGGGCGGGGTGTGGTTTGTGGGAAGCTGGGTGTGGGACGGGCTGGTGCTGCTGGAGGGCTGTGCAGTCAGTGCGCTGAAGGTTGCAGAGGCCATCAAACATGTACATCAGCAGTCAGCATCGACACATATAGAGAATTAGAGACGTACACATCAACAACGTTCACATAACTTAACGTATTTCTTGGTGTGAGCTGGCTTCAGGGCCCAGGCCGTTGGCGTGCGCGTGCGAATTTCGTAATTTTTGGGTGGCCCAACCAAACCTTGTAGACTCTGCAATCCAAGCATCGTTGGCAGACAGCCACCGCACCGCTTTTACCTTCATCCGCTGCGTCTGGCGAGCAGCGCAGGCCCGGTTACATACAGACATGCTGTTAAAGGTACCCTATGCGTCGCAAAGAAGAGATGTGTTCCTGCGGTCATTCACAAAGGCCAGGGTCCTGTTCCTGGTTGTGCTGGCCGTCGTGTTCTTTGCCGTCCATCGCGGCGTATCCTCCTCCTCAGAGACACTTCGCAAGTACTACTGCTTTGGTCCGGCCAAGTCTCCGATGGATATGACTGCGAATGAGAACGAGAGATGGTTTGCGCAAGGGACTCCGGTGCTCTTTAACCACCACAGTCCGTATGAGGTCAATGCGACGAGTATTGTCGGAAAGGACTTGAACAAGATCACGGCAACCAAGAACGGACTTGAAAATAGAGAGCGAGTTTTGATGCTTACCCCGCTGCGCGATGCTGCATACTACATCCCCAAATACTTTGAGCTCATCTCTCAAATTACCTACCCCCATGAGCTCATTGATCTTGCATTTTTGGTATCTGATTCTGGAGACGAAACGTTGGGTGTCTTGGCGGCCGAGGTTGATCGGGTACAGTCCTCTCCAAACCATGGTCTCCCATTCCATTCCGTGACGCTTGTGGAGAAGGACTTTGGGCTGAGGACGAAGCAGGACGTGGGAGATCGACACGCATACAAGTACCAGGCGCCACGGAGGAAAGCCATGGCGCGAGCCCGAAACTTCCTGCTCTACTCGGCGCTGTCTGCGGAACACAGCTGGGTGTACTGGAGGGATGTGGACATTGTCGAGAGCCCGTCCACTGTCATTGAAGACTTTATTATTCACGACAAGGATGTAGTCGTCCCGAACATATGGTTCCATAGATATCGCGATGGAAAGGACATTGAGGGGCGATATGATTACAACTCATGGGTCGAAAGCAGGCAAGGTCGGGCTTTGGCCGCTTCACTAGACAAGGATACAATCATAGTCGAGGGTATGTTGCGTGAGCAGGGACTATATTGACATACTTTAGGTTATAAGGAGTTTGATACGGGTCGCGATTACATGGCTCGGAAGGGCGACTGGCGGAATAATAAGGAAGAGGAGCTAGAGCTGGATGGGATTGGTGGTGTGAGTATTCTCGTGAAGGCAGATGTCCATCGCAGCGGCATCAACTTCCCGCCTTACTCTTTTGAGAATCAAGCAGAGACGGAGGGATTTGCAAAGATGGCCAAAAGGGCTGGGTATCAGGTTGTCGGGCTGCCAAATTATGTCGTATGGCACATTGATACGGACGAGAAACCGGGGAATACTTGAGCAATAATGAACATGACGACAACCAGCACAATCTATGACGTACTTCTACTCTTATATTCGTCTTGTGCCATTCTATGTTTCATATGCTACATAATTGTTCATCCGTCAAATACATTATGATTGACCTCAACTCCCAAACCCCGCATTTGCTTCTCCATGGATTTCTCAATCAAGTCTTCAAATCCATCCTTGCGCCGAAAGACAACCTGCCCAATCCGTGTGAGATAGAAGGTCACATCAAGGACAAAGCATGTACTCAGGAACTTGAAATGTGAGAACCATGCCCGTACCTTGTTCGCCACAGACATATTTGGCTGTGAAATAAGCGATCGGGAGGCCCATGATGCAGTAATTTTTATCCGATTCACGGGACTGCCAAGCTGTTGATTGTTCCCTTGCACGATCCGCATGCTTCTCCCAATGAACATTAATTCCAATGGGAGTTTCTCCGTTTCCTTCAGAAAGTCTTTGATCTTTTGTTTCATGAGCAACTGTGTCTTGTAGGGGTCGTCTTGGCTTAACGCCTCCAGGATCTCATTGCCACCACCCTCATACGGCCGCAATAGGGTAGCACTGGCAAACAGATCAGGCGAGTGAATTCCCCAGCCCAAGGCTATTTCGCGGATCTTTTCATTGTCAAAAGTGAAGAGACTCTTCCATAGCAAGCAATACTTTTGTCGAAAGTCTGCACTCTCCGAGACGTACAGGCCATGATCAATCAGCACCAACTCGGGCTTTCCGTTTGACTTTTTGCGTATGATAATATTTCCTGGATGAGGATCGCAGTGAAGATATCCAAATTTAAACATCTGAGCAGAGAATAAGTCGACCATGATTTGCATGACCTGCTTTTTGCTGACACCAAGCCTATTGAGCCCATCCAGGTCACTCAACCTCACACCGTCAATCCACTCAGCTGTCATGACACGCTTGGAAGAGAATTCAGGAAAGACTTCGGGGACGTAGACGTTGTGGCGTAAGGCAGGTTCTTGCTGGAAGTAGGCTGCACTTCTCTGTGAGTTCTTGGCCTCATTCACAAAATCACATTCCTGGCGAAAGTGCTCGGAGAAGAATTCGACTGCAAACATGGTTGGTAGGTCAAAAAGCTTCTCATATGTCCACATCAAAGCTTTGTAGGACCAAAGATCCCACTCTAACTGCGTGGCAATCTCGGGTTTCTGCAACTTAATAGCAACAAGTCTGCCGTCCTTCAGACGTGCCTTGTGCACCTGGGCTACACTGGCAGAAGCAGCAGGTCGATGATCAAACTCTTGAAAATACTCGTTGGGGGTCGTACCAAACTCTTCAAGAAAGAGTTTTTCTATTCTGGCAAAAGACACCGAAGGCGCAGAGTCAAAGAGGATTGCAAACTTTTGTTGGAATGCCGGGGGTAGGATTGCAGACTGCATGGCTAGTGCTTGCCCAATCTTGATGTATAGGCCTCCATTTGAAATGAGTAAATCGAATATTCTATTGGCGTTTCGTTCATGTAGCCGAGATATCCTGTCTGATTTGCTTGGGTTGAAGTTTAGCTTATAGTCTGCTGCAATGATGGAGCCCACGTAGAGGGTTCGCAGCGTTCGAGAGATAGCTCTTGCATTGTAGTATTGATCCCACGCATACGCACCACCTCCAAGAAGGGCCAGTCCAAGCAGCCGTCTGCGCCACGCCCTCCGTATCCTTGGACGTGGAAGTGTTTGTGGGTTTATGGGAGTCACGGTGGACCATGCCGGCGCCGCATACCCCCGACACCATGGTCGTCGTAGCATCATGACGCTGGTGCCTGGGGAGACGAGATGGATGACAGCAGCAGCAGGAATAGGCAATATGTACACAAATGTATGAAAATGGTTTCAAGACCCTTTTCCCACTCAGATTGACATGTGACATTGGATGTGACTGTTACAGGTCGAGCTTCTGCTACAGCCGAGCGCGAATCTGATCTTGCTCAGCATTGCCCAAGGCTGGAATTCACCACGTGAGATGAAAGCAGCCTGACTTGTCCCGCCCCGACTATATTGCACTCGTTAGGACTCTTGCTTACATGAGAATCAAGCTTTGACTCCCGCTATCTTGATGCATCAGGTGGAGATGAGAGTAGTAAGAAATGGCGTCTACTTTACATTACGTGCGAGCAGGCTCTGTTATCTCCTCCATTCTGCTCCTCCCATTCTTAGACACCGCAAGATGCCAGTCTCTTTTGAATACAAAGCCTGACTCCCCCGTCTCCATCAACTTGACCAAACACCTTCCAGACACATTTCGCAGGTCTCGCTTGTTGCCGCGGAACCTTTTTTAATTCGGTGGAAACCTTGTTTAGGGAGGTGGCGAAGCTGTTCCTCTCCTCTGCCAGACAGAGCCCTCTCCCGTTGAATGAAGTACGGCGAGGCACTTGTCAAGAGGTCGCCGTATCATGCACATAATCTGGAGTACGACGAGATAAAGGACATCATCAAGAAGGCCACTCAGCACACGATCAGCCAGGACGCCAAAGTCAAGCTCGAAGATGATTTGTATACATTCCTGCGATCCGAAATGGAGAGGGTATGCATTCAGCTGGTTGCGGAGCTAATCCTTAGATTGAATTGTTCATCAACACAAAGGGCGGTGAAATCAAGAGACGAATTGAGCATTGTCAAAAAACAGTCGCTACCGTTCGCTCACGAGAGAAGTCGTCGAATCGTAAATATGTGAGTGCAAAGAGCCTGCAAAGGTTTATAAATGTGGAGAAAGAGATAAGTCATGCTTCGAGTGACGTCGAGCTTCTCTCTCGCTTTGTGGGCGTTCAATACACTGGTTTTGTCAAGGTCATCAAGAAATACACAAAGTGGTCTGGTTCGAGCGGGCTTGCACGTCGGATGGAGCCTCATTTAGGGAGGAAGAGTATGGCCTTGAAATTCGACTTCAGTACCTGCATCGCAAATATTTCTATGCTGTATGACGCTGTTCGTGAACCGAGCAGCGCACAGCGAAGCGGCGAGTTCGGTGAGCATCTCGGAAGGATCATCTTTTGGGTGCATCGGGATAATATCGTTGAAATCGAAATTTTCCTACTCAAACACTTGACAGCGATGACACAAAAGACCGATCAAGAGAGTAAGAGGAATGACCAAATGCCTCCGAATGGCAGTATGACGCACGTCATCTTCTTTGCCGATCCTACGAAACCTACGGCAGGAGAACCAGGCACGATTAGCTTTGCTACGCATGATAGCAAAGCTCACATACAAATACCGGGGAGAAATCCAATCGACCTGAAGAGAAAAGAGGTTGAAAATTGGCAAGCCCAGAACTTGAAAGCGTCGAAAAGGTCTCCACTAATACAAGCCCTCTCGGAGGATTACACATATACCCAGGTCGGTGGGAGTGTCTCCGCAGTACTATCTACACAAGTTTTATACGGCAAGCTTGAGAACCAAAAGCATGGGTGGATGACCGAAGCCCCATCAAAAGCATTCCCTCACGCTATACTGTGTTTGACGTTCACTGAAGCTGCGCCGCATTGGATAACAGAGCTAAACTCTTCGCATCTGGTGGAACAGGTTCCTGCATTCTCTATATACACACATGCAGCGATCGAGCTTCTGCAATCGACAGACAAGAAACTGCCGTGGGCGCCACTCCTGCAAAAAGACATACGCAAAAGTCCTGTTGCAGAAGGCAAGAAAAATCCCTTACTGGCAGTTAAATTTCCCTCTCTCTCTACTTCTTCTAACGAGGCTTCTGGCACCGAACCACCGACATCTTCCTACACCTCTCTAGACACGAACTCACGACGTACATACTGGAGCGAGTTTGACAATCCCGATTCCGACGACGATTTTGTTGTGGATGTTGATGAGGAGAGCCCACTACTCGAGCATGCGAGTGCCTCCAAGCCTCACAGTTGGCTCGCATGTCTTTTTCCATCATTCCTCAAATCAGGAAAGCATGTTTCAAAGAATGCTTTGGACGTCGATGGGAACGTCGACATGTCCCACATCTCCATCATCTGTCTTGGCCTTTGCATACTTCTGGTTTCGATTGTTGCAATTACCATCTGGATGGGAGGGGAAGCTGCGATTGTGAAAATTGAAGCAAATGTATTAGTATTGATCACCCTTGCCACCGAGGCTTGGGGCATTGCTTGCTGGGGAATGACGAAGGTTAGGGGAGTCGGGTGGCGTACAGCTTTCTGGGTTGTAAATATTCTCGTCACAATGTGTATTGGAGGCGAATTGGCGATAGTTTGGTCTTAGCAAAAGACGTTTTATAATATGCTGCTCTCGCGTGACAGTACTCCCTACCGTTTTCACGCCAAGAATAAAGTGTGGAGATGATGCTCGCACGCGGATTGTGCCAACACCATCTCAGAGCTCTTTTTGCGCGCTCTTTTGCAACCTCTCAATCCTTCATGTCTCAAGAATGGCTTTGCATCATACCCGATAAGCCAGACAGTTTACGACAAAGGCAAGAAACTCGTCCGAAGCATTTGCAAAGCATTGAAAAGAGCATAAAGGGGGGAATACTGGAATTTGGAGGCGCGATCCTGGATGGAGTCGATGGCAACCCTACTGGGTCAGTAGTGACTGTTCGCGCTACGACAAAGGAAGATCTGGTTGCGTTCCTCACCACAGATCCATACAGTGAGCAAGACGTCTGGGATTTAAGCAAGGCTCAGTTTCATCCTTTTAAGACAGCCGTACGAGTTGCAAAAGAACTGAAGTGAGGCTCGAACGTTTCTACAAAAGATGCAGGCGCGACTAAATGTGGGAGATCTGTGAATTCTACTCTACTCCAACCAACAATGTCGTATCGTTGGCGGGAAGCTTATTTGGAGAATGCCAAAAGGCATTGGATCATTCAAAGTCTGACCCTGTAACCCTACCCTGTATTAAAGGAAGAAAGGAAATATGTCACATTTGCCTCGAGATCAGATCACGGCTCAATCCTCCCTGCCAGAGTCCAGCGCCTCCTGAAGTCGAACTCTCAAGCTAGTTTCGCAGATGTGAGCGTTCATCGATGCGTTCTTGTCTACACAAACGAAAGAACTCGCTACTTGGAAACTCGTCAGTATGAGTACTGTACGCATCTGACGGAAGAGCTTCATCAATTTCTCATCTACGGCTTTCATGAAGATGGACAGGTAGGGTGGGGTCGACTATATGATAACAGGGAAAGCTAGTTTACATACTCTCTCCGATGACGAAATAGAATTATTGGCCTTGGCACCGATGATAAGGTATGCTCATCATGCCAGACCCCCAGGCAAACACAAGAACATGGTTGTCTTCATCACGCCATGCGTTCAGCAATTTGCCATATCAGATGTAGATGATTGCTTGTAATAAATACTTTTATTCTTCGTGGTGTAATTATGCACTCATGTTGCAGGCCATCAAGTATTCGAGAGGGTCCTTGAGGATATTAGATCAAGTCAAGCTCCCTCATGAGACGGTCTACCTGGAAATTAATGATTCCAATGACGGATTCGAAGCAATCAAGCATATGGTTGTTCGAGGGGCTCCTGCAATTGCAATCGTAGCTGCCCTCTCCCTTGCCGTCGAAATTGAAGGCAAAGCAAGGGTTTCGCAAGAGGAAATATATCGAAAGCTAGACAAGCTAGTCACAGCCAGACCAACTGCTGTCAACTTGCTGGATGCGGCAAAGAAACTGAAACTTGTAGTCAAGGGCTCCAAAGATGTGAAGGAGTCTTACCTTGCCGCCGCACAGGAGATGCTGGAGGAGGATGTGCGCACAAATCAAAGAATTGGCAAGCTAGGGGCTCAATGGCTTCTCAAAGCTTCTAGAAATCAAAAGATTGCCGTTATAACGCATTGCAATACGGGATCCTTGGCCACTGCAGGTTACGGGACTGCATTGGGTATCATTCGGTCCTTATTTGAATCGTCCTCCCTTATACATGCTTATTGCACCGAAACAAGACCTTACAATCAAGGGTCTAGGTTGACTGCATATGAGCTAGTCCATGATAAGATACCAGCGACATTGATTACGGACAGCATGGCTGGAGCGTTGATGGCCCTACGGAAGGAAGTGAAGGCAGTAATAGTGGGAGCTGACCGAGTCGTTGCGAATGGAGATACTGCAAACAAGATTGGAACATACAGTGTGAGTACCATACTAGAACGACACTAATACAGCTTGCAGTTTTGGCTCGCGAACACGGTCTGTTGTTCATCGTGGCTGCCCCGACGACATCGATAGATATGGATACAGCTACTGGGAAGGATATTGTTATAGAGCAACGAGCGGAAAACGAGGTCGTGCGGCTACGAGCGCCAGTGGTGAGAGCCGATGCGATTGATACATCTCACATCGAGACTGTACAGGTTGCCGCTAGTGGTATCAATGTGTGGAATCCTGCTTTCGACGTAACGCCTGCACACTTGATCGATGCCATCATTACAGAAAAAGGCGTCGTGATAAAGTCTAATGGCAAATTCAGTTTTGAAAGATTAATGCAAACCGCGCCATCTTCTCCTCTGGCGGCTTCTTCATCGCCTCCATCTCCCTTTTCTCTATCTTCTCCACACACCAGCGGTAGTGTGTTTAGGAAAAAGAAGAAGAGGACAGGCGATCCGCTAACGATTCCATTCACCTCGACTTATCCATTGGCCAGATTCTTTGAGCCCTTTGCTGATGCATCACTACGAGCCTTCACCCTTCCTATCATCATTCTGACGACCACGTTGTTTAAAGTTGCGGTAGGCTTCGGACCATACTCGGGCTGGCAGAACCCTCCCATGCACGGAGATTTTGAGGCTCAACGGCACTGGATGGAACTGACCAGCTCGTTAAAAATAGAAGAATGGTACTTT
>JAABUO010005225.1_pt1 | contig 15161 bp, 17 predicted proteins | sample 5559291 | NCBI WGS metagenome assembly JAABUO01 (sample SAMN10711878, study PRJNA513372) | rock metagenome | isolation source: Antarctica rocks | place: Antarctica: Victoria Land, Finger Mt sud
CCCAAACCAGTCATGCAGCGTCAGAAACACCAGATTTGCCACAGCTCCAGCTAGGAACAGCATTGCTGTGGCTGCTGATGCTGCAGGGGACTTGGTACTCATGCTGAAAATCTCACTGACTAAGACCCAAAAGACACCCGCATAGGACATACTGAATGCCGCAATGAAGAGGCACATGGCTATGACCACAAGCAATGGCCGGACTAGGTAGTCTGCCACTGCAAGCAGCACCATGGCCAGGGCTGAAATGCTGCCCCCCCATATGAGAAGAGGCCGCCGACCTGCCGTGTCAATGAGGTACACAGACAAACAAACCCCCACAATCTGCATGAAGCATTGCTGTTTGTCAGTACCGTTTGTCAGTAGCTTGTCAAAACCCCAGCTCTTGCCATTTATTGCAGCCTGAGTCATTGGCCACGTGAGTACGATACCATAAATACCGTATATCATACACACCTGCTTGAGCACAGCTGGTCAGGGCATGACAGCTAGTATCTCTGCAGCAATGGTCCAGGTAAGAGGCGATGATCAAGACATGAAGTGATCTGCCGACACGAGTAAGTCAGACAGGCTGTTGACTTGAGCATGTGTTCATGTGGAACACATGGCCACTGGCCACAATAACAGCAGCAAGTTATGATATGATCAGCTGCTCACAAGTAGTCACATGTAGTGACATCACAGCATCATTACCAATGCTGACAACCTCAGATTACATGATCAACAGAGAACTCAGCAGAAGCTGCAGCTTGGGGTATACCTTGGCTGCTGTAATGGCTGAGCTCCACAGTGTGGCATCACTATAGTCTCTGATTCCCGCCATTTCCAGCACCTGTGGGGCATAATTGATGATGGCAGTGGAGGCACAGCCTTGGTCAAAGAATGCCAGCCACAGGGCCATCCTGACTGCCCTCTTTTCAGGTCCAGTCAGCACCACATAGATGTCCAGTAGCATCACCCAGAGGGTGTTCCAGAATCCCAGCTGCTCATTCTGCACATGCAAGGAACGGTGAGATTTCACGGTCATGCATGATCAGGTGCTTGATAATAGCGTACAATACAAACTGCTCTCCACTGGCCTGCATGTGTCTGAAACATGTGATATGCACCATCAACAACACCTTTGTTTGCAGAGAGTATGTTGCTCTTCTCGTGTGCTATACCTCATGAACATTGTTGTCGCGGTCTATCTAAGCTCGCAACGCATCACGTTTCAAACGCTATGCAGCCTAGAAGCAATGAAGCTGTTCACTCAACTCTCTATGATTAACAGCTGTATGGACACGAGGAAAGGCAGCTACAAGTAGATAGGCAGCAACAAATGGACCAAGGCGCCCACCAGTCAGCAACAGGCAAATGTGTGACCACAAGTAGATACGAAATCAGGCAAACATGTAACAACAGGTAGATACAAAACCAGGCAAACATGTGGCAGGTAGATGTAACAACAGGTGGGCAGGAATGAGAATGTTGACAATGCCAGGAGGTCAAGGCAGCTCACCCTTGCTGGAGTGGGCTGGGCAGCCTGTTGGTTGCCGCTCTGCCGCAGACACTGCTGGCGTGCCCACTGCAGGCGAGCTGCAAAGCCCTTCAGCTGATTGTCATCCTGGCTGGTGACTCCAGTTACTCGACCAGAGGTTGTACGAATAGGTCGCAGCCCCTTTGGCACCTCACTCAGGCTCCTGAATTGTGTCGCACTTGTGACAGAAAGAAAAGAAAAGAAAGTACTACACCTTTCGGCGTCGACTTAATGAGCAGCCAAGTATTATACCGGGCTGCCCAGGCACACATGTGATACCATATCGCAAGTGCTGCTCACCAGCTGACAACTGCTCAGACATGCGTTGCAGAAAATTGTGCTGGGATGATAGTGGCATAGTTCCAAGCCCATACATTGCACTTGCATGATACTGCAAGTGCAATGTATGGCTGTACTGTCAAGCTACTGACATGCCATCCAACGTCTTGCTGAATGCCAAGACTGTTGCAGCAGAACAAGGACAGCATTATGTACCATGGTGTTTTGTACAGGCATGGCTAGGTAAAGCGCAAGCATCCTGACACAGAAGGTTACCCCTGCAAGTGCCCACCTGTAGAGTTGTGGATCCAGAGCACTGCCAGAAGAGCCAGTAGGAGACACCGGGTCTTCATCTGGCCACCCCTCTCCCCCCAAGGGTCCCACCATCCCCCCTGCATCCCCCCTTGCCTGCATCTCTGCCGCTGCAGTATGCGCTTGCACAGCAGCTGCTGTTGCTTTATGCTGCAAGCCTGCCTCCTGTCTGCTGCTGCCTGTTTCTGCTTGGCCCTGCATGACAACAAACTTATCAGCCAGGCTGTCAGCTAGAGATTGGGCCGAAGAAGCAAGATAACGAAAGGCTGCTTTAGCAGACATCTCAACATGAACAGCACGGTCTTGCTTTATGGCAGCAAAGCACAGCACAGCTCAACACAGCACATGCCTGGGCATCACAGCACAGCACAGCACAGCACAGCACAGCACAGCACAGCACAGCACAGCGCAGAACATGCCAAGGCAGTAGGGTTGATGCAGCCCAGCCCAGCCCAACACGCAATGGTTGTACACCTACCTCTGGTCCTGCTTGGATCTCCGCCTGACTGTTTGCAGCTTCAGACAATTTGTGTTCTTGTGCCCTGCTGGACGTAGATTCCTCAAGAGGGGCAGGGCCTTCCTGCAACTCCCTTGGCACATCCATCTGAGGCTCCTCTAGGGCTTGCGCCCCATACTCCAGAGTGTGAAACTTGGGAGGCGCCTTGCCAAATAGCCTTGCAGCCTGTCAAGGACAAATTTGGCCTGAGTGTGCAGGCTAGCCATGAATTGCAGAGAGGATTCAGGCTGATTGCATGACTGGGCAAATGTGACACTGTACAGCTGATGCATGCCGCCGAAATTGGTGCTTTCCTCTTTGTGCGACAAGCGCTGTCTCAAAGGCGTCAAGACAAAGCTGAAACAAAGCCCAAAGATGCTTCTGCCTCAGGCACACACATTGTTGCACTGAAGCAATGTGCTGGATGAACACCAAATCACAACAGCAATGCAATCAGCAAGGCAAGATATACAACAATTCTTGGAGGAATACTTCGCAGGCTCCATGCTGATGCTGTAAAGACATCAAAAACTGATGGCTGCTATGCAGAATCTGGTAGAAAAGCCCGTGAACCCCTATCTGAAGGTGTGTAATGTTAGCCACGATGAATGAACCCTCCAGAGCTTGCCAGTTTGACCGAGCAAGACTGACGCTGCCTGTACCTAGCTCATCTAGGCATCATATGCTTCTGCGGGGTTCTTCTGATGTTGCTGCTGTGCGCGTACCTACTTCGACTTCAGTCACTGCTGCCACGATGACTACAATCATTACCTTCTTGAAAGGAGGCTGTGCAGGTTCCATGCGGGTTCTGTTGCGTGCAGCAGCAGCCCGCCGGACGGCTTGCACCACCTTGTCCTTCTCCACAGCATTCCACAGGTCCATCAGCTCATGTTCCACTTCTGCTGTGCTGCTGTGGGCACCTGCACTCAAGACAGCACAGCTTGCTGGCGGGCTGAGCTAAGTGCCTGGCGGCTATGTGAGCTCTGTTTCGGCACTGAGATGTTCTTGCATTGTAAGATGTTGTTCAAACTCATGTGAGGTTGCTGCATATGCAACCGAATCTGCAGGCATTGTCCTGCTCTGTAGCACTTTGTACACAAATTTTGCTCGTGTCTTTGTGCTATGCTGCCAGTAGCGTTAGCCCAATCATGCCCTGATGTGATCAAGTTTGAGTGCGACCGCAATTTTGCCATATGGCAAAGCTGTGGCTGAAGAACAATTTCTCCAAAGAAGCCAGCAAAGCTGTGTACCCTATCATCAACTGAAGCACAAGACGCTGACAAGTTCAGCAACGTTGCTGTCAGAATGACAAGTTTATCGCTGAACTGGTCCCCGTCCCATGTGCTGTTTGCTAACAGGGCATACAACTTTGATGGCTGGCTTTGCGGCACAAAACAATGGATGTGCAGATGACATACTGTCTAGATCCCATGCAAGTAGTAAGATGATGCCAGGCAAAGGCTCATAGGCAGACTAGCAGGCTTTGCGGCTGAACACAATTCAAGTCATCAGCCACGACTCATTGCATATAGCAAGACTCAGCATCGTACCAAGATAGCAAAGTGCACATCATCCAGCATCACTAAGCAATAATGATATGCCTTGCTGTGTGGGTTTTGCCACAAAGCGGCATGACAGCAGACACAGCAAGCTGACCTGCAGGCAGGACACTCCCAATGTACACCCTGTGGATGACTGCTAGGGCCATGTCCAGGTGGCCATTCACCACCAGCCAACGAGGTGACTCAGGCAGGATGAAGAGAGATGCTGCAGGCAGCAGGTCAACAGTGAGGAGCAGCAGATGCATGATTAGGGAATGCCCGTGGGTGTCCAGGTGAATGCTGCAGTGCATCTGCTCAGCATTGCCTGCAGCTTGTGGTGGATAGTGTGAGCATCGCAGCAGGAAGGGCATGTACAGTATAAGCAAGCAATGACCAGCTATGAAGCGTCGTGCCGCCTAGTTTATTGCCACAGTATGCTGGACCCTTGACTGCATGTAGCTGCTGATCTCCAACGAGACTTTATCAGCATCTGTTATGATTACCAGCTGATTGCCAGCTGTTGTCAAACCTTCTAACCCTGAACCCTGTACAACCCTGTTAGGTGTGTATACCTGCTAGGACAGTGGCAGGCAAGACAGGCAGGCCAACCATCCAGCGCCAGTTATCTGGCAGGTGCATGAGCGCCACATCTGCCAACAGGGATCCAAGCATGCCCCCACATAACAGCAGCTCATACAGCAGAACCAGTCTGCCTCGTACCTACAGCAGCCAGATTTCAGTGGTGTGGTGATAGACACAGGTCAAGCAGCTGCTTTGCAGAAGAAGACAAGAACCTCAGAGAGGAGGTGCTGGGTTGTCAAAGGCTTTGCATGCATGTGCGGTAGCAATTGACTTTTGACGCTCAAGCACCATGTAAGCTGCAGATGCCATTTTTGCTGATGTGTATGGCTTGCAGCCAATGCACAGCGTGCTTGCCAATCCACCTGAGCAGGAGCAACCTCTCCCAAATACACAGGGACTACCACGGCAGATATGCCAATGCCGAGTCCCACAAGAAAGCGGCCCAGACACAACAGCCTGCAAGTGACAGAGAACAAAGATTCTTATGGAAGAGTGCGTGATCTGCAGGGTGATGGATGCTTGGCTACTGGCACCATATTTGCACATCTGAGCTACGGCGTGATATGTGCAGACGTGAATTTGGCCATTTCGTAGGTCCAAGTAGTACAGCGATGTCAAGGCATGTGAAGGTGACTTACGTGAAGTTGTATGATGCTGCCATAACAATGGGCCCAGCCATATAGAAGAGACTGTCAATGGCAATTGTCTTCCGCCGGCCATAATGAAGCATCATGGCTCCTCCAAGAAAGGTGCCAAAGAAAGCACCAATTTTGGCTGACCCGACAACCCATTCCTCAGCAGCCTTAGACAAATGAAACTCATCCCTGATGTTGAACAAGGCCCCACCAATAAGCCCGAGGTCATAGCTGTGGACACAAATGACCAGCGTCACAGCACAGCAAAGTCTATGTTGCTTCCAAGCGGGTGCAAGACGTTCATACGGCAAACGTTACAGTCGGTGGGCGACAGGAGCTTGAAAGAGACACACCCGTACAAAAAGCCTCCCAATGCTGCAAATATGCCAATCTTGAGCAGCATTTTGCGTCAAAAGGGGTAGACCATGGATAGCAGGTGCTAGCAACTCGGCGGTGCACGGAGCATGAGATGGTTGCGGCGCGCTTCCAAACAGCGGCCAAAGGACTTACAGCGCAACACGAAGCGTGTCCCGGCAGATGCAGGTCGCAGTAGTTGATCAACAAGTGCGTGAAGTCGCGACTGCGGGTTCCTGAACAAGGAAGCAGAGCCGAGGCAATCCGAATGCAGTCGAATGCTGCACAGCAATGCTTACAGTGTACAATGAGCGAGCGATGTTCGCAAAGTCGACTGTATAAGCCAGTTTCATGTCGTTGCTCAGATCATTGCGCATAGGAGTAGCGGAGAGTGTCACGCTGTGCGTGCAGTCAAGGGCGAATTCAGAGGGCTTCCAGCTTTTTTTCGCCCTGCCAGCCTCATCGGGACTGAAAGCGCCCCTATTAGTCTACCAGATCTTCTCCAATCAAAAGCTCGTGCTGCACAACAAGGCATATGTGAGGCCGAAGTTGAGGCGCAGTAGCGTTGGTGCTATCTACTCTTTTTTGAATGTGATACGATCACGCTGATATTGACATTTAATTTGTCGCACCCCCTATAGCTATGAACGTGCTGCCGTCTCCCAGCAATCATTTCTTGACGCATGCGCCTGCTGTAGGCAATGCGCAGCTGCTTAGACCATTTGCTAGGTCAAAGCGCTGGCATCGGCATCACAGTGCAAACTCTCACGTCTGCCAAACTAGAGTGACTGAGGCCGAAAACCTTGCAGTCGACCCCGAAGCCAAGTTCAAGCGCTACGGAGCACACTTCGGCGGCAAATACAGCCTCGATTTCAACGAATTGATGGGCACTGTGCCCCGGGTTAGGATGAGGCAATCGTCGGATCGTCAAAAATCTCTTCTGGCGGAGCTTGCGCTCGTCAACGAACGTCTAGCTGGGAAGGAAAGCTGGGAGATCAGGCAGAAGCTTGAGCACCTCAAATCAAAACGGGAAAATTGGGAGTTAATCTACGAGTACGTCACAAAGCTGGATGCAACTGCCACACTTGCTCGAATAGAAGAAGCCAACACCAAGGTAAGGTCTTTGATAGCTGCAAGCTAATGGAGCAGCACTTCGATTTGAAGAACAGTGCACTGCTGCAATTTTCCTACAGTGCATCCTGTCTGGCTGACTTGATACTCTTTGACATGTATCAGGTCCAGGAGCTTTTGAGTGAAGAAGCTCAGGAGCGAACAAGTGTGGCAGACCTACAGCATCAGCTAGTGGACCTCCAAGCAGAGGTCAGCGCAGCTCATAAGCAGCTTCACCTTACTCAAGCACGTGTACATCAAAACGTCCAACGCGTAGCTGAGCTCAAGTCAGAGGCAGTACAGCTGGAGCTCATGCGCCAACTGCCAGAAGCAGATGAGCCTGCATCAGCTGTAGCTGGAACAGCCACGCAGCGCAGTCAAGACGTTGAGCGTGCTCTGGCTCATCAGTCTGCTTCCACTTCTGCTGCTGCTGCAACACAGACCCAGTCAGCGCCACAGGCATCTTCAAGCACTACTGCAGTCAGGCCAGCTGCACCACAACAGAGAAAAGGAGTCACAGCGCGTCAGCGCGGCCTGCAGTCCAGCCTTGAAATCGAGGAAGGCCTGAAGAATTTCTGGTACCCAGCAGCATTTGCCAGTCAGCTGCACAAGGACACCCCAGTGTCCTTGATCTTTTTGGTCAACCCTGGGTCCTCTTCAGAAACAAAGCAGGCGAGCCAGCATGTGTAAGGGACGAATGCGCACACAGAGCTTGCCCACTTTCCCTGGGCAAAGTCATAGATGGCAACATCCAATGTGCGTATCATGGCTGGCAGTACAACCAGCAAGGGCAGTGTGTCAGCATGCCCTCGACTGCTGCGTGTCCTAACATTGCGGTCAGCTCCATGGCGTGTAAGGAAGAGGCTGGGTTTGTGCTAGTGTGGCCAGGGCAGGGCCCTCAGCCTGCAGTGCCTAATTTGGCACCCCCTGAAGGCTTCCAAATACATGCAGAGATCGAGGTGTGGTCACCAGGGTATTGTGCATATGGCAGTAAGCGTGCTTGTGATTTGCAGCAGCTCAGGCTCCAATCCGGTCCAGACTTGCACTTTGTTGCCTGTGCACACCAGGGGACTCACGCACAGAGCAGGCATCACATGCTCATACATGCCTTTTAAGGGTTTGAATGCTGCAAGCCCTACGTGCATGCACCTCTAGGGTACATCGATGCCTAAACCTTGTCTGATTCATGGTGTGGATGCTTGATGGTCATGCAAGCACTGTACATCTTCTGCACTCAACAAGCAAAACATCAGTGCTTGCAAGTGCAGGTGGAAGTAGAGGTTGAGCATGGTCTGCTGATGGAGAATTTGCTAGACCTAGCACATGCGCCCTTCACACACACCACCACCTTTGCCAAAGGCTGGCCAATTCCAGACTCAGTCAAGTTCAAGGCAGCTGAATACCTGGGAGGAAATTGGGAACCCTACCCAATTGACATGACATTCCAGCCCCCATGCTGTGTACAGTCTACCATTGGGTTGGCGCAGCCTGGCAAGATTTTGCGTGGTCAGAGGGCAGATGCATGCAAAAATCACCTGCATCAGTTGCATGTCTGCCTGCCCAGCAAGCCAGGCCACACTCGTCTGCTATACAGAATGTCAATGGACTTCATGCAGTGGGTCCGCTGGGTTCCGGGCATTCAGAACTTCTGGCAGAACATTGCTGGACAGGTACCTGCTCTTGGCTGATTGTGCTTCCGTGTTCTTGCTGACCGCTGTTGCTTGTATTGGGCCGTCTGCTTTGAAGATGCAGATGGCCTTGTGAGTTCCTGGCTTGATGTTCAGATGCCCATGTCACAAAAGATGCAGGCCATCATTCCCCCCGGCTCTGTGTCTGATCTGTCTGGGTTGTTGCTGAACACACAACGCGTGATGCCACCTTTGACACTATTTTTGAGCATGTCTCTCCATGTGGTTGACAGGTGCTGGGTGAGGATCTGGTGTTGGTCAAGGGCCAACAGGACCGCATGATCAGAGGTGCAGACATCTGGCAGCATCCAGTGTCCTATGACAAGCTTGCAGTGCGGTATCGCCGGTGGCGTAACAGTCTGGACAGCCCTGAACAGGCAAAGCATGAAGCATCACAGGCTGCCTTATCTAAGATGAGTGCAGGGGAGTTGTTCAGGATTGAGGAAGACTGTGACTCAGAACAATGCGAGGTCTAACAAGCTGAACATGTTGCTTTCAGTCAGCAGAGAATCCTTTTGTCAGCAGTATTCTTCATTTATTTGCTGTTGCTACGGTGATGATCTCATTTCATTGAACATCTTTTTATAGCACTTGATGCTTTGATTGTGTGCATGACAAATGTCTACGTTGAGGATTATGAGAGCTGATGCACTAGCCAGCATAGAAGTACACAGTATCGGCTGTAGTGTGTTCCAGACCGAACGTTTGAGACTGAGTACAATGCTACTCTACAAAATCTGTAACAGGCCTATCAGAGACTATCTGCAAGCTTGCGGTGTCAAAAGAAGCCCTCCAGAAAGATCCTGTTGTGGTCTTGCTCTTCTTAATTGAACCAGATACTTTGCTCCTTCGAACTGCAACACTTCCTGCAGAAACCATCACCCTGGTTCACAGACCATGACTGAGAGCACCTGCATCACTTGCTATGCTGCAGATCTTAACCTTCAGTGGCCTAGACAGTCATGCAGCCCTGGCAAAAGCTGCCCACCAGTACATTCTTGCAAGCTTAACTAGTCACGTGAGCAGCATGCAGAGTGCTTGTTCAAGTGCCTGCTAGAGCATCCACAAGTCTGTCCAATATCTACTCAAAGATCACAGCAGGACAAGCTTACGACGCGACTTCCCAAACTGAGTAAATGCAAAGTGTCAGAACTTGGCACACATCAAGAATGCTTCTCGCCTTTGACTGCACCAATCTTGGCATGCAGCCGGTGGACTCCTCTGAACAGCTCCTGCTGGGGATCTGTTCCTGAGGGAAGGGCAGGGTACCCAATGGTGGCCTGAGCAGCCTGAACCTGACTTGCACTGAAGAATGGCAGGTACTCAATATACCAGTCTCCTGCAGTTATGACCATAGTCTACCAACTGCACATAATTGCAACGTTGAGCTGACATGTGTGCTTTGGTTCACAGAAGTGAGGGCAGCGCTGAATTAGTATCCCAGCAGAGTGCTCACTGCATTCTGTGCTGCAGCAATGGCTTTTCAATGTCAGTTGGCACACTGTACATCATGACTGATGCATTGCACATGCATTCTTGCTTATACATGATGTGTGCCGTGCCCCATGATTGTGTGCTCACCTGCTGATAGCTGGTACAATGCTTGCACTTCAGCAACCCTGGTACCTTCCCTGGCCTCAATATTCTCTTGCTCGGCTTGATCACCATCCTGACTCAGCACCGCACAAATCTTCTTGTCCTTGGTGCTCAACAAAACGCCATGCACCTGTAAAGCAACCACGATGCGTCTCAGTTTGCTTTGTACATGGTAGATTACAAGGTATTGCCTGCAGCCATACCATGCCTGCAATGTAGTGTTCAGGCAGCAGCGCGCCATGCAGGTGCTATTCAGATGCACTAATGCCGAGTGCGCTGCTGATGCTTGTAAGACCATACTTGCAGCTGCTCTACAGTGCTGTCAAATGCAATGAGGCCCAGTTCATCGCTGATGTGCTTGCATGATCACACCTGCAGCTGCTCTGCAAACTGGACACCCTTGAGGCTGGCCAGGCCATGACGCTCCTTCACTGTTGTTCCCCTGGGGTAGCGTGACATCAGCTTCACTGGCGCCACCATGGAGTCCCCTGTCTTAACAAGTTGCAGCATATACTGTTCACCAGGCCTGCAGGTAGCCTGTGCGCTGCTATGGAAGCTGCTTGTGCTGGGCCTGGCAGGCTTGAGTGGCTGAAAGTCACTCTCAGAGTCTGAGTCCTCAATGACAAAGGCTCGAGAGGCATATGAGGTGCCTGGTGAGCCCGTTGAGCTTGAACAGACTGACTGAGGCGGCTGAAGCTGCTGCTGGCGCATATGCGGTTGCAACTGTTGATGCACCTGCTGCTGCTGCTCCTGTTGCTGTGGCTTCTGCTGCTGTAGCTGACCGTGTTCACTTTGCTGCTCGGCACGTTGTGAGTCCAGGTCAGAGGGGCCAGACGCTGACATGCAATCCACAATGTAGCTGCTGCTTGTTCCTGGCGCCTCAGGTAAGCTGAGCTGAGCTGGGATGCTTATTGATGGAGAAGTTTGCAGCTCTGTGTCAGGAACTGCTTCACAGCTGTCAGTAGCAGATGCGGCAGACACATCAAAGGCAGACTGTTCTGGGAGTTGTTGCTGATCTGAGTTATCAGGAGAGGAGCAACATGTCTCGGCAACAGTGCTGCAGCTTGCGCTGCGCGTCTGCTCATACTCTGCTCTGGAGCTGCATGCAGCAGTGAATTCTAGGGGACTGTCTGGGATGGATGACATGGCTTGCCCCTGACTTTTATCAGCAGGCTCAGCCCCAGCACTCAGGGGCTCAGCTGTTAAGGCTGTGACTGGCATGACGGCCTGATTTGCACAGGATGGCAAGGAATCATCTGGCTGCGAGTCTGGTATGATGAGGTCATCACTGGTTGGTGGCTGATCCTCAATAGGTGCTGCATCAGGATCAGAAGATTGATGCGCAGCCTCACAGTCAGCAAGGTCACTGCGATTGCTGCAGGTCTCGGAACTTTCAGCATCTTGAGCATTGTTCAGAGGTGGCTCAGGCTCTGCAGGATCAAAGCTCCCATGGCAGCTCATCAGTTTTGAGGCCTCAGTTAACCGCTTATGTGAAGGCTGTTGATCTGTGCTGTGTAGCATGCTGAGCCCCTGCACTTGCGAGCTGGCATCTTGCGGCACTTTGACAGACTCAGACTCGTCCTGGTTTGTGCTGGGGCAGAGGCTAATATGCAGAGGCCTTTGTGCTATGACAAGTGTGCTTGGTAAGTGATCTTGTAAGCAGAGCTGCTGCAGCTTTGTTGCGGGGGAAGCTGCCTCTTGCTGTGCTGTGCATGGCCTGTATGTGCTGGGAAGAAGCTTCTTGCCTTCAGCGCTGTCCTGTAGCCATGAAAAAGGCAGTACTGGGATGCCCCATGACTTTGCTGTGGCATACTTCTCGCCCTGTTCTGCTATGCTATGGTCTTTGTAAACCAGGTGTGTGGTAAAGTCCAACAGTAGGTCGCCACTGTACGTGCCGCCTGAACTCTGCACCAAGTGTCTGATATGCTGTCTGTGACGGCCAAAAAAACCTGCAAATAGAGCAGCGAGTGAACAACCATCGCAAGTATGGACACCAAGTGATCAGTATCTGATCAGAGCTGCCAAAGATACCTGTGCCGGTAATAACGACGCCTGCAGCCCAATCAATGCCGGCAGAACGATCCAATGCAGTCATTCCTAACCACGATAGCAAGAACAACAGTTCAAGCAGCTTTAGCTGCAGCGAAACAGACACTAAACCCTTTAACAGCACGGACATGCGTCAACAGTCGGCATGCTTCGAATACTAAAAGCGAAAAACCGTGACTATCCGCCAGCTCAGCTTGCTGGTTCACGTGCATGAAGCACAGTTTGTTGAGCTGACCTGGACGCACATACCGCAGCGCAATCGCAATTACTACGGTGTCGGGCCTGCATGTTTGGTTGCCTCTCATCTGTACCCATTGCTGCAACCAAACTGAAACAAATCTCAAGTTCCGAAAACTGTACTTGCGACTCGACTAAGTGAATATGACGGAGTCGTCTGATAGGAGACTGCAGGTCCTGCAATCTCATCTGCAGGCTCCGGGCCAACATGCCGGTCCCAGTTTGGAGATGCAGGAAACGGCTGCCAGCGTCTCGGACAGCACCCAGGAGTACAGCGTTGTACTTCCGGAAAGGTTGTCTGACACCGGGCCGTGGACTGTACGAAGGTAACACGGGCATGCAATAGCAATGACAAAGACCGAGTCCAGGCTGAATGTTTTGGTTGCTTCAGGAGTGCAGCAAGCCCAAAGGAACTGGCTACAACATACCCCTCACCTGATGATCATATTAGGACACTGTATGATGTTCTTGAACATACCGTCCAGCGACATCCTGAGGTAGTTTAAATTCATTTTCTCACTCAAACAGCACTATAAATTGTCAAGCTCTGCCCCAGATGCCAAAGTACTCTTGCTTTGTCAGATAAACTACTTGGGGACGCGGACAACAGATAGCAAAGGCAAGCCCGGCCCATACACCTGGATGACATATGCTCAGGTTTGATCACAGACATGCCACAACAGCTCTTCACTGAGTCCTCTAGCTTATCATACCTATTTCATTCAACTCTGCAGGTAGCAGAGACCCGGACACATATTGGGTCTGGCTTGTTGCACCTTGGTGTCAAGCCTGGATCCACAATTGGGCTCTACTCAGTCAATCACACAGGTATATCCGGCAAGTTCAACTGCCTTGTAAAGGCTCATGCTTATGCCACATGTATAGCCAGCTACGTTTGATAGGCACAAAGCTGCCATCAGATTGGCTGCTGCATTTGCAGGTTGGCTGTTGGTGGATGCTGCTTGTTCAGCCTACTCCATGACATCTGTGCCACTGTATGACACCCTGGGTCCAGATGCTGTCACATATATTTGTGGTCATGCTGAGCTGACGGCGGTGGCCTGCAGCATAGATGTATTGGACACATTGCTGAAGTGCTTGCCGGACTGTCCGACCGTCAAGATTGTGGTAAGTCACAGGGCCAAAACTGCATTGCGTATGAAAAGTGCACCATCCAGATGCATTTGTGTGCACAATTGAGACCAGAGTAATGCTTCCAAAGAAACTTGTGTTGTTGCAATGCCTCCTGCCTTGACAACAGTCTCTTGTATGCAAATGCATTGGCGCTCATTGCTTGACTGGTCAGCAGTGAAAAGTGTGGGGCCTGTATTTGCAGCTGGTGTATGCAATGAAGCCAGGACAGCAGTTGCCGCCCACCACAGATCGGGTCTCAGCCAAGCTGTACAAGCTGGAGGATGTAGCCCACCTAGGGCAGCAGCACCCCAAGGCTCACATACCCCCCTCCCCAACAGACCTGTGCACCATCTGCTATACCAGCGGAACTACAGGTCAGTTACTGTCACTGTTGCAACACAACCTTTACATTCATTTCTGAACGGCAGTGCACAACATATGTACTGAGTCTGAGGTTGCGGTGGTCTGCACTGCCAACAATGAATGTTGACTCAAGCCTGCAGCCGAAGCAGTTTGGTCATCCGTGAACTTAAATTGTCTTGGAAACAAGACTGGTCATGCAGACATACAGCTGAACAACCGCTGGAAATTCAGCGCTTTGCCTGTTCAGCTGCACATGCTTGGCTCTGGCCACTGTGGGAATTGCAAGCATCAGCAATGTGGTCTGTTGCTTTCCAGGGGTCCCTAAGGGTGCCATGCTGACCCATGGTAACCTAGTGGCTGACTCAGCAGGCATGATCAGAGCGACCTATGTTGCTCCCGGAATTGTTCAGACTGCATATGGCACGGAGGAGTCAGTGCCAGGTAAGCTAGCAGGCTGCATGAGTCTACCTGGTGCTGTGGCAAGAATGACTGCTGGCTATACAGATCATGGCTTTCCAGGGAATCAGTGCACAGCTCAAATGCAAGCACAATTGTCAATTGAGGCTGCATGTTGCCATTACAGCATGATCGGCTTGGTCAAGCACTCAAATAGTGTTTGCAAACATGGTGCGTCCTGCCTGTGACAGCTTCAATACATAACCAGGATCTAGTGTGCAGGTGACAGATACATCTCCTACCTGCCCTTGGCGCACATATACGAGCGGGTCATTACGGTTTCTGTCACGTACAGAGCGTTATCGATTGGCTTCTACAGGTACATCCACACCCTCACTGAGGGATTGCACTGCATTTGACTGGGCACCGGCATTGCAATCAAGTTTGTCAGACATCTGTGTTTGTCAGACAAACTGTCCCAGCTGTAGCAATGCATGCACGCTCCAGACGAGCAATACCAAAAGCACTGGTAAGTCTGATAAAACAGTTGTGGGCCGTGCATATTGAGTGGCACACAGAACACAACAAAGCAACTGCAGCATGAAGTCAGAGTGGCTGCAGGCGGCAGCTACACACAGCTGTGCCAGTTGCTGCAGCCTGTTTTTGCACCAACTCAAAAGACAGCTGATTTATCGAAGCGATTTGTTGTGCTGCAGGGGCAATGTTCTGGAGCTGCTAGATGACATACAGGAGCTGAAGCCACACATGTTTTGCTCAGTGCCTCGCCTCTGGAACAGAATATACGACAGAGTGAATGCCACCATTCAGGCCAGCAACCCCATCAGCAGGAAGCTGTTTGAGACGGCATAC
>JAABUO010005226.1_pt1 | contig 15161 bp, 12 predicted proteins | sample 5559291 | NCBI WGS metagenome assembly JAABUO01 (sample SAMN10711878, study PRJNA513372) | rock metagenome | isolation source: Antarctica rocks | place: Antarctica: Victoria Land, Finger Mt sud
AGGACCTCACCGGAGAACGTGGACACAGCCGGCCCGCCGGCGACCTCGGCACGCCCTCACCGACCACTCGCAAGATCACCCAAACCGGATGATCATCAAAGGAGAGACGGTGGATCCGGGCTAAGTGCGGAAGCCGAGGCTGGCTATGACCTCACCCCCGCCCGGCAACTCAGCACCGACGACCTCGCCGCCATGCGCGCCCGCGGCCGGCCCACCCCCGACACCAACGCGGGCCAGTCTCGAGCCGTCTCCGTCCGCATGAATTCCGAACTCCTCCATGAACTGCACACCGCCGCCACCACACGCGGTGTCCCCATCTCCACCCTCATCCGCGGAGCCACCGCCCAATGGCTCCACCACCACGCCAGCTGAGCCGTCCACCGACTCCCCGTCGGGTCCGGCCGTGCCCGGAATGTTGCTACTCATCTGGCTGTCTCCTGTCGTAACTCCGCGAGTTCGCGGTGTCTCACCACAGCCTGCACAGAGGGACAGACCGCGGACACGAACGGCTTGGGGCGGAGTAGCGTTGCGGGAGTGTTTCCAGAGCATCGGGCACGCCGGTTGCGCACCACCCCCGCGATGCGCCGCCTGGTCACTGAGACCACCCTTCGCCCGCGCCAGCTGATCCTGCCGATGTTCGTGGCCGAGGGGGCAGAGGCCCCGCGCCCGATCAAGAGCATGCCCGGGGTCGTCCAGCACACCCGCGACACGCTGCGCAAGGCCGCGGTCGACGCGGTGTGGGCCGGTGTCGGTGGGTTGATGATCTTCGGTGTGCCGGAGCGGCACGATGCCATCGGATCCGGTGCCACCGACGAGAACGGCATCCTCAACCTCGCCCTGCGTGACCTGCGCGCCGAACTCGGCGACGACACGGTGCTAATGGCGGACACCTGCCTGGACGAGTTCACCGACCACGGCCACTGCGGCGTGCTCGACGCCGACGGCCGGGTGGACAACGACGCAACCTTGCTGCGGTACGCCCAGATGGGTGTCGCGCAGGCGGAAGCCGGGGCGCACCTGCTCGGCCCGAGCGGAATGATGGACGGCCAGGTGGGCGTGATCCGCCGGGCGCTGGACGAGGTCGGGCTCGCCGAGACCGGGATTCTCGCCTACTCGGCCAAATTCGCGAGCGCCTTCTACGGGCCGTTCCGCGAGGCCATCGGCTCGCAGCTGAAGGGCGATCGCAAGACCTACCAGCAGGACTCCGGCAACGCCCGCGAGGCGCTGCGGGAGATCGAGCTGGACGTGGCCGAGGGCGCGGACGGCATCATGATCAAACCCGCACTCCCCTATTTGGACATTGTGCGTGCGGCCGCCGAGGTTTCCCCCGTTCCCGTTGCGGCGTAAAACATTTCCGGTGAGTACGCGATGGTCGAGGCGGCCGCGGCGAACGGCTGGATCGAACGCGAACGCACCGTGCTCGAGGTGCTCACGTCCATCCGCAGGGCGGGCGCGGACATGGTCCTCACCTACTGGGCAGCCGAAGCCGCCGCCTGGCTCGACGACTGATCTCATTAGTGAGGATGTAGGTGAGCCCCGCAGCGGTTCGTCCTGACCCAGCGACTGACTGGCTTCGGGCCTTCAACGCGATCTGTCGGTCGGTCCGCTGCGGGGCTCACGTGCGCACCACCAGACGGGGCGTGACCTCAGGAGCGTGACCTCAGGAGCGTGACATGAAGGTCACCGTGCAGATCGTCCTGCAAGCCGACGACGCCGCCGACACTCCGACCGTGGTGCGCGACGTGTTCAGCCTGGACCGCGAAGCCTTGGCGCCGGACACGGTGGGTCTGCAGCTGGGCGAGGCCCACGTCCTGCTCACCGCGGTCCAGCGCACGGTGGTCGCCCATCAGGTCAGCACGGCCCAGCCGTGCCCGCACTGCGGCACGGCGCGGCGGCACAAGGATCAGCACACGATCGTGCTGCGCACCCTGTTCGGGGCTCTGCGCCTGCCCAGCCCTCGTTGGTGGCACTGCGCCTGCCAGACCCAGCGAACCTGGACGTTCCGTCCGCTCGCGGTGTTGCTGCCCGAGCGGAGCACCCCGGAACTGGCCTACTTGCAAGCCAAGTTCGCCGCGTTGACCTCCTACGCCATCTCCGCCCAGCTGCTCGCCGAGGTGCTGCCGCTGGGGCGGCACCTCGATCCGACCGTCCTGCGGCGGCAGGTGCACGCCACCGCGCACCGTCTGGAGGGCGAACTCGGCGACGAGCAGATCAGTTTCATCGACACCTGCCAACGCGACCGCGACGCGCTGGCACGCCCGGACCTACCGATCACCGTCGGCCTCGACGGCGGCTACGTGCACTCCGCCACCCAGCACTCCCGACGCGATGGCTGGTTCGAGGTGATCGCCGGCAAGGCCATGCCCACCCACGGAAAACCGACCTGCTTCGGGTACGTGCAAACCTATGACACCAAACCGAAACGGCGCCTGTTCGAGGTGCTCAACTCCCACGGCATGGCACCCAACCAACAGATCACCTTCATCACCGACGGCGGCGAGGACATCCGCGACCTGCCCCGCTTCCTCAACCCCAAGCCGAGCAACTCCTGGACTGGTTCCACTCGGGCTAGCGCCTGTCGACTCCACAAGAATTACGTGCGGTCTTTGGAGTCTTTCTAATACCGCAAGAGTGACCTACGTCGCACACTTTCTTACACAACCAACTAAGCGACCCGCTCGCCGCGGCAGCCCGACCGTATGGGCCTGAGCTACACGTCTAGGAAGGCGCGCATGTACACAATCTCCGTAGACACCGGTGGGACGTTCACCGATGTCGTTGTCGCCGACGCCGGCGGCAACATCGCGTTGGCGAAGGCGCTGGCCACCAAGGACCACGCCTTCCGCGCGATTGAGAACGCTCTTGACGGCATCGTGCCGAAGCTCGGGTTGACGATATCCGACCTGTTCGCGCAAACCACACGGTTCAACTACGGAACCACACGGTCGACCAACGCCGTGGTCGAAGGAGCTGCGGCACGGACCGCTTTTTTCACCACGGCCGGCTTCCCGGACATCCTGCTCCTTCGTGAAGGCGGCAAGCCTGACCCCTTCCGGCAGCTGCCCTACGGCAAGCCATACGTGCCGCGGCATCTGACCTTCGAGATCGACGAGCGGATGGACGCCGAGGCCACGGTCTTCCGCCCGCTGAATGAGGAATCGGTGCTCACCGCAATCTCCGACGCCCTTGCCCAAGGTGCCGAAGCGATCGGTGTGTGTTTGCTCTGGTCGGTGGCGAACCCGGCGCACGAACTCCGCATCGGTGAGCTGATTGCGCAGCACGCGCCCAATATCCCATTCACCCTGTCACACCAGCTCAACCCGGTCGTGCGTGAATACCGTCGGGCGTCCGCCACGGTCCTGGACGCCTCGTTGAAGCCGCTGATGCAGCAGTTCTTCGCCGATCTCGAGGAAGACCTCCGCGGCGCTGGTTTCGCGGGCAATCTGTTCATCTCGACCTCCTATGGTGGCTCCTGGAGCCCCCACGACATCGCGGCCCGCCCCATCTACTCGATCGGCTCGGGTCCGTCGATGGCCCCAGTATCGGCGGTCTACGACGCCGACCTCGACTTGCCCGGCGGGGCGGCAGCCCATGACATCCTGGTTGCAGATACCGGCGGCACAACCTTCGACGTCGGCCTGGTGCGCGGCGGCCACATCCAGCAGACCAACGAGACCTGGCTCGGCGGCCGGTGGATCGGCAACATCACCGGCACCCGCGCGGTCGACGTCAAGAGCATCGGCGCCGGCGGCGGATCGATCGCCTGGCTCGACTCCGGCGGACTCCTCCGAGTCGGCCCCCGCAGTGCAGGTTCGTCGCCCGGACCGGTGTGCTACGGACTCGGCGGTACGGCACCGACCGTCACCGACGCTGCATTCGTCCTCGGATACCTCGATTCGAGCAATTTCATGGACGGCACGCTGGCCCTCGAACTCGATGCAGCCCGGCGCGCGTACAGCGCACTTGGCGAGCGCATCGGGATGACCACCGAGCAGGCGGCAAACGCGACGCTGACGATTGCCGCAGACAACATCGTGACGGCGGTACGTGAGACGACAATCGCGCAGGGCATCGATCCGCGTGAGGTCACCATCGTCGCCGGTGGGGGTGGGTCCGGCATGAACATCGCGCGGATCGCCGCCGAACTGGGAACGCAGCAGGTTCTGTTACCGAAGACAGCCGGTGCGATGAGCGCATGTGGAGCCCTGTTCTCCGATGTCATCTCGGAGTTCACCACGGTCGCTTACACCGAGACGCGGGCGTTCGACCCGACAGTCGCCAACAACGCCCTGACTGGTGTGCGCGAGCAGGCCGAGTCGTTCCTCGTCGCGCTCGAAGGTGAGCTGGCGACCAACTCGACGATCGACTATTTCGTCGAGGCGCGGTACAAGCAGCAAGCCTGGGAACTGCCCGTTCCGCTGCCCTACAGCCAGCTCAGCGAAGCGGATGGGAAAATGCTCGAAGACTCCTTCCACGAGGTGCACGAACGCATCTTCGGCGTCCGAGAGCCCGGCCAGTACCTCGAGTTGCTGTCGTGGAGCGCTCGCGCAACCGCAATACTGCCTAAGCCGTCGTTAGTGGCTCGAATCGGCGGACGTTCCGAGACCGCGACGCCGACCCGTACCGCTCAGGCGTACTTCGGCGAGACCGGATGGGTGGAAACCGCCTTCTACGACGGGCCGAGCCTGCCCCTCGGCGCCCATCTCACCGGCCCCGCAGTGGTCCAGGAACCTACGACGACGGTCGTGGTCTATCCCGGCCAAAGCGCCGCAGTGACCATGAACGGCAACTACCTCATCGACACCACCGTAGTTCCGCAGACCGCCGACTCGACTGGCGCATACACCGGTACCACCTCCGCGAAGGAGAACTGACAATGTCCGACCTCGACATGGTGCATCTGGCTGTCATCGCCAACCGCCTCGACGGCATCGTCCGCGAAATGGAGAACACGCTTCTGCGCACCGGACGGTCCGCCGTCCTCAACATGGCGCGGGACTTCTCCTGCAGCATCATCACCGGCGACAACCGGCTGCTCTCCACCGCTGAAGGACTACCCGTCCACGTCATCGGTGGCGAAAAGCTCGCCCAGGCGATGACCGACCTGCACGACGACATCGCCGACGGCGACGCCTATCTGCACAACGATCCGTACCTCGGGAACACGCATGCCGCAGATCACACCATCCTTGTGCCGGTGTTCGTCGACGGCGTGCACATGTTCACCACCGCTGCGAAGGCACACCAGGCGGACATCGGTAACTCCAAGCCGACGACGTACATGCCCTACGCCAAAGACATCTATGAAGAAGGTGCCCTGATCTTCCCGGCCGTGCGGATCCAGCGTGATCGCAAGGACGTGCAAGACATCATCCGCATGTGCCGGCGCCGCATCCGTGTGCCCGATCAGTGGTACGGCGACTACCTGGCGATGATCGGCGCGGCCCGCATCGGTGAAGCCGGTCTCCAGAGCCTGTGCAACCGCTACGGCGTCGAGACGATCAAGTCGTTCATTGGAGAGTGGTTCGACTACTCCGAGCGCAAGATGGCCGACGCCATCGGCAAACTCGCCGAGGGCACGGTGACCGGGCATGCCATGGCCGATCCGCTCGAGCCGGTCATGCCCGACGGCATCCCCGTCCAGGTCACCATCTCGGTCAAGCCCGATGAGGGGCGCATCGAAATCGACCTGCGCGACAACATCGACTGCATCGACGCCGGTCTCAACGAGTCCGAAACCTGCGCGAGGAACAATGTCATGACCGGTCTGCTGAACAGTCTCGACCCCGAGATTCCCCGCAACAGCGGCAGCTTCCGGCGGATCGACGTTCTGCTCCGGGAGGGCGCGATCGTGGGAATCCCCACCTTCCCGCACTCGACCTCAGTGGCGACGACCAACGTGGGTGAACGACTGGTGATGATGACCCAGAAGACGTTCGCCGACAACTGGGCCGGGACGGGTCTCGCCGAAGGATCGTGCAGTGTCGGCGCCGGATTCTCCGTCATCTCCGGCCAGGACACCCGCCGCGGCGAACCTACGCCCTACATCAACCAGGTGTTCCTCGGCTCTCAGGGCGGTCCGGCGGACGCCCACACGGATGGGTGGATCACCTACGGCAACTCCGTTACCAACGGTCTGATGTTTCGTGACAGCATCGAGGTCGACGAGCAGAAGTACCCAATCCGGGTCGAAGAACTTCGCATTCGCACGGACTCCGAGGGCGCCGGCAGACGACGCGGCGCACCCGGCACGATCCTGCGGTTCGGTCCGAAGACCAACCCGATGCGCCTTCTATGCCACCGACGGTGTGATTTACCCACCGCGAGGTGTCCAAGGGGGAACTGACGCGGCTGCATCGGAACCGTTTATGACCACGATCGACGGCATCGAAAAGGACGTCCCCTCGATCGGTGACGTCGAACTCGAAGCCGGAGAATGTCTCGGGCATCGACTGTCCGGCGGCGGCGGGTACGGCAACCCCCTCGAACGAGAACCCGAGCTGGTACGCGAGGACGCCTTGGCCCGCTTCATCAGCTTCGACCGCGCCCGCGAGGTCTACGGCGTGGCGTTCACCTCCGAGGTACTCACCGACGAACTGGAAATCGACGTCGACGAAACCGCTCGCCTGCGTCAATTGCTCGCAGCCACTTCGTGACACAGGCCGCGAGTCACCCCACCACCACTCGCAAACAAAGGACACTGTCATGAGTGGAAACACCCCCGACGACGGTCACGCGGCCGTACCCAGGCTGGAGGTCACACACGAGGACGACCCGCGTGTCGTCCAGGAGGCGGCGGCGGAGGACTACGCCCTCCACGTCGTACCGCGGACCTGGCGCATGAAGCCCCGACCGTTATTCCAGGCGTGGTGGGGGACGGCGACCGCGATGTTCTACCTCGTCGTCTCCGGCACCGTCACCCTGGCGGTAGGCACGACCAACGCGCTGATCGGTATCGCGCTCGCCATCGTCGTCGACAGCGCGATCGGCATTTACTTGAGCCGCCACGCTGCGCGGCACGGCGTTAACGTCGCGCTGATGTCGCGCAGCATGTTCGGCTACGTGGGAGCGTCGATCGCGACGCTAATTTTCGCCGCAGTCGCCATCTATTACGTCGTGTTCGAGGGATCGATCGTTGCCCTGAGCTTCCAGCAGTACTTCGGCAGCGGCAACATCGACCTGTGGTACCTCGTCGCCGTGGGCTACCTGCTCCCGCTGGTGCTCCGCGGCGTGCGCGTGTGGATTGACAAGCTCGAGAGCGTGCTGTTGCCGCTGTACATCGCCGGGTTGGCCGCTGCCGTGATCTGGGCGATCGCGAAGTACGGCTACAGCGGCTCATGGGCCTCATACCAGCCAACGGTGGCGCTCGCGAGCCCCGGCTGGGTGTTCGCGTTCACCACCTATATCGGTATCTGGATCATCATGATGTACACGGTCGACTTCGCGCGCTTCGCGCGGCCGCAGGACGAGAAGGTCAACAGGGCGATCACATTCGGGCCGGCCTACTACCTCTTCATGTATGGGGTCAACGGCATTTGCGGCATTTTTCTCGCGCAGACCATTCCCGTGCACGGCGGGCTCTCCGAGACGTCGGTGGCCACGGGGATCATCGATCTGATGGGCATCGTGGGCCTGCTGTTCGTGATCGTCACCCAAACTCGGATCAATGTCGCGAACCTCTACTTGGCCTCGACGAACGCGCAATCATTCTTCTCACGCGCCTTCAAACTCACCCTGCCGCGCTGGATCTGGGTGTTGGTATGCATGGCAATCGCCTATGCGATCATGCTCACGAACGTCTTTTCCTTCATCCTCAGAGCGCTTCAGTATCAGGGAGTCGTCGTCGTGGCATGGGTGAGCATCGCGGTCGTCCACCTCGCCTACGCGGCGCGGCGGCACGGCACCGAGGAGCTCGAGGTGCGCCCCGGGCGTGTTCCGCGGTTCAACCCTGCCGGCGTGGGTGCGTGGGTCATCGCATCGGCGGTCGGCATCACCCTCATCGCCGGCACGAGCTCGTTCGGCGGGACCTGGGGCCTCCCGATCACGGCGGTCACCGCCAGCGGCGTCTACGGCCTGTCGCTCACCTTCGCCAGCGAGCGCTGGTTCACGCTTCGGCGCCCGAACGACCCGCGCGGGGAGGTCGACGACGTATGGGAGGCGCGAGTGCGCTGCTCGGTCTGCGACCGGTCGTACATCGCGGTGGAAATGGACCGCGACCCGAGCAACCACCATGAGCCGATCTGCGCGGGCTGTGCCACGGGGGCACGCTTCTACGGCGCTGCGCTCGAGGAGGCGCGCCAGGTCCAGGGCGGTATCTCCGCGCACCGCCCGGTGCCGGCGTCGGACGCGTGAGGCCTGCGAGGGTGTGCGGGAAGCGAGCTCGCCCCGCTGCGCGCGATGAAAGGTGCTAGACGATGGGCTACGCGAACGACAGCCTCGCGGACAAGGCGGTAATCCTCACCGGGGCGAGCTCGGGGATCGGTGCCGCTATTGCCAGGGCGATGGCGACCGAGCGGGCGCGGCTCGTGCTCGTGGCACGCGACGCCCTCCGCCTGCAGGCGATCGAGCGGGCGGTGACGGCAGCGGGGGCGCAGGTGCGCGCCGTGCGCGTCGACGTGACCGCCGATGCCGCGCCGCGCACGATTGTCGAAGCGGCGCTCGACGCGTTCGGCGCAATCGATGTACTCGTGCACTGTGCGGGTATCTTCGAGGCGGCGCCATTCGAGGACACGACGCTCGAGAGCCTTGATCGCCAGTGGGCGGTGAACGTGCGTGCGCCGTTCGCGCTGACGCAGGCCGCGCTCCCCCATCTGCACCGCGGATCGTCGATCATCGTTATCACGTCGCTGGCAGGAGCCGTGGGCTTCCCGAGCTCGGCGGCGTACTGCGCAACCAAGGGCGCCGGCGAGCTGTTGGTGCGCTCACTCGCTGTCGAGCTCGGTCCACGCGGGATCCGCGTCAATGCACTCGCGCCCGGTAACATCCACACACCCATGAACGCAGGGCAGTTCACGGCGTCGCCCGAGTACGAGCAGTCGCTGATCGACGGTACGCCGGCCGGCAGGATCGGCGACCCCACAGAGATTGCCCCGGCGGCGGTGTTTCTCGCCTCAGATGCGGCTCGCTTCGTTTACGGCGCCTCGCTGGCCGTGGACGGCGGGTGGACGGCGCGTTGACATGGCGACCGGTGACCGGTCCCGCCGGCCGCTTCTGAGCACGGCTGGGCGGCCAAACCCGTTGCTGAACATGGCCCACGACGCCGGGGCCGACGGCGGCACCACCGGGCGCGCAGGTTTCTTCTCCCACGTGCGGTGGTCATCCCAGGATGTCAGCGCGGTACTCGCTCGGCTGGGCGCCGACCTGCTGGTCTCGGCCGGACAACCGGTGGTGGTTGCGGTGGACGACAGACTGCTCAAGCGCACCGGGCGCATGGTGCATCCTGGTTCCAAGATGGGTCGACCACCGGAGGCCACAAGGTCGCCTATGGCAACAACTCGGTGATCGCCACGATCGTGGTCCGACTGCCGTTCCTGCACCGGGCCGTGGCCCGCCGGTGGGCTTTGTCTTGATGCGCAAGACAACCAGCGCCGCCTTACCGTGCACGTGGTCGCCGACTCGACTCGGCCTGTGGCCGGGGAAGCGCTGCGCGAGCTTCCCGCCCCACATCACCTGGCCCAACCGGCTGCGCTGCCCTGTCCGCGTTGGGCCCACCACGGACCGGCAAACGCGGACAACGCGCCCTCGAAGGCGACCGCCTTGCCTGCAAACCTGGCCACCACCACCGCCTTCACCCCGGACCAGACAGCGTCGGGGGGCTGGACGGCCCCAACGACAGGTGCCCGACACTCGACTCACAACTCGCCCAGAACACGCAGCATCAGATACAGATCTGAGATTGCCGCCGGGCTGTGCAGGGAGACCCGCAGTATCTCCTCGGCCCGTCTCAGTCGATAGCGAACTGAATTCGGATGGAGGAACAGTTTCTCGGCGCATGTCGCCACATCGAGCCCGCTCAGGAAGTACGCAACAACAGTGTCGAAGACCGCTTGGTTGGAGTGCAGCGGAGCCAGTTCACGTTCCGCCTTCGCCACCGGGGAACCGGATTGGTCGTGGTGAACCATCCACGCAGACATCGGCAACTCGTCGAACACCACGCATCGCATCTGATCGGTGGGATAACCTTCCGGACCAGCAGCAAGGTGCACGAAGCGCAGAGTAGCCTCTGCCTGCTCCAAAGAGTTCCTGATGTCAATGACGCTATCGATCTCCCCGCCGACACTCGCGGTGACGGCTCCTTCGGCCTCCAGCGCAGCTTTGAGCTTGTCGATCGGCATTTGTATCATCAACGTCAACGTTGCATCGCGCTGAACGAAAACGTACGGCGCAGTGAGTCGGTACAAAGTTTCGAGCACCGCGTCGAGGTCCGCCCCGCTCCCTCCTTCTACGACCACCCCCCGCACCACCTGGCCGGGCTCGAAACCGAGATCCTGCAGGGCGCTGAGCGTGCCGGCGCGGCCGAGGTAGCGCACCGCGTCGAGTCCACTACCCGCCCTGCGGGTGAGCCCGAGCAGTTGCCCCATCAGTTCTTGCCGGATGGACCGATCATTCGATGCCGGCCGCTTGCGGCTGAGCACAGCCAACGCGACCAGCCGTGCCACGGCCACTGTGGTATTCATCGCGACCTGGCCGTCGCCGAGGTCAGGCGGCACCTTCACCACGACCCAGCCGACGAAGATCGCCCCGACCCGGGCCGGCACGATGAGCAGTTCCTCTGCGCCACTGCGTTGTTTGATCGGAGCATGGGTAGGCGCAGTCAGTAGTTCCTGGCCGACCAGATCGCCATCGCCCGGAACGCCACTGTCGTTGCTGTGGAAGCTCACCGGCAGGCCAAGCAGTTCGGCGAGGTTGTCGACGAGCTGACGTTCGGGCAGCCAGTCAGTCTCCGCGGCGACCTCGAACCTCTCGAAGAACACATCTTGCGTACTGAGAGCCTGCTGGAACAGGGTGTCGTCGTTCGCGAGGATCATGCGGTTGGCGCGGGTAGCGACATCGCGGGCCTTGATGTGCAGCGGCATCACGAACAACGGGAATCCGAGTTCTCGGGCCTCGGCGAGCAGGGCAGCAGGAACGTTCCTGGTGACGATGTCGACGCAGTAGCCGAGTCCTGAGGCGTTCATGCGGTGCAGATCGCGCACCAGCTTGCGTTGTGCGTGCGGATTTCGTTGCAGCAGGATGCCCGTGGTCATCAAGACCCAGCCCTCGGCGAGCCACCTATCGACCTCGAGAATCTCCGTCAGATGAATTCCGTTCATGGCGCGATCCGCGCTGGCAGCCGTCCCCGAGACAAGCCTGAGTTCGAGATCGTCCTCGGCGAGTAGCCGGTTCAGACTCGCTCTGCGAACGTAAGGAAGAGTCGTCGAGGAATTGTGCATAGCCCTAATCATACTCCAGTGTTTTGGAGTTCTCCCATATCTAGAAGAGCTGGTACAGGCCGATAATTGGACCCGCACAGGCACGGCTTCTGCGGCGTACCTTGCTCATCCTTCACACCAGATTGGGCTCTCACCCGTGACCCTGCACAACCTCGGCGACGTCGAGCATGACCCGTTGGACCGCGGTTCGGTCGTTGTCGGCGACTCCCCGAACTCGATCCTCACCGACGCTGCCGGGCACGCGTCGGTGGACGACGCGGTGGACGTGGTTCGCATCTGCTACGGGGCCGACGCAGTGGTGACGCGGCTCTCCGGTGAGCGCGACGACAACTTCCGCGTCCGGACCGATGTCAACGACTGGATGTTGAAGATCGCGCACGTCAAGGAAGACGTGGCGGTCACCGAGTTCCAGAGCGCGATTCTGGAGCACCTCGAGGACAGTTCGGTGCAGGTGCCGCACCTGGTGCGGTCCGTGCGCGGACATGCTCACGAGTGGATTCCGGGTGGCCCTGCCGAGGGCCGTGCGGCCAGAATGACCACGTTCCTCGCTGGTGCGCCGCTTCGTGCGACACCGGTAACCCCGGCACTCGCGGTCACTCTCGGTCACACAGTCGCGGAACTGGACGTCGGGCTGGTGGACTTCTCACACCCTGGCACGGACGTAGCGCTCCTGTGGGACCTGCAGCAGGCCCACAGCACCCGCGAGCTGATCGCCGCCCACCCGTACGTCGACGAGACCGGCCTACTCCTTTCTGGCCTCGACAAGTTCGTCGCGGAGGTCGCCCCCAGGCTCGAGCGCCTGCCGAAACAAGTCATCCACAACGACTTCAACCCCGACAACGTACTCATCAGTGGTGACCGTGATCCGGTGGTCGGTGTCCTCGACTTCGGGGATGCAGTCGTCGCCCCGCGAGTGGTTGACCTCGCGGTCGCTGCCGCCTACCACGTCGGGGTCGTCTCGAACTCCGACTTCCTCAATTCGACACTCGACATGGTCGCCGGTTACCACGCACATTCTTCTCTGACCGAAGAGGAAATGGATTTGATCTACGAACTCATCGTTACGCGGGTTGTCACGGCGATCTCGATCGCTTCTTGGCGGGCAACCCGATTCCCAGCCAACCACGACTACATCGTGCGGAACACCGCCACGGCCTGGAACCGGCTGCATCTCCTGCTGGCCGCTGATCCGGCCGTGGTGACCGACCAGATCAAGAGAAAGTGTCCACCGCGATGATCCTCACCGAAAATGGCAGCCTTTCGCTGCAAGAGCGTCGCGCGCGAGTCCTTGGACCTGCATATCGACTCTTCTACCGGGAGCCGGTGCAGATCATTCGCGGTGCCGGCACGCGCCTGTACGACGCCGACGGGGTCGAGTACCTCGACGCGTACAACAACGTTCCTGCGGTCGGGCACTGTCACCCCCGCGTCGTTGAGGCCCAATCCCGTCAGGCACAGATCCTCAACACCCACACCCGGTACTTGTCGTCCGGTCTCGTCGACTACGCCGAGCGGCTCGTCGATACCTTCCCGGAAGCGCTGTCCAATGTGATGTTCACCTGCACCGGAAGCGAATCGGTCGATCTGGCGTTGCGCATCGCACGCCACGGCCGCACCGGCACCGGGGTGGTGGTCACCGAGAACGCCTACCACGGCACCACCGCAGCAGCCGCCGCGATCTCCCCGTCCCTCGGCGTCGCGATGCCGTTGGGCGCCAACGTCCGCGTGGTGCCCGCCCCCCGCCGGCTCGAGGGGCTCGACGTGGGAGCGAAGTTCGCCGCCGACGTCACCGCTGCGATCGAGGACCTTAACCGGCACGGCCATGGTGTCGCCGCGCTGATCACCGACACCATCTTCTCCTCCGACGGGGTCCATCCCGATCCGGCAGGATTCCTGAAGCCCGCAGTCGACGCCGTCCACCGGGCCAGCGGAGTGTTCATCGCCGACGAGGTGCAACCCGGGTTCGGCCGGACCGGGACCGGAATGTGGGGATTCGATCGTCACGGCGTCGTCCCGGACCTCGTAGTGATGGGCAAACCCATGGGTAACGGAATGCCGATCGCGGCGGTGGTCACCCGCCCCGAGCTTCTCGCCGAATTCGGCTCAACCGTTCGATACTTCAACACCTTCGGCGGTAACCCGGTCGCGATCGCCGCGGCCAATGCCGTCCTGGACGTGATCGAAGACGAAAATCTCGTTGCGAACGCCGCCGCGGTGGGTGCTTATCTTCTCGAGCAGCTCCGTCACATCACTGCCGAGCATGAGGCAGTGGGCGCGCTTCGTGGAACGGGTCTGTTCATCGGACTCGAGACGATCGATGCCGCCGGCCGCCTCGACCCGGGCGCCGCCGACACGCTCGTCAACCTCTACCGCGAGCACCACGTGCTCGTCGGTCTCGCCGGAAAAGGCAACACGGCCGTCAAGATCCGTCCGCCCCTTTCCTTCTCCCATGCCGATGCCGATCGGTTCCTGGACGTCACGCGCCAGGCGCTGGCCACGCTACGTCCCACCGTCCGAAAGGGATAAGACATGACCACCCGTACCACCCCCCTCGCACTATTCGACACCACATCACTGCTCTCGGACGAAGAACGCGTCATCGCCTCGACGGTGCGTCGATTCGTCGACGACAAGCTACGACCGAACATCGCGCAATGGTTCGAGTCGGCCACGCCGGCGAAGGAAATCGCTATCGAGGCAGGGTCGCTCGGACTGCTCGGGATGCACCTGCAGGGCTACGACTGCGCCGGCACCAGCGCTGTCGCGTACGGCCTGGCGTGCATGGAACTCGAAGCCGGAGACAGCGGCCTGCGCAGCTTCGTCTCGGTGCAAGGCTCGCTGTCGATGTACTCGATCTACCGGTGGGGATCGGAGGAGCAGAAGCAGGAATGGCTGCCGCGTCTGGCGTCGGGTCAGGCCATCGGGTGCTTCGGCCTCACCGAGCCCGACTTCGGATCCAACCCGGCAGGGATGCGCACGAACGCCAAGCGTGACGGTGACGACTGGATCCTCAACGGCACCAAGATGTGGATCACCAACGGGTCCATCGCCGACGTCGCGACTGTGTGGGCAAGGACCGATGAAGGGGTACGCGGGTTCCTCGTCCCCGCGCGCACCCCTGGGTTCACCACGAACACCATCCACCGCAAGTTGTCGCTACGCGCGTCGATCACCTCGGAGCTGGTACTGGACAACGTGCGGCTGCCCGCGTCAGCGATGCTTCCGGAAGCACGCGACATGTCCGGGCCGCTGGCCTGCCTGAACGAGGCACGCTTCGGTATCGCGTTCGGTGCGCTCGGTGCGGCCCGCGACAGCCTCGAGCAGACCATCGACTACGTCCTTGAGCGGGAGGTGTTCGATCGCCCGCTTGCGGCGTACCAGCTGACCCAGCAGAAGCTCGCCGACATGACCCTCGAACTGGGCAAGGGTGTGCTCCTGGCGCTGCACCTGGGCCGGAAGAAGGACGCGGGCACGCTCTCGCATCAGCAGGTGAGCCTGGGCAAGCTCAACAGCGTTCGGGAGTCTCTCGCGATCGCCCGTGAATGCCGCACGCTGCTCGGTGCCAGCGGCATCACCCTCGAGTACTCCCCGCTGCGCCACGCCAACAATCTCGAATCGGTGCTGACCTACGAGGGCACCAGCGAGATGCACTCGTTGATCATCGGAGAGGCGCTGACCGGGATCGGAGCGCTCCGCGGATGACCACCACGATCGCTGTCGAAGTACTGG
>JAABUO010005227.1_pt1 | contig 15157 bp, 6 predicted proteins | sample 5559291 | NCBI WGS metagenome assembly JAABUO01 (sample SAMN10711878, study PRJNA513372) | rock metagenome | isolation source: Antarctica rocks | place: Antarctica: Victoria Land, Finger Mt sud
CCCCTGATTACCTTTTTATCCCCACCAACCTAATCACGCAGATCCCACACAACCGATCCCAGCTCACCCACCGCCCTGTACTTCTCTTGTTTGAGTTCAGCGACGTTATGAACTTATCGTTTCGAGTTGTTTTGGGTGGAAAGTTCTTTTCGCATATATAGGTGGATGTAATGTAGGGGTGAGAATGCGATACCTGCCGTTGTGGGGATGTTTTTGTAGAAGGAAGAGGGGAGATTTCAAAAAGCCGAAGATCTGGCCTGCACCACAACGACATAAAAGAAGACACCGTATTTAGTTACTCCAACCCTATGCTACACACCCTTAAAACGATTGCATACAATTCAAATCTTACTCCTCTCCCCCACCGCTCCTTCCCCCCTCGGCATCTTCCTGCCCGTCCCCAACTCATCCAAATCCTTCCTCTTGTAATAATGCGGCGCCGCCTCCGTCAACCACAGCGGCTCAATCGGCATCGTGCTCCGCATAAACTCCTTGCTTGTAAGTACCAGTTCATGGAACAGCACCCACTTGGGCTTCACCTCCATTAAAACGCTGCTCGGATGTATATGCACCGTCATCGCATTCTTGACCGTTCGGTAACTATCCCCACCTCTCTGCAAGCGCGCCGAATTGGGGAAGAAGCCCGCGGTCAGGGCTTTTTGGATGGGCACGAGGTCGTTGGCGCCGCAGGTGCTGAGGGTGACTTCGACGCGGTCGCAGAGTTTGGCGAGCTGGTCGCGGACGTCGCGTGCTCGGACAAGGGAGCGGTTCTGGATGAAGTTTTCCTTGGACCAGACGAGGGAGAAGTCCGAATCACACCACTGGTTCCAGATGTTGAGGAGCGTGAGGTGGTCGCCGCCTTCCTTGACGGTGAAGCGAGCGCGCGCGGAGTCAGCGTGGATTTTCTTGTCTTTGGGTCTGTAGAAGAGAGCCGAGGCTTCGCCCAGCATGGCGATGATCGAGAGGACTTCCTCAACGCAGCCGAGTTTATCGGCGGCGAGCACGGCTTTGGCGAGCATGGGGTCTGTAGGGAATTCGGCAAGCATGCGGCCGATTTTCGTGAGTTCGCCACGGTCGTTGAGCCCGCCAAGGGCGTAAAGTTGTTCGAGGGCACGGATGAGAGTCTCGGCAGGAGGAGGGTCCATGAAATCAAAGTCAATGAGGTCGTTGATGCCGAGGGATTTGAGGAGAAGAACTACGGAGCTGAGATTTGCACGCTGGATCTCGGGTGTTGTGGATTCTGGAAGCTCGTTGTGGAAGGCATATTTGGTGTAGAGTCGGAAGCACTTCCCTGGGCTTACACGTCCAGCACGACCACTGCGCTGGTTGGCAGAGGCCCGAGAGATTGGGGAGACAACAAGGGACTCCATACTTGTGTGAGCATTGTACACGTTCTCCTTTACAAAGCCAGGATCTATTACGTAGACGATGCCGTCGATTGTTAGACTTGTTTCCGCAATATTCGTAGCCAAAACAACCTTCCTGGCATTTGGTGGGGTGGGCTCAAATATCTTGGCCTGGAGCTCGCTCGGTAAATTTGCGTAAATAGGACAGATAATGAGCTCCTTCACCTTGGAGCCTAGTTTCCTAGCTGTCTCTTGGAGATTCTGTTCAGCAGCTTCAATCTCTTCTTGGCCAGTGAGAAAAACAAGAATGTCGCCCCTCCCTTGTGTAATGTGAATTTGAAATATTGTCGTTACGGCAGCGGCGAGATAATTTGCCTCAGGCTGAGGGCTGTAATATATATCTACAGGGTACCGTCGGCCTGGGATATTGAAAATAGGTGAGTCATCGAAATAAGAAGAGAAGCGCTGAGCGTTCATTGTGGCGGAAGATATAAGGATCCTGAGTTCTGGTCTCTCTTTAGCAAGATCCTTCACAAGTGACAGCAGAATGTCGGTATGTAGGGTTCTTTCATGGGCCTCGTCAATCATCAAGGCAGAGTACTCCCCTAGGGAGGGGTCTGTAAGAAACTCCCTCAGAAGCATCCCATCTGTCATATACTTCAAAATCGTCTTGTCAGATGTAGCGTCTTCGAATCGAATGCTGTACCCTACTTCGTGACCAAGCTTGACTCCAACTTCTTCGGCGACACGCTGAGCGACAGACATGGCTGCCACACGACGAGGCTGCGTACATCCGACCTTTTGCTTTTCTTGAGTAAAGCCTGCTTCATGAAGATATTGTGGGATTTGGGTCGTTTTACCGCTGCCAGTTTCACCAACAATAACAAGAACCTGGTGTTCCACAACTGCAGCAAGTAGCTCGTCTCTGTAGGCGTAGATAGGAAGACTTTTCCTGGTATCCTCAATAGAAGCTGCTTTGTTCTCGGCGACTTTCAATTGCTCTTGGAATAATCTCTGCTCTTTTGTCAATGGCTTCCCATCCCCCGCTAACCTTGAATCCATGACGAAATTGATCTTCTGGGCCTCGTCAAAGACATACTCGTACTCGCCTTCGTCTACCCTCTCACTCTGAGATATCTGAGCTTTCGCCTTGGCAGTCTGTTCCCTCTCCCACTCTTCTTGTTCCGTAACAAACTTCTCTTGCCCATGTTCATCACGATCCACATACCGCTTGTATAAAGCTTCTTCCTTCTTCTTTCGATCGATTTTCCCCTTCTCTGTAATATAATCTTCAGGCATGGCATAACCATCTCTGTAGTCATCGATGCGAAGCCTTTCCTCGGCAATTCTGAGAACCTCCTTGTTCTTCGCGAATTCGGCTTTCTCCCGCTTTGTGAGATCGGGGTTGGTTCGAAGCTCCTGGTCTTCTTCAAAAACTTGCTTCCGTAGCAGAGCTATTCTCTCCGTCTCCCTTTTTTTAAGGTACTCCTGCCTAGACCTTTCCCTCAAGTCACCCATGGCTGCTTCGCGGGCGGCCTCATCCTCAGCCAGTCTTCGCCGTAGAACCATCTCTTTGCCCTCTTTCGTCCTGGACGATCGATCTTCAACAAGTTTCTTCGTCTTCTCCGCATCCTTTTTATTAAGGCGTTTAGCAAATTGGTCCCGCTCGGCCAGGTCCTTCTCACGCGCTCTTTCCAGCCGCGTCTCCTCATCAATCTCGGACTCTGGTTCTCTCGGCGATGCTGAGCCATCGTTCAGGCGTGTTCTTTTAGTAGGCGACTGCGGAAATTCGACTTCCTCTTCTATATATTCCTCGTCGCCCCAGCGGTCCTCCGCGTTGTCTTCTTCATTTCTCCTGATTTTCTTGGATCTGTGGCGCTCCCTGTCTCGTTCCTTAATCCGCTCCGTGCTTGTCTCGCTAGATTTTCCAGCTAGAGTCCCGTTGCGCTCCTCCCGTGACCGGTGGTATTTCTTCTCGGACTTCTCGGCCTTGGTCACTCTAGTAGGCTCAAGGTCATCCTCCATTTCCAGAAGTTTGTATTTTTTGCGCACATCTTTCATACCTTCCTCCTTCACTTTTTGCTGCGTAAAAGGCCATTTTGTGGAGGGGCCATTCTGCTTGGGTAGGCGGTGGAATAGGTCTTTTGAGAACGAGTCTAACTCATTCTGCGGGCTATCGAGAAAGCCCCCGAGCTTTTCGTGAAGCGCCGATGAGGATTTGGCGGAGGAAGCAGTGGCGAGGACAAAATCGATGACTGTAGAATCTGATGCGCCTGTGAGCTGGGCATCAACGTAAGCTTTGACCGAGGCCTTGAGTTGGAAGCCGCGGCATACCCTGATCAGATTTTCAGATATCCAAGTCCGCATGTCACTCATCTTGCCGACAACTCTCTGGCTTCTCTGGGTCTACATATGGCACCTGCAAAGGTCAAAGGCTCGATACGATATGACGTGTATTAAAACATCCATATAGTACCTAGCTCCGTAATATACGCTAAGTTTACCGACTGCGGGGCGAAATGGGAAAGAATTGACTATCTCAGACGCCAACTGAACAGCTGGTTTTGTAGAACAGAATACTTCTACGGACATAATTTTATTGCACAGCTGGTACTTCTACGAGGGAGAACAATTAGGTAGCAGAGCCACCATTTATCGTAGCTTGAAGCATGCATTATCCCAGGACACAAATGCTATGATAGCATATATTGTACCTCATTGCAACGCCTGCTGTAGCTTCGTGCATGATGTTTCCCTCACCCCAATCTAATCGACAAAATCCTCCCCACTCAAGGCTTTGCCTCTTCGTCCTCTCCCAGCATCGCCGTCCTCTTAGCCACCACACGCTCCTGTTTCCTCTCACGTGCCGCCTTGTTCTTGGCCCTCTTCTCGTTCATCTCCTCCTGGATTTGACGCTCACGTGCAGCCTCAGCCTTGGCCTTATGGATCTGGAGATTGGTGATCGTATAAGCATGCAGTCATATGTGCAGCCATTTTGGCCAATTATGACGGAAGGTAACTGAAATTGTTGATAGGATTTGAGAAAATGGATTACTCACGTGCTCGACCAAAGCACGCTTGTGCTTGAAGGTGTTACCCTTGCTCAAATGGTAGAGGTTGTGGTAGAGGTGCTTGTCTATTTTGCCCGAGGCACGGTATTTGACCAAAAGACGTCGAAGGACACGAAGGCGACGCATCCACATGACTTGGCTGTATTGAAACACACGTATTAGTCGCTTGTATCATCGTAAAGCCACGATTCTCGATCACAGTTCCTAGTCCCGATATTTCTCTCTCCGGCTCGTTGACCTACCTAGGCATTCTAGCATCTGCTGTACCCTTCCTCTTACCAAACCCACGATGTCTCCCAATCCGTCTTGCAGCAACTAGCTCCCTAGCCCTCGCACGTGAGTGCATTGTGACCTGCTTGCGGATGATAAGGCCATCGGAAACGAGCTTGCGGATGGTCTGGCGGGAGTTGGCGTTGGAGATTTCGTTGACTTCGTTGGGGTCGAGCCAGATCTTGCGCTTACCGCAGCCAACGACTGACGCAGCAAGCCGCTTTTGGGTGCGTAGGTTGACCCTAGATGGAAGTAGATTTATTAGCATAGGGAAAGATGAGATGGATTGGATGTGGGGAGTCAGTTTTGTTTCTGTGCGACAGGGTTGTAATGAATTGGCGGGGCAGTTGTGACGGTGCATTTAATAATATCAAGCCTGATATAACAAGATAGTTCTACCTACATGGTGGATGGCTGTCGGTGTCACTGAGATGGTAGTAGGTGCTCGATCGTGTCGTCGTGCTTTGAGTGAGGAGGCACGCTAGTAGATTGTGGGATACTTAGCCCCGCGCTAAAATTAAGCGAGCTTGCGATCAGAGCTCCCTCACGGATGTACAAACTTCAAAATAGTAGGCTTCAAGTCTGCAGGATACAGGAAAAAAGTTTCACATTTAACAGGTTTCTGATCCTCGCTGAAGTGGCTGCCCACTCTTCCGATGTTATTTGTTGTCTCTTTCACTACTTCGAGTTTGTGGTACTGTACTACGGCATGAGTCACTTGGGGAGCATTGGTGTGACTCATGCATTCTATGCTCAAGATCAGTATCTCCAAGGGGCGGAATACAGTTGGAACTTGTACAAGGAAAACTGCAATGTGCCTAGGCCTGCTTGTTAACCTTAGGATCTGAATATACACGACGAATAATGCTTTTGAGCGCCTCGCTATGCTATAACATCTACACAGTATCATCGTCTATGCTATGGTAATAACTTCTCCATCTCTACTCGTCCTTAAATGTATTTTCCCCAAGATCTACTTTTCCAACACTCCAGATCTCTCTTTCATCCTCTCGTTCATCATTAGAAAGGCCAAGTCCTCCTTGACCACCTTCCGCTTCCTTTCTCTCCCTTGCTTGGCTGCCTAATCTGGTTGCGACTCGCTTGAAATAATCCTGCATACTCCTTCTCATGGTTGCATTCAACTCTGCTCCCGTGATGTACTTTTCAAACACAGCATTCTCCGATTCCACTACCGAGAAGAGGGTTAGGAAGGCAGCTTCAGCTGCTAATTTTACCGGAATGACCGGATCACGAACGCTGGCAAAAATTGGCGGAGCAAGGAGACGAAGGTACGGATGTGTGATATCGCTGCGTTTTCGGCTCACAGTTCTAATCACAACGAGTGCCAAGCGTCGGGAATCGACCGGACTTCCGGGCTGTATTGCGGCGGCAAGGCTTTCGAGGATTGACTTGCTGGCCTCACAACTGGGGTCAATTTCCTCAGCAAGCAAGTACTTCCCAGCTGCCAATATGCAATTCTCTAATATGAAAGTATTCTTACTGCCATTCCCTTGGCAAATTATGGCGGGGGTCTCTTGCGGGAATGCGCCTTTTAATGAAGTCGGTGATTCTAACAACACTGAATTGAGATTCAACACCGAAGCATTGCTGATATTGGACGTGAGCACACGTTGCTTTATCAAGCCGGTAGCACTTCCGGCTGGAAGACTCTTGATTAAAGCCCCTAGCAACCGTGCATGAGTAATGGCCATTGAATCGTCTGCGTTCGTAGCGTCATTGTCGATCAATCCTAGTATGGAGGCACGTGACGCTTCGCTCATATTTGACCCTGCTTTGCTGACAACTTCATACAATGCTCGCAGCATTGCATTCTGTACACCGGCGTCTGGTGTCTTAGACCCGGTGACAAGCTCTGCAATTAGCGGGTCGATCCGAGGTGTTAAAGTGATTAGGGTACCAAGTGCCTTTGCTGCTCTCGAACGTAGGAGCTCGCTTGAAGTGTCGGCTAGGGACTTGGCAAATGTTCGCTGGAGTTGAGGTAGGAACGGCTTCAAGAAAGTGGGCATCTTCTCCAATAAGTTGTTTAGCGTTAGTAGAATTGCACCTGGCCTGTAGTTAGCATAGCTCTGCAATGAAAATAGAGTTGCAGCACATACACTTTACATCAACAGAACGTTCGGAAACCACTCGGATCAAGGGCCCCGTGATTTGAGTAACAAAAGGTTTGAGTGATTCTGCACTTGTACGATCGATAGTCTCGGAAATTGCCAACGCTGCATGCGTTCGCTGATCCGCAGTTCCGTTCATAAGACCCTGAAGGAAAATCGGTAGGATTGCATTGACGCCTTTTGGTAACGAAAAGCCAGGGAGATTGACACCAGGTACACCAACTTGCTGCAAAATCTGACGAGTTGAGAACACAAGAGCCTCCATTTCTTCCTTCTTCAGCCGCTTAGTAAGCTCTGACAATGCCAGCCACGCAGCTTTGACGACCTCTAAATCAGCATCATCGAAGGATATCAGGAAGGCACGGATAAGGTCCTGGTGATAGCGTGAGTAGTCAACGTCAGATTTGACAAAGAATCTGCTCATGTGTATGTTTGCAGCTGCGCGTTTTCGATGGTCGTCGTGCTTCACTAATGCTAGCATTACACTCATAGCAGTGTTTAGGCCATCGAACTCATCGACGGATGTTAGAATAGCATCGAAGGAATCTTCCAAGTCTGGACGAAGATCGTTGTCTTTGCAAGCCACTAAATTATCCATTATAGTGTTCAAGATTGCAGGTAGCCTGCGAGTCATGGCGGGTCCCGCAACCTGCGACAAAGATGCTATTGCTCTTGCGTTGAAAGGAGTTATTGGAGAGACCAAGAGTGTGGGTACAAGGTTGGGTAAGATGATATTTGATCGTGTGTTATCGGTAAGCAAGGTAAGCAAAGCCGACAATGCCGTGTCAGCCTCGCTCTCTGTTCGGAGCAGGTTTAAGAGGTATGGTAGCACTTGGTCCACTGCTCTCTTCCCGAATATCTTCTGCAACGAATCAAAAGCTTCTGCGGCCGCTTCCCGAACTTCATCGTCAACGTCCACCAAGGCAACTCTTACAACAGAGATCAATGTCTTTTCGTAGTCTTCGAGTGCTTCCGGTGATGCAGAGGAAATAATCTCCCCAAGTGCGATGCAGATACCCTGCTTGTTGCCGGAGTTTGTCGACGTTTGGAGACCCTCTTCCAAATTCGGTAAAAGACTTGCTAGAACCCCCTCGCCAGATTTTCTGATCAGCTCACCCAACGCGTTCCCAGCTATAACTCGCTGCTCCATATTAGTGCTCGCAAGACGTCGAATGAGAAGCTGGGTAAGTGTAGGAACAAGCTCTTTCAAAGTCCTTGGTGTTGCAACAAGCGCCTTCCAAACGTTGATGGCCGCGTTTCTGACCAAACCAGAGGTATCACATCGGCAGATATACAGAGATGAGAGAATCTTGTTGCGCTTGTCTTCCCCAAGAACATCCAATAGAGACTGTCCAGCTTCTGCAGCGCCATCTTGTTCTTCGTCTTGCTCGGTCTTACCGCTTATTCCTGTAAGGTTGAACAAGAGATCACCTACCAGCTCCACCGAACTAAGTCGGATGCGATAACTGTCATCGCCGAGGCCTCGGTCAAGCTCAGGAAGGAGGAGATCTATAGCCCTGGTTGCGAAGTTTTTCACAAGCAACCTACCAGCTCGCAAAGACGTTTCCCGGATTGACTCGATATCGTCTGCAAGGCCAGCGAGTATAGGTGGTATAACTTTACTTAAGTAAACAGCAAAGCTGTTGCCAAAGCATGCAGGCAGGTAAATAAACAACGACATGAAGCCTTCTCGAACTGTGGGTTTGGAGCTGGCAACATTCTGGAGAATGGATGGCAGAGTCTCCTCTAATCTGCCAGTACCAAGCCCGGCAAGCACCTCGCTGAGAGCTTGAGCAGAGCCTAGTCTGTCACCCGCCCCCGTATCAGATTTCAAGGTTGACATCAAGCCCGGTATAAGATCAGGCATTGCATCCTCACCAAGCTTTTCCACAAGCGACCCAAGCGCTTTAGAAGCTGTGGCGCGTGTTGCTGGTACTGGATCTACAACAGCAGATTTAAGACCGGTAACAAGAATAGGAAGATGGGAGACAACGTCTTTACGTTCAGTGAGATGGGCCAGACTTCCAATTATCTGTGCTGATTTACGTTTGGTGCCAGACCGGTCCGCTAGACCTCGCTCAAGGATGCGGACAATCAAAGCCAGCGATGGCGAGTCCAGGTAGTGTATGAAAGAAACCTTAATAAGTGCGTCAAGAGCATCATCGGTATATTTGGTGGGATCGCTCAAGGCTTTGAGCAAAATACCAACAAGGCTCTTGACTTCTGGGTTACTGATGACCTCGCCAAAGCGCTGAAGACTGCGATTGGCTGATGATCTTACTTCTTTGTGACTGTCGTTCAGAACATTGGTCAACGGCGGTATAATATCAGGGAGACTAAGAGCCAATTGCTGCGGATCTAGGTATGCCATTGCTCCCAGCAAATCACAGGCACCTTTCTTACTTCGCCATTGTGAATCCTCAAGACCATCGAGTAGTGTCGGCAGAATTATTTTGACTCCGTACGAGCTAAGACTTGCAAAACAGGTCTTAGACGTGTCCAAGCAGGCCTCCCGTACGTCAGCGGTTGGATCACCGAAACTCATCAGTAGTTGCGGCACAATCTGAATGACATAGGGCTCGAAGATTCGACCTAGTATAAGTGACAACAGTTCATATGCGAACAAAGCTCCCTGACGTTGGTTATGGTCTTTCTTGTTCTCAATTGCAACTTTGAGTGTGGACATGATTCGATACTCCCGCAGACCAGAAATACCTATACCACTAACTATGCCAGCCAAACCGTACGCGGCACCCCTCCGCGCTGCGTACTTTTTTGACCGAAGAAGCGGGTCTAGTACAGACTGGACGTACTCCGACATCTTTTGGCTTGAAGTTCGTATGAGTGGTGGCATACAGCCAGCAACGGCGTATTGCACAGTTTCAGAAGGGGTACTAAGAGTGAGCAATAGTCTATGAACCACTTGGGGAACTCGATTGTCGCCATCTCGTAAATGGCGAGCTAAAGCGCCATAAAGGATTACCACAGCCTCGCTAACAAGATCCGAGACTTCAGAGCTCTTGTCGAACTTATCTAGAGCCACTTCAAACATGTTCATGAGCTCCTCGACTTTGTCACCACCATGAGCTGCGATGACCGTTGTAGCACTGTCAATCATTTCCTCCCTCACTCGAGGATTACGATCACCAATAGCGCTATCTTGGATGAGAAAGGAGACGAAGGATACGAGCTTTGAAGAATCGAAGATGGAAGCCATTGCTTTGAAAGATAGAGCAATCCCACTGCGGGCCTCCCAAGGATCGCTGAGGTCCATCTTCTTCGGCATACCAAATTCATCTCGCTCGGGAACCCTTGGCTTGGCCATATCACGGTACTGGTCTTGTAAGATATTCAGAATTGTACCGAATGTCGCAGTGTCCTGGCCTATACATTCGGCTAGAGCCCGTGATGCTGCCAGTCGGAGTTGTCTATCGGGTCGGTGTAGGTAGGGCAGTAGCCTGACCGCATCTGCATGCTCAATCTCCAGCGCATTCTCTTCCCACACAGTCCGTGCTTGTTCCACATTTTCCTCCAAGACATCATGGCACGCCAACCAAATTTCATCAGAAAAGTCGAGATCTGTCAGATCAATGTAATCTCGGACAGCTTGGAGAACAGAGCTTCGAACCGCGGTTTGAGCAACGATCGAGCCTTTGAGAAGGGTCGAGATCTCAGTTGTAGAAATGTTTGGCGAAAGCGCTCTACATAGGTCCAACAAGCAGTCTTTGATGATTTTATAATGCTGAGAGAAACGCTGCATAGACTCTATCAACAAAGATAGCACCTCATCACGCGGTAATTTTGTGTCTGACACTAATAATGGTCTATTAGTTGACACTCGACTAATGGCGCTGAAACAGGGCAAAGGATATTGAGATGCTTACAAGTGTCTGTATGGAAGGACAAGAACTCCAAGGCAAGAGTCACTTGCTCATCGACTTCATCGGCGCCTGAGTGGCCAATGCCTCCTTTGCGAAGAACCAAAAAGACCAATGGAAGTAGATAACTCAAAGATACGGTATCAAATGGTCGTTGCTCGCTGGTAAATCGAAGACGGTATAGTGTTCTTGTGACGAGTTCTAGGACTAGATCAGCTCAAGGATAGACGCGTGATCCAATTATGAATATACCTCCCAATGGTTCCTGCTTAAGGTAGTCAGGGAGATCAGATGAGCCTAATGCTCGCAGTGTGGCAACACCAACAAAGCGTCTGAGGGAGCCTAATCGTGGGGAAACTAGGTTTGAGCAAATGAGATAAGATTCATCAGCAGCATTCCTGACTATTAGCCGGGCACCAGCGGTGATTACGTCAAGCAAAGCCTTCAGACACCGACCTATCCACATTTCTGCCTCTGTAGGTGGCCCGGTAGCTAGCGAATTGATAAACCCTAGCCCCCTCTTCAAGATCTGCTCGAGTTCCCGTACCTTGGACCTGATAGCAGCCTCTTTTGCTAACTGGGTGTTGACTTTTGCCTTCTCATCAGCAGTGAGCTTCCTGTCTTGCCCTTTCTTTTGAGCCAGCTGGCTTCTGATTTCCTCTTCCCATTTCATTGTATCATAGTCCTTGGAATTCTTGTCAAGCACGCGATTTTGTCCTTTGGTACTAAGTACATCAACACAAAGAGTTCCTTCAGGCGTTCTTGCAATAGCGATTTCCGTAAGTCCATACAGCTTCACTCTGTCAGCGACAAGATCGCGCTCGATCCTCACGAGTACTAAAGGGGTGATGATATCAGGAGCGACGAAGGCAAGCTCGGCCGATGTGTTGTGGGCTGCGAGATCAATCGTAACGGAGGTTGTGCTAGAGTCCTTCACAGCGAGGAAGCTGTCGACTTTTTCAAAACATCGAACGGCTTCCGCTCGCACAAGAGCTCCCGGGTCTTGACCCACTCGCAAGCACATGTCGATCCAATTGACACGTGGTAGCATCTCTGACCGGCATAAAACAAGCATATTAATTAGTTGCGACTGCAAAACGTTGATATCAACATCGTCGCGCCCAGAATGCCGCATTTGGGATGGTAGACAGATGGAGCGGATGGCGAGGTACAATCTGGTATTACCAGTCTTAGCTGCTGCCGCAGGTGTATCCTTGTCCTCGGTCTCAGTGCTTTTGTACCAACTCCATAGGCCTTGTATAACCGTGTCCGCTACAATAGCAGGATTCTCATGGTATACCTCGCTCAAGGCAGCAACGGCGTGCTTATGAACAGGTGAGGGAACATCTGCTGCAGTAATCAGGTACAGGAGAGCCTGAGTCCAAGCGTCGCCGGTGGCTGATGTGCTCCCAATTCTAGTAAGATCCCGGGAGCTCGCCACTAGAGAACGAATGGCCCACGTAAAATCCTCTGGCGCCGAGAGCTTGGTGTATATTCTATGGTTTAGTAGAAATGATAATTTCGGGCTTGATGTGAGCACTCTATCATACACTTTAGCGTTGAGAATGGCCGCTTTCACTGCATCCACCTTGACCATCTCAAGCAGGTCTTGCCATAACGCTGTGAAAACATAAGCAGCAACGGCCAAACCTGACTGCCCGGCAGCTTGGGGGTTGAGCGCAGCTTCGTCGAAGATGTGTAGGAGTTTGGGCACCAAAGCTTCGACCAAGTAAAGGGCTGCAGGGCTTTCATAGGCTTGTTCTTCGAGGAGCCACAAGAGATCTCCAGCCCTTAGTGACCAAGCCTTACGCATAGTTGTTCGTTTGTCGCTCATGCCTTTGAGAAAGGCGTCAGTGACTGCTATGTTTGTCTTTGAACAGATCTCAAAGCCTCTAGCAACTAGAAGAGAAAGTTGTTGTGTCAATGCTAATGCTTCAGCACCCAATGCTCCTTCATTGGGTTCTTTGGCAACTATCGCTGCAAGAGAAGCACAAATAGTCTCCGTTCGAGAAGATTGCCAAGGTAGGAGAGATAGCATACGAGCATGAATAGTACGCTGTTCAGCAGCAGTAACCTTTGAGGCTGACAAAGGTAGCAATATATCGTCTGTTACCCGGCCCAAAGATGATTCATCTTTACATCTGCTAATGAGAACGGTAAATGCTGACATCGCGCCGTTGCGAATGGCTACATTCTGGGACTTGATATTGGAAAGGAATGGCTTTAACAGGTGTTCTGACATCAATTGAGTTAAGTCAATTGCAGGTGGTAATGAGTTAACCAAGGGCGAAATGAGATCGTCCAAGACGACCTCCGGCGCCCGCAAGAGCGCCTTTTCGATCGCAGGAGCCACATCTTTGTGTAGGTCTTCGCTAGTGGTAAAACCGGCGAAGAAGTCAGTAAGTCCCATTACAATGTGCGTCGGTATCTTGGAACGTGAGCCAATAATCTCTCGTGTATAAAATGCATAATAATGACTCTTTTGATCCTCTAATACTGTTCTCTTGTTGGGTAGACGTGCACAGACCCCTGCCACCACGCCCAAGAATACTGCACTTTTAACTCCCAAAGGTTGAGATTTAGCTGTAAGCAGGGACACAATCGGTCCAACGGTAGCTTCCCCGTTGTCCTTATCTCCTATAATTTTGCGAAGAGCTCGCCGTGTGACTACCAGCGCAGAATGCTTGACGCTCTGTCTTACGTCCGAGGAGCAACATAATTCCAGTACTTGCGCGTGTGACAAGACTAAATTATTCCCATGGCGGTTCCATTCGTTTCTATTCCCAGCACATTGCTGAAGGAATATGGATCCCCATTCCACAAGTACGAATGCATTAGACGGTGCCAGTCCGGGCTTTGTAGCCTCTCTGGTGAAGGCTTCGAAGAGAAGTGCTATTGAATCGGCGTAGGAGGGATTTGCTAGTAGCACCTCTAGGCAACCTTGTACTGCTCGACGAGAGGCTCGATCATGGTAGCAAGGATAGGTTCTGTAGAGAATTGCGATAACCTCTCCGCAACAAATTTTTGGAATGCCTGAACCAAGAATTAGCTCGGATCAATCAGAGATCCCACATAGCAGTACAAGAATCTGACAAGTTCTGGCGCAGCACAAACAACTCTGCTCTGCGCCATTTTGTAGAGCTTGACAGCAAAGCCGAGCTCAGGGTAGTAAGGTCGTCAGCCTGATGGGGGTTATCTACGCCATTCTCCATGATCTCAAGCATGGCAAGCCAACAACAAAGGCATTGAGACGACTGCGCAATAACCGCAAACTCAGCGCACTGTGACTCAAAGTATTGATACCAAATAGATTACCATCAATACACAAGTCTTCGTTTCCTTCACCAGTCTGGTGAATTTACCTTACCGTATTTGCTTAGTCATTGTTGATAACCTTAAGTACCCTAGGTACCTTATCCCTTTGACCGCTGTTAGGATTCGGTTAATTTTTAAGGCTAACGCTAACCAGATGTGGTAAGGTTAGGTTAAAAAGGTTATTTTTTGTAAATAGATACAATGTTAACAAACCCCCCTATTATTCTGAATAATGCCTTCCTGCGACGTAGTATCTGATTTAACTAATTTAGAAACTGATCGTTTTAATCTGCGTTTTATAACTGATATAGATGATCGATTTAAGCCTATTCAGATAACTTTAAACGTCAGTTAAGTTAATATATCAGTAAATATCAGTTCTTTAAATGCCGCGAGCTTATGAGGTCTATATTTCTCCTCCGAAGTACTTTAAATAATAGCAAAACACATTAATATATACGCGAATCAGAGTTACAGATGAGGAAAAGAAAAAGATTCTGAAGCCAGATCATTTCCGGACACAGATGAGCTAGAATTAAAGATATATTTTGAAATACGCATTTATATGAGTCTTCATAAAGAACCTCAAGTTCCTGACTACTGAAATCTGAAGCTAAATAAGCCTCTGCATTCACTGATTCGAGAAGCAATGACTCTGAATAAATACGAAAATATTAATTAAAATTTATATTTCTTCGATTATAAATCGAAATTCAGATCAGATAGCGCTGTCTTTCAGAGAGTAAGTGTGTTTCTCATATAAATTAATAGAGAAAACTGACTTTTCCCCATCAGACAGAGCCTGTTAATATCTTGCTCGGAGAAGCATGCAAAAAACACTGAAAACCTGATCGATTTGTGGCTGTAGATGAGATAATGCAGCGGTTCAAGGACAGATCGCATGATACGCTTACTATATCCACGAAACTCATTCCTGAAGGCTACAAGATCTGAATGATAGCTGATGAAGGCTACGTTCTAGCCTGAATCTATCATCAGCGTGACAAAGAATCTTTGAATGTTAAGGTTTCAAAGGAACTAGGAAGTAATAAGACAGTCACAGTGATAGCAGATCTTCTTAATTAATTATTTAAACAATCAGGCTACATCTACGAAGTGTTCTTAGACAATCTCTTCACGAGTCACAA
>JAABUO010005228.1_pt1 | contig 15157 bp, 11 predicted proteins | sample 5559291 | NCBI WGS metagenome assembly JAABUO01 (sample SAMN10711878, study PRJNA513372) | rock metagenome | isolation source: Antarctica rocks | place: Antarctica: Victoria Land, Finger Mt sud
AAATGTGTTACATGCCTGCTGTGGCATATACTGTACCTCTGGAACAGCATCTACAGCTGTTCCAGAGGAAGACTTTATGCCACAGCAGGCATTTGACACACACTACAAGTCAGTGACTGCTTTCATACATGACAACTTTCAGGATAGTGCGCCCTTGTTCGCTGCTTCTCTTGCCTTGTTCGCTGCTTCTCTTGCCGTTGCTCTTCATCTACCTTCCTTCAGCTTCCTGTCACTCACTCTGAGCAACCAATAGGCTGTTACTCTCGAGAGGTGCAGCAAACAACATGCACAGAAGCATTGTCACAGACTGCAGCTCACCTCCCACATCAAACACATTGTTGTAGGGGTTCAGCACTGGGCCATAGACAGGGTTGATGGTGGTTAGGCCTTCTGCTAACTCCTCCATGTGGGTTTTGCCCAGCACAACCCCATGGGCCTCTAGCAGCCTTGTCACTACTGGGGAGCTGTTGGTTGGCCGCATGCCTGCAACAAACACTCAAATGATTGACACTGTATGCCAGATTTGTCCTATGTCACACAGAAATATAGACTCAGGTTTGGTTGACATACAATTCACCTCAAATGTGTCTCCTGTTTTAGACATCTCTCGGCTGTTGATATATGCAGAAAATGCAATATGCATGCATCTGTTGAGTACACATGTTTTGAGTAACGTGACAGTATATGTCACAATTGTCCAATGTCGCATGAGAATATGGGCTCAACTGACAGGTTTGCCAGATTGTAGCAAATGCATGCTTGCAGGCTTGACATGACAGGTCAGACTGCCAGCAAATATTGTGTGGAATGAAGCGCATGCATGCATACTGTAGCTGCTGAACATGTATTGCGGCGCATTATGCATCGCACGGCAAGTGCATTATGTCAGCTAACCACAAAGCTTTATCTGGCTGCAGACAAACATGTGAGAGATGGGCTGAGCACGTTTTGATGGACATCATTCTGTCCAGGTACGGATATCATGAGATTTGTGTACCGTGCAGTGCAGGAGTTCCTGCAACAGTGGGGTAGCCAACCACATCAATGTTGTCCTTCACGGCAAATGGCAGGCCACACAAGGGTTTTGTGTCATGTCCAGACGCCTTAAGCTCATCTACAGCCTTTGCATCTGCCAACACCTGTAGAAGTGTCATCAGATCTGTCACATCCAGCCACCTTTTCACTGCTGTCAAAGGGGAAGGTTGAACATGCGCGAATGCAGCAAATTGACATAGCTAGATTCAAGGCAAACTGGGTGAAGTTGCTCGCTGTGGCAGAGCCACGTGAGCAGACATCATGCACTTGTGGCTATATTGTTCTCATGGTCAGGCAGCTGCTGTGCCAAAGTGTGATGATCATTGACTGTCAGATCGGTCATGATGCAAGTCCCAGTACATACCCAAGGTCTGGTCACAACAATGATGCCTGACGTATGGGCGGCCAAATATGCTGTACCTGATGGGGCTGAATAGCTGCGAAGTTGTTTAGGCACTCATTGAGCTGATTCTGCGCAAGGAGCGCTTCTGCATACTCCGTCGCTGAAACTTGTCCTGTACATAAGCGCTCGACTGCATCTTCAGCTGTCAGGTTGATCAGTTCTTCCTGTTGCCGACTTAGTTTACCTGCACAAGCACAGCCAGGCTTACCTGCAGGTCTGGGACAGGAAATGCCAAAAGAACGCGCATTGCACATCCGAATCAAGGGGTCATCGACAGACTATGTTGCACATGGCCTACCTTCCTTCGCGCCGTAAACTGAGACCGAAATCAAGATCGTAGCTGCCAAACTACAGGTCCAGTGCATGTATGTGAAATTGGTTTCAGCAATACCAAAATGTCTACAACACGCTCTGTAAAAGCCGCGTCATGTCAGGTGACACGCAAGCGCGGAGCCCTGATTGCGCTCGCAGATCTTGGCCAGAGTATACTCTACGTAGTATCCCGTCGAAATCATCGAGTTTAAAGAACGCATGTAAGAGACTTCACAGCTGCTGCAGCAGCTGCTGATTGCAGTGACCCGGTTTGACCTATCACACGCCAACCTGCAGTCGTCTCCTGTCAGGCGTTGTGGGTTGGTCTGCTGCTGGGTTGGGCCACTCAGTCGTCGAGCTGCTGTGCTGATATTACCTCTTTGCGAGTGGCAGAGACAGTGGGTCTTCGCTGCATGGTAAAGACTTGGCACTCACTAAAGTCAAAGCTCCTGCTATAAGTCTGCAAATCACAGGGTGTGACGTTGCGATGCTGGCTCTTGCAGCCTGTCTAGCTTGCCGGGAATGTTCCTGTCAAATATGATCATAGTAAATTAGCAAAAGACGGACTGGACGCTTTCAGTTCTGGTAGCAAACTTGCGTACCAGCAGCAGAAATACCTTTTTGGCAGCGCCGCTGCAGGTAGCACAAACGCGCGCTGCCCAAGTGAACGTGATCTTATCATCTGAGGAGCTGCCAACACTTAGCTGTACCAAGGTGTGGCTGATGACAGCTTTTCTGTAAGTTTCACCCTGCAGAGACAAGAGTGACAGTGCTAGTACCAATTGTCAGAGCTTGAGGACTGCTGGGCTTGCCTTTGGTCTCTGAATGTGGTTGACACCTAAGCCAAGTAAGCATTTATGCCTTTCTTGGGGCGCGCAGCATCCTCCAGATCTCAACAATGCTTCTCATGCATTGCTCGAATTCTTGGACAGACAACCATAGTCATCAGTGTCAACATCCAAGTCTCTGGCAATTTAGTAAGCAACGCAGTCACCAGCACTTCACTGCTGACCTGGGTTCACAGAGCTGTGCACAAGACTGTCTCTTGCAAAAGTTCTGAGCCTGATTGGAGCAGCATTTGAATTATAACTCTGCAAGTGCAGCTGCTATGGTGGTCAGTGCTGCACTGACTCTCAGCTTGCAGTGGTGCTGCACTAGCTGTTCAAAGCATGTAGCCTCAAGGTGTTGTTGTGCACAGCATATAATAATTGTCACTGTAGCAGCTCACTGCAAGACCATGACTTCTATGTCTTGCTTGTTCTCAGGAGTAGGCAATACGCAACATGCCTGCAAATGGGAGTTCTGACTTGGTTGCCAGCTGGTGCTATGCATTGCTCAGCTACACCAAGCTCTCATGGAGTAGCTGAAATAGCACCCACAGGCGGTGAACTTTGCTGTTGGCTTGCAGATTACATCAGGGGCATGCCTGGTGCGCGATTTGTGACCGTTTTCTCAGATCATGGCACATTTTATGCAGCCACTCTGCATGATGGAAAACTAGATGTGAACGACCTGGAGCAGATGATGGCTTTTGACGGCTTGGTTCTCAATGCCCTGAATGGCAGGAGGTGCTTCATTCTGACCGCTGCTGTCAGATTACACTGCAGCGTCACAACCAGCAGTGCGTACCCATCAGTCCTTTTTGCCAGCTTCTCAAACAGATCAATCAGCAAGGCAGCATATGTTGGCAGAGCAGTCCTCAAGCTCTGATGCACAACTACACTCAGAACAGCTTTTTGAAGCTCAACCAAGGCTTCACTTAATAGGTCATGCAGTGCTCCCTTCATATACTCAGAGACAGCCGAGTACGCTCACTGGAAATGACTCAGGCTCCACTGGAATGCGATAGCTCTGGAATGAGTTGCAAAGTCTTTGATGATGACATCAAGGCACAGACTCAAATCGGGACAGGTACACCAGGGGCTTGTGCTGTCACGTTTGCAAGCCAAGAGCTTGACTGTGAGCTTGCCAGCATACAACACAATCCTATTTTGTAAAAAATGTATTGCACTTTTTCTTTTCTGTCTTTTTGGTTTTTTTTGGACCAACTTGTCTGTACATGTACCCGGCACAAGACCTGCATTTGAGTCTCAGCATGCAGGTCAGAGGTTTCTGAAGGAGTATGCTTCAGCCATGAACTTCTGGTGGTTGCCAGCCTTGTGCAGAAGGCAGCAGGTGGGAGGAGGGTGGTGGTGACCAAGCAAATTAGGCCTGAAGTGGTTCTAGGTCCAGTGGATGCATCTGTAGATTCTTGAATGCAGCTTACTGTCCCTTGTGGTCTGGCGCTTGTAGGGTATCGGTTGTCGTTGGCATGCCACGCTATGCCAGTGACATGACTGTGGCATTGTACAACTTGTATGTGCCATTGGCCCCAAGTTTGTCTTGGCGGGTTGCAACCATGCATGTGGTGCATATGGTGCAGAATAAATCAAGCATGGTTTGCTTCCTCAGGCAAGTTGGATTTACAGACTTTGGCCTTTGCTGACGCCATTTGTGACTCCATAATCGCAGACGCTCTTTTCAATTTTAAGGTGTCAAGGCAGTTCGAGGGAAAGAATGATTGAAACTATACTTGCTGAATCTAAACCACGCGACACCTCTGAATCGCTAGCACTGTTGCTTGCATCCGCAGGCCTGTAGGCCGTCGCAGGTCGAGACGCATTTGCAAAAGCACGATGCAGCACAGTGCAGCTGCAAGGTTGTTTGCGCGTGCCGCTTGCACAACACACTTAGTGTCGCAGAAGTCGACCTTGCACGCAGTGTGGCTTGCGGTCCTCGGTTTTTAGCAAGGCAATAAGCAGCATAGCTTTGCTCGAGCACGCAGACTCTCCCCGGCACGTCTGATGACAGTAGCCTTGCAGATGCTCAAAAATCCTTCACTGTGAGCACATGGCGAGACAAAAAGGACTGCTGAGCATATAAAGATGGAAACAGTGCTTGCTGAAAAGGCGTACGAAGCCCTTCAGGTGTGCTGTGTTTCTGTCCAAGCAGACAGAATGCGATTTCTCCAGTCAGTCACTGCTGCTGCCAATAGGATGATTGCGTCCTGCATATCAGCTTATCAGGCACGCTGTGCGCCATCACTGCTGTACCTGTTGGACTTTAATGTTGTGCACACCTTTAGGCTGAGCGTCAGAGCACAGAGTTCCGCATCAAGGCCCTTGGCAAGGCGCTGGAATATAAGCATTTAGAGGTACGGTCTTGCTGGCTCAAACGGAGTCTGCTGCTAGATGCTGCTGTTGGCTGTATGCATCTCACAGACTTTGCTGAAGGCTGCTTCTGCTGTGTTGTGCCTCGTTTAGTGGTAACCAAATGGTTTGTGAAAGCCCCTTTTTAGACACCTTATTCATCTTGTCTCATAAGCACACAGCTTTGGGGTCTGCTTGACAAGCCTGCATGCTTTCCATGACCTTCTCGTGCTGCAGAAGCATGCTCTTTGTCACAATTGTGTTTAACGCAGGCTGCTCACGGGGGCCATGATGCGCACGTGGAGTTCCTCAAGATTCCAATCACCTTGCCTCAGGCGCAGGTAAAGCTGCCTGTTGACAGGCATGCATGTTGTTGGGACTTTGTAAAGGGTCAAGTGAGTGTCCTTATAGAGAGCAGACATTGCACAAGTGCAGTCTTGCATGTTCATGAAAAGTATAGGTTTTGGTCAGAGCTTCATGAGGCCAGACTCAATTCGTAGTTACTGAAGCCTGCACATGGCTCTGCGTCACAGAGCAGCCTCATACCATTGAGTATGGCTGCAGACAACCTACGCTGCTGTCATACCATTGGTCACCATGCACAGCCTTGGACCTTGTGATGACTCTCTGTGTTGCTACTTGTCACCACCTTTCTTGTTAGTCCTTAACACACTTCGGGGACGCCATCTGCCATTATAAGGAACTGCATATACCTGATCCCACAGGAAGACACCTTGATGAGATGAATGCATTGCCACCTATCAAGCCTGCTTGTGTTTCATGGGTGTCATGCGATGATTTTTTCAGGCAGCAGCACCTGGTAATGAGTCAGATGTGCATCAGCTCAAGATGGAGCTGGCAGGCTATCAGTCCTGCTGCAAGAGACTTGGTGATGATCTAGCAGTCAAGGACCAGGAACTGGAAGGTCAGTTGGTGCTGTCCTGGCAGGACTGCCCTTGCAGTGCTTTCTGTCTGGGTTGCAAACTGTTGCCTTGCTGCTGCACAGCAAGTGAACACTGGTATTTACTGTATTTGTGCACCCTGGAAGATGCATTTGCAGGTAAACCTGCGGCATCAAATGTCATTTTTAGGCAAAGCACATAAGCAATTACTGTGGTCTTGTAGTTATCTGAGCCCGATGCCAATTTAGCTACATGTCTTGTCCCTTCAGTAAAGGGACGATCTCCTGTTCTCACATCTGATGCACCTTCAGGCTTGCACCTGCAACTGTTTCCTCCAGTGAACCTCACCTCCACCACCAGCAAATCAACCAGCAATGCAAACTGCTACAGCTCTTACTTCACATGTAGTGACCCTGGTGCAGCCAGACCATGCAGGGCTACAGTCATCAATCAATCAATCAATCTACATTTCGTGTCTTTAGGACTCATCAGAGGAGTCAACAGACAATGCCTATGAAATTTCTGAGAATGCTGAGTTTGAATGAAACAAGTCATTCGATGCTGATCACCATGTGTGACTGGCCGCATGCTGTCCGGCAGGGAGGGTTGAAACCAAAACCTAGTCTGTGTCTTTGCTGCATAACGCTGGAGCTTGCACTATGCACAACAGACAGGCCCTGCTGCGCACACATACGTTGTACTACATACTGATGCCTTACCAGGAGCCCATCTAGATATTTTGTTGTTAGACTGGACAGATGCCAAGGGCAACCAGGCACATAATCCATGGTGTGGCATACGCATGCCACTGTCTTGACTGAGCATTTCTGTGACAATAGTCTGTGGGTTGTGTACACTCCATTTGGTACTTGGCAGTCTGGGGTGTGGAGCCACTTGTCATCAGACATGCTGGCTTGAAAGCACAGGTGAATGTGATGTGTGACAGGTACAAGCTGGTGACAGTTCTTCTCAATGGAGTGATGCAAGGCAGCTGGAGAATATTCGCGATCTCAGGGTCATCTCACCACATGCAGGGTGTACACTGCATGAAGCTGATCATGTGTGGTGTGATGCAGAATGGCGGCAGCAGACAGAGGATCAGAAGAAGCGTACAGAGCAGGTCATTCTGGACACTTCAGCTCGTGAGGCTGAGCTGCTGCTCAGAAATCGTGAGCTCACTCAGGAGGTGATCTGCTGTTCCAAATTGCCTGATGCTTTGTTTCCTACCAGATTCTGCAAGAATGCCAGCCTGTGCTGTGCATTTCCATCAAACGGCTGACCCACAACACTTGCTATTCGGGACATATGTCAAGCTCGCAGCCCTGTCTCAGAAAGTGTGCTTGCCATACATCAACAATATGCATTGAAGTTACAGAATGCTGTCAGCAAACACGGTTTCTGTCTTTATGATTGTCACAAACAGAGCAACCACTTTTGCTCCACTACAATAATAAGTTTTGAGGCCTGCACAGCAAGTCTTGTCAATGCACAAGTTTCTTGCACCATTGCTCATGTTTCATCCAACATGCGTGATGGCATGTGTGCAGCTGGAGAAGCAGAGGCAGGAAGCCAGTCAGCTCACCTCCACAGCATTGACTAAGGAGGAGTCACTGGAGAAGCTGCAAGTGAAGGTGTACCGCCTGTCATCATCTGTCTCTGCTCTCAGGTGAGCCTGAAGCTGCTTGTTGCAGATGCTTTTTGGGATGCAGAAACATTGCTTTTTGGTTCAGAAACGACTGTCTCACAGTGTAATATAAACTAATAAACATCTGGGGACTAGTATCAGACTTTTCAACATTGCGGAGGTATGTTAGGTGTTGCAAGCGCTGATTCTTCACCAGTTGCGGAGGAGTACAAAATGACACCGGCTTGCATTTGAAAAGAAGCTTGATCATTGTCCACTTTCTGCCTCTGCCTGCTTGACTTGTATGCCAGTGCCAGCCAAGGCATGTGTTGTCAGAGCAGCGTTTGACCTGAAATGACGCCCAGCTTGCTTACTTGCAAGTATGGCGGGGTCAGGCTCTCAAGAGCACGCTTGAGCGTATCAGCGCCTGCTTTTGATTTGTTCAAGCTGTCCAGAATGTCATCTTATCATGGGTCTTGGTGGTTGTAAGTCCATGCTCTTCTGAGCAGCCATCTGCAAAACACGCATTAATGCATGAGACTCAGCTTTTGCATGCTGATGTCATAGGCTTGTTGATGTGCTGTGCAGCAGCTCCAAAGCCAACGTTGTTGGCAGCAAAACACCTCCACTGCCTGAACAGAGCTGAGTCAGCCATTTGTCATATTACTGTTATGCTCATGCTGCAGGGTCAATGATTCTGATCCTGAGGAGCAACTTGCAGACATGCGCACAGACATGGCTAAGAGGGATCAGAAGATCAGCAGCTTGGAGAAGTACATAGCTGGCATCATGAAAGATGGCATCACCAATAATGTGGTCCTGAAGGAGCTGCATGAGGCTCTGGCTGCAAAAGACTCATCCATTGCTGAGCTTCAGAGGTACATAGACTCAGAGCTCAAGACTGAGCCTGCAAGTGAGGATGAGCAGGAGGCAGCCTCAGCTGTGCCAGATGGCGTCACCAATGGATCCAGGTTTGCGTCTGAGCGCAGTGCCAAATCAGGCAATGGGGATGAGTCCTCATCTGAAGCTGACTCAGCAGAGCCTGAGATGCTGAGCTTTGGTCAGACAACTCTGAAGATCAGCCAGCTCAAGGCCCAGATCCACCGTTTGGAGTCCAGATTGGACAGCAGCTCATCAGAAGCCAGCTCAGATGATGGAAAGGTAAGACTCAAATTGCACGTTTTGTGTCCCTGTGCATCTGTGTCATTACTGCATGCTTTGACTGTTCACCTGACCTGCTTGCCCACAGTCCTTTGGCAACCTCAGAGACGTTGTAAAAGTACAAATGCATGATATTACTCTCCAGGCGTTTCTGAGTACAGGTTTACACCATGAAACAGGTGATTTTAACACAGAGTGATGTGTTGTATCCCAAAGAGACATCCATGTGAGCACTCAACAAGCGAAACACGATTTACTGCTCAGGATGCCTCTGACCAATTATCTAGATTGTTCCTGCAACCAATAGGTTGATGATGGTGACTGAATAGTAACAGCAACCTGCATATTTCCAGGTAAGGCCCGATGAAGCAGATGTGCGGCAGAGCTGGTGGAGTGCCAAGGCTGACAGCTTGACTGCCGAGGTGGTCAGATTGCAGACTGAGGCTGCTGAAGCAGAAGAGCGCCACTCAGTGGCTTTGCAGGTAACCAGTTTGTGAAAGTATAAACGTATAGAATTGTTATTATTTAGTCGTGATAGGCCTATTGTACAAGGCATAACCCGATAATTGCCAGCATAGATTTACAAATCCTGCTGAGACTAAGGCCCTACCCCATGAGGGGGCATCGGCTCTTGTATAGAATCAGTACCCATGCAGCACAGTCTATGCGCATTGTGACCTGCTCAACATTCAAGAAAACTCAACTTTGCAAGAGAGGGAACAGCATTTGCTCTTGACGGCGACCCTAAATAAATTTTGCATGATGTTCAGTGGAGAAGCTGCAAGACAGCTGGCTCACAAACCGCAAACAGTCGGTTTGGCCACAGGCACTTGGCACGTGGTGTTGTGACCCACATGTTTTCACTACGCTACATGCAGAGCCCAATCTATCCATCCGCCTTACATGCGTTCATGTGAGCAATCCTTGGACCAAGCAAGCTTGTTACACTCTGGTAAGTGCTTTAAGTGTGCCTGGTTGGCTGTCAATCAGCGACATGAATTTGTCATGCAGGGAGCTCATGACACCATTGAGACGCTCCAGACGCAAGTTCTGGATCTGGAGATCAAGATCAGTCAAGCCAAGGCGTCTTTGTCAGATTCCCAGCATGACTCAGCTCAAGACATTGCCAAGCTGCAAGAGCAGTTACGTCTTTCTGAGCTCAAAGCCACATCCAAGTCAGACTCAGACTCCAGCCTCAGAGCGCTGACTGCTGAGATTGCTCAGCTGCGCGGCGAGCTTCAGGCTAAGGTCAGGGATGCAGCAGCTGCTGCTGCAGCTTCTCAGGAAGCTGTGTCAGCAGCTAAGGTAGTCAACCTGCAAGAGAGGCTGCAGCAAGCAGAGGCACAGGCCGCTGCCAATGCTGAGGCACACTCAAAGCTTGCGCTCACGAGTCAAGAGCTGACAGCGGCACAGAGCCGTGTGAGCCAGTTTGAGTCATCACTTGCTGAGGCAGAAGGGGAGCACAAGGCAGCCATGCAGGTCGGTGATCACAAGTCATGACCTGTGAGACCAATGCAGCAGTACCCAATGGGCAATACCATTTCCTGTGGCTGCTTGCCATCTCCTGATGTGCAGCATTCGCGGTAAGTAGCGCAGGGGAATGACGGCAGCAATCATGAGTATGGTCATGAGTATGGCAATAATGACAAGTGTGGTTGTGAGTACAATTGTGTCTGTGTGCAGAAGACGCTGTGGACCTAAGGACAACTGCATGCTGCTGTTGTGTCACCGTAACCTGCTGCGCAGCGTGCCTTTGTCTCATCGTCAAGCCTAATGCATGCAGGGGGCAAATGATCACATCAATAGACTCCAAGCCCAAGTGCAGAGTTTGCAGGCCAACTCAGCCCAGGCCGAGCTCAATCGTGTAAGGGCTGAGCTTGGTGAGTCTGAGAATGCAGTCTCACACCTGCAGCAACAGCTGGAGGCCCAGCAGGCAGAGGTGCTGAGACTCAAAGAGAGCCAGGGAGGGAGCAACAAGGCTGCTGACGTCATTCAAGCCCTGGAGAAACAGGTACGGGTCCACTCCACTGATGTCTGGCAAGTTTTAAATGAGGACATGCTAGTGTCAAGGTGTCATCAGACTTGTGGCAATGCAGCTGTGGCTCTGGGACAAGCTGCCTTTTAGTTTTTTGAGCTGCACAGATCATGAAGCAGCTCTTGCGGAGGAAACTGGCTTGAAGGCAGTGCAGTGTCGGCCACAATCCCTCCTTATTTGTACCTTAAATTATTCTTACCACTCGCCGCAATCCTGATGCAAACATGGTACCAACCAAGACCCATCTTCTGGTAATTGTCCAAGTGCACGCCCGGGCACTCACTGAGGTGATCTCACAGTGTTTTCTCATTCAGCGCTTGCACTCCTGAATACAGCTGTCTTTGCTTGTAGGTGCACGAGTTGAGGGCCAACCTGACAGCAGCTGCTGCTGCAACTGCCAGAGCCCAGCAGCAGGCAGACACTGCCCATGCTGACGTGGCAAAGCTTCAGACTCAGCTGCACAACCGCACAAACTCACCTGCTGTTGAGGCAGAACTCCAAGAGCTGCGGTCCCAGCTTAGGTCCGCCCAAACCCTGGCCGCCCAGCAGCAGCAGGAGGCCATGCTGAGTCGAGGGGGTAGCTGGGGGTATGATGGGGCTGACCTTGGGATTGACCATGGGGGTTCCACCCCCCGGTTGCTGTCCCCACGCCCGTCTTTCAGTGCAAGGCAGGGGCCAGGGTCTAGCCGCCGAGGGTCTGGGGGCTCTCCCCTGAACCCTAGGCTGTCAATGAGTGGGATGCAAGTACGATATCTCAACCAAATCGGCAGGAATGCATCTCAAGCTTCTTGCTTAGGTCTCGCAGAGCAACTCCACCTTTTTTGGCGTCATCATGTGTGGAGATGACACAGCAAGCATGTTGTACCAATGCCGTGACTCACAGCCATGACGCCTCCTGCGTTTGCAGCATATGTGGCCTTGGCTTAACTACTTGTCAATCTTGAACATTGCTTACTTTCTTGGTTGAAACCCCTCTGCAGAGATAGGTACCAAACACCATGTCTACCAAGTCGTTTATTGCACGTAGACAGGCCGCGGACTAAATGATTTGCACAGGCTGTGGACATCTGCCAGTCATTCTCTGCTGAGGCTACAGGCAGTGTAGACCGACCATCACAACCTCGGCGCATCCTGAAGACATTCTTATGTCTGTTGCACAGGCCAATGATACCATCAACATGCTGGAAGCGGAAGTGGATGAGCTGCAAGCTGAGCTGGCAGCCACACAGGCAGTGGCAGCCAAGCACCAGCGTACAGCAGCAGCATCTGGGCAGGAGATCAAGGTGCTGCAGCGCCTCTCATCCTCAGGAGACATCTCCTTCATGAGGACACACTCACAGACGGGCCGCAGGAGCACTACAGGGCATCGCCACTCTGAGCAAGGGATCCCCAGCTTCGGTAGTCATGATGACCTCATCCACCTACAGGTGTGTGCATTATTGTTTTTGGGCACACTTTTCTCACCAGCTTGGTTTGTTGCACATCACAGTTATCTGTGCTTGCAAGCCAGGGTATCTGGTGAGTCATAACTGGCTCAACACCCCAGGGCGTAAACTACTAAATTCTCAAAGAAACATGATCAGCAGAAACTGAAGGGGAGAACATTGTTTGCTCTGTGAATGGAATGCGCTTGGCTTGCAAGGGCTGGTAGCTGCTGTCGAAGTGTGGTGTTGTTTGAGCCAGAAAGCAGCTACCAGCCATGCACAAAACTGTGCTTTCTACGCACAAAGTAGGCTTGCTGAAAGTGTCAAGCAAGGCCTCGTCAATGCTGTTCAGTTGGTCAGGCCAAGTGGAACATCAAGTGCCCTGGCTTGCTTTTACAGAAGCTAGAATTTACAGAACTTAGTGACTGGTTGGCATTGATGGAAGGCAGTATTACTACCTGTAAAAACTTTCTGGTGTCTATGGCTGCTTACCTCCAGAAGTCTGTATACTTGAATTTGTACATGTCCAGCCGTCAACAGTTCTGTTCAACAAAGCGTGGTTGGTGCAATTATTGCATGAAGTAATAGCAGTGCCCTGACAACAAGGAACATGACTGAAGGCATACACTCGTCCTGCAGGCTCGGTGTGAAGCATCAGACGCGGAGGTGCAGCATCTCCAGCAGCGCCTGCATGCAGCCTCCAGCGACCGCACAGCAGAGCTGGAGCATGTTCAGCAGCTCAACAGGTCCCTGAAGGCCGAGATTGCAGCCATGCAAAACAACCTTGCCGGCATGTCTGGCACTTTCACCAGGCCAGATTCTCAGAACCAGCCTGAGGAGATAAACAGTCACGGCTGCGCCCTGGAATCCTTTGGTAGCTGCCTACTTGTTGACCCTGGATCTAGTCTTGGGCAGAGTTTGCCCCAGCTTGGTGGCAGCGATGTCAACGACAACAACATGTTGCAGCCATACCGAGCGGCACACAGGCTGGCACCAATCCCTGAGGGCGACGGCAATGTGTCTACCCACACCAGCATGCAAGGAGATGAGGGTTTGCAGGATGTGCATCTGGTGCCAGAGCTGCAGAGCCAAGTGCGATTGCTGGCTGTATCATTGCAGGACAAGACACAAGAGGCTGAGGCATTGCACCAAATAGTGGAGCAGTTCAAGTCTGAGGTAGTATTGCACTATGCTGCCTGGCTTGTAAGCTGCTTTTGTCGCCTAGGGGCTTGATCTGTTGGTCAGTTCTATGTAAAGCAAGTCAATACTGAGCACATGCTTGAAGATGTGCCTTCACCATGACCTGGTCACACTTGTCTTCAAGACACATGCTCACATCATTGACCACACACATGCTTCTTACTGCAAATATTGAAATCAACAATCATCTTGCATGGCAATCAGTTGAAGCATTTGCAGCCACAAAAGCTGTGCAGTCTGCTTGTGCTGCAAATCTTTGACACAAGTAGATTCCTGTGAGCTCATGTGAGTCTATGCAATGTTTCCAGGCGTCCGGCAGCGGCTCTCCATCCTCATCATCTGAACGGCCTTTGCGTTTGCGACTCCTGATGAAGAGCTTCAGCACTGGTTCAAGGGGGTATGAGAAGATGCACAATGTGAAGAATAACGTGAAGCAATTGCTCATGCCTTGGAAGCGAAAGCTTGCTGAAATTGATGGGGAAGAGGTGCAAAACAACGACGACTTTGGCACTCATCCTGTCCTTCAGGTGAGGGTTGTACACTTTCCTTGTACTGATGCATTTGGTGCATGCAGCAGTAAAGCTTGCAGGTTGGCTCTACATATTGCAACATAACAGCCAGCTGTGCAGGCTCTGCATGTCAGATGTGTGATGACTACATAGGCCTCTAGATGACATGCTTCTGCGGTGTTTCCATGTTATGGTGTCACCATTTGCACAATGATCATTGCTGCAGACACTGCAAGGAATCGACAGGACAAGGCCAGGTCAGCAGACAGTCACGGAGTTGGACATGGCATGGCACCATGACCAGCTTGTAGACGCCCATGAGATTTGCGACAAGCTTGGACAGCAGAATGACTTCCTCAGAGCCGAGCTGGCCAAGCACGGGGTGATAGTAGAGGGCGACGAAGAGCGCAGCTTTGCTTTGGGGTGCGTGCCTGACCAGCCGCGGCATTCCAGCAGCTTTAGTGATAGTGCGCCAGGCAGCGCACGCGGTGCTGATGGCAAAGGTGGCGCAAGCGAGATGGGCGACAGCATATCTGGCGTACGGCCAGCTCTGCTCAACATGGCACGGGAGTCTGATGCAGCTTGCCATGAGCTGCAGCAGATGATGGACAGGCTGCAAGGTCAATTGAGTGCTACGTCCTCGACCGCGCCGCCAAACATCAGCCCCTTCGCGAAGGTGGCAGCAGGCAGTAAGGAAGAGCAGCTGCAGGCGACCAAGTCGTTGTGTAGTGAGGCTGTCCTTCAGGCAGTCGAGGTTCGCTCACACCTTGCTGCCTTAGTGGAAGTGTTGCAGCCTAGAGAGGCGCCGGCAGAGGAGGGCAATGTAGAGCCCATTACTGAGGAGCCTAACAAGGCTTCGCCACCTCCAGCGGCGGCATGGAGGCAATCTTTTGATGTGTCAGGGTCAAGCACTTTTGGCGACCCCGCAAACAGGGATTCCCTGGACAGTGTAGGGACCAGGCCGTCTTTTGACTTGCAGCCCAAGGCCAAGCAGACGGTCTCTTTTCAGATGCTGGATCAGCCTGCTTACAGTGCCAACCTGGATAGCTTTGTGTCAGGAAACAGAAAGTTGGAGCATGACCTCAGCAGCTTCGACAACGACTTTGACACTTCACAGCTAGACAACCCTTTGTTTGGCTCCACCATGGGACGCGAACATGTCCATGGTACAAGGGGCGTTGCCTTGACTAGAGCAAGTGTAGCAGCGCAAATGTTTCAAAACATGGCTCAAGCAGACAGCAGCCTGAATGTCGGGTCACGTCAGCAGCTGGCTCAGGGAGTGAGAGATGTGCAACACCAGGTGAGGCTTCAATGCCACCTGCTGTATGTGCAGTCTGTGATCATTGCTTTGTACTCGCATGATG
>JAABUO010005230.1_pt1 | contig 15156 bp, 22 predicted proteins | sample 5559291 | NCBI WGS metagenome assembly JAABUO01 (sample SAMN10711878, study PRJNA513372) | rock metagenome | isolation source: Antarctica rocks | place: Antarctica: Victoria Land, Finger Mt sud
ACGAGTCAGACGACGACGCAGCAAGTACGTCTGACGAGGACGAAGAGCAACTGCAGCAGGCACCGCCACAACTAGCTGCAAAGCGCAAAGCCGCTTCATCGGAAGCAGGTCCGAGCAGCAACAAAAAAGTCAAGCTTTCCATCTCTTTGAGTAGAGCCAAACAGGAGTGTCACGTAAGGCAGCTGACCCACTTGCGTAATTTCCATGACTCTCTCGGAGGTTGTTTGTTGGCCTCCTAATGTTTCCCAGAACACAAACGTAAGTAGTAGTAGTAGCAGTAGTGGTAGTACATTGCTTGTGAACAGATAACAGCATATATATTTTTCTTGAAAGGATCCTCTTCTTGGGAGCACATCCTTGGGTCGACCCCCCCCCTTGGTGCAACAGTTTTCATAAGGAATCTTTGTACCTGTTGCCTTACAAATCTTGTGCAGTCACGGTTAAGAAATTGATTCTTGAAAAAAAAGCTTCTTTTGTAACTACATTACCCTTACCCATAGAAGTCTTGCACTGTTACAGGTGTGCGGGCAGAAGGGGCATTGTGCTGGGTTTGTAGGATCAGTCTATCAAGACTGTCCCAACAAGCCTTGCTATCTATGCAAGCAACCAGGGCACACCACCATGACCTGTCCCTACAGAATCGCCCCAGAGCATGGCTGCACACAGGCGGCCTCTATTTCAGGGGACACCCTGCTGAGAGCCGTGCAGAGGAGAGAAGTTAATGGCAGGTCTGTCACCTTTGTCCAGTAACATAGCAGGCTCCAGCATATCCCGACACAGCCTTTACATGTGACTTATCCAGCACACAAACAGTGACCTAGTCTGCATCAGCTCAACTGATGTTCTGTTGCGTTCTGTGCAGCACATCAAGAATACCAGTGCAAGCACCTACTCAGTGGCAAGTGGACACAGCTGTTCTGAGGCTGCACTCACGGCGGTGTACGTGTCTGGAGTTTCATCCCACCAGGGACAACATTGTGTTGAGTGGGGACAAGAAAGGGCAGGTGGCCATATGGGACCATGCCAAAGTGTACGACAGGACAGTGTACAACCTCAACAAAGCCCTCACCAACAATCTACGCTTCTTACCAGGTTCTGATGGCATGCAGTGCTGTTCTGCTTCTTCTGACGGCACTTTGAAGGTAGGCTGTACATTGTGCAACCTTGTTGCTTGTCAATTGCCAGCTGTAAAGCAGCAGGTTGCTGGCTGCCTGGTACCAGGATCGCAAGCCTCTGTTCTCATAAAGATGCACGACCAAAGCGCATCCTCATTTCACACCACCATAGCTTTCTGTCTGTGCCTCTCTCTATTCTTTGCATGTACAGTAGCATGCACCAGCATGACTCACACCTGAAAATATGCACTCACAAACCATGTCTTCCTCGGGAAGAGCAATTTTGTTTTGGCTGAAATCGTTAAAATGACAGCCCTGTCTGTGCAAGTGATACATGCTTGCATGTGCAGAGCTTTGACATTGAAAGCGGATGTGATACGGAGCTGTTGAATCTGAATCCAGATGGTTGGATAGAGGGCGTCAGCAATGAGCGCAACTGGAAGATGCTGTATGGCATGGATGTCAGCTGGCACCGCAACCTCATTCTTGCTGGAGACAGTCATGGTATCATCCATGCAGTTGACCCAAGGGCAAACAAGGCTATTGTGGGGAACTACCAGTTGCATAAGAAGGGCAATAAGGTGAGAATGCAAAGGGCAATGCACTGAACCAGCATAGGCAAGCAACAGGGCTGTGTGTCTAGTTGACTTGCCTTTGGGCTGTTCCTGTTATTTGCAATGTGTTGCAGCAGCTGATGAGGAAACACAGCTGTTCCCTAGGGTCAGCAACCATGAAGCTGTACCTGTGCTGACAAGGTGCAAGGGATAGATTGGTTTGGTACTTTCATAGGTGTGAGCTGCTGTTGCAGGTGAATAGTGTCCATGTGAACCCTGTTGACTCCAACTTGATGGTGACCTCCTCTAATGACTGGACTGTACGCCTGAATGATGTGCGCATGCCGAGCGCTGCTGCACCAGATAGCAAAGGTGTGTGTGCCTGGTCATTGCACCATCTCTTTTGGCATGTGTTGCATGCACAAATATGGATCAGCTTGATTGCGTGAGGCCACCACTGCATCATTTGCAAACTGTTGGCTTTTCAGTTTGGCTGGCCTGCTAGTTTGGAGGCACTACGTTCAAAATCTGACTGAGAAACCAAAGCTGGATAGCTATCATTTTCAATGACCTCAGAGAAGCAGCTGAACAGATCATGCAGCCCTTTTGCCTTGTACAGCTGCCCTGGTACCTAAGTTGTTGACTGTTTGCAATACTCAGATTGCATGTCCAATATGCAGGCAAAGGGTTGGCAGGCGTGGGTGAGCTTGCTTGCCTTGACCATCCACGCCTGGTCAATGCTGCCTACTTCAGCCCTCAGTCAGGCAGCAAGCTGATGAGCACCTGCATTGACAACCGCGTGAGGGTGTGGGACTACCTGCACAGCATTGACAAGCCCTGCGACAGGGAGATTGTGCACAGTCATGACTTCAATCGCTATTTGACCCCCTTCAGAGCTGAGTGGGACCCCAAAGACCCCCATGAGAGGTTGCTGGTCGTGGGAAGGTGCGACTGGGCCCTGTGTGCCCTTCACTGGCTGTTTGACACTGCGAGGCATGCTTGTCAAGGGTTGCACTGTCTGCACTTGTCGCTATGTCCCCATAGCGTTGCAGCTGGTGTCCAAGACACCACATCTTGGTGCTGCTCCTACAGCATACTGAACAAGCTGGCGGAATTGGTGCATAGTTGCAGAAACCAATGCAGCTGCCTTAGAATTGCTGTTGTTGACATATGTGATTGATGCCTGGCCCATCTTGGCCATGCCATAGTAATGTCTGACGAATGTCACCAATCAGTAGTCAGTTGGGCAAATATATGTGTATATACACATGTATGTGAAGGTCTCAGAGCAGCACCAAGATTGAAGACAGTGTAGAGTTTAGCATAACAGCTCTGCCTTCAAATGGGGTTTGAACTTGTAGGTACATCAGTGAAGACTTTGGTGGCGTGGCGCTGCACCCGATTGACTTGCTAGATGCCTCGACAGGCAAGCAGGTAGCACAGTTGACAGATCCTAACTTAGAGACAATTTGTCCTGTCAACAAACCCCACCCTCGCCAGGACATCATCATCAGCGGCTCTTCAAGGTCTCTATATGCATGGAAGCCTGCTACACAAGGTGAATCAAAAGGCTCCACACTGGGCACTGCATGACATCTTCACAACTGCCTGACATGCTGACAACTGCTGTGTAGACCATGTGAGTAAAGCTTTCACAGGCAACCTAAGACATCTTCTGTCAAGACATGGACAATCAATGTGAGCATCATTGCTGGTCATTGTGGCAATCAGATATATACATAAAAAGCTTTTGAGGTGTGCACATGCTTGAGCAACACAGTAGTTTTTATCATACGATCTTCTGTTGTCATGAAATGTGATCAGTTGCTGCAATATGTGTGTCCATGCTGCAGACAATGGTGGGGTTGACAATCTGGAGGTGGCTACAACCAGCAGTGCAGCGTCAGGTGATACTTCCGTGTTGGCAGGGTCTGCTAACTATGTCTTCTTTGATGCTGATGAGGCTGCCAATCAGAAGCAGCAAAGAAAGAAAGTTAAAGGCAAGAAGGAATGAGAGGAGATTGCAGGCTCATAGCCTGATGCACCATGTGGCACCAATGCAAGCACGGACTACCTTTCTGATACAGTGTACAACAGTGTCCGTACAACTCAACTGTGTATTAAGCTTGTGTGTGTCCTGAGGTTAATTTGATGGTGTGAGTGTCTTGATGTTTGCGTGCATCATTTGATCTCTGTTTGAACTGCTTGATTCAAAAAGTTTTCCTAATTGAGGTAGCTTGCTGCTGACTTTGAACATTTTATTGATAATTTGACAGTACAGTCACTGTGCAACGTCATGTCAGAGACTTGTTGTTGACAATTGACATGTTGCTTACTCATTGCCACTGATTGCGCCAGAATTGAGTCGGTGCGCTGGCACATACATGAAACCTTTAGGCAGTTTTTCATTGGTTGCAGCTGCTTCAGTACTTGTCATAAGGCGTTCCTTATCGACCATGACTTGACCACGAGCATGGGCGCCACCAGAACGTTTCTTCTTGTGACTTTGCGATGCAACCTCTTCTTGGCCATCTGCAGCAACGTAGTACTCAGCAGAAACTTTGACCGGCAAATTTCGTGAAGCAGATCTGCCTAGACAGCATTGTGTATTCCAAAATCGAGCTGCGCAGATGGTATGCGCTGAACCGTCAAATGCAAGGTACTGGATAATGGAGCCAGCACATACAGCTGCCAGGATCCTCTCTGACTCATTTGCCACAGACAAGACATAAAGTTGCTCTGCATGGCCTTATCTCCACTCAAAACCTACAGCATGTTTCATGCACACTTAGTCATGGAGACACATGACGCTTCACTACCTGTATCCTGATCCCCCTTTCTCTTGCTGCCGACATCCTGCGAGCCCTCAGCCTGTGCTGCCAACTTCACCTTCTTCAGCCTGCCCCAAACCTGAGACGCAGGCTTGCTGTGAGCAGCACTACTGCCTGGCGCATCAGTGTCCTCTGTCTCATGCCCTTGCCCTTCTGCAGACTCTCTGTGCAACGCATGAGGCACGGACTGTGGGCCCAGCTGGAGGGGGCCAGGGTCGCTTTGTAGGGCTGGCGAGGCCTCTGACTGGGGGGCTTGTGCAGGCTGAGTTGCCAGTTGGTGCTCATAATGAAGGGCAGCAATTGGGTCAGCCATCTGCGCCTGCTGCAGTTCTGTCGTGGCACGCGCAACTGCAGGGTGGGGACAACTCCACTCAGCTTACAATGTGTATTTTGTGAATGTGCTTTTATTGACAGAGGGTATTTTCCACAGCATTTAATGCTCAATGTAAGTGGTTGATAAAATCATGTCACAGCCAACTGGTCTGAACATAACACACTTTGATGAGATGGATACATACCATCAAGAGCTGCTCTGGATTACCTGAGCTCTGCAGCAGGACAGAACACAATACTACTGCATCTGTCTGATAGCACTTGATAGCCAGCAATCTGGACGCAGTTCATGAGGTTGAGACAGGGTATCAGATCCATGTACAAACATGTCAGCAAAAGCTCTCAGCAAAGGTAGCTGAGGGCATAACAAGTAACCCAATGAACCACTGTAGAACATGGGCAGCTGATGAACTGCAGCTTGAACATATGTGTGTTGCTCACTCTCTCTCTTGAGACGCTCCCGCTTAGAGACCCGCTCAAGCAGCAGCCTGAGGCGTTCCAGCTCCAGGCGGATAGCTGCCAGTTGGCGGTGCTGACTTTCCCTTGCAGCCAGGCCTTGGAGGGCCTCTCGATTGGCAAAAGCAGCCTTGTCCTTCTGTTGCTTGGCATCCTTTGGTGGCATCCCTGCAACCTGTAGGCAAGACAGTGCCTGTCACATGGCAAGCCTGATGCAGGGCAGGATCTAATCATGGAGCAAATCTACAGGAAAGACGGTGCCTTCCACACTGTGCGCTTGGTGCCAGGCAATCACAAGCAGTGACGAGCCCTGATTACACGGTATGCAACCCGCGTTAGTTCACTCCACCTGCACATAGTTGCCAGGCAGCATGCAACACCACTCCATGCACAGCTTCTCGCAAGCAACAGGCATGTAGCTCCATCATGGCACACAATACTTTAGCGCACACGGACTCCAGGCGGACAGTGATCAACACAGTTCCTGGCATGATTGTTGATGGGCACAAGCCTGTGTCACAAGCTGCAGCCATAATTGCCGATGGGCCTTGACACTTTGCCCTTGTTGCATGTGACTGATTGATGAGTCACGCCAAGCTCCACACCCCAGACTGCATAACTGGCACAATAGAATGCCAATGCAAGCGCAGGAGTTATACCTCAATGGCAAGGCCCAGCTCCCGATCTCTGTTCCTGGCCTGTTGGCTGTGCTGGGCACAGAAGGCTTTGTACACAGTCTTGTTGCCGACCTCCTTGACAGCCAAGTAGTGGCCAGCATTACGTGCACACATGGGGTGAAATGCCACTGAGCAGTGGCTTGAGCTGCAACGGATGACGGCCCCATCACTGCTGCGGCCACAGACAGCGCAGGCCACGCCCAGCCTGTCTGCGCTGATGTCAGGCACACCCTGGTAGGCGTTGCAGACGTTGCCTGGGATGACACTCAGCTTGGGTTGCCACAAGGCGTCCACCTGTGTTCAGTCATGTTTGCAGTATGGGCTGATGGTGGTGTCATCGGCAACTTTGCCCATGCAAAGCAGGACTGCTTGTAAGAAGGAGAACAGTGGTCAGGAGTAATGTGAGGCAGCAATGGATGATGGACCTTCCACTTGTTATGGTGGATCTAAGCTGGAGACATGCAGTCAAAAGTGTTGGCTGGCATGGTGTACTGACACAGACCTGTTGATACGCTTTGTGAGGAAAATTCAACAAGTCAGTGGCAAACCTCATGCATCCAAGCAAGGCCATCAGCTGTGCGCCTGAAGGCGCCCTGCCTGATTGGGCAAAGGGCACATTGCACAGCCTTGGAGCCTCCCTCCAGCTGACCCCCCTGCACCTCCCAACGAGGGGGGCGGATCTTGGCTTGGGGCACCCCTTCTTTGCGCTGCTCTTCCTCAAACACTTTGCAGGGCCAGCACAACCATTCACCTGCAGCCATTCACATTGCAATTTGTTCTGGATGATATGATGCTGTGCCGTCTAACATGCAGGTCAAGCTCAAGATTCAGCGCCATGCAGGACGACGCATGTGAGGATAGACATTTCAGCCATTTGTAGTGTGCCTATAAACTCTGCCTCCAGCAAAGGCTTTTTGCCAAGCAAAACAGTTCAGGCGCAAAGCATGTACACTTCGTAGCGGAGCAATGAACAAACAACATCTACCAGTACTTTGCTGCTTATACAGCCTGTGAATCTTGACGCTGTAAGCCCACTGCCAGCCCCCAATGCAAACAGAAGCAATGCCAGGACCACAATTGCAGAAAGTGCACAAGGTGAGCAGACCTGCAGGGATGTCATCCACTCCATAGCATCTCTGATGGACTGCAATGTCACAGCGCTCACAGAAGACTATGAGGTTGGGTGCAACAGAGAGGCCACCACTGCAGACTGCGCACATGGCCTCTTCATCTTCTGTGCGCCCTGCCAGCACATCCTTGAGCTCCCCTGTCATCAGAGGAACCTGCGCCAGCAATGCTTACAGCAGCTGAAAGGTTGATCGCCTCTTAATTTGGCGGGCGGGTGGCAAAAGTGTTTGGTAGACAGGTGGCAAAGGTGTCTGCTAAACAAATTTCCCCGCTGAGGTATGACAGTGCCAACACAGCGTGCTTCGGTAAATACGCTTGCGAAGTCAGCAATACTGTAAAGTGTACACTGCATGTGGCAAATGCTGCAGCGCAAATGCTCAAAAAGTCAAGACCATACAGCTAGATGCCTATCTTGTGCATGCTCCATGGCAATACGCATGCTGCATCTGCAAATATAAGAAAGCTGCGAACACTTGGTAGCTGTCTGGCCTTGCCAGTTGAAGCAGAAAGTCTTCTTATGAAAGATGCATTGATCACCTGAGATGCGGTTGAGCCTGTCATGCACAATGCAAAGGCCATTGGACGAGGTTCCAGCGTCTCTGCAAATCGACACGGTTACCAGCAGTGTCCAGCCTGGAAATGCAGTAAATTTTCGACATGATGTCACCTGATGGGCTTTAGCAATGCTTTCCCCTGCAAAGGCTCCTGGGATGCGGCCTGCCACAGAGCGAGGCCCTTCTTTGGTGTCACTCTGCTGCACAGCCCTCAGTGCCTCCCTGTGAGCCTGCTCGCGCTTGTCTCGTGTTTTGCTGCGCTTGATAGCCCGCATTTTCTGCAGTGCCAGCAACACGATTGCTGGGGTGCCACCAAGTGCAAGTTGCAGTAGGCTTGGGCTAGCACAATGCGCTTTCCCATTGTCACGCTAAAGAAGGTGCAATGAGCTGCGAGTCATCAACGGCCAACAAGCATCCAATGCATGGTCCTCTGAGCAGGCAACCTGACATCTTGTGCATTGCATGTGTGTCTGAGCTCACTCCTGATCATTGCTTTCCTGACCTGCACTTGCATCAGCATTCAGATCCTGCTTACTTGCTGTTGCCTAACAAAGTTGCCACTCAACAGTATACATCTTGAGATTTTACTGAGAAAGGTGGTGTGCAGGTAGGGTGGGCCGCATGACATTTGTCTGGAAAGGGCCACTGCAGTGCAGGTTGCGAGGCTCACCAGCTGGTAGCCTTTGACGTACTCTGCCATGAACATACGCTCCTCTGCTGCAGCTGCTTGGTGAGGCAGGTCATCAAGAAGACGCTGTATGGCCACAGACATGCGGTGTCGGTTGATGATCTCCTGCTGCAGCAGCTCAGCCTGCATGTGCCATGCACTCTTGACTGCAGAGACAACAGTGTACCTGTAGGTTTTGACACTTGTAGTCACCTGTGAGTAGCAACCGTGGCAGCCAATGTTGGACGAGTCAATCTGGTGTAAGTGGCAGCAAAAATTATATGCCTGTAGGTCTTGACATGACCTGAAGTAACATGTGAGTGGCAACACTGGCAGCCAATGTTGTTGAACAAGTCAACGTGATTGCACTGACAGAAGAACCTGCAAAGCTGTTTCTGCACCAATGCTCAGCATTGTTCTGCAATTTACCACTATAGCCTTTTGTCACAGACGGGTATTGGTAGCAGACTCACAAAGTGCGTGCAAGGTCAGCAAGGCAGACAGCCTGATGTTCATGGGTTAGATGCTAGTCTGCAGCTAAGTGTACTGTGTGAAAAACACAACATTGGCCATAACAGCATAAGCTTTGTACAGTGCAAAACAGAGACTGCTTTGCCGGTGGTGGCATTGGTACAAGCTGACCTGCACTGCCAACATTTCTGCCAGCACTTCATCATCTGGTGCAGCAGCAAGAATGTCGGGATGCTCCTGCAGCTTCTGCCACTCCTCCTCAATGCTCTGCTCTGGTGGGCCTGCAAACCAAGACAAGTCATGATGATGATGATAGTGATGATGAGGCTGTATCAGCACCACCCAGGGACCAGCACCTATATTGAACCAAAGTGCAGATGAGGCTGTATTAGCACCATGCAGCAACCAGCTTCCATATTGAATCGATGTGCAGGCGCCAAGGCTAGACAGGGTTGTGCACGGCAGAAGACAATCAGCACCCCGTGAGGACCACATCCATGTCTACAAAATTCGACACACAAAAGCTACATGCAGCCTGATACGAAGCCTTGCAGAAAGGCAAATCTGTGTCAAGACAGCCTGCTTTGTCACAGATGGCATTGCATGGTATACATCAGCAAGTCTGGCGCCCATTTTGCTGCCGCTGAGCACAAATCTTAGGGCAGCAGCTAGTAGCAAAGCGTTGCTTCCCATATTGAAGCCAGACCTGAGGCAATCATCCAAAGCCTCAGCAAATGCAAACAATTGTCGCGTGAAAGCAAAACTCGCCTTCAGCGATTGCAGCAGCCACTGCCAGAGCAGCCTGGTCCTTGCGCACTTCAGACTGGGGTACAGGGCTGGACTTGTGACTGCTCTTTTTGCTGCCCTTGTGGAGGCTCCCAGGCACCTTGGCGTCAAGCTTCCTGTTACCAGCCAACAAGCTATAGTTGATGCTGTTGCGCTGGCGCCCCAGGGGTCGGCTGCTGCTCTTGCTGGGTCCAGCAGCTGCATTGCTGTTCTGACGGTCTAGCAGCTGCAATGCAGCACTACCTGCAATTGCAGCTGACACAACATGTGGGATCATTACTGATCATGGGCAGTGCAAACACTAATACACCTCAAGCATACCTTGAGCAGGGACTGAACACAAGCAGCAAGAGTATGAATGCAGCTTGAGGCTGCCAAAGAAGCATACCACGGGCGCCTGGTGTCAGGATGTGCGTTCCAGTTGGCAATGGTGCAACACAGCAGTGCATACCTGCCGGAGTGTAGGGCTCACTGCCTGCAGGCGTCTCCATTGGCTGACTGGCAGAGAACCCAGAGAGGGCAGGCATGGCTGACTCCGCCCCACCCTGGTCCATCCTGCTTGGTTCTGCAGCCTGACTAGGCTCTGCATCATGCCTATGGCTTTTGGCACTGGTGAAATGTGGCTGCTGAAACTTAGCCTGATGCACAGCAGCACCAACAGCGCTGGGGGGTAATCTGGGGGTGAAGGTGTCAGGTGAAGCTTCGTGTTGCGTTGCTGTGTCAGCTTCTGTGTTGGTGCCTTGGCCTGACGCGTCGGCTGACTGCCCAGAAGGAGACCCAGAAGCTGCCGCAGCTCCGCTGCTAGCAGTTGGTCTGCCGTGCTTGAGATAGACAGGGTGTGGATCCAGCACGTACTTGGCCACTGGCTGCTTGAGAATCCAGTGTGTATGGGGGTGCATGAACTCATCAGCCATTTCAGGTCCAATGTCACTGTTCTCCTCACTCTGCGACAGTAAACTTGCTTGAGGAAGGAAAAAAAGCTGGATTAGACAAACCAGGCTGAAGTAGAGCCAACAGCACAAGTCACAACAGCTACGGCACACTTTGATGCACATGTCACATTCATGTGATGCTGCTCATGATGAGCAGGACAGAAAATCAACAAAGCTTCCACAGACATGCCATAGTGCCTGAGCAAGCTGCTGCAACCGCCTGTTCACAGTTCATGTTGTCACTAATGCCTTGACTTGCCGCTTGCACCATGCCCTAAACTTTGCTATACAGCATACAGGGGCAGCATCAACTTCAAAATGCTCTAGGTACAGACATATTGTGCAGCCTATCATTGTCAAATGTTAGTTGACTGTTTGGCAAGGGTCATCATGTACTACCTGAAGCCGCTGTTCCCACTCCAGCCAAGTGGTTGGCTTCTGAGGCTTTGCTGTGTCAGCAGCTTCTACCTGCTGCTTGTCTGCCTGTAGATCAGGTCTGTCCAAAGACACCTGGGTAGTGTTGTGGCTACGTGCGTCAACCTCCCCTGGTTGCTGATTTCCTGCAGCTTGACCAGTGACAGCTGTAGCACCTGTGGTGCTGGGCTCTGCTGAAGATGTTGTGATTGGTGCAGCAGCTGCAATGCCTGGGTCAGCTGTCTGCTCAGCTGCAACTTGAGTCATGAAGTCAGGCAGGAACCCCAGTTGCGATGCTGTTGACGCATAAGGTGCAGGCATGTGAGCAATACTGGCCATGGCATCTGCCTGCTGCCTGATCCACTGCTGGGAGCTGTCTAGCTCTATGCTTCCCTGGCCTATATGCCCGGCAGCAGCTTCTGCTGTGCCTTGCAGCTTGGCAACCTGGCAGCACAAAACAGACTAAGGCGCAATGCCATGGCCCCATCTGGCCAGCAGAATGTGGTCCAACAGAAATTACAACCTGCAAAGCATGTCCACATTGTCCATACAGCAGGCGTTGTTCACCTAGCACAAAAGACAGGACCTACCTGCCTAGCTCGCACAGGATCATAAGTGTGTACACATGCACTTCACTGCCGTATCAGTCATTACCAAGTTTTGCAGCACACAAATGTGCAGTCAGTTGCAAACTGCATTGCATGTCGGTAGTTGCATTGCCTGCTTCAGCAATGCCAGGAGATCTGGTAACTCCCATGCTGCCAGTGAGCTACTCATTGCAGTGTCACTAGCAGCATCCCCATCACCATCAAGAGGTGCTGCCTGGGACGAGTCTGGGCCGGCTTGCACTTGGGACTCAACAGACTGGGCCTGGAACCTGCTAGGGGGCCGCTGACCCTGCCGCATTCTTCTGCGCAACGCCTGCAAAGCAAGTTGCTGTTTGATCATGACCTGCTGCACTGCATAAGGTGTTGTGCAAGCAAAGGCGACGCCAGGAGGTGATCCAGCATGACCCTTGAGCCTGACATCTCATGTTTGCTCCTGGACAAGGGTGTCATTGTGTGAATGACCAGATTTGGTGAAGCTTTACAGCACTGTGCTGCTTGCAGCAGAGCTCTGATGAGCTTGAAAGCATACCATGTCTGCATCTTCTAAAGCCTGGACACCAGCAGGGGTAGCAGCTCCAAGCAGCGAAGGCATCTGCAACAAGCCGGTAACTCAGCAGCAGAGCTCATGTAACGTGACACAGGTGGTCTGCAAAGGTAATAGTGATGCTTGGGGAACTTGTTGGACAGTTCACAACTACATGCAGCTGCCCCAGATCAGATCTAGAGTCGCACCGGAATCCGCTTGTTGGGATAAGCACCAACAGCTTTGACACCGCGGGTAGCCCTTGGACTAAGGATGAGATCATCAGCTGAGAAGTGTGAGCCAATAGGAGGTACCAGGTATGCAGGATCTTGCAATGGATCATTATATGTAGGCAGCAACACATGAAGGTCTTCTTGCGTCACGTCCCGAAAGTATGCCTGCACATCAGCACCAATCAATTGGGAGCATGCTCCGAAACCAAGGGATGACGAAGTGGCAGTAACTACCTCCATGAACAGCCAATAGGCTGACTTTGTGGACTCTGATCCCTGCTCAGCACCAGGGCAAGCTTCATGGGCTGGCGTGGGTGTGCTAGAAGACTTTGACTTATCCTTCTTAGCCTGCTGCTTCTTTTTCTCATCCTCACGGGCTTGCACAATAGCCTGTGCTTCTGAGACGCTGTGCGACAATGGCTGCTGCTGACAGTCTCTCAAGCTGAGCAAGCTGTTCAAGGCAGACCTGCTGTCTGCAAAGGCTTGGCTGCTGGTCAGCAGGGCTTTCGTGACTGTGTCACTGTGATGTAGCGAGGACCCCAGTCCCAGCGAGGCCAGATTTGCCATCTGCAAAGCTTCGAACGCAAAAGTTACTATTCATTTCATCGCAGTGACATGAATAGCAGTCACAGGAAGGTCAATTCTACGGTTTGAACGGATAGATCACTTCGGGCAGGATCACCAGAAACGCCTGAAAGCTGAGCTTGGCAATGCGCCTGACTGAGCACTAGTGCCCTTTTCCAATGCCTTCAGCGCCAGCCCAGCGCGGCTCTCCGCGCTTCGTCGATCAGGCATTTTCTGACATCGTTCGTGCAAGCTCAGCAAATTCGCTAGCTAATTGGTGACAATTTTGCAGTATGAAATTGCTGAGAGCTTTGACCAACCTTGCTGTCAGCTGTACCTGCGCAGACCACAGCTGCCGGATATAACGCGCAGGCCGCGGCTTAAGTCGATGCTAGGTGGTTGCCTTGGACAGCTGCGGCAGCGCAGACATTATACGTAACAGGTGAGCACAACCTTGGGCTTCTGTGATCATGCCGTTACAATACAGCTGTGCCGTACTGGTTTCATAGTCTCTTGCAACATTGGCAACATGCCCTGACATATCACAGTTCATCTCCAACTAACATGAGAGCCGTTCTGAGCATCTCGATGCCCCGGCACCGTCACTTAAGCTGCATAGAGTGGTGTCAGTCAGCATAGTCTTGGTCGGATCGCGCTGCTGCTGGCACCGCGTCACATCCGAGTTTTCCTACCGACGCCCACGTTTCCCGATCTGTATTGTATGCAGCCACTAAGCTTTTGTCGTTCACAGCTCGCCCACCTGCCCACGGCACTATCTGAATTGCTTGTTTCTCATTCCTGGTGTTGGATGACTGGGGCTTCAAAAGCTTTTTTTTAGGTTTTCTGGGTACTTGCAGGCAGCTACAGCCATTGCTGGTGTCACTCAAGGCAGCCTGTTGGTGTCATTTTGTCACTGAGAGTACTACGCCGCGCCACCAACCAGTACTGAGCAGCTTTGCATGGCTGCAAGCTTCTGACAGGCTGTCCTGCTGCTGCCAGGTTGTTTTCCAGGATATTCCAAGCCGCCAAAGGCCTTGCTGGTCCTCAGGCTCAGACTGCTTGCGCCCTCACAGTGCCTGCCATACAGCGCCTGCCACACGGTGCCTGCTACATGCTTAAAATCTGCTCAGCAACCAGCTGAAAGCTTCACAGAGCGTTTCCCAACTTGACCTTACCTGAGCAGCTAGTCAGGACGCTCAGCAAGTCACATGGCTCCCATATGGCTGACGCTGGAAGTTCGACCCCATATTGCAAAATACATCTATTTAGTTGGGTTTGCCATCACAGCAGTTGCCTCATGGCTTCTGCGGGACTACTCCCATCAGGCATTGGAGCACATCTCAGAGCTTCGCAAGTGCAATGCCCCTGATGGGACCTATGAAAATTCCTGTGCTGGCAAGGGCGCAGTGCTGCGAATCAGCTTCGGCAACTTCCTGTTCTTTGCCCTTCACTTTATCCTCCTCATTGGAGTGCGCAGAACCACACAAGCCAGAAGGCTCATCCACACTGGTACAGCTCCGTGGCTGTCCTGCTTTTACACAAGACCAAGCCGCCTTTTGGCTTGACAATGCAACACATTGCCAGGTTTCAGGTTGCATTGCAAGGCATTGCACAAAATGTATAATGTGTTTCAGACATGCTGCATCGAGACTGTTGGTCACAGTCTGCCTGTGGGTCTCCTCACAGGGCAAATGTGCTCTTGTTTAGTGTTACCATTTCCTGTTGCAGCATATGTGCGTTGCTGCAGGGTTCTGGCCGCTCAAGTTCTGCCTCTGGATCTTTCTGCTAGGCATCTGCTTTGTCATGCCAAACTCTGCCATGTCAGGCTATGGCCAGTTTGCCAGGGTTTTGGCTGGAATCTGGCTGCTATTCCAGATCATCATTTTGTTGGACTTCATCTACGACGTAAATGAGTGGCTGCTGAAGAAGGTGAGCATCATGGCTCAAGCATGTCTTGGTGTACAAGCTGCATAGCTGCCCAGCAGGTCAGGAGCGATACAAACAAAACTGCATCATGATTGCAACCATTGGCGTACTGCTGCTGAGGTATTGTACAAACTGCTTGCCGCTGTGCAAAACTGAGGATCCTAGACCAAGCTGGACGTGGCATCAAATATGTGTGAGTGCAGAGCTGTAGACATGATCATAGAGCATGATCGGCAGGAAATCCACAGTGGCATGACACGTACATGCTGGCTTGGGCCAGCACAAACAGCATGACAAACTCGAGTTGCAATTGAACGACAATCCAACAGACGCAACAAAGGTCTATTTGGTGGCGGTCTAAGAGATGGTCAATACAGCTGACAT
>JAABUO010005231.1_pt1 | contig 15155 bp, 15 predicted proteins | sample 5559291 | NCBI WGS metagenome assembly JAABUO01 (sample SAMN10711878, study PRJNA513372) | rock metagenome | isolation source: Antarctica rocks | place: Antarctica: Victoria Land, Finger Mt sud
CTGGCCGTGTGAGCAAGACACAGCTAGCTTCAGCATGCCGCATGCGACCCGTTCCTGTCACGATCGCCCCTCCTCCACGCTTTAGTGGGGTGGTACCTGCTTGCACGATGCATGCACTTTCATCGCCGGCCCCAAGACGGCGACAACAAGCGCGCCTCAGCCGTTCAGATACAGGTTAACACTGGTCGCCACGAGGCATTGCCTGTCCCTCTTATCGAGCACCAATGTCAATGACGCGCTCTCGCACACCTGCTGGGCGATCCGGTCAGGCCGCGATGAGGCTGTGCGGGTCGAGCACGAACTTCTTGGCCGCGCCCTTGTCGAAGTCGGCGTAGCCTTCCGGGGCCTCGTCCAGCGTGATGACGGTGGCGTTGACCGCCTTGGCGATCTGGACCTTGTCGTGGAGGATCGCCATCATCAACTGTCGATGATAGCGCATCACGGGGCACTGTCCGGTCGCGAATGAGAGCGACTTGGCCCACCCTAGGCCCAGGCGCATGCCCAGGTTGCCCGTCTTGGCCGACTCATCGGAGGCGCCGGGGTCCTCGGTCACGTAGAGGCCGGGGATGCCAAGCGCGCCGCCCGCGCGCGTCACGGTCATGGCCGCGTTGAGCACCGTGGCCGGCTGTTCCCCGCCGTCGGCGCCGTGGCCGCGCGCCTCGAAACCCACGCAGTCGACCGCCGCGTCGACCTCCGGGACTTTGAGGATCTGCTCGATCATGTCGGGCAGCGCGGCGTCCCGCGCCAGGTCGATCGTTTCGCAGCCGAAGCTGCGCGCCTGCGCCAACCGCTCCTTGTTCATGTCGCCGACGATGACGACGGCCGCGCCGAGCAACTGGCACGAGGCGGCGCAGGCCAGACCGACCGGGCCGGCCCCGGCGACGTAGACGGTAGAGCCCGTGCCGACGCCGGCGGTGTAGGCGCCGTGGTAGCCGGTGGGGAAGATGTCCGAGAGCATGGTCAAGTCCTTGATCTTGGCCATGGCCTGGTCTTTATCGGGGAACTTGAGCAGGTTGAAGTCGGCGTACGGGACCATGACGTACTGGGCCTGGCCGCCCGTCCAGCCGCCCATGTCGACGTAGCCGTAGGCCGCGCCCGGCCGGGCCGCGTTGACGTTGAGGCAGATGCCGGTCTTGCCCTCCTTGCAGTTGCGGCAGCGCCCGCAGGCGATGTTGAACGGCGCGGACACGAGGTCGCCCACCGCGAGGAACGCGACATCGCTGCCCGCCTCGATGATCTCGCCGGTGATCTCGTGCCCGAGCGTTTGCCCGACAGGCGCGGTAGTGCGTCCGCGCACCATATGCTGGTCGCTGCCGCAGATGTTGGTCGCGACGAGCTTGAGGATCACGCCGTGCTCGCACTTGCGGTTGCGACCGGGTACCCCATCGGGTAAGGTCAGTTCCGGGTACCCGATGTCCTTGACCTCGACCTTGCCCTGCCCCGCGTAGACGACGCCTTGGTTACCTGCCATGTGTCGCCACCTCCTTGTGTCGCTATGCGTGCTCTACCGGCTACCGACTGTAGGGCGCCGAGAGCTCGAGTTGGATGTTGTCCGGATCGCGGAACTCCAGGATGTACAGCTTGGAGTCCGGACCGAGATCTTTGATATCCCCGTGCGGCGCGCCGCGTTCGTCGAGCAGACGCGCGGCCTGTTCGAGGTCATCGCGGCTGCCGACACTGAAGCTGAGGTGGTCGAGCCCCACGCGATCCTCGTTGAAGCGGTCACCCCCAGGGGCGACGGGGCGCAAGCCAAAGAGCATGCCGTTGGTCTGGAAGACGACGCCTCCGAACAGCATAGCGTTCACCGCGCGGGCCGCGGGGTCGTCGCCGGATTGGGGCTCCAACGCGATCTCGAACCCGAGCACCTGTGTATAGAACTCACGGGAGCGGCCGATATCGGTCACCGTGAGGCGTATGTGGTTGATCCCCGTGGTCGTAATGTGAGATGGCACGATAGTACGTCTCCTCGATCTGTCTGGTCGGCCCTCCTCACGGCCCGCCGGCCCTGCCTGTCGCTGGCGCGGGTCGTGACGACGCCGGAGATGGGATGAAGGGTCATACGGTCGTTATGACACGACCTGCGCGCCGGCCGTGGCCACGGCCAGGTCGTTCTCGACCGTGCTGCCACTGGACCCAATTGCTCCGATGATCTCGCCTTGGCCGTTCTTCAACGGGACGCCGCCGGGGAACGTGATCAAGCCGCCGTTGGAGTGCTCGATGCCGTACAGGGGTTGGCCCGGCTGCGCCAGCGGACCGAGGGCGCCGCTAGGCATGTCGAAGAAGCGCGCCGTTTTGGCCTTCTTGATGGCGATGTCGATGCCGCCCAGCCATGCCCCGTCCATGCGTGCGAACGCCTTGAGGTTCGCTCCCGCGTCGACGACCGCGATGTCCTGGCGTACGTTCAACTCCTGCGCTTTCTTGAGCGCCGCGTCCAGGGCGCTCTGCGCCTGGGTTAGGGTGATGTCCGCTATGATTGTCCTCCTTATAACTACTGACTAACAGCCGGCGCCGTGGAAACCCGTGGCGTTCGGCCCGCTCGACGCGGGCTCCGCTTGCGCGGGCGCTGTCCCGCTGGACCCGTTCCGGCGCGACCAGTGCCCCTCGTCGACGGTGGTCTCGGCCAGTTCGAGTGTGGTGCGGTAGGCGTTGAACTGGACGTGTTTGTTGACCGCGTAGAGCGCCTGTGGGGCGCACAGGAACAGGGCCAACGCCTCGTCATAGACGTACGTGTCGATGCGCCCGGCCACCTCGCCGCGCGTCGCGCCGTCGAGTTGAACCGTCATCTCGGCGTACAGCTGGTCGAACTCCGGCAGTTCGGGTCCCACGCGGAAGGCCCCGTCCGCGCCGAAGAACTCGCGGTGCACCGCCGCCGGCGGCGCCTCCGAACTAAGGTCGAACCACCCGTGTAACAGCACGTCCCATGCCGGCGGCAGCTTCTTCTCGATGGCCGCGCGCATCTCAGGATTGGAGATAGTTATGACCGCTGTCGCGATGCCCAGCGCCGCCTCGATGTCGGCGGCGACCATCCGCGCGAGCCCCCTGAAGGGCTCCGGAGCGGCGATGTGCAGCGGACGCCCGGCCGGCCAGCCGGCATCGTCCATCAGCCGCTTGGCCTCGTCTGCATCGTGCTGATAGGGTTTGGCGTCGCCGGGGAGACTGTCGTACCAGGCCGGCGTGAGCGCGCGCAGCGGATTGGCATAGCCGCCGAGGCCCTGCGCGATGAGCTTGTCGCGGTCGACCGCCATGTTGAGCGCCCGCCGCACGCGCGCGTCGCCGAGCGGGGCGTCGGAGGGGTAGCGGTTGATGATGCCCACCAGCACGCGGTTGGCGTCGCATGCGAGCAGGTCGGCGTGCTCCGAGGCGTTGACCCGCGCGGCGTCGGCGGGCGAGACCTCGGTCACGATGTCGACCTCGCCGTCGCCGGAAACGCACGCGTCCAGGGCGTCGGCCGGGGACAGGTCGGCGCGGAAGACGACGCGCTCCAGGCGCGGCATGCGCGCGTGGTTCCAGTGGTTGCGGTTCGCTTCGAGCACCAGGCGCCGCGAGCGGTCCTCGCTCTCGATGAGCCAGGTGCAGGTGTAGGGGTCGGCCTTCATGATGGCGTTGCGGGTGCTGATCGACGAATAGCCCTCGACGAGGGTGAATGGTCCGGTGCCCCACGGGCCCGGCGCGTCGATCACTCACCAGTGGCCTTCACCGCTGCCCAGCTTCTTGTAGCCGAAGCCCTGCTCACGCCAGAAGGCCGAGCTGGCGATGTGGAAGCCGCGGAACTTGGTCGTGGCGATGCCGTCGGGGCCGGGTAGGTGGAAACGGACGGTGTGGTCGTCGACCACCGCGCAGACCGACTCTGGGGGGAAGTTGAGCCAGGTACCTGGCGGGTGCGGTGACGCCCATCGTTGCATCTCGTCGAAGTTCTGCTTGATGTTGTGCGCGGTGAAGGGCTCACCGTCCTGGTAGCGCACGCCCTGACGCAGGGCCAGTTCGAGCGTGCGGTCGTCGAGCCAGCGCGCGTCCGTGGCGAGGGCGTAGACGATGTTCCCATGCTCGTCGGTGCGGATGGGCTCTTCCATCGTGTTCCAAGTGATGAACAGCCAATTGAGCGGCGATGGGTCGACGACGTTGATCGTGCCGACCGGGGCGCGCCAGTGCGGTTTGGTAGGGGCGTCGTGCTGGGCTACGGCCATAGCCTATCCTCCTTCACTCCTGTCGGCGTCAGCGGCGACCCGACATGCCCCTATGGTAGCCCTTTGGTCAGGCCCTGTCAATCTACCAGCAGGTAGGGTCTTTCTCCCCCCTCCGCCCCCCAAGGGGGAACCTGGGGAGATGCCTCCCCCCAGACCCCCGCCAACCATGGCGCATGGAGACGGACGGGCATGGTCATACCCAGCAATACGTGAGTCTTGGGGTAGAGAGGGTTGCCACCGGCATTCACCCGTTCTTCGGAGTGTGCAGCCAACCGGCGACGGTATAGGAACCGTACGCGCTGTCGCGTATGCCGATCGTGTTGTCGGCGTAGATCGGGAGGGCCGCCGCTCCGGTGGGCGACCAATTCTCCTCGACGAGTGTTATTTGGCCTGTACGCCGGTCGACGCCGCTCACGACCGCGACGTGGCCGAAGCCGCCGCCAAAAAATATCAGCGCGTCGCCCTCCCGTGGTCCCGATGATCCGCCGTTAGGGATGAACTGGATGTCGCCCGGATGGTTCGCGGGCATGTCGGCCGCGGCGCCGACGCCGGCCCAGGTGGGGGGATAGCCCCAGCGCTGGGCGAAATAGCGCTGGGCGAGCTCGACGCACTGGTATAGGATGCCGTACGTCCCGTCGCAGCCGTTGTCGACATCGCCCGCGTTCCAGTAGACGGGAACGCCATCCAGGCGCGTGAGTATAATCCCCCACCCCGATCCCCAGACCGGGCAATGGCAGCACCCCCCGGTCGGCGGCGGTTGGGGCGCGGGGGGCGTCGGCGTCGGGGAGCCGGATGGACTGGCCGCCAGCGCGGGGATGCGCAGCGTCGAGGCGATCTGAATGAGCATGTCCCGCGCCGATAACCCTATTTGCCGTGACGAGAATAGGCGGTACATGATCGCGCCCTGCCGCAGATATAGGATCTGGCCTGATCGACCGGAGCTCACGGGGGTGAGGGTCCCTGACAGGCGCGTGGCCGCCCCGAGCGGCAACACGACGCTGCTCCGTGTCGCCTGCGATATATATGACGCGTCGTTCGCGACCAGATCGGCCGGCGCCGGCCCGCGTGGGCGCAGCGGGATGAGGGTGACGTCGACGGTGGTCCCGGACGGAGACCGCAGGTCGAGTTGGCCGTACCCGGCGAGCGTATCGGGCCATAAGTGGGCGCTCCAGCCAGGCGGGTAGGCGAGGCTGTAGCTGGGTATGCGCGCGGCCCCGCCTGGAACGGCCGCACCCTTGTAGGTGAAGTATGCCCAGCCGGGCGCGAGTGGCGCGGTTACGCCTAGCGAGGCAGGGCGGCGCGCCGCGAGCGCGCCGGGAATCACACGCGTACGCGTGGCGCCGCTCTGAGCAGAGCCGAGCAGCGTAAGGGCGAGGCAGACGGCGGCGAAGGGGCGGCTAATGGGATGTGGCGCCGCGCGGAACTGTGCGCGGGCGCGCGCGATGACGCGCGCGATGAGTTGATGTCCAAGGCGCATCGTCGATGAATCCTCCAAGCTGAGACCGCGGCGCAAAAAGCCGCATAGGGCCACCGCGCCAGGTTCTGCCGCGGCAAAGGGCGGTAGGTGTGGCGCGACGACACGACGGGGCCGTGCCGTGGTTATCGTACGGCTAACACTATGTAGCTGTCAACAATAGACCGAGCCGGCGCATGATACCATTATTCGTGTAACCTTCGTCCGGCCGTTTCATCGACATGAAGGATCACCGTGCAACTCACCATCACCACCACGCATCGTCCGGCGACCGATCTCGGCTACCTGCTGCACAAGAACCCCGCGCGCCTGCAATCGTTCAAGGCGTCTTTCGGGCAGGCGCACGTCTTCTACCCCCAGGCGGACGCCGAGCGCTGCACGGCCGCCCTGCTCCTCGACGTCGATCCAATCGGACTGGTGCGCAAAGGACGCGGGCAAGAGGGGAGCGGGTTCGCGCTGGAGCAGTACGTCAACGACCGCCCGTACGTCGCCTCGTCGTTCCTCAGCGTCGCCATCGCCGACGTGTTCGGCACGGCCCTGGGCGGCCGCAGCAAAGACCGCCCTGAGCTGGCCGAGACGCCTATCCCGCTCGAGGCCACGCTGACGGCCATGCCCTGTCGCGATGGCGCGGGGCTGCTGCGCCGGCTGTTCGAGCCCCTGGGCTACGCCGTCGACGTCGCGTCCCATGCGCTCGACCCGCTTTTTCCGGACTGGGGCGAGAGCCCCTACTATACGCTCACGCTGCGCGCCACGACGCGCCTGCGCGACCTGCTCACGCACCTCTACGTGCTCATCCCGGTGCTGGACGACGACAAGCACTACTGGGTCGGCGACGACGAGGTCGCGAAGCTGGTGCGCCACGGCGAGGGCTGGCTCGCCGCGCACCCGCAACGCGCGCTCATCGCCGCGCGCTACCTGAAGCATCGGCGCGGCCTGGCCGACGACGCCCTGGCGCGGCTCACGGACCCCGACGCCCTCGACCCCGACGCGGTCGAAGAGGCGCACGAGGGCGAGGAAGAGGCGGTCGAGCGGCCCCTGAATAACCTGCACGACCAACGGCTCGCCGCCGTCCTGGCCGCGCTCAAGGACAGCGGCGCCCGGCGGGTGCTCGACCTGGGCTGTGGCGAGGGCCGCCTGCTGCGGCTGTTGCTCGCGGATAGCGCGTTTAGTGAGATCGTGAGACTGGATGTCTCCTACCGCGCGCTCGCGCGGGCGCGCGAACGTCTCCACCTGGATCGCCTGTCCGAGCGCCCGCGCGAGCGCGTCACGCTCATCCATGGGTCGCTCACCTATCGCGACAAGCGGCTCGCCGGCTACGACGCGGCGGCCGTCGTCGAGGTGATCGAGCACCTCGACCACGCGCGGCTGGCTGCGTTCGAGCGCGCGCTGTTCGAGTTTGCCCGCCCAGGCATGGTTGTGGTGACGACGCCGAACCGCGAGTACAACAGGCGTTTCGCCACGTTGCCCGCCGGGACCTTCCGCCACAAGGACCACCGCTTCGAGTGGACGCGCGACGAGTTCCAGGGTTGGGCCGAGGCGCTGGCCGCGCGCTACGGCTACGCCGTGCGCGTCGCGCCGGTCGGCCCGCAGGATCCCGACCTCGGCGCGCCTTCGCAGCTGGCCGTGTTCACCCAAACTCCCGCTCCACGACTTACTGATCCAGCCGCGGCTACGGCGAGTACTATAGTAGGACGCTTCATGTGAGGAGGATAGTGATGAGCGAAGGCGAGACCCGACAACGGCTGCAAGCTCTGGAAGCGGACGAGGATCTGGCGGCGCTACGACGTCCAGGTAGCACTCCACGAAACCGTGGTCATGCGGCGGCCTCCGTGGGAGGAGCTTTGGCGCGCCTCCGTCGCGCCGCGCGTACCCGGCCGACGTCGTCCGTCTGACGCGGCGGGGACGCACCCTCCGCCAGGGGGACACGATAGCGCTGCGTCCCGCCCCGCGTGGCCGCGATGGCCTCCGCGACGGCCTCCGCCGTGCCGAAGACGACGCGGCGCGTGACGTCCACCAACCGCCGCCCCTGGTGGCTCTTAATTACCTGGGCGAGGAGCACCGTCTCGGGTAGGATTAGGCGCGGGCGACCCGGCCACAACACAATTTTTCCCACTCATAAACCTTGACAACATGGCGCGCAGCGTGGTACATTTTAAGTGTTAGCAGTCTAGTACATCGAGTGCTAGAGCGGCTAGCTACGGTGGAAATACAAGAGATATATGGCCGGGCAAGCGGGGGTGCGGGGTATGCAAGAGGTTCCTGCGATATTGAGCGGGCGCCGTCAGGCGATCCTTCATGCGATCGTACAAGAGCACATCACCACCGCCCGGCCCGTGGCCAGCGAGACGATCGCGCGCAGCTACGCGCTCGGGGTCTCATCGGCCACGATCCGCAATGAGATGGCGGCCCTCGAAGAGATGGGCTACATCAACCAGTTGCACACCTCGGCCGGCCGCGTCCCCTCCGAACAGGGCTACCGCTTCTACGTGGAGCACCTGATGGAGGAGCCGTCGCTAACCAACGACGAACAACGAACCATCGCGCATCAGTTTCACCAGGCCAATCTGGAGCTCGGGGAGTGGCTGCGCCTCGCGGCGGCTATCCTATCGCAGAGCGTGCGCAACGCGGCTTTGGTCGTGGCGCCACGCGCGCAGCGGACGCGCTTCAAGCACCTCGAACTCATCTCTATTCAGGAAACGCTCGCGCTGCTCGTCGCCGTCTTCGACGGCGGCGCCGTGCAACAGCAGATGTTCGTGCCGGCCACGCCCGCCGCGCAGGACGATCTGACGGCCATCTCCGCGCGGGTCAACCGCATGCTCGAGGGCCGCGCCCTTGGGACGGCGGCCGACATCCAGATCGCGGCGGAAAACGCCAGCATCGAGGCGCAGGTGCTTGAACTCGTGACACGCATGATGCGCGACCTCGACGAGCAGGGCAACGCCGACATTTTTGTCGATGGGCTCGACCAGATTCTGAGCCAGCCCGAGTTCAGCCTGGCCCCGCATGGGACACTACGCTCCGGGCACAACGAGGGCGGCGACGCGGTACAGGTCGTGCAACTCATGCAGCAAGGTCTCATCTTCAACGAGTTGATGCGCCAGCTCTCCGGCTTGGATGGCTTGCACATTATCGTCGCGGGCGACGGCCAGCGCGCCGAGATGCGCCAGGTTAGCATCGTGCTCTCGCGCTACGGCAACCCCGCCGTGGGTGGCCTGCTCGGCGTCCTCGGCCCTACACGCATGCACTACGGCCGCGCCGTTTCCGTGGTCCGCTTCGTTAGCGGTATCCTGGGCGAGATGGCGACGGAATTAGGCGGACACTAACGAAGTCGATGGTCGATAGTCGATAGTCGAAAGTGGCTCTCGGCATCAACCAAACGTCTTACCATCGACCATCGACTATCGACATTGGAGGATATGGATGCAAGAAAACGCGACGCGATTCGACGAGGAGGCCTTCGGGCCGGATTCGAGCGGCGTCGACGCGGCGGAGACCAGCGGCGGGGAGGACTGGCGCGCGCGCTTCGAGGAGGAGCAGGCGCGCGCCGAGGACTTCCTCGGGCGGTGGCAACGCGCGGCGGCCGATATGTCCAACATGCGCCGCCGCCACGACCTGGACCGCCAGGAGTACACGCGGCAGGCCAACGCTACGCTGGTGCGCGACCTGCTGCAGGTGCTCGACTCGTTCGACGGCGCGCTGGCGACGATCCCTGCCGACGTGCGCGACACGCCCTGGGTCGGCGGCGTCCTGCAAGTTGAGCGCCAGCTGCGCTCGATCCTGGAGCGCAACGGTCTGACGGCCATCGAGGCGCAGGGCCAACCGTTCGACCCCACGTTGCACGAGGCGCTGATGCAGGAAGAGAGCGACCAACCCGCTGACACCGTCATCGGTGAGTTGCAGCGCGGCTACAAGCTGCACGACCGCGTGCTGCGACCGTCCATGGTCAAGGTAGCCCAATAGCTATCAGCCGTCAGCTATCAGCCTTACGGCTGTCGCTGATCCGCTGAGTGGTACATGTAAGAAACATAAAGCTGACAGCTGACGGCTGACAGCTAAAAGGAGAAAACAGTGGCAAAAGTCATCGGTATCGACCTGGGCACGACCAACTCGTGCATGGCGGTGATGGAGGGCGGCGAGGCCGTCGTCATCCCCAACAGCGAGGGCAACCGCACCACGCCGTCGGTCGTCGCCTTCACCAAGGGCGGCGAGCGCCTCGTCGGACAGGTCGCCAAGCGCCAGTCCATCACCAACCCCGACAACACGATCTTCTCGATCAAGCGCTTTATGGGCCGCAAGTTTAGCGACCCCGAGGTCGACCGCGACAAGCGGCTCGTCCCCTACAAGGTCGTGCAGGCCCCCAACGGCGACGTGCAGGTCGAGGCGGTCGGCGAGAAGTACGCGCCCCCGCAGATCTCGGCCATGATCCTACAGAAGCTCAAGAACGACGCCGAGGCCTACCTGGGCGAGAAGGTGACGCAGGCCGTCATCACCGTCCCGGCCTACTTCGACAACGCCCAGCGCGAGGCCACCAAGGACGCCGGCCGCATCGCCGGCCTTGAGGTGCTGCGCATCATCAACGAGCCGACCGCCGCTTCGCTGGCCTACGGTCTCGACAAGAAGAAAGACGAGAAGATCGCCGTCTACGACCTCGGCGGCGGTACCTTCGACGTCTCGGTTCTCGAGCTCGGTGACGGCGTCTTCGAGGTCAAGAGCACCAACGGCGACACCCACCTCGGCGGCGACGACTTCGACCAGCGCATCATCAACTGGCTGGCCGACGAGTTCAAGCGCGAGAACGGCATCGACCTGCGCACCGACCGCATGGCCCTGCAGCGTCTCAAGGAGGCGGCCGAGCGCGCCAAGATCGAGCTCTCCAGCACCATGAGCACGGAGATCAACCTGCCCTTCATCACCGCCGACGCCTCGGGTCCCAAGCACCTGACGATCACGCTCTCGCGCGCCAAGCTCGAGCAACTCGTCGGCGACCTGGTCGAGGGCACGCGCGGCCCCGTGACGAACGCCCTCAAGGACGCGGGTCTGCAGCCTTCCGACATCGACGAGGTCGTGCTCGTAGGCGGCCAGACGCGCATGCCGGCGGTGCAGGAACTCGTCAAGAAGATCTTCGGCAAGGACCCCAATAAGGGCGTCAACCCCGACGAGGTCGTGGCCATCGGCGCGGCGGTGCAGGCCGGCGTGCTGCAGGGCGACGTCAAGGACGTGCTGCTGCTCGACGTGACCCCGCTCTCGCTCGGCATCGAGACGCTCGGCGGCGTGTTCACCCGCCTGATCGAGCGCAACACCACGATCCCGACGACGCGCAGCCAGACCTTCTCGACGGCGACCGACAACCAGCCCAGCGTGGAGATCAACGTGCTCCAGGGCGAGCGCGACATGGCGGCGGGCAACCGCTCGCTCGGCAAGTTCATCCTCGACGGTCTGCCGCCGTCCCAGCGCGGCCTGCCGCAGATCGAGGTGAGCTTCGACATCGACGCCAACGGCGTGGTCCATGTCTCCGCCAAGGACAAAGGCACCGGCCGCGAGCAGAAGATCACCATCACCGCGTCGAGCGGCCTCTCCAAGGACGAAGTCGACCGCATGATGAAGGACGCCGAGGCGCACGCCGATGAGGACCGCAAGCGCCGCGAGGAGATCGAGGTGCGCAACAACGCCGACGCCGCCGTGTTCACGGCCGAGAAGTCGCTGCGCGACTACGGCGACAAGGTGAGCGGCGAGGTCAAGAGCGGCATCGAGGCCAAGATCCAGGACGTCAACGCGGCCAAGGGCACCGACGACATTGAGCGCATCAAGACCGCGACGGGCGAGCTCCTGCAGGCCATGCAGGGCATCGGCGCGGCGATGTACGGCGACGCCGGCGCCGCTACGGGGGCCAGCCCCGACGGCGCGGGCCCGCAGGCCGGCGCCACCGGCGCTCCCGCCGACGAGAACACCGTCGAGGGCGAGTACAAGGAAGTATAGTAGTCAGCTGTCAGCTTGACCATGGAGGTATGCCCTCCCGCCTCCGTGTGAGGCGGGAGGGCATACCTCCATGGTCAAGCTGATCTAGTCCGTCCATCGCATTGACGACCCTCGTGTTGGCAGCTATGATGAGGCGGCTGTTAATCTATTATCGACGCGTTCATCGAGCATAAGCTGATAGCTGACTGCTGATGGCTGAAAGCTTTTAAGGACAAGACGTGGCGACGACTAAACGGGACTACTACGAGATACTGGGCGTAGCGCGGGGCGCGAACGACGACGAGCTCAAGCGCGCGTTCCGCAAGCTGGCGCGCCAGTACCACCCCGACGTCAACAAAGAGGGTGGCGCCGAGGCGCAATTCAAGGAGATCGGCGAGGCCTATGAGGTGCTCTCCGACCCCCAGAAGCGGCAGGTCTACGACCGCTACGGCCACTCCGGCCTGGACAACTCCGGCTACGGCGGCTTCCAGGGCGGCTTCGAAGGGTTCGGCTCCTTCGCCGACATCTTCGAGCAGTTCGACACCATCTTTGGCGCCAGCGGCGCGGGGACACGCGGGGGCGCGCGGCGCGGCCCGCAGCGCGGGGCCGACCTGCGCTACGATCTCGAGATCTCCTTCGAAGAGGCCATCTTCGGTGTCGAGAAGACGATCGATGTGCCGCGCATGGAGACGTGCGAGGTTTGCCACGGCAGCGGGGCCGAGCCCGATACGGAGCCGGTGGTGTGCCCGCAGTGCGGCGGCAGCGGCGAGATGCGCCGCGTGCAGCAGAGCGTGTTCGGCCAGTTCGTCAACGTGACGGCGTGCAACCGCTGCAACGGCGAGGGCCGCATCAACGCGTCGCCCTGCCACACCTGCCGCGGCCAGGGCCGCGTGCGCAAGGCGCGCGCGCTGACGGTCAAGATCCCCGCCGGCGTGGACCGCGGACAGCAGATCCGCCTGACCGGCGAGGGCGAGGTAGGCCCCAAGGGCGGGCCGACCGGCAATCTCTACGTGGTGCTCGACGTCAAGCCGAGCCGCGACTTCAAGCGCGAGGGCAGCGACATCTTCTACGAGTTGCCGATCAGCTTCGCGCAGGCGGCGCTCGGCGACGAGGTCGAGGTCCCAACCGTCGACGGCCAGGAGAAACTGTCTATCCCCGCTGGTACGCAGACGGGCAAGACGTTCCGCCTGCGCGAGAAGGGCGTGCCGCACCTGCGCGGCATGGGCCGCGGCGACGAGTACGTGGCCGTGCGCGTCACCACCCCAACCAATATCTCCGGCCGCGAGCGCCAACTCTTCGAGGAACTCGCCAACCTCGACGAGCACCAGATCAAGCCCAACGAGCGTGGGTTCTTCGATAAAGTGAAGGACACACTGGGTATCTAATGCGTTGGTTAGAGATCACGGTCGAAACAGAGGCGGCGGCCATCGAAACGGTCAGCGCCATCATGAGCGAGTATGCCGAGGGCGGCGTAGCCATCTACCAGCACGTCATCCCCGACGACGAAGACGCCGCCTACCACTACGACACCGACCGGCCCACCACGGTGGCGGCCTACGCGCCCGCGACGGAGGATGGCGCGGCGCGGCGCGACCGTATCGCCGCCGCGCTGGGCCACCTGACCGCCTTCAACCTCGCGCGCATCGGTCCCGTGCAGTCGCGCGAGGTCGACGAGGAGGACTGGGCCAACGCCTGGAAACGTTTCTACCACCCCACGCGTTTCGGGCGCCGCCTGGTGATCAAGCCCTCCTGGCGCGACTACACGTCGTGGCCGGACGACCTGGTGATCGAGCTCGACCCCGGCATGGCCTTCGGCACCGGCCTGCACCAGACCACATCCATGTGCATGGCGCTGCTCGAAGACTACATCCGGCCCGGCATGCGCGTGCTCGACCAGGGGACCGGTTCGGGCATCCTGGCCCTGGCCGCCGCCCGGCTCGGCGCCGCGTCTATCACCGCGATCGACACCAGCGAGGTCGCCGTCGCGGCCACGCGCGAGAACGCCACGCGCAACGGATTGGGCGACGTCATCGTCGCCGCCCAAGGAGAGGCCGCGCCGGCGGGGGTCTATGATGTGGTGATCGCCAACATCATCGCCAACGTCATCATCGCGCTGGCTCCAGCGTTCGCGGACGCGCTCACGCCGGGCGGCGCGCTCATCGCCTCCGGCATTATTCGTGGGCGCGAGGACGACGTGCGCGCAGCCCTCGCCGCGGCGGGGCTCACCGTCGAGCGGCGCGAAGCTAAAGACGAGTGGGTGGCGCTGGTAGCCCGGCGCTAAGGATATTTTCTATCGACGCGCGGCCTCGATGCGCAGGCGCGCACGGTCGTGCAAGAACCCGAGCCACACCTCGAAGTGCGCGTCGTTCTCGGTCAGGACAACCGTTTCCTCGTCGCGGGCCAGCTGACGCCCCGACAGCAGGATTAGCACGTCATTCTGGTGGTCGCGTGCGCGCATCTCGCCGTACCGTTCGCGGTAGCGCGACAGCAGAAGCCCGCATGCCCACTATAGTAGACCCTGCATGTATACGCCCTTCTCTCGGTGTAGTCCTAAACGCCGTACATCCTGCTTACTCAATTCCTCCGCCTCGATATCGCCTTCGGATGTTTCTCGTTTCTGGTATCCCCCTCGCCCCTTGCTCGCCATCAGAGTGTTTGGGATGGCGATCTGACCGGGCATGGTGACGGTGGCGCCGCCGGCAACCTGTGTTGATTGGACATCGCCGGGGTGGGGGATGTACGCGGGGATGGTGACTGTCCGCGTGGGGCCGTAGCGGACGTTCCTGATGGCATAGGTGACGCCCCCGATCACCACGGCGCCGGTGACGTACACGCCCGCCCCCATCAGCGCCTCCGGCGACGCCGCGACCGCGACGACGGTCCCGCCCACGGCGGCGCCGACGATGATGAAGTCGATGACGCCGTTGCCCGTGTCGATCCCCGCCACGCCCGACTCATCCAGCCCGGTCGGGTCGGTCTCATCGATGGGATTGTCGCCGACGTACACATAGGTGCGCACGCCATCCTGCTCGCTGGGGTCGGGCTACAGCCAGCGCTTCAGGCTCGGGTCATACGACCGGACGCTGACCCAGTACCAGCCCAGATTGTTGTCCCACCAGTAGCCGGCGTAGCGGAACGGCTGCGCCACCGACTCGTAGGCGCCCGCCGGCTGCCCCCACGCGTCGTAGGCGTAGGCGTCCACCACCGTGCATGTGATGGTGGTGGACGCCACAACGCTGCCGCTTTTCTAGCCGTAGAAGTAGGAGCGAGCCGGTTGTCTGGGTGTCGAGAGTGTTTACAAGCGCGACTGTAGGCGAGAGCGGATGGGGCATCGCTCAGTTCTCCCGCCAAGGGGCACGGACTATGGGGGAAATCGCCCGTTACAAAGCTATTTCACCCCTATATCCTCGATATGTACGACAATATCATCTGGTTTATCTCTAGTTTTCGCTAACAGCATGGCAGCAAGGGAACGCCTTTGGTAGAGTGCGGGTGCTAAGACCGTACCATCCAAAGGAGTTCCCTGATGCCCTCCGCAGTCT
>JAABUO010005232.1_pt1 | contig 15154 bp, 12 predicted proteins | sample 5559291 | NCBI WGS metagenome assembly JAABUO01 (sample SAMN10711878, study PRJNA513372) | rock metagenome | isolation source: Antarctica rocks | place: Antarctica: Victoria Land, Finger Mt sud
CCCCCCCCGAGCCTCGTTTCAAATGTTTTTCCTTCTTAGACCTATTAGCCCCTCGGTGGCCCCCATCATTACGGACCTTTCTACCAACTCCTAAGCAAGAAGGGTCATGGAGAGCCCTTTCAAAAGTACATACATTCTGGGGGTATTGTTCTTTTCTAGCCATCTCCTTATGAGCTCTACGATCACCTTACCTAACATTACGACTGCGTGACTAAGTTCCTTGGAACAGGGCGTCATAGAGGGTGAGAATCCCGTATACGACCGGCGACCAACCCCATGTGAAGCCCCTTCGACGAGTCGAGTTGTTTGGGAATGCAGCTCCAAATGAGTGATAAATTTCATCTAAAGCTAAATACCGGCCAGAGACCGATAGCGCACAAGTAGAGTGATCGAAAGATGAAAAGCACTTTGAAAAGAGAGTCAAACAGTACGTGAAATTGTTGAAAGGGAAGCGCTTGCAACCTGACCTGTCCGCGGGCTTTTGCCTGTGAGCAACCACGCTCGGCGGTCATCACCTCCATTGCCAACTCCATCGATCCACGATCAGCGCTCTGAGAGCCCACCCCCACCTCGTCCCCCAAGTTCGCAAAGCCTTGAAGACCTCGATCCTCGTAGCGCGCCTCGGAAAAAGCGTCGCCGACTGCAGTCGCCACGCTTTGAGCCCACCGACGACCAGCACCTTCAAATTACTCGCTCGGGCAGTGCTCCGCCGTGGCCTATTTGCACGCCTGGGAGTAAACATTGTCGTCCACAGCTTCCGACTGACTCGTCCGTTAACGCTTGAATATCCGCAGTCTTCAGTCCAGACCCTGGTCCAATCAGTCCCCCGAGCGATCGCCCATTGACTTGTTCAGCTACCGTTGACGTCGACAAAGCCAAGCGCACACCTCCGTCGCTTGCAAAGATCAAGCAGATGTCACACAACCATCACAATATGAAGAGAATATAGGCTCCGGCTCGGGCATCTCTCAGAGTGGCAGGCCTGGTACATCACATCCTTTGTATCGAGGCACGCTCTACAACAATTACATCACTTTGAACTACTCGGGGAGGCGGATGTCAGAAGAGTTGAGGACGTTCGCAAGTACAAAAATACTGAAGCAATGAGAGTCTCCTCAGTTAAGGGATGAAACTGTGTCTAAAGTGATAGACATGGTGGAGGAGCTCGCCGATAGCACTGAAGGCCCAATAGCGAAGCTCATTAGGACAGACATGTTCCCTTTCGAACGTCCTGGCATTGCGGAAGGAGGGAACAGCCCGTGGAGTACCGTCGCATTACCAAACAACCCAGAATATCAGTACGATGTCTCTGCGCCCACACCCGACACCCATTTTGGATATCCCACCAACCAAAGGTCAGGCTGGTCGTACGCTCAATCTAATATCATCACTCATCCAGTAGCGCGCTCCTATGCTCAACCGGCAAGAGGCAACACGATTCCCTTCCCCATGGTGGAGATGAAGTCCGAAGCTGATGCAGGAGAGGTAGAACCTTACGTAGGCTTCCAACTAAAACCACGTAAGCAGAACGTCACGAGGCTTGACGACAACTTGTTTCACATCCGTTTCAACAGAAACTGTTAACACCCGTCACTTTTCGAATTTCGCTGCACCTCCTGGTCTTTTCTCGTGGAAACCTCGCGCTACGGCGATACCTAACTGGAGATCAAGCATGGGAGAACGCGGGTCTTGGGGATACTGCGTGTCCGCGCCATTTCACACCCTTTCATTTTATTGTACACGTGGCCAGTCAGGTACCGGCTCTGCATCTCAGGAGATTTTTCCCATGGTAAAGTTTCGGAGAGACTCGTTAAACTTCTCGGCGTAATATTGATGGTTCGAGAATTCTTATGAGTGGCTCCTGGGAAATTTTTCTTGGGAGCAATTCTCTCAAGAGAAAGTTCCTTGAAACGTATTTTTACGAGGGTTTTGGGTCGATTCTGGGTCTACTACGTATAATCTCCTGTAAGATCCACTCCATGAAGAATCTTGGAGTTAATTTGTTACTTAGCATTTACGAGCATGCCTCAGCATATATAGACTTCCGATTTGCTAGTTCTATCTCGTTTAGTGCTATATATATAATTAACGGTCGTATATTTTATACAAACATAGACGGTAAAGATCATTACAGATCTTCTTTAATTAGTTTGATGACATCTTCTTCGTTGGAACGGCCGCAACTTCGCCGTCGTGACTAAGAGACCTCTTCCTTTTTGAAGTCGAGACGGCTGTTGGAATTTTTGCTTCGCCTTTCGGCCGTTTTGCAGAGCTTTCGTTTTCTTCGTCCTCGTGAGTTTCTCGTCCCCTTTTGTTAGCCCTATATTCTCCTATAACTTAAGCTCTATCGAGAGAAGTCGCTTTAGTCGGTAAGAGCACTGGGTCTGTATCGTTATATTCCGCAAGATTTGCAAGCTTGGCGTCATTGAGTCTTGCCCCAAGCTCCAGTTCAGGAGATCGTTCAGGCCGAGCCACACCAGCAAAGCCGTTGAGCCAACGTTCGGTCATCAATCGCGATCTGCTCCTGTGCGCCGACGTCGGCGAGGATATGACCATCGCGTTCGACAGCTGCCGCAAAATTGCGGGCCATACGGCCGTCCTCAAGAAAACGCAGACGCCCTCTGAGCTGCTCCTGCTGATCTTCTAGAGCGATACGATGATCGGAAATTGCTGCTTCTTCATCGTCTTTACTCTCTCCGTCCAGAAGTGCTTAAACGTCCTTTAACCGCAGGGATACTACCGCCGCCTCGGATGCTCCTCCCATATTGCAGACGGTTTGCGCGAGAGTAAGCCCACTTTCTGGTGTTGAATATGAGAATGGACCTGGCATCGCTTCACCTCACCGATGGCGGATTGGAAAAGCCGAAGCCTCTAGTATTTGCGAATGGAGGCAATTAGATACCATTCGTAGAACTAATCTGTTGGTTTCTGAGAGAAATTTTGGGTTTGTAGAGGTTGCTTTGTGTTCTGAAGTGTCACGAGATGAAAGTTGAAGCGTGAAACTGCAGAATCAGGCCTTGATGCAAAAGTGTAAGGTCAATTTTCTTAAGTGTCCACAAGCATTTAAACTAGATAGCGTTACTCGATGATAGGGAGCTCGCGCAGGCGAACATTGCAGAGTAGGATCGTAAGATAGGATCCCTCTAAGCGTGACACAGAAGGGTGAGGGTTTACCATGTGTTAAGATTACCAGGCTTCAGAGTGAATATAATGAAAGTGCCTTATCTTTCGCCATTAACATATGGCTTAATCAATCTTCGTTCATTGCTATGCCTTGCCCTAGGTATTCCTCTCTCCATCCGAGCAGCTTCCCAGTGTCCACGACCGCTTCGCAATCCGCTGGTATATATGTATAAATACTTGCTAAGGCATGGCCCTTACTGGCTAAGTCCGTTTACATATCTTGGTATTTGCGGCCAAGGAGTTTCAATATGCTGTTAACACACTACCAGAATTAAATACGTACTTTGAATGATCATGGTGGTCTTCTTGCGACCTACAATTCGCCACTAAGCTTGGCATGAGACGGCTCTAATGACAACTTGTTGAACCATTCTTATTGGATGGTTTCCTGACTTGTCTCGCTGGCCGAGAGATTAAAGACAGTTTCGCTACTGGTGGCTTTAGAGTGGTTCCCGAAGATAGTCACAGCTCGCTGTAGCATAAACACTCCCACTAGATCAGAGTTTGATCGTGTGCAGGAATAGAGGTTGCACGATCAAATGATGATCAATACTGCTCGAGAACGCAGCAAGATCTTCTTACGATTACCAGTCGCTCAGCCCAAACCCATCTTTATATCATCGCCAACATCCCAATCGCCACCACGTTCCTGATGTAATGGTACTTGGTGGTCTGTGTCATCGTCGCTACGAAAGACAGAACCCGAAGAATGCCCGCTGCTCTTTGCACTGCTCTGAATGCTCTCTCGTCTGTTTCTTAAGAAACCTCGTTTTCTGACCTGACTACTAGTTGCATCTTCATTATCTTGATTTGCATGAGAATAGTTAGGTGGTGGTTCAGTAGCATTGCGGTCAGTTGAGGAGGGAACAAGCGTTGCTACTGAAGAACTCGGCTCAGTGCCTGGAGCAATTTCCACTAACTCAGCGTCTCTGTACCATCTCCGACGGCGAGTATAGCGACCCCAGCCATCTCGACCACGGCGACCATCATTCCACTATATTTAAGTCACTATTTGCTGATGACATGTAAGTTGGTAGGAAATTACCTTATTATCATAGTATATCCAGCCGTCTTCGTTAGGATCTGACTTACTCTTCCCGGCTCCTTCAACTTTCCATTCGCTGCCTTCTATCCATCGCCACTCAGCATCACCATGATCAACCTCCGGTAATTGAAAATCGTCTTTGGAATCTGACGGGTCCAAAAGCTCGTCGGTCCAAGGTGCACGTTCATTAAACATTAGAGAATAAGTCCAGCCGAGCCCGAGCCAACGCCGTTGGTTCTCGTACACAACGAATGTGAAACGTACACCAGCCGACTCCGGCCCTTTCTGCACGAGTGACTTGGCCACGGCATGTTGGTCCTTACTTCGAGGCGGCAGCGGCGGTGGCTCGCCAGGGCGAGGTGGAAGCGGTGGGCCCTTTACAGCTTCGTTTTTGAAACTCAAGCCTGTTATCGTTGATATACTACGACGAGTGGTCCTAGAGCGCCAGATTACCGTACGAGAAACCCGGGCTGGTCTTGAATGCCAACTGAGCATCAAAGTGCCAATTGCGAGCACCACTCGTCGAGTAGTGATAATGCCCAGGGTTGGGAGTGTCATAAAAATCCATATCGGCGTAACAAATAGTATCCTTATGAATAATGTCGTCAAAGCAGGTCTAGTAGTAGCAGATGTTGCGGTTCGCTGCGTCGATAAAAAATCTGTAATCTGTATGAATGGCTCAAGGAGTACATTACACCTAGTAGTAAAGATTGTCAAAGTCTCTACAATCTCATCCAAGCTCTTCTGATGTCTCATGGTAGCCTCTGACGCCTCTCTTTTGTGTCCCTTCAGCTTTTCACCCGACCACCCGGTTGATGAGAGGGGAGAGAACCTGCGTGTGTACATGCCCAATATGAATCCTATAACCACCACAACCGGCCCAGCCCATCGAATTATGAAATCGCCGTAGAGAACCAGAGCCCAAAAGCCTGCTACGACCAAGAAGCTCTCCCAAGGATCTCCGCTCGTCCAGGACACTAGACCAGCTACTGTGTTCAGATGCAGGACGAATGGATGGGAGAACGCTAGAGCCCTCGTAATCGGTGGAGGCGTCGCTACGAGAAGCGGTGATTTCTGATGCACAAGTATTGTAGATCTTTGCCTGGTAGCCGGGGAGTTTTGAGACGAAGTCGGCGAAAAAGCCGCTCGCGTTGGTGCCATTGGATCATTATTCGCACCAGCGCTGAAATTGCCATTCTCTGACATCTTTGCCGGTGAAGGCGCCATCGCTTCTATCCAGGGTGTATCTGAAATCTAACTGTAAGCCTCTGCTGCCTCAAGTATGTCGAATCAAACAAATAATACTACGTACCAAACGCAGCCATACAATGGGCCCGAATTCAGTGGTGCCTGCTTAGAGACGTTGGCTACCATGTTGATAGCTGGGGAGGCTCTTGCTACAGGTTGCTGCCTAATTAGTGAATGTGTTGACGAGCTCTTCCCACATAACAGTTGCAGGATCTTGGCATGGAAGTCTACCTCGGCACCGGTGATTCCCTTCCGCCGACGACCTATTGGAGCCATTCCTAATTAGGATGGACAGGCGAAACAATTTTGGCAAGTGCCAACGCTTCTCAGTCCACCCATCATTGATCTAAGCATTGGTTTCAGAAAACCCTGTTAATGGTGAGAAATCACAGCTTTGCTACCAGCTAGTGGTTGACAAAAACTGACATGACGCCAGGCGCACCGTATCATAACCCAGGTTGTCGTTGTAGGCTCACGAGTGCTTGGTCGCGCATTCGCAGAAGCATATAAACAAGCCGCAGCCACTCAAAAATATGCTGTGCAGTCGGCAAAGGACACTCCTGGAGCTGCAGCCAATTATGCATCTGGCGGTCTGACGTTGGAGGAGGCATGCAAAATACTCAACGTCAAACCGCCACAGGGAGGCAAGGCGAACATGGACAATGTGATGGGGAGGTTCAAGAAGCTTTTTGATGTAAATGAACCGAAAAATGGAGGGAGCTTCTATCTACAGAGCAAAGTTTTACGAGCACGAGAACGGATAGAGATGGAGGTTAGGGAAGCAGCGGAGAAAGTTGAGAGAGAGGCGGAGCTGAAAGAGGGATGGAAGCCAAAGGTCTTCAAAGATCGATGACACGGGGGTTTTGGGGGGAACAGGGACCCGAGGATTCAGGTTCTACACACACCCTCGCAGCGGTAAACACTGGCAGACACTACTTGCACCTATGCCATCAACTTTTCGACTTCACCTCTAGCATTGCATCAGGGACGGCGTTTCGAATACTTCCACTCTTGACAGCCTTGGAGTATGGTCTGCATCGGCGTTCTTGTGCCATTCTGGGTTTGCCAGTTCCTTCTTCGAAGGCGCAGCTCTTGTTCTGTTGGAATGATCAAAAAAAGAAATTTGTTATATGCATAAGATCATGGTGAGCTTTCGTGGCCCCCGAGACTACCTGGTCTGTCTCGGGGGGCAAGGGATATGTATTATAGATCTAGCAGGACTTCCCACTGCTAAAGGCTTGTCGAGGTCTTTTCGGCATATTACATATCTTGGCGTTTATTACTTGAAACATGGCAGGAATTGCCTCCGTACATGACCCACTTCGAATTCGTTTCTCAACGAAGAACGACAAGATAGGTAATTCTGATATTGTCACGTGCATCCTAGAACGTTTGGAGTAAGGTTAGTGTATAGGTTTACTGTTCCATGAATATCCAATCAGACCCACCACACGCCGAGATAAGAGGGAGAGCAATAATCTGACATGAGGCATTTCCCTTCGGCAACCACAGCATGGAGACCTTGTGTCAGCTCCCTGGCTGCGATGACACGACATGCACTCCCGATGATGCCATCTGCCACTGTGCTCAACGGTTAAGATAGAGTTGGATCACGCAAATGCACCATTGGCTCTCATATAAAGATGAGGGCAGATTAGGGTTGGAACTTCTGCAGGGACTTCGTTAGTTCCAAACGTAAGAAGTGCGTGATGGCGCTAGAAGCGCAAGACTCGAGCATCGCGGAATTCGGTCGATCTTTTCATTCTTCCGTTCCCGAACCAAACTCTTCCTTCTTCTTTGTACCTCCATTGAGTTGGTTCAAGTCTTGTTTTCTAGTATCAAAATGCATCCGGATGCTAACGACATGGGCGCTTCACATTACAAGGCTAGAATAAGCGTGCCAACGGTAGTAAATCTACGCATCATAGATGTTGATCACTCTACTCTCCATGCCCAGACACACACCGTAATGGGAATCATCTTAAAATCCCTCTACTTGCCCAAGTTATTCAATCGTACACTGATAAGCTGTTCACAAGATAGCCTACATTCATCTCGTTTTCGGACTCTTAGGACATGCCTTAGAGCAGGCACTCCCGTCATACATATTGAAGCTGTCCCCGGCCTACCGTGAGCTCCGCCGTTCATTCACACTGGTGATTTGAACACACCCATAGATAGCTCAGCTGCGAGCTTCCGCTTCCGTCCACAACCGCCCATCTTCATCCCGCTATGTTTCCAATATCACCTGAGCTGTCCACGCTCCTCCCCCCGCTCGTTCTCGGCACTGCCACCTTCAATTCCCAGTACAATCCAGATCCCTATCTACTGCCGACCACGGGCATAGTTCACCGCGCTCTTTCCCTTGGCGTCCGGGCCTTTGACACATCTCCCTACTACGGTCCAGCTGAAGACTTACTCGGAAAAGCGCTCGATACCTCTTTTGTTCACGACAACTTCCCCCGCCACAACTATTTTCTCCTTACTAAAGTCGGCCGGATTGGGGGTGCCGAGTTTGACTACTCCGCACCGTGGGTACGACGTAGCGTCCAGCGCAGTCTCGATCGCCTACGCACAAGCTATCTAGACGTTGTCTATTGCCATGATGTCGAATTCGTTTCCCCAGCGGAGGTTCTCGAGGCTGTTATGGAGCTACGAAGACTTCGGGATGAGACAGGGGTGGTCAAGTACATCGGAATCTCTGGATATCCGGTCACCATACTTTGCGAGCTTGCAGAGATGATCTTGGAGAAGACTGGAGAGCCGTTAGATGCCGTCATGTCCTACGCGAACTTCACACTACAAAACACAAGACTCAGCTCAGTCGCCCTGAAAAGATTCAAGGCGGCTGGCGTTGGTGTTGTTCCAAACGCTTCTGTGCTGGGAATGGGCCTACTACGCCGATCTGGTGTTCCGATCGGCGGTCAGGGTGACTTCCATCCGTCACCAATCAAACTGCGTGCGGCCATTAAGAAAGCAAGTGATTGGTGCGACTCGCAAAATGATCGAATCGAAAAGGTCGCCATTCGCTTTGCCCTTGAAAGCTGGTTACGAGAAGGCGGGAGAGTCGGCTCGAGAGGCGACCCAGCGTCCGGAATACCTTGGGAGAGAGAGTCTATTGAGCGGATAGGTGGAACTAAACTAGGTGTAAGCGTCGTGGGTGTTAGCAACGTCGGTGAGTTGGACGAGACAATGCGTGTGTGGAGAAGTATTCTTGACGGGCTCGAGAATGGAGGAGAGCAAACTGCTGTCGATTCCGGCAGAGGTACGGGAGATCACTTGTGGAGTCTTTCCAGGCAGAAAAAGGTTGCAAAACTCGCCCGTGGTATACGAGAGGTCCTAGGGAAGGGGGTTGACTACACTTGGGCAAGTCCTCCACCTGGCTTCGTCAACCAGCGAATAGCCTCGGCGGCCGCTTCGGAGCAGCTACCTACACCTGCAGCATCCCCGCCTCAGGTTGCTCTCAAGGAATTTCCTGAGGATGCTGCTGAGGTCGACAGCGGTACTGAGATATAGCATTAGTGATTGATGGATTGGAGCACATCGGTGAACCAATGGTTACAGTTCTTCAATTTTCTACAGGGCTTCGGCTACCTAGATGCTTTTCGATGCTTGTCTTCTTCGTTACTGGATACCCATTTGGGCTATAGATTTAAGGTGTTATAGATGGATGGTCTCAAGCTCGATATATTTATGGCCTACTAATGGCTTGTTCTAACCCTATGGTTCTTTTTTTTGAGACGTGTCTCTGCAGTCCCTTGCTCACATACAGTTTTTGTTGCCCACGTGTCCTATTCCTAGCATTGAAGGGTAAAGTCATACCTGACATGATCAGTGCTCTCTCGATTGCTTACTGCTTCATTGTTTGATGCGCGGCAGTGAGAAATTCCTTGCACTACATGTCTGCCGTTAGCTATCCTTTCCCGGTCAGCTATATCTCCTAGTTTCTTAGTGCTTTCCTCCACAACTCCTCAGTGCTTATGGAAATTTCCATATTTACGCTAAGAGATCTTTAGTGGCCGTTCTTTAACTTGCCTGCATGTTTACCTAGAACGAATGATATCACCTGCCGCAGCAACCCCACTATCAACTGGACCATTTCACGAACATCAACTTACTGCAATGTCACGTGAGCCTTGGCTTTACTGTGAAAGAGAAGAAGAATGACCTCGGACGCGATCAAGATAAGCACAGTCCCACCAAGATCTATTAAGTTCTCATCTTTGTTCATTCTCATTGAGGCTACGATTATACTCGAGGGTATGACTGTAGCCTACGATGAAACCGTCATTGCCCACCTTTCTACATCTTAAGCTTTACTTTATAAACTTTCAACTTCCCACCACAAGTACATAATAGATAAGTCATCAACCGCTAAAGTCCCTAATCCGCGTCTAAGAAACTAAAGCGAAGACCTTCATATACACAGGTGAGGGCTTTTGACGAACAGGAAAGACTTTCCAATAGGCTGTAGTATCTGCATTATAAAACCAAAAAACAGAAATACCACCTTGACATACTTAGAAACCCCTAAAACCAAACCTCCAGCCCTGGCCTCTGAAGCCTAACGCCCAAGACTTATCGACGCAAAACGCATCCTAATCTCTTAATCCTCGGCTGCCTCAACTCCAGTAACTTTAACATTAACCGCCATCAACAACCTTGCTACATTCAACGGAAGTTTTTGGTGAGAAGGTAGAGGATCATGAAGAAAGATACAACACATTTTTATGCACTCGCCTCATCGGTACAAAAATGCGGAGAACATTGGCGCTAACCTAATCTCGGCCATATTCATCCATACGAGCAGCTCGTTCTCGATCGTCCCGAGCCTACATAGTAAGTTCCCAACTTCTCAAATCTTACAGTACTCCGACAGCTGTGAGCAGAGTAACCATTGTCAACTTAGAATATGTCAGGTTTGGTTGATCATTGCCGTGCTATTCCTTAACCTATACGTTGGTTAAGAAGAGTATACATCTCTCTTCGATGTCTTCGAAAACAGAAGCTGTGTCACGACAGACCAACAAGTCTGAATGCCTAGTATGGGTAGTGAATTCACACTGACTCGATGCATATATTATCAGCACACCTCACGTATCACAAATCTTTCATTACGTAACCTTCTCACCTTCTTGTATGGTACGAAGATGATGCTACCCAGGCTGCCACCATTTGAAAAAGCGTGGACTTCAGCAGAGGCTCTACGAACTATATGAATAACCTTACCTTATTAACTAGTGTTAGACCACCTCAGCATGAGATGATAAGATGATGCGATTCACTTCATTTCAGAGTTTAACAGAGCTAGACCCGATGTGGTTAGTAACCTAACATAACATTTTATCATTTTATCATTTTAAACTCTCTTTCTTAATTATTCTTTTAAATAATAAGGTAAGTAACTTCGATATTAATAAATATTTATGTTTAATTCTGTTTGTTTTTATCTGAAACATTTTATTTTGCTCTGTTTTGCTTTATGTTTAAAATCTCGCAGTAAAATTAATTAAAAATTATTAAATTTATATAATGTCATATATGTAAATTCTGTAATTATAATTATTAATTATTTTATACATTTTATTAAAGATAATAGAAAAAAATAATCACATATAAATGAAATCGATTTTTAAACATTAATAATTTAACGAAGAGCTTAAGTAGCTTGTAAGCTAGTGAACAAAGTCACCTGACGTATAATGCGCTACGGGCGCAGCAGCTAGCTACTAGAAGAGACATTTGCTACACTCTAGCTGCTAGCTGGTTTAGCAACGTAAATCAGCTACAAGCTGACTGCAAGCTGATTTAGCAACATAGATCAGCTACAAGCTGGCTGCAAGCTGGTTTAGTAATAACACTCTTCATATTACGCTTCATAACACGCTAACAAGCTCAGTAGGCCACGTCGCATTAGCTTTTCATTAAGCTTCATCGGCAATTTAGCGAAGGGCTTGAGTAGCTTGTAAGCTAGTGAACAAAGTCACTTAACGTATAATGCGCTACGGGCGCAGCAGCTAGCTACTAGAAGAGACATCTGCTACAAGCTAGCTGCTAGCTGGTTTAGCAACGTAGATCAGCTACAAGCTGGCTGCAAGCTGATTTAGCAACATAGATCAGCTACAAGCTGACTGCAAGCTGATTTAGCAACATAGACCAGCTACAAGCTGACTGCAAGCTGATTTAGTAACATAAACCAGCTACAAGCTGACTGCAAGCTAATTTAGCAATATACAACTATCTTATGTTTTCATAACACGCTAACAAGCTCAGTAAATCACGTCGCATTAGCTTTTCATTAAGCTTCATAACACGCTTCATATTAAGCTACATACGCGTTTTAAATTCATTTACATACACGTTTTAAACTCATTTACATACTCATTTACACGCGTTAAAGCCAGCTTTTACTAACAATACACATACTGCAGAATCAGATTTTATTAAATCATTTATTAAATCATTTATTAAATCATTTATTAAATCATTTCACAAATCATCTTTTAAATCATTTATTAAATCATCTCACAAATCATTTTTTAAAACATTTATTAAACTATCTCATAAAACATTTATTAAATCATCTTATAAAACACTTAACAAATCATTTCATAAATCATCTTTTAAACTCATTTACATACTCATTTACATACGCGTTTTAAACCCATTTACATACACGTTTTAAACTTATTTACGTACTCATTTACCTACACGTTTCAAAATCATTTACATACTCATTTACCTACACGTTTTAAAATCATTTACATACCTCTTTATTTACACGTTTTAAAATCATTTACAAACTTATTTACCTACACGTTTTAAACTCATTTACATATTCATTTATTTACACGTTTTAAAATCATTTACACACACGTTTTAAACTCATTTACATACACGTTTTAAACCTATTTACATACACGTTTTAAACTCATTTACATATTCATTTATACGCGTTAAAGTCAGCTTTTATTAACAATACACGTACTGTAAAATCAGATCGTTAACAAGCTCAGTAAATCACGTCGCATTAGCTTTTAAACATTTTAATTTTACAAGATTAAGAATTAAGAAATTAAATCATATATATAGCCGACTCTGTTCTTTTAAATACTTTTCTTTCTTAGCATTTATATACTAGTTAAATGACATTCATATGACTCGCTTTATACTAATTTCTAACATTAAATCGTGCGTAAAATACATATTAAGATTGTGACACGAATTGCGCATTATATCTTTCGAGCGTATAATGCTATTTAAGTAAAAGATGCTATTTAAGCTATTTAAGTAAATGATCGTCATTAACAGCTAAAAGCGCTTGTAGCTAGCTATTAGTCGTTAGTGAATGACTACAAGCTAGCTTGTAAGCTAGAAGCTCGGCTAAACAGATAATTTTAGCTTATGCTAGCTTAATGAGCTTGTAGCCGGTTTTAGCTGAGTTCGCACTTTTGCCGATGTTAGCTTCATAACACGCTTCATATTAAGCTTCATAACACGCTAACAAGCTCAGTAGGCTACGTCGCATTAGCTTCTAAACATTTTAATTTTACAAGACTAAGAATTAAGAAATTAAGAATTAATAACAAGATTGCTTTACATGTAAACAGTTAGTAACGTAAACGTTACTCGTTAAAGAAGAAAAATAATGTTACGACTTTAAGTAAACTGATCGCGACGAGTTAATACATCAAGCTCGAGTCGAGTTTTTAACTCGTTAAGACTTAATTCGAGTCACGATTTTAATATTAAGTATTCGAGTCGAGTCACGATATTAATATTAAGTATTCGAGTTAAGTCATAATGTTAATATCGAGTATTTAAGTCGAGTCATGATATTAATATCGAGTATTAATTCGAATTCTCGACTTAACTCGTTAAAACATAATGTTAATATCGAGTATTCGAGTTAAGTCATGATATTAATATCGAGTATTAATTTAAATTCTCGACTCGACTCGTTAAGACATGAAGCGATATAATATTTAACTTGTTACTGTTAAATATTAAAGTCATTACATCGTACGACGTAGTTAGCTATTTTTATTAAAACTAGTGTTAAATGTAAAGTTTTCATCGTATCTTCGTACGTTACAAATCGTATTTCTTACATACTTTAGTAACTACATATTAAATATATAATACACACGCTGTATGTTAACGATATCGTTTATCATTATCGTTATTTATATATGATTAAATTCTCGTCGTATATTTAATAATTACATAATAATGTAAAAGAATAATGTAAAAAAGTAATGCAATTAGTTAGTTATTATTTATAACGTAATAGATTTTTTTTAGTAAATTTTAACATTTAACGTCATTTTTAATTGCTTAACGAATCGAGTCGAGAACTTAAATTATAACTCGACTCGAGATTAATATCGAGTCGAGTTACGAAGTTAAAATTAAGTATTCGAGTTAAGTTATAATTTTAATATTAAGTATTCGAGTCGAGTTACGATGTTAATATCGAGTATTCGAGTCGAGTTAAAAAGTTAATATTAAAACTTAACTCGACGATTAGTTTAACTTTAAGTTATATATATAATTAATTTTACTCTTTTAAATAATAAAATATATATTATTAAAATTAACGTTAACGTACTTTAAACGTAACGTTCGTTAAGATAACACGAATTACGTATTATATCTTTTAAACGTATAATATTATTTAAGTTAATGATGCTATTTAAGCAAATGATACTATTTAAGTAAATGATATTATTTAAATAAATAATGTTATTATAATAATAACAAGCGCTAGCTTTATGATAACGCTTACTAAAGACAAGATTAAATGACTTATTAAATAATTTTAAGTCGCTTAATAAGCTAACGTTTTTTATAACGTATTAAGAATGATTTATTACGATTAAATCGCGAAATATTAATAATGAAGTCATTAAGAATATTAAATAAGCTAAAGCTTATTCTTTTAATGTTTTTTAGCGATTAGTTTTATATATTAATATTATAATAACTAAGTATAATTATAATAAGCTTATTATGTTTCACGTCTTTTATATTTAAACGCGTTAGCGAATAATTAACGATGTTAATCTTATAGTTCTTATCGCTCTTTGTTTAAAAGAAGGCTTGAGACATAGTATAGCTATAATAATTTTTAAATTACATATCGATTATAATAATAATAGCGACTTTAAAAAGCTTAGCATTAAAGCTTTAAATATCTTAAGTACGATTACTTTAAGTAATTTAATAATTATTAATAATAGCGAAGAATCACGATCATTAAAACGATTATAAGCAGGCTTATTATTAGCTCGTACAGTTAATAATAATAAAGAGTAAAGTTTAAAAAATACTCTGCGTAATAAATTCGTAAATTAAATATTAATTAAGACGCAAGCGAAAGTTAATCGTTTACGTGCTTTATAACGAATTATAAAATTAAAAGTTAAATTACGATTAATATTACTTATTACGTACGTTAACGAAACAAGAGCGAAATTTCGAAATTAATTAATTTCGTCTCTTAATAATAATTTAGCGACTGAATAATTATTTATTAATTTTAATATATTTATCGTATTAAAAGTAATGATGCTCGAATTATTATAATTAATTTAAGCTTAAATAAAAGCGTAAGTATTAATTAAGTTAACGTAATAATCGCGCATTACGAAAATTATTAAGTTAAAAATAATGCGT
>JAABUO010005233.1_pt1 | contig 15152 bp, 18 predicted proteins | sample 5559291 | NCBI WGS metagenome assembly JAABUO01 (sample SAMN10711878, study PRJNA513372) | rock metagenome | isolation source: Antarctica rocks | place: Antarctica: Victoria Land, Finger Mt sud
CGAGGCTGAGAAACAGGCACATCAACTGCTCCACTGGCCAGCTTGGATGCCACAGGTTTGGGAGCTTCTGCGGGTTCTGCCACCCTAGGGTTAGACAACCTAGGGCTGAGGGCGCTGCCATCAGGGGCATCTGCAAGTCGTGTCCACTGCTGCTCTGGCAGAGCGTTCCCGGTATGCCAAGATTTGCCCACATTGCTGCGGCCTGCTAGGCTGGGAAAGTCTCGATCAAAGGGGGGCTGTACACACACATGGACAGACTGAAACACTCCAGACGCAGCTGTTAGCTTGTCGCCATGCAATGTAATAGACTGAGGAGAGAGCATGCTGACATGGTGTCGTTTTCAACGTGGGCAGCTCAATAAGGCTGCCAGCTTTCAGAGCATCACAGCTTAGCTCTGAATCTGCTGAAGCAGTATTGCTGAAGGGGCTGATGATAGGTGCTATGAGCACAACAGGCTGCACAAGCGCAAGTGATGCTAATTGGACCTTGTCAAAAAGGCTAGATGCATGCACATGGTCCCCTATTGCAGTGCTGCAAGAGTTGGCGTCTAGACTTGAAGCATGAATATCAGCTATTGCTTGACTGCTCATGCAATGGCATTTTACTCAGTGTGTCATGGTTCAGCCAATGTTTTGACAAACAGACTGTATCACCATAGTACCAACCAAAACTGCATGCTTACCTTGTCTACTGGACCTCTGCCTGTGAGAGGCACGCCTCGTGGTGCAGCTGGCTTGAAAGCAGGAGCATCATGATAGCTGCCTGCACCTGACCCAAAGCCAAAGTCCTCCCTGTCACGCAGAGGCGGTCCACTCTGCGTCCGAAAGACTGCTCTGCTGCTGCTTGTTGAAGGAGCAAAGCTGTCCCTGGTATTGTCAAGACTGCCTCTGCTGTTATCTGATGGAAGGCGGTCGGGTGGGGCTCTGCTGCCTCTGCCTGCTGGCGCTGGCCTGTACGATGAGGATGTGCTACTCCCTAGAGCTGAGCTGCTTTGCCAACTGTCCCGAAGGGCCCGGTCACGTCTAGGGACCTCGCGCTCAGGACGTCCGAAAGTGCTGTCTCGGATCGCTGTGCTGCCTGGACGTCCGCCGGTGATTGGAGTCTCGCGCTTGGGTCGAGTCTTGTTGTCTGAAAAAACAGAAACGGTGACTTGGTGTCATAACTCACGTTGCAAGTTTGAACTTGATTAGCTCGATGTAGGGCTGATACAGCACACACTTGCAGACTTGCACACATGTTGGCAGCATGGAAGATGGGTGCAGGTACTGGTCAGCCTACCTCGAGAAGCGAATTGTGAAGTGGAGCTATAGTTGTGGCCACCTGAGGTTCCAGGTGGCCCTCCCTTTTGGAGCCACTGCGGAACTAATGCAGGCTCATCACTGTTCATGCCCTTGGGAACGGCATACGCTGCGTCTATCAGGAACTAATATGTGCCGGCAGATCTCTGGCGTTTGCTCTGGCTGTTGTTGTCGAAAAGTCTAAGGCCAAGTGTCTGCAGAGGCGGCCCACGCTCTGTGAGTAGCTGTCAAACTCCGAAGCACCTCCGGGAGATATACAGCAAATATACGCAAGCCAGTGCGTTGTACTGAGTATGCAAAGTCAGGCAGAGAGGCTACGAACGGAGTGGTTGCGTGATACTCGCTGTGATCAAATGGGCTGTATTGCTATGGAGACCGACAACCTATGTGCAAAAGCCCTGCAACGCTGCGATGTACCCAAGTGGTTGACAGTGAGATACTTCCCTCACACCCCCTTGGGACGTGCTCCGTGAGCTGCACGTGCAGCGCTTCAATTACGGTGCTTGTTTGTGTACCACACATGTAACAACTAAACTATGACCCTGTATTGCCTTGTAGTAAAATAAATCCCCACATTGCACATCAGATGCGGCAACCCTTCACGCAAAGGTCTGACACGCTACTACAAAGCAACCAGTTCCAGACATCCGAAACCACATTGCGCATTAGATGCCTCTTAGCTCATTGTACCCTGGTATAAGTGTCACATAAGCTTGCAAGGCACAATGAATAATGAGTATGTAGCATTGGATCAACTCTTCCTGCAGCCAGTAAAAACGTTTCATGCTGTAGCAATGTCGAAAAGACTGAAGTGGCTCATTTGACTGCAGTAGCTGGCTGAACAGCATTATGTCGGTGTGCAACATAAGAGGTGAGACTCTGTCACACGAGGTGAGGTGCGACATTCAGAGGAAAACGCACACATTAGGAAGTATGTTTCTGCATCAATGGTCTTGTCAGATGTAGCCAGCACGTGATGTGCAGTTGGAATTGCCATTGAGCCTCGATTCATTTGGTTTAGCATCAGCTGTTCACAGTCATCATTCCCTAGCATCCCTAGTGTGGTGTCCACATGATTGGAATGCCATCTTCCCGCCATGTTATTCTGCCCTCTGCCAATGCTGCCACAGCTGAGGGGTACAGTCTATGCTCCTGCATAACAAGGCACAAGCAATTTGCCAAGGGGCAACAATCATCACTGCAGACAATAGTGACAGCCCAGGACACACGGACTGTGTCTAGAGCTTGTGAAGAGCCAGATGACTTCAACTGGGTCATGCCTCATGTGTTGTGAGGACATTCCAAAAGTCTGCAACCTCCAAGCAGACAGCAGCTGCGAAATGCCACCTAGGTTCACAAGTTCCTGCACTACAATTGTCAGGCAGCAGAGACAGGCCTCTGCAAGACTGCATACTGATGCGGGGCCTGTGTTGGACAGTTGAGCTGTGCGCATGCAAGTCATGCACTGAACATCTCTGAGTGAGTAGACAGCAACATGGCTTAAGCTTCAGGCTGACCTGTTGTAGAACTCTGGCAGCCAGCATCTGAGGTGTGTCATGCGGGTTGACTGGGACAACAGCCTGAGCCAAGATAGGTCCTGTGTCGTATTCCTCGTCCACAAAGTGCACTGTTGCACCCGAAAACCGTGCTCCAGAGGCTATCACAGCTTTGTGCACTCTGAGTCCATACAGCCCTTTGCCTCCAAAAGCCGGCAACAACCCTGGATGGATGTTGAGCATCGCGTCTTTGTACTCTCTCACAAGTGCTGCAGGGACTAGCTGCATGGAATAGCAGATGTAGGTCATTGCGCCAGGCATTTCTCACTGTCTGGAAAATGCAGCACTGCAGGCTTCACGCACTTGTTTATCATATGCATTGAGCGCTGGTCACACAAGTACGGTACCGCTTGTCAGAGGACTGCAACTTGTGATGGGCGACATTGCTGACTGATGGCAAAAGACAGTGTTTGCCAGCAGCAAGCTGTGCATTGGAGAAACGCAACAATCACCTTCAGATATCCAGCAAGGATGACAAAATCCACCCCAAGCTGCTGTTTCAACATGTGAATGAGGCTGGGGGTGTCTAAGGGTGGGGGTGCGTCTGCTGGCATGTCCAGATATGGTCTTGTTGAGTGTGGGTAGCAGATGGTAGGTATGCCAGCTTGTCTGGCATAGGCCCATGCACCACACCCTGGTGCATCACTCACAACAACCTATCAGAATAAGCATGGATATCAGTTGCCGTCATGACACAGAAAGCTAGACAGCTGGTCTTCAGACGTACGGCGATCTGAGCGTGAATGTGGCCTGACAAGATGACGTCATGAATGGCTCGGAAGTTGCTTCCTCCTCCAGAGACGAACACGGCCAGCTTAGCTGGCTGTTGGGACCGAATTGAGCTTGAAGCTGCTGCAGTGTGCAATGAGCCTTCGCATACTGGCGATCGTTTGCTTGACGATCCACAGTGACTGGGGTTCACGCCTGCGTGTGCCATGCAATGTGTATCGTGCAATAATCAAGGTGCAATAAGCTGAAGCTGCTGCCGGCTGTGCTGCTGGCTGAGCTGTTGCTGATGCTTGCCAGCTAGATGTTTTGCCGGTCACGAAGATCAATCATTGTGTAACAGAGTCCAAAGGAGAGCAGAATGTCGTTATACCTGGAAACTCAGAAACAAAATCGGTTTGGAATATGTTGCTGAGATCAGTCAGGCACTAGCAAGGACCAACTCCAGGCACAGGGCACACAGGGACTCGTGACCAAACTATTTGAAGGCGTCTGAAGTTTGAGCATTGCATCTGTAGCAGTGCCTCGGTAGCAGCCTGCACAGCTCACCACACATTGGACTGCAAAGGGCGCCTGCATAGCTCACCACACATCGCAATGCAAAGGGCGCTCAGGTGTAGCCCTCGGCGCATCAAGGTGGCCCGTGTGGTACAGGATGCATCCATCATACTGAAGGCTGACCAGGAGATAGCCAGTGACTATGATAGGCGGAATATGCAGGCTGCTCACAGAACGAATGTACATGCACTTATAACAAATGTTTGTATACATTTATCTGTACCGATAGATCATGAGCATCAGCATCAGCATGCAAATGCTTGCAAAGCAGCACACAATCATGATGTTGTGCTACATGTGTGCGTGCAGGTACCATCATAGTATAGCACTAGCATAATGCTGTACGGGGCATGCGTAAGTTAGACAAAAGCAGAGATGAACCAGTCCCTGACCAGCTGAATCTGCACCAGGGGTGCTTCTACCTTCAGTGCAGTATGGCTCAGGTAAGAACTGGTACCAAGTCACCGGTGAAGGCTGAGAACACGCTGACTGGGGGCCAGTCTGTTGCAGGTTGAGGTGTAGCTGAGCTGCTTAGGCAGACAGGGGAGTAGGTCCTAGAGTAGATGTGAGATGCATGATATTGTATAGTGTCAGCCTGGGCACAAAGCCATACCAGAAAGCAATTAGTCAGCCGCGCACATGGCGCGGCCTCCCTGGTGCAGTATTGTCATGAGGATGTTTGCATGAGGATGTTTGCACTTTAAAGTTTGTCATGAGGATGTTTGCACTCTAAAGCATCCAAGCGTTTGCCGTGCGGTGTCATTCTGAAGTTTGCATGTCGATCCATTTGCTGCAGGACATGCTACAGATGCCATGGCCATTGCTACAAATATGAATGATCGTTAGATAGCCTTGGCATTGATTTGAAATCAGGTGTTTGTTGTCTGTTAACAGACGTTGCTGTGGATCGTCGCTTGCTACCACAGAGCCGGCAAACGGACGTAGATCATGAGACGACGAGATAGATGTGGTCCAGCATCTCCTGGAGCCCTAATCTGTACCAGAGAAAGCCGTCAAATGGAGTGATATTATAATCACAGCGTCAGCGCAATTTGCAGGCCAGCATGGGACAGCTCGCATTGCAATCAGTAGGGTATATGTATACTGACGAATGCCTGAACCTGAAATGTCACCAATGTTGACATGTGCACGCCAATGTTAGTTAGTCATAACATGCTGATAAGCTCAGCTCTTCAGAATCAGCGCCAAGTGACAAATATGACACATGGCTGTCCAGGTCCCCTACATGGTCTTGTAACATCTCATCGTCATAATCATCATCACCAACATCATCACGCGTGATTGTTCATAATTTCCTGATCTTCATCATGAGCATGCTCGAAATGTCTAGCAGAGCTCCGGAACCACGTTGCAGAGTCTTGATCATTGTACATCGTGATTGAATAGCTTCCATTGTGTTGCACCAAAAGACATGCTTTATACAGACACTCGACTGATGCGGGAGTCGGAGCGTTGAAACAGCGGCTGCCAGCCGGCTGAAGATCGTCCAACATCCAGCTTGATCACCTGAGGGCCTGATGGAGTACAGCATAGCGGTGGCGCAGGGTATGTGGTATATGTGTCCACTCACTTCGACTCTTTCAGCTATCGAAGCTTCCTGTTGCAGGCAACGCTTCAGCCTCTGAATGGAATACAGAGCTTTGTTTACCACACCCCGCCACTGGTACGCCAACGCAAGTTGCTTTTCGAAAACGTACGACTCTCGGAGGACGCATCGAGCAGGGTCAAGTGACTGCAGGCCAACAAGCATGCTTCTTGATACAAGGGCAGACTTTTCAGGAGATCAACTGGTTCAAGCCTGAATATGGGTCTTGGTTTGTGGGTGATATGGTCGTACATGGTATATTTGGCAAACTTTGTTTGCACAGACCTGTTTTGTCATGCCGTTTCAGTGTCTACTTCTGTGATTGTTGAAGCTCGAGTCGAAAACCTGTAGTGACAACACACTCTCTATAAAGTCAAGCTTTCTGACCAGTATGCAGCGCTGCAGATGGAAGCTTGACACTAGGCACACCTTGTGATCCTCTTTTTGTGTTACTGCCCTTGCTGGCCACAGCCACTCAGCAGGTAAGTCCACCAGCCACTCAGAAACGAAAAGTCATGACAATTGCACGGTCTGTTCTTCAAAGCTCATGAGTGAACCTTCTTATGTATGCGGAGAGAAATGTTGATTTTATTGTTACAACTGTACTGCACAGATCACTGCTAGGCAATCGTTGCTAACTTATGTGATATGCAATATAGACGGCAGACAATCCTGGCATGTTTTGTGGATTGGAACATATTTTGGAGTCAGATACTTATCGAGACTTGCCAAAGCTTGCTCAATATGTTACTCCCAATCTACAACTGATCTGTGATGTGAGACAAGTCGATGCAGATAGCTTTTACCGTCTGAACAACACAAAGGTGAGCAGTGAAATAATGCTTTTCTGCCAAGTTTAAATTGACAGCCATCTGAGTTGCAACAACCCTTGTCATTGATGCATACCGTATGGTACAATGTATTGGCATGCATGCCAACAACAAGTAGCATATTCACTGTGACGCCAAGTCACTCTGTGTTTCCTATTACAGCCCAACATTGAAACATGCCAGTCATCAACAGACACAACTGCAGCCTAGCTTGTCCGCACTATGGAATGACTACCAAGTCTTGGACTGAGAGTCTGCATTTGGTTGTGTAGGTTAAGGGCTGGTTGTGCTGCAAAGTTGACAGGCTACAGCAAGGTCTGAAGGACTCAGCCTTGGGGCAAGCCTTCCAGGACATGGATAATGTGCAGCTTGCAGCATACTGCATTGCTATGCTGGCTGAGTATGTCCAGGAGTCTTGGCTTGCAGAGCTGAGGGACATCTATGCTGTGCCAACATCAGGTAAAGACAAGCATTTCGCTTTGCAGGTCGAGTTGAATTGCCTATGATCCAGGCAAATCACCAGGCTCTGCAAAATATGATTCTGGACCAATTTGTTATAGATTGCTGGTCATTCTATAGCGCTGATCAGCTCACATTGTCATAGCATGAGAATCACGATGAATAGTCAACGTTATGTGTCAATTGCTGCCAGTTCTCTGAAGTCAGCATGCTCTGGGCACAAGGGATGGCAGGCTAGCTTTGTTGTGTCGTGTCAGGTGAAGAGAACCAGTCTTCCCAAGCGCGGTCTAGTCAAGACAGCTTCCCCAATCCTGGCCAGAAGAGACCGCGCTTTGATCCTAAAGAGCTGGCCAAAAAACGTGCAAAGGAAGCAAAAGACGAGGCAAAACGAATTGCCATGGCCAAGGAGGCATCAACAATGCGCAGCATATCCAGCTTCTTTGCTAAACCTAACAAGTGATGCACAAGTCAATGATGTAGCACAAACATAACCACACCCTACACAGACATTTCCAACGTTGTGAAACCAGTTGATGTGCCCTGCTGTTTTTGACCTGAATTTCAGTTGGCCAATCACATTGGAATGAATGAACGAATAAGCAATACCCACTGCTACAGTGGGATAAATGCACTATGTTGCAGGACACCTAAAATAGGGCGATGTGTACAAAATGGAAGCTCATGCGTTGGTTTGACTAGTACACTCGCTGGAACTATTAATTTTTTCTGTCTGGACTAAACAGCCAAAATATCTGACTGTGAAAGGACTTCACTGATGTGCTGCCTTGTTCTTGGTGTCAGGTCCAGGTCTTGAGGTTGAACCTGTAAGCTGTCATACATAGTCGGAAAGAATATGCCATCACCACGTCGCTTTGCTCTTGATGGCAACATCCATCTTATCCACCACAGCCTGTGTCCACTGACATCAAACACTTCCTGGATGCCAGCAAACATGTGGTAAGTGACCGTCATCAGTGTGTATACTGAGCTTCAAAAACACTTCACAGAAATTACGCTGCAAGGGCCACCATGAGTACAGGACAGCCTAGCTGCAAGGGTCGAGGAACGCACTCTATGGCACTCATATGCGCCAGTCTGATGCCAGGTGTCAGCTAGCCACATTGCTGCACTGACAAGGAAGCTTGTACATTCATGACTGATCACCTGAAAGTTGCGTTTCAAGCCCAGGTTGTATGGGTGGATGAGCGTTGTTCCCTGAGCCTTAGCCTCTTTGCTGTCCCTCCAGAAGTTCAGAATGTCTATAGTGCTCTGCATGCCAGCTACACAAATCTAGGTAACATGTGGCAGACGAGATTGATGTGGCTGCAGTTACACTGACGGAGCATTGTGAAAAAAATGATGCCTACGCTGAAAGCTTAACACCATAGAGTGTGTTGATGCAGTAGGCATGCATAAGGCCTCTGACCTGAACGTGCAAGTTTGCTTGGAGCAAAGGAGCCAGGATGTGCATCCATGCAGTATGGCTATAGGGGGACAACACAAACATATGCATGCTGTGAAAAATTGAACAGTCCTGGCGGGATCAGCCAATTTTCAGGCAGCCTTGGCAGTCAAAGTCCAAGAGTTGAGAGCGTGTCTGCTACAGGTACACCTTTATGACATGCTCACCTAGCCCTGACTATCAGAGCTCAAGGGTGTGAGGCCATGGGCTTTGAATCCTAAACCCATAACCACAAGGTCACTGCATCTTTTGGCATGCTGTTGCGACACAACATGATCACCTGGCCTTGCCATATGAGGAAGAAGTGCCAGCCCATTAGCGCTGTCAAAGCAATTGAAACTGCAGTAGAAAGCACAAAAGGAGCCAGGAGGGCATAGGGATAGACTGCCTCCCCCATGTGGAATTGGGACATCCTGCCAATGCGCCCAAGCTCCCAGAGCAGCATCCAAGCCTACACAACACATGGCTGATTGTAAAACACATCAAGGCACATTGTTGTTGGTGCGCTGACTGCCAAGACAGGACATCATACAGGGAACTATTCGGGATTTTAAGTACCTGACCCTGGGGAAAAATGTTCTGATTGAAAGGCATGAATGAATGAATGAATGAATTAATGAATGAATGCATGCATGGACGAACGAACGAACGAATGACTACATGATAAATTGCATTCTCTGCAACGTCGTACATGCCAGCTTGATACAGAGCTGATGCATGTCAATGCTGCTGTGAGCGCCCATATGTCGCCTTTAAACAGCAACATGCGACAGCTGCCTGTGCCGCATACATATCACATGCTTACAGCTGTAATGGTCCACATGTGCACAAAAGAGGGAGGTAGAGTTGAGTGTGCAGATGGCAGAGCATAACAGAAGAGAAGCACATACTGAAAAGTGGACATGAGAGAGCGTAGCCAAAGGAGCACAGGCAACTGAACAAAGCGCTGCTAGTGAGCTTACAGAGTATGCTGATCCAGCCCACAGATAGAAGGTGAACAACACAAAGAAGCGGTAGTTGTGGAAGCCAATGCAATTGTTCATCCAGGGGCAGTGATGGTCCATCCGCAATACACATCTGCGTCCATAAATTCTTGACATGAGATTGACGCTGATGCTGGACTACTTCTGGCACATGACTGTGCTGTGATGCCCGTTTGTGCTGAGGCTACTATGCATACAGATCTTGGGGTGTGCATGATGATCATGAGTAGCAAACTCATGCAAGGATGAGCGAGCCGGCATATCCATCAGAGGAACATGCATACCACAGGACAGGGCTTCAGTCACTGCAGTGTAACATCGGAAGTGTGATCAACAGTGAGATGCTGAGGAAACCATAACCCTGAGGTGGATCAAACAACAGAGTGACTGTACACAAGTGTTGCATGCTGTAACACACAGCCAAATTGAAGCTGACCTGCTGCAGATATGGCAGTGGTGGGCCAGAGGTGGCTTGGGCTTTCGGCACCTTCTGCAGCGCCGCTGACATTGCATTGCAACCATCTGGTATCCCTGCATGCCAGGACAGTATGCTTAGCTTGACTGCTCTAGACACTGAATAACTGACACTTGCACAGATGCATGCGTGTGGGAATCTGGCAGATGCAAGCAAGCAGTAGGCGGTTCGCTAATATATTTGCAACACTGGGGGTCTTACAAGGCTGACTTGCAGTCAAGGAGGCTTGTTACAAGAAAGCTTGGGATCTTGTACTTACTGGTGTGTCCAGTACCTCAGTACTGCCAGGGTCTGTAATGACACACTGGACATAGTTGAAAATGATATTCAGCAAGCAAAAAAGTCCGCTGACCAGATGGCCTGCTGCAATAAGTCTGCTATTGGAAGCTAAAATCTGCAAGCACAAGCAGCTGATCAGGACAAGAAAGCAGGTCTTCTGGCAGAGGACATGAATGGAGCGCGAGCAAACACTGACTTGCGGGAACACGGCCGCAAAGTACACAAAAACAACGCTGGCAATCAAAGAGCTGGCGGCAGCTATGTACACAGGCCCGCCTCGTCTCAGAACGCACTGAAAGGCTCCCTCAGCACAGAACAGAAGCCTGTTGAGTCTGCAGTAACATGATGATGATGATAAAACCCGAGCGGTGGGGGAGCTGACAACGCAACTTGTCGCACCGTTTGGTTACTCGTGCCTTCTTGGCAGCCAGAGTGCTTTCGGCTATGGATCCATGCTGGAAGCCAGAGCAAGCTGCAAACTTTCTGTTCGCCGACAGGCGGTCTGTGAACAAGTGTACATTTACTGAAAGACTTCAACTAACTTTCTACGATTGCTGTGGACTCATTGAAGCGCTTGATGTCGCTCAAAGCCTGCGACCTAAATTTCATAAATAAGACGAACCAAAAGGTCCAAGCTTGACTGCTTTCAGATTCCTATGATGAGGGCTGCCTATACAATCCTGCCCAAGTTGACATGGCACCAAGTATGTCTTAGCCGTGTTGCTATGCACCAGCCGTCACATCCAGAATGTGTTCTTACTTTTTATCTGCCTGCATCTCAATTCACTTCTGCTGGTTCTGGACATTGTACGTCCTGTGTTGCTATCTGTGCAAATCATACGACCGGACACATCGCAACATTGTAGCAGTTGACATGTAATCAGCAAAGGGATTGCGATTAGCTGCACGTGGGCCAAGCTCATCCGCATCAGGTCAACGCAAGACTCATTTGCACAGTGATGGTCAGCCATTTCCTTGCTGATCATCAGGTCTGGTTGGCTTTGCTTATGGGATAATATGTGATGGCAGGGCCACAACTACAACAAATTCTTCGGGCATCCTGTGAATGCGCAGCAAGCAGGCATCTCTGCGACAGACAACCAGCATGAGCACCACAGCATACATGCACAATAACCATAACACGCTGGTGCATACCAGAGATACCAGCACAACAATACACGCAACGCTGCTCCTTTGGTGCTGCAATGTTACTGCTACAATCCGTGCTCCTGCATGGTCAACGTACATTTGCATGTGTATCTTGTATTTTGCGAATCCAGCCAAGATCACCAAGCATTGCTTGATAGACTCTTGACACACAGTCTCGGCCGCAAGCACTCTGCTGCTGGTGCTGCTACCAACAACCACCTAGTAAGCCTTCATGCATACACAACTCCCCAATAGTTCTACGGTGGTATGCCTGCATACATACTTGCTTGCATACCCACCGTATGTGTCACATACCAGTATGTACATAGTCTAATTAAGCTAAGCAAAACAGAAATTCTGGCAAGCTGCTTAAAGTAAGACTGAATCAGCAGTACTCATCTAGGGCTTAGCTGAAATTGCAACAAACATAGTTGCTGCTCTGGGTCAAGCCAAAGCTGGCAAATTGACACACCATACCAGCTGTCTGCAGTTTGAAGCATGCGCCACAAGAGTCACAATGTGATGCCTCATCCGCCAAAAGGCTTGCCGGTCGCAACTGAAAAACCTAGCCCCTGTGGCAACTGTAAACCCTAGCCTCTAAGAGCTATTTAGCGTCGTGTTCAGCCTTGAAATGCTGAGCTGTTGACTCGTATGAAATGTAATATGTCTAGTCATCAATTTTTGCTCTTCAGACTTCTTTTTAATATGGAAATGCCCGATCCATAGTGTAGTTTAAAACTCAGGACCGCTTGGGGACTAGTAGCAGGCTTTTCTACACTGCAGAAATACAATTGGTGACATCATGTACACACACTACTCGGAGCAAATCACTCATGTGTACAAAAGGCCGCTGATGCCAACCATCATGACGTATGGGTCTGTGGGCAGAGGCTGCCTGGGCCTTTCATGCAAGGGCGGAGCCCTGTCAGAGATCCCTTGAGATGGGCAGTGTCAATAGGAATATGTGGGGGCCCCCCAGGCTTCCCAAGCCTTGCCATACTCAGGGTACCACCCTGCTGCTCCTGGTCTGCAGTGCCATGTCACAAACCTCAGCCACCTCTTCAGAAGTTCATTTCTGCTGGCAACCTCTGCCTTACTGTTGCAGCGCTACACTGCACCAACTGTCAAGCTGCTGCCCAGTTAGAAGGCAAGCCCAGCACAAGTCAAAGGGCAGCAAGCCAAAATCACAGAGTAGCAACAAAACCATGGGCATGGGAGCACAACTCAGTATTAGAGCACTGGCAAAGGTGAGGAATGGCAGGTGAGGGGTAAGGTTGGCCAGGGGGAGGGTGAGTGGGAAGGGGGGGGGGGGTGGTGGTGGTGGTGGTGGTAGGGTACCTAAGGGCCGGGGGCATGTAGACAAGGGGGTCCACTTCTGCTCTGGGCGCAGCAGCAGCTGTCTCCAGAGGCATGTGTGCCACGGCATGCCCATACCTGATGCTGCAATACCTGCACTCCAAACACCATAAGTCAGACACACAGTCAGACAAGCACAGGACTATGCAGGTCATGAGGATCACATGGATGGAGGTGTTTTTCCTGTTCTTTTTTTTAATGAGGGACAAGTGTTGTTGGCAAGCTGTATGTGCGAAATTGCCGACGCTGCAAATGAGTTCCTCAGGCAGGCAGCTTTGTGAACAAGGCAGTCATTAGTCATTCATCCATTCAACATTTCTTTTCCCCCTAGATAGGTCCCAAGTACCTCCCTGCATGAGTTCCTGTTTTGACAACCAGCGCACCAACAACAGCAATTGCTCAACTGCTTGATTTCTGCCCTTTGTCACTTTTGACCGTCCAGAGAAAGAGCAAGCATGACCTGAATCTGGGTGGTACATGAACTGTGTCTGTACGCAAACAATTTGCGCGTGAAGGGTTTCACCTGTAGAATTTGTAGATGATAGGTGTCATGGAAGCTACCAAGATGCTGGCTTGCACAAAAGCTGAGTTGGAGAGCAGAACACACGCTGCACCCATACACACATTGTTTGCAAACAGCTCGGACTCACATTTCTCCATGCGCTGCTGTCGCATCAAGACACCTCTTGAGCTAGAGAAAGAGTCAATCAGGCATCATTCGACAGCCTGAATATCTGAATGCGCAGCCTAGACTGCCAGATGTTCAGCCTACCATGCCATGAGTAGTGGCAAGGCAGCTTCGGCAGGAAGAATAACAACCTACACCAAGAAGCATTGGTGCAGACTTCAAGACAGGCTTGCTGATGTGTGATAGTCAGTAGGCATGAGAGCACGGGAGCATTAGCAGACACAGTGGCACGACAGGATAACAGATTCCAAAGGACCATGCATGCGGCATTCAGCTTGCACAGAAGGGTGGAAAAGCATACCTGTGAAGAACTCGAAGATGAACATGCAGCAGCACACTTGCTTGAACACCTGATCCCACACCCTGCCACCACTTTCGAAGCACCTTTCACTCACATACAGGATGTTGTAGCGCCAGAAGATCCAGCTGAACATGAAGTAGATCAGGGCAAAGGGCAGAATGATGGGGCTGGTTGCCGCGTAGGCCAGAGCTATGATGTAGATCAGCATCATGACGCCAATCTCCCGCCCATATCTGATGCTGTGTGGCCACAAAGCTGCTACCTTATCCCTGTCTGACTTGGGCGGCCCTGCATGTCAAACTTCAGTTTGAGGGAACATCGGAAACAGGAGCATAAAGACATCAATGATGATGATGATGATGATGATGATGATGATGATGATGATGATGATGATGCTGTTGTCAGTTCGCAGGTGTAGTAACACTCAGGGGTGAGCTTTCTCTTGCTATAAAGTGCTTGTGCCAGAGTGGGAGAGCCTCCTCACAGCTGAGCTGTGCACAAGAGATACAAGCTGTAGCATGTCAGACGCCTGTGGTAGACATCGTAGACACCTGTGGCAGACATAGTAAAGACCTGTAGTAGACATGGTGGATGCATTTGGTAGACACGGTAAAGACCTGTGGTAGACGTGGTGGACGCCTGTGGTGAAGATGTTACACATCTGTGGTAGACAGGGTAAAGACCTGAGGTAGACGGAGTAGACAGCTGTTGTAGACATGGTAGACGCCAACAGTAGACATGGTAGACACCTGTGTCAGATTTGAGAGGATGTGTGGCCTACCGCAGATGTGCAGAATTCTGAAGAGAGCCACCAACACTCCAATGTGGGGGAACATGATGCGGAAGGGGATCATGGCGATGCCCTGAGTGATGACGTAGTTGATGAAGAAGTTGCTGCTGCTGGGCAGCGCTGTTCCCACCAAGCTTGGGATGCTAGCTACACAGCACATGTCCAGTCAGCATTGGACAGATGTTACGTTTGAGCTCATGACACTTGCGACAATCAGGAGCCTGGGTCCCTGACAAGCAGATCACAATGAAGCATACTTACTGGCAGTTTGCTTGAATAAAAACTGATTAAGAACATTTACGTTCTGGATCATCTTCTAATTTGGAAACTTCAGAAGACACTAGTAATGGAGAACATGAGACACTGCAATTCGGTATGCAATTGGAGGCTTCCGACACAAGCACTTTCCATAACAACACTCACAGAAAGTTAACATGTCGGCAGCATGCCTGACAGAATTGATGCATGCCCAATTCAGCGTGCATGTTGCTGAAGCTGATGCGTCGCAGTACTGACAGCTGAAAAAGGATGTCATTGCGACCTGCCTATGTAACCATAGCTGTAATGAAGGTATGCCGACTGCCAAAATAGGACCTCATACAGGGAGCTACTCAAGACGGTACAAGGGAAGACCA
>JAABUO010005234.1_pt1 | contig 15146 bp, 17 predicted proteins | sample 5559291 | NCBI WGS metagenome assembly JAABUO01 (sample SAMN10711878, study PRJNA513372) | rock metagenome | isolation source: Antarctica rocks | place: Antarctica: Victoria Land, Finger Mt sud
TGCCCTCGCCGAAATTTCGCACATGAGGGAGCCATATCGGCTTTGAAGTGCGTGATTGTTTATCCCCTGGTATGCTAAAAAGAAGGGTAAACCTATACCAACAGCGTGCTCATGTTCGCCTAGATCGTTCACATTTTCTAGTCCCTTGCAGAGCTGATGAAGCTCCGTCTCGTAGGCCGTCCGAGCCTGAGCTATGTCTCCAGTTTTTTCGTATAGAATGGGTAGATGAAATATCAGGTGCTGCAATCGTGCGGAAAGGTCATTTGGAGCAAGCTGGATACAGCGCTGGATAGCAGCGAACGCATCCCGCTGCCGTCCGTGAATGTGGTAGATACCAGCTAGATTGCTCAGCGCCCCGAAAAAGTCCGGTTTGCTGCGGGTGGCTTGCTCGAACGCAGCTAGAGCCTCCTCATGCCTTCCCAAGTTCTCTAGCATCACTCCTTTGTTATTTAGGGCCTCTGGAAAATCTGGTTGACTATTTGTTGCAGCATCGTAGTCGGCAAGAGCTTCGTTGTGAAAGCCGAGCGCAGATAGAATCAAACCCCGATTGTTTAATGCCTCAGAATGCCTCGGGTTTAATGCTAAAGCTTCATCGTAGCTTGCCTTAGCATCCAGAAGGCGGTTCATCTCTTGAAGCACGTACCCTTTGAGATAGTGAGCATTGGCATCTGAGGAGGCCATGCTAATGTAAATGTTTGCTTCCTTAATTGTATCCTCATGCCTGTTGGTCTTAACAAGGGACTTTAAAAGATTCCCTCGTGCAACCGGGAAGTCAGGGCGATATGCAATTGCCGACCGGAAGCTTAAGACGGCTTCTTTGTGTTTCCCTAAACTAGCCAGAAACATACCCCTGCTGTTCAGCAACAGGGGATGCCTTGGGGAATGCTTTAAAGCCCGGTCAACGGTTCTAAGCGCCTGTTCGGTGCTCCCACCTCCGTGAGCAATCAAAGCAATCAGATGGCTTGCATCAGGGTGATGTCGGTACAGGCGAAGAACTTCTCGACAAATTGCTTCGGCTTCCTGGAGGCCACCAGCTTGGTAGAGTGTAAAGGCTTGGTGGAGATAGACTGCGGCATTATGCCCGGCAGATCTCTGAACATTTTTCTCCATACGAACGCGCTATCCCCTCAGTGTGGCGCAGAAGGAGCTTCGGCGCGGTTGCTTGCCATTATGATCTGCCTTCCCGGTCATGTCATCAGTCGCTCAAATCGCCCGCCGTTATACTTAGTATCCTTGAATCACCCGGTAGTCGGCATAGCCCCCGCTCTCGAACGGCCCCGCGCGCTCGTCCACCCGCACGCACGGCCGGTTGCCGGGATTGCACCGGATCAGCTTCGCCACCGCCCCAGTCTTGACCCACTCGTCTCGGCTCGCTCGCAGCTCGGCCACATCCAACTGCAACTGCCGCTTCTCTACCCGCGCCGCCCCAATCGCCCCCGTGTCCCACCACAGCACCAGCGTGCTCGCCAGCCACCCGCCCAGCACCAGACCCGCCATCGCCGCAATCATCCAGCCCAGCAAGCGCCAGCTCGCCCACGCCACCACGTCCCGCAGCGCCGCATCTGCCTGCCCGGCCTGCTCTGCCACCCCGGCCAGCCGAGACATCAGCGGCCCCGTCGCCGCCTGCACCGCGGCGACGCCCTCCGTCGCCGCCCCGGCCAGGCTGTCCGCCACCGCCGCGCGCACCGCAGCCCGCGCACCGCCCTCCACCGCCTGCACCTGCCGGGCCAGCGCCTCCCGCTCCCGCGCCAGCGCCGCCCGCTCCGCCGCCAGCCCCTCCAGGGCCGCCTGCACCGCCGCCTGCTGCCCCTCGGCGATCTCCATAAGCCCATACAGGCGGCTGTCCTCGGCCTCGCTCATGTCCGCCTCGCTCATCCCGGCCCCATCCTCATGCCCTGGCTCGGCCGCTGCTTGTCCTGCACCGCCTGCTGCCGGGTGGCCTCCTGCTGCCGGGCGATCTCCTGCTCGGCCGCCTGCTGCAACTGCGCCCGCATCCCGTCCTCAGCCTTAGCCATGATCCCGGCCACCACCCGCTCCGGCTGCGGGTCGGCCAGCACGCGCGCCAGGTTGGGCCGCTCCACCATCCCGAACGCCGCGCCCTGCTCGCGCAGCACCCGCACCGCCCCGGGCTGCCCCTCCAGCCCGCGGGCGAACCGCACCAGCTCGGCCCGCGTGCCCCCCAGCGCCGGGTCCCGCTCCAGCCCCGGCAAGGCCGTGTTGTAGGCCCCCAGCAGCCGCTCCCACGATCCCATCAGGTCGCGCGCCGCAGCCTGATCCTGTGCCGCCTGGGCCTGCTGGCGCCGGTGCGCCTCGAACCGCTCCCGGAACCCCGCCCGGCCCAAGGCCACCGCCTGCGCCAGCCCGGGGTCCGGCGCCGGCCGGGGCGGCGGCTCTGCACGCTCCGGCTGCCGCTCCGCCGCACGCTCCGGCACCGGCCGCTGCACCACGATCTCGCTCTCCGGCCGCAGCGGGTCCAGCCCGCGCCGCTCGGCGTAGCGCCGCACGGGATCGTCCTCCCCGCCATAGTCCAGGGTGGTGTCCTTGGCCCGCTCCCGGCCCAGCGCCCGCGCCAGCCGCGCCAGGTCGGCAAAGTCCTCGGCCGCGTAGTGCAGCGCCACCCCGTCCCGGTGCCGGGTCAGGCCCACATACGCCGCGTGCCGGTCCATGTGCGGCGTCGCCAGCACATGCGCCCGGTCCACCGTCACCCCCTGCGCCTTGTGCACCGTCGCCGCATAGCCGTGGTCCAGGTGCCCGTAATCCCGCACGTAGAACGTCACCACGGGGGCAGCGTCCTTTCCCTCCTGCCCAGCCCCGGACCCGGCTCCAAGCCCGCCAGCGGCCCCGCCAGCCCCGTCCAGCCGCACCGTCAGCCGCTCTCCCCCGGCCTCCACCGCCAGCACCGTCCCCAAGCTGCCATTCTTGACCGCCACACCCTGCGCCCGGTCGTGGTGCCCCCCAAGCCCGCGCTCGTTGCGCCCGAACATGATCCGGTCGCCCGCCGCAAAGGCCCGCGCGCCCCGCTCCGTCTGCACCACCTGGTCCGCCCCGAGCAGCACCCCCGCCAGCCGCATCCGCTCCCGCGCCAGCTCGTTCAGGTCCCGCACGTCGTCGCGCGTGTAGGCCAGGATCACCTGACTTGCCTGTGGACTCTCCTGGCGCATCGCGTCCCACCCCGCTACCAGCGCCGCCTTCGCCGCAGCGCGCGTGCCAGCCGCCTGCACCATCCCCGCCCCGGCATACCGCGCTAGCGCCTCCGCCGTCCGACCCGTCGCCAGCTCGCGCGTCGCGTCCCGCTGCCACGCCTCGCGCTGCCGGCGCACCGCCGTGATCGCCACCGCCCCGTGCCGCTCCGACAGCGCCCGGAACGCCGCCCCGGCCTCAATAGCCTGCAACTGCTCGGGGTCGCCCACCAGCACAACCTTCGCCCCGGCCGCCGACGCTGCGGACAGCACACGCTCCATCTGGCGCGAGCCGATCATCCCTGCCTCATCCACCACCAGCACGTCACGAGAGGTCAGGGCGTCCCGCCCGTCCTTCCAACCGAACTCCAGGCTCGCCAGCGTGCGCGACGCGATGCCGCTGCCCGCCTCCAGGCCCTCGGCCGCAATGCCGGACAGCGTCGCCCCGCGCACCCGGTAGCCCTCCGCCTCCCATGCCGCCCGCGCTACTCCCAGCATCGCGCTCTTGCCCGTGCCGGCGAACCCCACCACCAGCGCCAGGTCCGGCCCACCCGTCACATGCAGCAGCGCCGCCGTCTGCTCGTTACCCAGCGCCAGCCCGCCCCGCTCCGCCGCACGCACCGCCAGCAGGGCCGCAGCTCGCAACACCCCGTGCCCGCCGCGCCCGGCCAGCGCCGTGCCGGCCCCCTCCATGCGCTGCTCGGCCTCCAGCATCCCGCGTGTGCTGAACCGCTCCCGCCCCCGCCCGTCCCGGCCCAGCCGCACCAGCTCCGGCGACGCCTCAACCTGCGCCATGACCTGTGCGAACTGCTCCGCCCCGTCCGTGTGCCGGTCCACAAACCGCGCCAGGTCCTGCTTGCTGAACGTCGAGTGCTGCCGCGTCAGCGCGTCCAGCGCCACGTTCGGGTCAGCAGCGATCCGCTCCCCGTTACGCCATGCTATCGCCCGGTGCTCCACCCGCCGCTCCGCGTTCTGCGCCGGCGGCTCCTGTGCGTTCTGCGGCTCCGGGTGCTGCCGTTCTTCCCGCCGCGCCCCCGCCGGCCCGATCTTGTGCTGCGGCTCCAAGTCGATGCCCTGGTCAGCGTAGGAGCGATGGTCGATCCGCACGTCATGTCCCAGCTCATGCAGCCGCGCGTTCGCCACCTCCGCCCAGCGCTCCCGCCACGTCCGCAGCAGCGCCTTGTCGTTCCACGCGCGCTGTTTCAGCCCAAACCCGTCACCCTCGACCCCCCGCATGGTCAGCATGACGTGCGCGTGCGGCTGCTCGCCCCCGTCCCGCGCCTTGGTCCAATGCACGTTCAGGTCCGCCACCATCCCGCGCGCCACGAACTGCTCGCGCACGAACTCCTGCACCAGCGCGACCGCCTCCGCCTGCCCCAGCTCGCGCGGCAGGCTGATCTCGATGTCGCGCGCCAGCACCGCGTCCTTGCGCCGCTCGGCTGCCTCCACCTCGTTCCATAGCATCTCGCGGTCCAGCCACCGTGCTGGCGCACCGTCGGGCAGCATGATCTCGCTATGCACCACATGCTGCTTGGCGGTATAGTCGTGGTCATGGTCTAGCAGCTTGTCGTGCAGCTCCTCCGCCGCGCGGTAGGCCGCAGCCGCCACCACGCTGCGCCCCTGCGAGCGCTGGATGACCTTGGCAGAGAAATGGTAAAGGGCCCATTTCCTGACTTGCTTCGTTTCACTTCGCAGCGGAAATGACGGGCTGCTCGCGCTCGTCCTGGCTGGGGATGTCAGGCTGGATAAAGCTCCAAGGCAGTTGATGGCGGGACCGCCACTTTGCTAGGCTGGCCAAGCCATACAGCGGCACGGTGACGCAGGGAGGCCAAGCATGGCGCGCAAACCACGGGACTTCGACGCCGAACTCTAGGCCCTCATGGACAAGGCCAAGAAGGTCAAGTCACAGAAGACCGTCCAATTGGGTGAGCTGGTCCAAGTTACCGGCGCGGACACCCTCCCCATGGAGGCCCTTGCCGGCGCACTCCTCGCCGCCGTCGAGCAGTCCAAGAAATCACCCGAGGCCGTCGCGAAGTGGACCGAACGCGGCCAGGTCGTCTTTCAACAAGGGGGCAAACGGGGAAAGAAGGCCGAACCAGGCGAAGCTGCTCCGGGACCTACAAGCAGCAACGGTGCAGCTTAGGCGCCTGGCCATCATGCAGACACACCTCGAACGCGCCCAGGCCCGACATGACACCCGCGATTGGGTCCAGGAACGACGCGCACGAACACGCCAGCTCATCGAACTCGGCGGCCTCGTCCAGAAAGCTGGCCTGGTCGAGTTGACCGGTGATGACCGCGCCACCCTGCTCGGCGCCATGATGGACCTGGCCGACCAGCTCAGGGGCGGACGGCAAGGCGTGCAGGACCGCACCAGCCAGCAGCTCGCCGCCGCTTGGCGCCACCACGGCCTGCGCGCCTTCGAGGCGGACAGGGACGCCGACGCCGCTTAAGCTGGGCAGGAGGAAGGAAACGAGGCCTTGGCACGCTCTGGCGGCGCACGCCCATCATCAGCATCAGCACCTCGGCCAGCGAAAAGCAGGACAAGCGCCACGCCAACCGCAACTGCCGCTCCGCCCTTTGCCACGCCCTCAAGTAGGAGGTTGTGGTGTTAGGGTCCTTCCGAAGATAAGCGCTCTTGCTATCAAGAGCGTGCCGGAAGGATTGGTCAGAGCGTTTAACCCGGGACGGGTCCTAAGTACGCCAGCGGCCGGAACCCGTTGCGGTTCCGGCCGTTACGCTTCCGAGACCGAGCCAAGGAAGCCGCCATGAGCCTAGTCCTGATCATCATCATCGTCGTGCTGCTGTTCGGTGGCGGCGGCTTCTACGGCTACAACCGCGGCTATTACGGCGGGCGCAGCTACGGCGGCGGTTTCGGGCTGATCCTGCTGTTGCTCATCCTGTTCCTGATCTTCGGCAGCGGGCGCGGCTACTACTGACGTAAACTGCCGCTAAGGACCCGTCCGGGGTTAAACGCTCTGACTAATCCTTCCGGCACGCTCTTGATAGCAAGAGCGCTTATCTTCGGAAGGACCCTTAGTTGTGGCTGTCCGGCCAGCCCTCCGGCAGCTCGTCGCCGGGGATGGGAGTCGCTGTCCCGGCCTTCGACAGGATGCGTCCAAGGTCGCCAGGCGTCGCACGGGCAGCACGCTCGGCCAGGTAGCCGCGCGCCTTCAGGGTGGCCACCTTCTCCGCCGCAGCCTGTACCAGGAACTGGTTGACCGACACGGCATCCTGGGTGGCCAGCGCCTTCACGTCCTCCATCAGAGAGGGAGGAATGCGGAGCGCGAAGTTGCTGGTGGTCGCCATGGAAGCCTCCTCAAGATGTTACCCGGCCGGCACACCGGGATGTCCAGCCGGGGTGCGCGGGGATCGGCGGGCCGGTAGTCCCCAACGTTGAAGGACACGAGCGCGTCCGCCTGCCCGTTGACCGCCAGCTCGGCGAACATCTCATCGTCTGGGTCCTGCACTGATGGCCGTGTTCGGAAGTGCGGCGTGATCTGGTCGGCGTGCGCTACGAAGTCGTCCAAGAAGCGGTCAACCTCCTCGGCGTCCAGTCGGGCGACTTGCAAGTGTTCCGCCCGTTTCAGCACTGCCTCGTACTCGATCACCGTGGCGACGCTGACCAGTGGCGTGACTACCCCCGCTTCCACGGCCAGCAGCAGGACCCGGGACGCGCCAACCGTGCTCCGCAAACTGCTCAACAGCACATCCGTGTCTAGCACCAGACTCATATTGCCTGCAATATCATTATGGGCCGGTGTAGGAAGCCACTCCACATCCGCACAGACGCTGCTGGTGAAGCTGCCTGCATTTCTGTTTAACTGTGTTTCTGTGTCCAGTCCTCAATCAGGCGGGTGACTTCCTCGACCATCCGGGTTCGGTTGATCGCGCAAGCCGCCTTGAACCGGGCGTGGAGTTGCGGGGGTAGGTCAATGGTCAACCGGGCCTGCTTCGCGCCTGGAAGCCTCCCTGATGCCTTCGGCGCTACGGACGGTGCTTTCCCCTCAACCCACTCCTGCACGCCCTGGGGAGCCTTTGATGGCATCTTGAACTTGCTCATGCTGCTATCCCTTCCAGCTCCGCGAGGATGGCCCGAACTTCATCGGCTGCGGGTCCGTCCGGCTGCTGCTCAATCACAGTCCGCCCGGCTGTCATGGCGTCGGCGTAGATCACACGCTGCGCCGTGCTGGCCGCCAGGATCGGCAAGGAGAACTTGGCCAGGGCATCCCCGATCTCCCGGCTAAGCACGCTGCGGCCGATCCTCCGTGAAACCACAAATGCGGATTTCTGTGTTTCTTTGAAACCGCGCGACTCCTTTACGAGGTTGACCGTCTCTCGGCTGGCCCAAAAATCCGCTCCCGACGGCTGGACCGGGATCAACACCAGGTCCGCTGCTGCTATCGCTGAACGGGCAACCTCGTAGCTGCGCGGCGCCCCGTCGATGATGATAGAGTCGTAGTCGGCCGACATGGCGGGCAGATCCCGATGCAACACCGGCTTTGCCAGCCCGATCACTTGGAACGGCACCGGTTCCCGCCGGATCGCGGCCCAGTCCTGTGCCGTCTGCTGAGGGTCCGCGTCGATCAGCAATACCCGCCTGCCTTGTGCTGCCATAGCGGCGGCCAGGTTCAAGGCTATCGTGGTCTTGCCCGCTCCTCCCTTCTGGTTGACGACTGCAAGGATCATGGTCTGTCTTTCTGCCAATGATGAAACAATGATACACGGATAAGCGTATTGCTGTAAACACAGAAATACGGATGGGTATCCTGCGCCCTATCCTATGTTCCTTGTTCGGACCGGAAAGCCCTGTTCCTCGTCCCGTCCCTACAAAATTATCAGCACGGCGCTGGCCAGCCGGGTCAGGGATGCCCCCTTGGGCACCGCGCAGCGGCGCGAAGCGTCCTTGATGCGGCTGGACGGCGACGGGCACGCTCGGGGTAGGTGAGGGCGCTTCTTGCTTCCTTGCTACCGCAGGGCTTCAGCCCCCTCCCCTTGGGGAGGCCGCGAAGCGGTGCGGAAGGGTGGGGGTCAGGCAGAGCTTCGGCTCGCAGGGGTGTCCGCACCCTTCCTTGCTGCTGTGTCTGGTTATCCACCGTTTGGAGTTCTCCACACGGAAGATTCAGGATTCTTACTTGATTTCAGGATTCGTCCGGAAATCAACATGCAATAACAGTAGGTTAGGCCGATTGTTGTGACGTTTGGGGGGCTTATCGTGACGTTTGGGGGGGGCTGTTGTGACGTTTGGGGGGCTTATCGTGACGTTTGGGGGGCCTCGAAACTGGGTCATCCACACTGTGACATGACATTGACATTATGACACGTCACGGATAGTCCGGACCTATGGGAAAACTGACCATCGAACAGCGCAGCACACCACATGAGGGCTTCGCCAAGGCTGGGGAGCTGATCGAGATACGCGGCACCGGCTCCCTGACGCTGCATGATCGGCGTGTTTACAATCTGCTTCTTGAGCGGGCCGGGTCACACCTTGTCGAGGACGTGAAGCATACTGTCCCGATCTGCGGGCTGCGCGGCTCTCACAAAGGCGCAGAACGGGTCAAAGACTCTATTATTAGGCTTATGCAAACAGTTGTGGAAGTTCCCACGACTGGCCGGAACGGCAAACCAGCGACAAAGCGGGCGCAGCTCCTATCCGACACGACAACTAGCGACGACGACGACGATCCTACAGGCGAAGTTGTCTATTCCTTCACGCCGAATATGCGGGAAATTATTGCCAGCTCAAACCACTGGGGCCGCGTCCGTGGGCAAGTGATGTTTGCCTTTACGAGCAAATACAGCCTTGCTCTTTATGAGCTGATATCCATGCGGGTGAACCTGCAATACAAAGACGGGCAGGTTTTCGAGTTGTCAGAGCTTCGGGAATTGATGGGAGTTCCACCGGACATATTGCACCGTACGCCTGACTTGCTTCGTAGAGTCATCCAACCTGCCGAGATGGAGGTCTCCAAGCTGGCTGAGTTTGGTGTAACAATCGAACCGATCCGCCAGGGCGGCACCATGCGAGGCACTGTGACCGGCTTTCGGGTAATGTGGTGGAAAAAGGACATAGGCGAGTTGAAGAATACCTTTGCAGAGTTAAAACGTCCCAAGATTGGCCGCCTGCCCCGGCTTCGCGGCACCTCCGAGACTTCCGCTTCGGCACCGGAGCAGGTTGATCTTGAATCCTATCTTGCCAGCCAGGGCCAAACCTGATGCATGGGCGCGGGCGGTATCAAGTTATGAGTAAAGACATGAAGATCATCGCAGGTGGCACGGCTGAGGATGATGCTGCCGCGTTCCTGGACGCCATCGAACGGGCGGACCGTGGCGAGCATGTGCATGAGCGGGTGCTGTCGTTCCAAAGCTGGGAGAGCCTCGCGTCGATGACGATAGGGGAACGCTGTCGCCTACTGCGGCACCTGCACGCGCATCCTGAACCCTAGCGATGAAAGAACGGTAGCTCCGCCGCTGGGCCACGGGGGTGACTTCTATTTCCGATCAGGTCGCGGCGTGGCTGGAATACCGTGCCGCGGCTATGGCGGCCGATCTGCCGCCAATCCATCAAACCGCTTGACCGGGGAGCCGCTGCTCAATCTGCTGGTGGAGCAGGAGGCCAGCAGTGACCTTGCAGGAGCCACGCCCGGCGGTGTCGGGCAGGGACATCAAGCGGCGGCACGGGCGGCGCAACAGGAGTAGGGGGGAGCCATGCCGGACGGGTTGTATGAGCACGACGCCCTGGCTTGGGCCGACCACCAGGCGGCGCTGCTGCGCCGGCTGGCGGCGGGCGAGGGCGTGAACGAGGCGGTGGACTGGCCCCATGTGATCGAGGAAGTGCAGGACGTGGGGCTATCGGAACTTCGCGCCTGCCAAAGCCTGCTGGAACAGGCGCTGACCCACCTGCTCAAGTTGCACGCCATGCCGGACAGCCAGTCAGCCAAGCACTGGCGCGACGAGGTCAGGGCCTTCCGGCACGACGTGCAGCGCCGGTTCACCCCGTCCATGCGACAGCGGATCGGCCTGGACGACCTGTACGACAAGGCGATGGAGCGGGCACGGGCGGCGATGGAGGACAACGGCGTCGCGCCCCTCCAGCTGCCGGAAGCGTGCCCCTTCACGCTGGAAGACCTGATCGGACGCTTGGACGTGGCGGCGCTGGTTGCCAGGCTGGACGACGTCGGGGCGGGCGGCCCGGCATGACCTGCCTGCCCCGCCCGCCCAAGGTAGATCTGATGGAGGAGCTGGACGAGGACATTTCCATCGCCGGCCTCTTGAAGGGCCGGGGCGATCAGACCCGCTCCCATGCAGCGGTGAAAGCCGCCTAAAGCGGTCGCTAAGCGGGTTCAGTCGAATATTTATCGTAACAATCTCGGCAAGTCCTCGCGTGCTGCTGAGCGCCTCCGGGCGGAGCTAGATACTGCCCCCCGCCAAGTCCCCACGCCGCGCCCGCCGCCGCGGCCCCCTGGCGACTGCCCCGCTGCTTCCCCGAGACTTCCCATTCCTTTCCATAATGGGGATTACGCGAATCGCATAGTGGAACGAGTACTGCTTATGGGTCGAGGCGTTGACCCCGTCGCCGCGCATGATGCGCCCGCTTGACCCTCCTACAAGATCGTCCGCAGCCGGACCATACAGGGCGAGGCCCAAGCCCCTGACAATTCATGACGCAGCCGCCATTGGAAAGCCGCTAATCGGATGTAAAAATAAATTTTGTGTCATTTTTAGGAGACGCTGCCATGCACTCGCCTGTTCTGGTCGTTGAGGACGACGCCGACGTTCGCAGCCTGCTGGTCGAGGCCCTCACCGACCTGGGCGGCTTCCTCGTATATGCTGTCGAGACCGCCGGTGGAGCGCAGGCGCTGATGGCGGAGTGCGGCGACAGCTTCGCTGCGGTTGTGCTTGACGTCGGCCTGCCGGACGGGGACGGGCGCGACCTCTGCGCCAGCCTGCGTCGGCAGGGGTTCCGCTTCCCGGTGATCCTGCTGAGCGGCCGGGGCGGCGAGGACGACATCGTGTGCGGCTTCGAGGCAGGGGCGGACGACTACCTGGTCAAGCCGTTCGGCGTAGCCGAGCTGCTGGCGCGTGTCGTCGCCCAGCTGCGGCGCAGGGTGCCGCAAGCCAGGCCGATGCCGGCGTGCCTCGCGCCTGTAGCCTGAACCTACAGCCCCAAACATGCTTGAGGTGATCCAACTCAACCCGGCAGCTTCGGGTTGGCCCACTGGCAGCATACGTGTGGAGATTTAGGCACCGGGACTCACACCAGGGGTGGGGACGCGCCCACGGCAGCAACAGCACGACAGCTCAGCATGCGGCGTGTGTTGAGCATATTATGATATCGTCAATAAATTTTACAGTTGCGTGTGCCAAATTATGCAACTCTTTGATATTGTTATGTGGCATGGAAGCTGCGTAGAGGGCTGCAGATCGCCTGTGATCCCCCAACCCCGGAGCCTCCTATGCGTCAGCTTCTCCTGGCCTCAGCCATGGTCCTCGCCGCCCCCCTCCTGATCGCACCCGGAGCGAAGGCCGCGCCGATGCTCGGCCTCACCGTGCAGTCCGACGGCGCCTCCTCCTTCCAGTCGGTGGCGCTCGGCGCCGACGGCGGGTCATACAACTTCGCCCCCGCAAGCGTCGGCAACTTCACAGCCAACAACATCGGCACCCAGCTGTTCTCCCCGGACTACATCGACCTCGCGACATTCGACCTCTCGAGCCAGTCAGGGGGAACCCTCGTCATCACCTTGACTGGAACCGGCTTCACCTCGCCGTTCGGGGCGTCGAGCTGGCTCACGCAGTTCACGGGCAACGTCGCCAACGGGGCAGCCACCGTGAGCGCCCAGTCGTATCTCGACAACTCCGACACCCTGAACAACCCAGGCTGCTCGGCTGGCTGCACGCTGCTGAGCAGCGTCGGTCTAGGCAGCAGCGCCACAGCGTCCGCCGTCACCGACGGTTCGTTCGCCCTGACCGAGGTGATCACCATCACGACGCAGGACAGCACGAGGCTGAGCCTGGATGCGTCGGTCAGCAGCGTTCCCGAACCCATGTCGCTCGCCCTCCTCGGGACGGGCCTTGCCGGCACTGGCCTGATCCGGCGTCGCGCCGGCCGCAAAGCCGCCTGAGTGGCCTGGGCGCCAGCCTCTCCCGGAACCTGACAAGCTCAGGTTTCGGGGCTGGCGCTGGTGCTGGTGCGGGTTATGTTCGATGGCAGCAGTGTTTAACGGCGTGGCAGGCTAACCTTGGCGGCATCGCGTCAGGCTGACTAGCCGCCGCGTGGTTTCCATAACTGCAGGTTCCGGCATCGGAGGGAAGGACACAACACACACACGTCAGTCAGCTATCGCAGTCCCGATCTCGACGGCAAGCGCGATCACCCGGCCCGCATGGGCGATCCGTGGACCCGGCGCAATAATGCGAACTGTCTCGTAAATGTAAACCAGACCTTACATTCCGTGCTCCACATCTCCAGAATAAACAAGCCATCGGGCTGTTTTCGTTGATTCTCCGTTTCTGGCACGAATATTGCTGAACTTCGACTAAGTTTTGTCCGAAGCAAATCTAGAGGAAAGCTCCATGAAGAGACTCTCACTCGCGGTCGTCGCAACACTTGGACTTGCCGCTCTGGCGGAACCCGCACTGGCCGAGAACATCGTGGTTAATGGCGGGTTCGAGGCCCAGGGATTCACCACGGGCCCGATCACCGGCTTCACCAAGTCCGGCAATACCGCAGGCCTGACGCTGGGCACGGGCATCGCCCATACCGGCAACGTGGCCTTCGAGTTCAACAACTCCGCGCCGATCGGCTTCATCACCCAGGCGCTGCCGACGGTGCCCGGGACCGAGTACCTCCTCAACTTTTTCTTCCGGTCATCGGACGTGTCGGGCTTTCCGGCCGGCGCAATTGAGGACCAGCTGGTGGTCAATGTGGGGGGCGACGCCTCGAGCGGCACGCTCATCGGCGGCAACACGCTGTTCAACGAGACCAATCTTCCGGCCTCGCTGGCGCCGACCAACGACCCGTTCAACTTCCCCGAGAGCTACGCGGAATACAGCTTCGACTTCACCACCAACTCGGCTTCGACCAACCTGATCTTCGGGGGGTTCAACAATCCATCGACCAACTTCCTGGACGACATCTCCGTGGCGCCGGTGCCCGAGCCGGCCTCCCTGGCGCTGCTCGGCACCGGCCTGCTCGGCCTCGGCCTGACCGTGCTCCGCCGCAAAGCCACGTAGGCCGCACGCAGCACCCGCCGGCCCCTCTCCGCGCCCGGCGGGTGCTTCGCCGCAACCGGGCTTCTACATCCCCAGGCTCGGCCCCTCGCGCTCGCTCGACCGCTCCGCCTGCCGCCGCGCCGCCTCGGTGCTCTCCCGCGCCCGCCGCCCGGCCTCCTCCATCCCGCCCCAGACCGAGGGCGTCCGCGCCCTTGCCGCATCCTGCTGCGCCTGCGTGACCCTCGGCCGCGCCCGCTCGGCCTCCTCTTGTTGGGCCGGAAGGCCCATCCGCGTAAAACTGCACGGTAAGAGAGGCTGTTTAGGGCTGGTTCCCGGGCTACCGGCCCGGAACCGGCCATTGTCGGTTCGGCACCGGCATGAACTGGCTGTTTGTTGCGTGCAATCATGGCGTGCAATGTGCATTGCACGCCATGATTGCACGCAGCGAACAGCCGATCCAGATCGGTACCGGAACAGGATCAGCCCGTCTTGCCCGAAATCGCTGGAATCCGACCCGTGTTCCCGTTTCTTACCGTACGTTTCCGTTCGGATGGGCCTTCCGGCCCACATAGGTTTTCCGTTCGCTTGGTTCCCAGACCCCCGGCTTTGCAAAAGGACAAACGTCAGTCGCCTACAACTGACATGAGGCACCTCTTTCATGGAGGTAAGTTAGTTCCTGAAACTGCGTGAGCTAGAAACTTTTCCAATGCATCAATAGGTTCACGATCCCTGAATAGGAGATGTTTTCTCTGCGAAATTTTCTGCTCCATCTTCTCCCGACGTTCCTGGTCTGTGGCTAATTCTGCGGCAATCAGAATGAACTCTTCCTTGGTAGATGCAATGGAGTCCTTTATTCCCATAATCGTCATAGCTGCTGCGGTATGCCGTCCCCGCATCAGCTTCCCGGGAAGCGTCACGACCGCTTTGTCGTGATATATCGCTTCAAGGTTGGTATTGAACCCAGACCAGCCAATGCTATCGAGGGCAAGATCGCATTTCTTGATTAGAGCTACAAATTCGTCTCCGGTGAGGCGTGGCATAAGAATATAGTAATGCTCACCCACCATCCCAAACCGGGAGAAGGCATCGTCAAGTCTAGCCTTGAACTTAGAGGTTACTACTTCTCCAAACGGATACCGGATGAAAATGAACCGACAAGCACCCACCATCTGGGCAATACGCGGATACACGTCATCATCTTCTGGAAGGTATTTATAAAGCGATTGACCGCACCAGAAGTTGGGCACCGTTCCAGATAGTGCTAATGCGGCCCGATCTGACGCAACCAACTTGATAGAATTCGGTTCATAGTAAATACCTAAACCAGGTAGGTTGACCAACTGTTCCGTATAGTGGTCCTGGCTTCCAGCCGGTTCCATCTCTTTGCCACTCAGAAAATAGTCAAGCGTCGGAAAGCCACTGGTATCCGGGTGTCCCCATGAATTGCACTGCACGGGTGCCAAGCGCCGGGCAGCAAGGCGAGCCGTCATCGGGTCCATACCAATTTCTGGGTAGATCAAAACGTCAGGAGCATCATCCAGAATTGTGCTGCACCAACTGTCTGCGCTGCAAGGACCTTGGACGAAACGATCTGACGAGGCCCTTGCTAAATCTGTTTCCTCATCTTGCCATCCACTAGTGTGGTAACAGAACACCTCGAATGTTGCCCTATTGAGTTGCGTCACCCACCCTTTCACCGGGGCGCGCCAAACAGGGTGCTGTCGGAAGAACCCGCTTACGATTCCCACTCGA
>JAABUO010005235.1_pt1 | contig 15146 bp, 24 predicted proteins | sample 5559291 | NCBI WGS metagenome assembly JAABUO01 (sample SAMN10711878, study PRJNA513372) | rock metagenome | isolation source: Antarctica rocks | place: Antarctica: Victoria Land, Finger Mt sud
GCCATATTGGCTACAAGGTCATCACTGGAGACGCCGCCTGCTGCTGGACCTGTGCGCGGCTGGATGGACAGCACTGTGCCCAGCAGCCGCTCACTCTCCTGTACAGAGCGGATGCATGGTGATGATTTGATTGCTGGCTTGGGACCCAGCAGCTCAGCCCTGAGCTTGTTGACCAGCAGTGCCATGCAGAGGTCAGCAGCTGGTCAAAAACCTCTTGTTGCTCGGGGTCACATGAAGTTGTGTCAGGCTTGATTGGGGGTACACGCTAGTGTTGTGTTCTGTGTGTTAGTTTTACTGGTACAGCCCTGAGTATGGGCAGAGCCTGCTGGCGACCATATCAGCCATGCAGACAAAACAATGTTTGTTGTTGAAGCAGGACCAGCATTGCACAGCTTGCATCGTCTCTGAGCGCAAGGCTGCATGAGAGGAGTGTGAGGAGCGGGGCCAATACAGGAAACTTGTATAAAAAGAAATGAACATTTTGCAGCACTCACACAATGCTTGCACTGTGGCATGTTTGAACGGTCTGACCTGAAGCTGGAAGGCTGTATCTGCATTAGCATGCATGCTGAAGACCTGAGCTGTGTCTGTGGCAGGCAAGCCTTGTATGTGGCTGATGCAGCTGTCCAAATCAGCGTCAGGTGGTGGTGGTACATAGCCTCCGTCTGGGGCGAAGCTGAACCCAGGCATCAGCACTGATGGGCTGTAGCACTGCCTCAGCAGGTGGGTCAACAACACTCTGTCATTGTCATCTGTGACTCGACCGCCATAGTTGATCTGGCCTGTCACATACTGCAGTGCCTCCCAAGGAATAGCGTCCTGAATGTCAACCAGCAACCTTGCATGCAAGTGCCATGAACATGTTGACCCCACACCTCAATTGTATGTCAAGTAAACAGGGCAATGTAGTCATGCAGCCAGAGACATGACCATCCTAAAAATTATCACTGTGTGCAATGCTAGACGGCACGTTCTCTGTCTCTGGTGGTCCCAAGCTGTTCAGGCATTTTGCAGCTTCTGAGTGTAGATGATAAGCGGTAAAGCTCACCGGCGTGTTCAGAAACATAGACAGCGTGTGTCTGGCACACAGCCAGTCTCCATCGCTGAAGTCGTACTTGGTGTTCCAGCCAAGGGAGCCATACTTGCGGCGCTCCAGCACCAGTGCATGGAAGAAGGCCAGGGCAAACAGCAGCCGGGGCCAAGCCTGGGGCTGTTGTGGGCACAGTGTAAGGGCGCTTGGCGGCAAGCTGCCATAGCACCGCAGCAAGGTAGCTCGCAGTCCCTGCATGTCATTAGCAGTGTGTCTCTAGACGTGTTGGAGTGATGACTTGCATGCAGCCAATGAAAGCTGTAGCTAGCTACCAGCTGATTGTTACTAGCACACATGTGGGCTTTATGCTCTTCACTGTGGTGCATGCGAGCCTAAACTGCTATGTATGACAGCACCTCAGTTTAGACCACCTAGATTTTGAAGGGCCCCTGGTCAGTCAAGAAGCAGTCAGCTGTCAGGCTATGGCAGCAAGGGGGTCTTGCCTTGGGCGTCTCCATTGTAACCTTGATCCCTGACTGCAGCACCGGCACTGGGAAGTCAGGAGAAGGCATGCTGGTCAGCCACAGGCGGAAGTCAGCATGCAGGTCTGTCTCAGCATCTGCACGAAGCTTGGACACCTGTCTTTCCAGCTCCGGCATCCATGACTTGGCCAGATGACAGTTCTGGAGACAAACCCAGTGACCTGCAGATGGCATTGAAGAGCGCTTTCATGTTTGCCTTCTTGACATGCTGTCAGGTATTTGGACATGCATTGTGTGCTGACTCATGCAACCAAGCCAGCAGGCGCACAGCAGCAAGGCCAGTTGAGCTCATGCCCCTGAGGGCCTGCCCTTTCTGCTGGTGCTTGCCACAGCTGAGGCAGCTCAGGCTGCATCTGACCAGCAACATCAAGTCAGTTGTGACACATAGCACAATGTAAGCAGTGTCCCATGCACTGCTTGTGTCCTGAATCAGAAACACTCTTAAGCAGCACAATTTAGGGCAGAGCATGTGTTAGGACACACCTTGTTTGGCAGCAACATCAATGACAGCCTGGGCCAGGGGCCCTTGCCCCTGACCCAAGCTGATGATGTGCAGCTTCTCCCCTGGTGTGAAGCCCTCAGCTTGTGCCAGCCTCTGCAGTTCATGTGTTGGCTCGCAGCCTGCATGCCCACTTGCCAGATTGACAACATCAAAGTTGGACAATATTGGCATGTGTCATTTTCATCAGATCAACTTTGATGGTGATCCTGACGTCATTTGAGTGTCAAAGCAAGATGGCAAACTTTGCAGCAGTCGTGATTGCTCCTCAGTGTTGGCAGATTTTGACCTTGGACTTGAGTTGTAGCAGTACTTGGCAAACACCCATCATGCAATGTTGCTTGATGTTTCAGACTTGCCAGGGCCAGGACAAAATCTGATTAAAACAGGTGGCCTGGTGTCATAGCTTGCTTCAGCTCCTAGAGCTACACTCAAGGCACATTCAGAAGCCACTGTGTCTTGCGGTGAAGTCCATGCCTCATGCCGGCACACACAACTACATGAAAGGGACACTTGAGTTGCAAATCTGATCTAGTGTCGTGAGGACAGCCAGCACGTGTACTCAAGCACGAATTGTTCAGCGCACCTGCGGACAGAATGAAGATGATGGGCGTGGTGTTGTTGCTGTCCTTGCTGACTTGTGCTAGGGAGACAGGGCCAGGCTCAGCAAAGCGAGGGCCCAGGCTGGCCACCACATACTGCTGGATGGCTGACACCAGGCAGTCCGGCCTCACCAGCTTCAGCAGACACAGCTTCTGCATTGGGCTTATGGCACTTGCACCCTGCATACATGTAGCCCCTCGGTTGCACAGCCTGGTGCTGCATGTGTCTGTCATGACAGAGGGGTGCATGTGACTTGGACGGTAAAGGAGACGTGAAGCAAGGGTATGCTGATTGTGTGACCCGCCTTGCATGCTTGGTGGCCATCTGCAGCAATCTTTGCATTACATGATCTGGCATCAGGGTGGGGGGTAGGATGAGCATTGAGATAGGGTTCAGAAAAGCTAAAGTGTTGAAGGAGGAGGGGGAAAGGAGGGGGCTTCAGACTGTTGAGCTCCCGAGAATGCACACCAGCAGCCAGGCACACTGCAGATGTTTGTGTTTGGCTCTTGAGCCTACCTCAGGCAGCCAAGAAGTAGGCCAAGGTGTCAAGTGCGGGGCAGCAGACTGAAGCCACCTGATCCAAGCCTGTGCCTCCAGAGTCATGGACCTCATCAGCCCCTTGAACACCGGCAGCACGTCCTCCAGGGCAGACAGAGCTGCCCATGCAGCAGGGGTAAGGACGGCAGGGGCGGGGTTGGGACGGGTGACAGGGCCGGTCTGAGCGCCCCTGAGCAGGAAGTTCCATTCTGCGGTGGTGATGGCCTGAGCCTGCTGCTGGATGGCGGTGCATATGAGAAAGGAGAAGATCAGCCTGTGAGCCTGAAACAATCCTCTGCACACCTGCAACACAGACAAGGCTCACGCCGTGACTCAAAGGAGATGGACAGGCTGCAATGCAGTGTGTACAAATAGGGCAATCCTGGTGCCGGTGTAAGCACATGTGCGTCAAGCTTGCCCAGGACACATGTGCTTCACTACATCACGTCTGTGCTTTCTCATGAGCAAAGTATGCTTCAAGGAAAAGTTGAAACCTGCTCGCAAAAGCTACCAGTCATGCAAGCAGCCAAGCGTATCGTAATGTTATCAATGTTGCACTGCAGCTTTAGTGTTGGCCAAGCCATCACAAACAATGGGATGGATGCACACAACTATCATCGTCCCATTGCTACCTTCATTGTTGTCCTGACCAAGCTCGACATCATCATCAGAAGCTCACCGTGGTGTAGACAAATTCGGTGATGACATCCAGCAGAGTACGCAGGCGTGTGGGCAGGTCAATGCTCTTGGGGCTGGTCTTGATACAGTGGTTGAAGACCTGGATGAAGTAGTCCAGGCTGTACTGGTACATGGGGTCTATGAGAGGCAGATCAGCCATGACAAAGAACAGAGTGGAGCCCCTGTGCGGCACGGCTCGATACTTCTCTCTGGCTAAGTTGATCTCGGCTTCTGTGTGCTGAGCCTCCTTCACTCGTTTTTGAACAACCTCTGCGGCAGGGACATAGTTTGCTGTACTGGCTGCATGAATGTAAGGTGTCTTCAGACCGCATGCAGTGCAGCTGCAAAGATGATCTCCACAGCCTGAAGTAGTGAGTATGCTGAGAAAAAAGCCGTTTTTTTGAAACTGATGACTTCGATAGCTAGTGAGTGTTACTGCTACCGTCACCACCAGTCAGTTCCGAAAGATGCCCAAGACCAGGGCAAGAAGAGCACTTTGACATGAAGCGCAAAGACAGGCATACATTCATACATTCACACACTTGTTGCCATGGACGCAATACCTGCGGTGAGCTTTGAGTTATTGAGAGTGTTGATCAGAACCTCATCGTCCAGAATGTTGCCCTCAGACTCCTGCACAGCAGGTCAGCCTTTGTCAGCAGCGACCCTGACAGGAGCCCCAAATAACGGCTAGACACTGAGAAACGTCACATCAATAAAAAAGCATTTGCAAGTGCGCTATCTGCCTTTGGTATCAGCATTGTTCTTTGTACATTCAGCGCATTGCTACACTTGTTGTCTGAGCTCTTGACTCAATATGTCAGGCAGTGCAACCAAGCCAATGCAGCAACCTAGCTTTTGCTGCCTTGCTAGAGGTTTGCTGGCTGTCGAGAGATTGCATGTCCAGACAGCCCCAACTGCTTTATTCCATTGTGGAATTAAACTGGGTTGACGGAGTAAAAGAAGAGACAAGAAAGTGCAAGCCCAGGTTTGCATTGTCTGTCTAGTCAGGCTGAGCTTTGCACACACGAAACGCACCAAGCACACTTCTTCAGCACCCCAAGAACAGCACATCATGTGGGCAAACTGTTGAGCGCTGTCCTGCCCATGTGCCAGCAATCTGAGACAACGCAGGATTTTAACAGTTGACAAAAACTGATACAAAAATAAAAACAAAAAGAGTGGTCAAAATCTTTCAAATTTTCATTGTACTCTTTGTCAAAGTCAAACTAACAGATGGTGGAGTGACCTTGAGGAGCTTGAGGATGCGGTCTTGGAGGTCTTGCAGCTGGCGGGTGTCAGCAGCAAGGCTGAGGAGGAGGCGCTCCTTGGCCTCCTCCAGCTCCCCCCTCTCCTGAGCCACCACCTCCCGCAGCAGCTGAGCCTCCAAGCCCTGCGCACCTTGAGGTTTTGTCTTGTTTTCTGAAACAGTTTGATTCCAATAGCACCAACAATGACGTGTACAATTTTGGTCATATTTTGGTCATGTTCCCAACTGTGGCAGCCGATACTTTTGTGACTCGCCAAACGCTGAGAGGTCTGCGTATGTGCCCTGCAATCCTTTGCTAGCATTGCAGTGCAGTGGACAGTCGAGGCTTCTTGGCTTGTTGACCGCATCAATGTCCCAAACCACCATTTCATTGTACGTGAATCCCTCACAACACAGACGACATGCCATTTGGCTCAAAGAGTCAGTGCTCACCTCTTGCGTGACGGTAAAGTTGATGAGATTGGTGGCAATGCAGACCTCTGGCAGGTAGTGAGGGTTAGCCAGCTTGGTGGTCATGTATAGCTTGAAGTTGATGTCATAGTCAATGTCACTGCCCCCCAGCCGGATGAAGCGGCGGTGGCCCTGACTGCTGACAGTGCCTTCCAGCAGTGGCAGCAGCTGGGGCTCCAGTGTGCCACCCATTTCTTCTACTAGCAAGGGGTGGCCAAGGCGGATGCATGACTCCAGGGTGCGCATGAGGGTGGGGTCCCCGGGCTTGCATACCCTCAGACCCATCTTGCCTTCCATGGCCTTCACCCACCTGTGGTAAAACGCATCATTCTGTATGTGTCTTGTGTACATTGTATAGTGAAGACATCGAGGTGCATTTGTTCTGCAATTGTGTCCTGCCAAGGAGCAGTCTGCAGTTGTGCACATTTGATCAAAGGTGTACGGTTGTGTTCTGTTCAGTAGCTTGCAGTCGTTGAGCATTCTGCAGCTACAACACAGCCTGCTGGTCTTGTGTGCAACTGCATGTAAACCGCCAATAAACCGCAGAGGCCGTTGAGAAGCAAGAGGAGGGCGTGCAATACAGCAAACACATGGGTTGACCAGTGGTGGCATTTGTGCTTACTTGTTGGCCTGGCATTGGGGGTCAATCATGAGGGGCCAGCGGCGCCCACTTGTCACCAGTATTGCACTCTCCACCGATACAGCATCTGTGGGCAAGCCCTGTAGCAGCATCAGCATCAGCCCTTGTCACCAAGTCTGCCTGGACACCATTGTGTTGCACTGAAATACACTGATCATGACAAGCTTTGCCAGTGCAAGCAACAACCAGCTTGCTGCTGGCACAGCTTATGTCTCTGGCCTTAGCATTCCCTCTGATTCTCCACACACATGCATAACTGATTATGCATAGAGAGAACGCATGCAGCCTTTTGGGGTCTCTGTGCTGCATAACAACCATCCATAGCAGCGTCATCGGCTAGAGGTAAACATTGAATCATTTTGGTATTTACGCACCTGGAGGGTCCACTCCCTGATAGACATGGGGGTAGCAAGGGTGGCTTGCAGGCTGAAGGGGTCAGAGACAGGGACCCCAAGCTCCTGGCAGCGCCCCCTCCAGCCCTGCACCAGCCTGTCCCTGTATATCCCAGTGAAGGGACCCGCATAGGAGATGCATGCAGCGGCCAGGAATACATCCCCTGCGGTACAAATGAGGAACCCTTACTCATGAGTATGTGCAAAGGGACATGTGTAGAAGATGCCTGCAATTGCAAGAGTGGTCTCATGCATTACAAAGCAGAGCCAGGCAAACCCACATAACTGGAGGTCCTAGTCGGGTTCCAGCTCGGGGGAGTCCAAACTCTAGTGTTGACATAGATACAAACAGCATTCCTTCAGTGGTATGCACTTTCCTGTTTTCAGACGCAAGCTGACCTACCTATAAGCAGCTGCAAGCGTGTGGCAAGGGTGTCTGCGCTGTTGCCCCACCGCCCAGCCTCATCACCAAGGGCGCTGATCAGCTTGCTAGCACGCACCAGACGCTTCTCTCCCAGGTTGTATGCCTGCTGCAAGGATGCCAGCTCGGTCTGAGTGTCTGACAGCTGTTGCTTCAAGGACTGCACCTTCTCAACGACCTCCCTGCAGCGTGGCAGGGCTTCCCCACTCAGCAGTTGCTCAGGTTTGCAGAGGATGAGAGGGTCTTGCTTTCACTGGTGACCAGCATCAATGCCATTCTCTGCAAGTATGTATGGTTTCAGCAGGGAACATGTCCTGGAGATCAGCTGATGACATGGCATGCAGACTCAGTATGACCTCCAGCAGAAGAGCATTACTGCTGGGTTGTGTTTGGTGCAGCCAACTGTGATAGAGCTCGGCATGGGGCGACAAGGACTGATCAGAGCTATGACATTGTAGTACGCAAATGGGCAATCTGAGACCTGAGCTGCTCCCGTTTAGCCGTAAGCTGGGCTTCCACTTCTGCTAAGGCAGTCTCTGCCTGATGCAAGGCTTGGCGCTTGGGCTCCACCACTTTGACCATGCATCCATACACATCCAGGGCACGAACCCACAAGCACATACTGCGGGCTGCATTGCTCTGCTTGGCCACCTGTGCAGCGCTGAGACTGGTGTCAAGCAAAGTAGCGCTTCAACAGAGACTGACTGATTTAACGGTGCCTTGAAGCTGACAGCCATCACAGCAGCACTGATGCTGTTGCTGAATACACTGGGCAGCCTGATTTGCTTCAGACTGTAAAGCATGTGCACCGCTGAGCAAAGCACACCGCTGCCTAACACAGTCTGCCTGAGTGCAGGAATGACTTTGAAACAGACACTAGGCCTTCATGTGCAATAGCATCACTGTGTTGCACCCAAAGCATGTTGTAAAGCTGCATCATGCTGCAGATTCCATAAGCATCAGTGAGAGTGGTACAAGGCAACTGTTAGCTGGCATGTGCTATGCCAGAAATTGACCAGACATGCACCGAGCGCACCTGATCTGCAGTGAATCTTGGGTCTGTGACAATGCGCTGCAGCCCATCTAGAACAACATCTGGAATGTTGTCTGCGTCGTATGTCATGAGCCGCTCTATAAACTTAGGCTGACCCAACACACGCTTCGCAGTAGCCCAATCAGGTTCTTCCTGCAGACCAAGCAACACAACTGCACTATGCCAATGCAATGCTGGCGTCTTGCCATATCTGACTCACGGCCAGCCTTTGCCCTGGAGAATCATCACAGCATCCATTGGGGATGTGCTGCGCACATTGTGGCTGGTATGTGGCTGATGCAAACTTGACGATTGCATCAGGAACAAGATGCACACTTGCACATGTATGCTGCATCAGTCATACAGTCGTACTGGGCTGCATTGTTTAGTGATACCTGCAGTAGGATGCAGACTCCTTCCATTGTCAGCTGCACCAGAGCAGGCGGCTTTGTGAAGGTCTTGATCTCAATGATGTCATTCTTGTTCAAGGCATTGAGGGCCTTCTGTGCTGCCTCCAGTGCTGGCAAGACCTGGTTCAGCTCTTGCTGTGCATCATCTGCAGCACACAGCTTGCAGTGTCATAGCATTCTGTAGTGCACGCTGAGCAGAACCAACACAGCATCCATGGTAGCAATCCCACAGGCAAGCACCGTGTTTCTTTCATTTCTGCGACGAGCATCAAGTGCATGAGCTTGCCACTGGTCAGGTTTTGGCCCTAGTTTGAGCAGCCTCTGTGTTGATGGCAAGTTCATAAGTGAGCCGGTCCATCAGTCAAACCAAATGCACATGCTCCTGGTTGACTGCCATGCTGTTGTCACCCAGTGACCTCACAGGGTCACAGCAACCCATCTTCACCAAGATGTGCAGAACTTGTGCGACAACTGTTTGGGGTTCAAGCTCACGGCTGACTTGGGGTTCCAGAGTATAGTTGACATGCGTACCTTTGAGGGCTGCGGTCTTGGCTCCCTGCTGGGTGACGCTTTGCTCTTCCTGGGACACCACTGCCTGTATCTCCTCTGCCTCCTTGTTCTCTTGCGTCACCTGCCAACAGCCCCATCAATTTCGTACCAAAATACCCTAAGCAGAAGATCTTGCTTTGAGTATATTATTTGAAGTCCCACTCATGTACTGGAAAATTGGAGAGCACAGGTAACATTCTGAGATCCAATGTTTGCTTGCTATGCCAAAACACGCACAGATGCAGGTTTCCATGCAAAAAGCCGCTATTCCAGTACAGCTGCTTTGTAAAGGCCTTGAGAGAAGCGTTTTGCGATCACATCAATTGAGAGCTTGTACAGGCGGCTTCACCAACCTGAGCAAGCAGCTGCTCAGCAGACGCAGTCTTCTGCTGCAGGGTAGGCTGCAGGGCAGTGAGCTCCTGTTGCATGGCGTCCACAGCACTGTTGGTCTCATGCAGCTTGTTCAGCCCATTGATGAGGCGCTCCCTAGAGGCAGTCAGCTGGCTGTGCTGCTCGCCCAGCATACTGCTGAACAGCGCTAGCATGTCTAAGAAGCTTTTAGGGGTAACGTAGAACCTGCGTTGCACGCAACTCTTCTACACAATGTTTTGGACCATAACAGAGACGGCCTTCATCGCGCATATCTGGAGCATGAATGTGCGACGTGTTATGATGGCAGTCACCATCATCAGACACAGTATGATGACTTGCTGTGTCTGCTGCAAAGATTCAAGGCCCTGCGCAGACTGTATCAGCACATCTACGCCTCAGTGTAACTTACAAATGTTTCGGTGCACATGTGATGCATACCTGCGCCTCAGTTCCAGGAAGAACTTATCGGCTGCTGCCACCACTCCAGCATGGACCTCCACACTCAATGTGGACAATGCAGTGACCATGGGTCCCTTGCATAAGTCTACATGCTCCAACTGCCTTGTACTCACAGAGCTGCAGCAACATGGGCCAGGTGATAGCAGACTCATCTGTGTAAGGAAGGGGGGGGGGGCGGGGGGGGGGGGCGGAAATTTAGAGAAATGTGCAGTGGTGGGAACCTCAAAGAAATGTGCATTGTATGTAGACAGTCTGTTAATCCGGTAACAACGTATGGGAAAGGCGTCAGCCTGTGGGTTAACTGTTGCAGATGTAATGCAGGGTATCATACAACACAGGTGCCACTGCATTCCCTCTATAGCACGCACTGTGGCAGATTCAGTGGGAGTCAAGCAAGGCAGAGAGGCAGTGCAGCAGGCACGGCGTAGGTCCATCAGAACGGCAGCCAGTTGCAGCAAACTGGGTCTGGTTGAGATGACAACGCAAAGGACACTTGAGTGGAGTGAGTCATAGCAAGGACCGCACAGCATAGGGCTGGAATGATCTGTAATGGTACATGCAAGGGAGATGCAAGGGAGATGCTAGGGAGTGCAGGGTGAAGGCGTACATGAGCGCTTCTGGTGGCCAGTCTGAGAACCAGTTAATGGTGCAGCAGTTGACCAGAGTAGGCAGCTGGCGGCAGCGCAGCCTGAAGGTCTCGCCCACAGGGCTCATGCACAGTACGATGTGCAGCTTGGCACGCACACGCTCCACAAAGGCCCTCCACAAGGGCCCCGGCACGTCTGGAATGCCCTGGGCCATCAGGCTGCTGCGGGAGTCTTCAAGAAGCTTGTTGCGCTCCTCGTCAGCAAACATGCCTGTGGGTGGTCACATGCAGCCAGTCAGCCTCTGGGCCAAATGAGCTGTCAGAAGTTTGTAACTGCTGTGACTAATTCAGACCAGCCAGGGATTACTACATGGCCGTAGGCAAGCCGGCTAACACTACTGGCACATGAGTTTGCATGTCCACATATGTACAGCTCTCTGCTTTTGAGATGTGGACTTGTCACCTGGCACTTCACCCGAGTTTAGGATGTTGCTGATGTCTTCAAGGAACACCTCATTCACAACCTGGCTGTCTGTCAACAGGAAGGCCACCTCCCGTTCATCTACACCACACATCTGGTACACTTTCTTCAGGTCATCCCAGAACTCTGCTCTGCCATACCTGCACCCAAAAATGAGCCTAAACGCTGAAGAGTTGTCATTCTTTGAATGTTTGTAATTTACCATGAGATCTGACTGAAAGACAGACACACAAAGGCATTGAAAGCATGGTGCTGGGTCTTGTCAGTGAACACACATTCTTTCCTGTATCTGGCTGTATGTCAACACTAGGCAAATGCATCTGGGGCATTGGATTGCTACGTGTACTTGTCCTGTGCCAATACAGCATTGCTGTATCGAATGTCCCCTTCAGGCCATCCCTGCTGCACTCAGAGTGACCTCGGCTTGGCAGCTGCAGGTACTGCTGCTGTGTTGCCTCTCATGTTGTCCTGATTGCTGGTGCATGCACCCGCAAAGCAACATGCTGGCAGCAGCAACAGCTGTTGAACACCTGTGTCAACCGTTACAGTGACAAGCTAGCTGCTGCTTACCCTCTGGTGACCTGAATCTGGAAGCTGCTTACCCTCTGGTGACCTGAATCTGGAAGCAGCGCAGGCCTCCAATAAACGCAGCAAATCTTGCCAGTGTTTGTTTGCCACAGCCTCCAACCCCCACTAGCATGGCACTGCCCCTAGGTTGGGCAAGTACTCGGGCAATGCTGCAGATGTGCTGAATGGCATCTTGAAACAAGACTGCATGACAGTGGAATCATGTTGGCTGCCAACATCAACGGCAGGCATTTCACCTCTTGGTATGTGCTGTCTTGCAAGACACTGTCACAGGTTTAAAGGTGAGCACTGTGGAGGAGGTCAATATACAATATGCACATATCAGTCCACATGACGAGTTACAAGCAAGGCACGCTCACATTACAGCAGCCTGCTCAGCTGTGGCATTGAGTTCTTGATTGATCTGTGTATGGTCTGCAACATGAGCCTGGAGAAGCTTACCAAGGTCGAGGTTGGTGTTGAACCGGTTGTTGTAAGCCTCCAGGTAGCTTTCCAGCAAAGGAGCTATCTGAGCAGCAGATGCTGGCAGCTCTTGGTACACACGCTCTTCAGCAGCTGCGTCAGGCCTCAGGAAGTAGCCAAAAGCAATGTTCTGCTGCTCAAACCACTCCTGTGCAACCACCATTGCCATGCCCTCAAGCACGCGTTGCTGTTTTGAGTTGCACCAAAACTGTACAGAGTTGATCATTCGTAAGGCAAAGCTCTGAGGAGTCCAGCTGTTGCATGGACATCCTACACACAAAACAATAGCATAGACCCGCACATGGATACAGATCTGCCATCTCTCAGAGGTTTGTCATCTTTGTGCTGATACAGCTAATCATGTTGCTCACAATAGGCTGGCTGTACCTCATATGACAGGCGTGTGTCAAATCTGGACTTGAGCAGGCCATGCAGCAAGCGCTGCAGGTACCCCCTGTCTTCAGAGTTTACCAAGCGGTCTTGAAAGACGCGCATGTTTTCATGCTGCCAGAGGCGCGTCAGCACACCCTTGGGGTCACGCCCACACTGCAGTGTTTCATTCAGTCGTTTGACACACACATGTATTCTCCTAGGGTCAGGTACGTAAACTGTGGCAGCAACATCATTACACCTGGCAAAAGGCCAGGTGCTGTAGAGCACATGACAGCTATGTCATCTGATTGCTTGCAGGTCTTCTGCTGAAGTGCAGGTCATCTTTATGCATGATGGCATGCTTTAAGCAGTCAATATCTGCACATGCCTTCAGCATGTGCCTCTGCTGCCTGAGAGGCATGAACTGACAATGACACGTCAACCTGAGGAACTTATTAGCAGCCAGCGTCATGTGTGCAGAGCAGACCAGCAGCACTGGTATGTAACAGATCACTTTCTGACTGGACTTGACTGGACCAGCATTCGAATAGGTGACCCAGTACCGTGAGAGAGACCTACATCCTCACACACACACACACACACACACAGAAACTGTTGTGTGCAGCACTGCCACATGCATGGCAATTGAAGGTTGCAGAGCCGTGTGTTTGTGTGTGCAGGCCTACCTGGCGGGCTTTGATCATGAGAATGCCTTGGAAGACCTTGGAGAGGTCCCGCAGGTTGAAGGTATAGTGGGCTCTGGCTGGTGTAGGCAGCAGCTCCTGGCTGACTCGCAGGTACACCTCAATGCTGCCCTCCACCATGGGCTTCAGCAGGGCTCGCTTCACATCCAGTCCAAACTGGTGATCCATGAAACCACCCAGTATGGCTGTGAACATCACTCGAAGACACACCTGGCAATACCACTCTGTTAGTAGCAGGGATATGCCATTCGGCTATTTTTGGAAGGTGGTGTTCAAGGCAAGATGTGTTATCGAAAGCATTGAATCCCACTGAATGCCTCATGCAGACACGGCATACATCTGGTGGATTTGAGTAGTGCAAAGCATACAGGAATGACTGAAAGGACAGACCTCAGAAGTGGGTGGCATGCACAGGGTGTGCATGTGGCGAGTGAAGCGGGAGGACATGTCCTGCCTGCCACCACCAGGCGGTGCACAAGCCGCCATGATGGTCAAGTCTGCAATGCCCTTCCAGAAAAGCTTGCCCCTGTCATAGAAGCCTCCTTGATCCTGCAGAGAAAGGCGCAATGCTGTTCAAGCCAGCATACCATGCATGTCCTGAACATCTGGATTGATCGATGAAGCTACATAGGTTGTGCGCATGATCCACATGAGTGCATTTTGTTGACTGAAGGGAGAACACCAAAGCAAACGCATGGCATAGCATTGGCCTATACACTCAAAGCAGAAGCGAGCAGCTCTATGCCAAGGATGCAAGGTGCGTCAGAGATGCTGCTTGAAGCTCTGCCATTGGAGCTTCATACCAGCAGTTGCCTGAGTAGCTCTATAGGGGGCTGAGCGCCAAAGGCCTCTTTGGCTGGCATATTGATGTCATCCACAAACAGCACCATGTGCTGGCCTATTGGAGGCCCATACCTGCATCACAATATTGCTCCTGTGTGCAAACGCACGTCCTACATGTCTGCATGACGCTTTTTGGCATGCTCATGTTGCCTGGCTATGATGACAGACATCTGCGCTAGTTGCTTATGAGCATGGGCTTGCAGATCAAGTGCATGTGATTTCCCGTGCAGGTAGCAAGCTTAGCAGCTGCTTGCATATGGCTTGGTGCAGTATTGCATTTGGTCACTGTACGGCCATCATGCAGGATGACCAGACCTTGCATAACACACAATCAGAGTCACTCTTGCCTGTTCCTGTGCCTTCGCTCCACCTTCGCCTCTATCATCTCCTGAGTGGCTAAGCTGGTGGTCTGAGCGCTGAAGGTCAGGCAGGTAGGCAGGATGACACCCTGCCGACTCTGCTGCTGAAGCATGTTCTGCATGGCAGCTGATTTGCCGACTCCACTGTTTCCTGCCGTGCCACATAGGCGCTGGTCAGAACCACTCAGAAGGTTCTTTGCATCCATCACAGCACAGCTTTGAGGATGCACATCAGAGTCCATCAAACATCTTGCAGTCTCGGTATACAGCAGATGCATGCTGGGCACAAGGCTGTAGGGGCCTCTTTTTGACGCACTTGTGTATGAATCTGGCTAGTATGATAAGACAATCTGTGATGTAGCATGATTGTATCATAGTCTATGCTCCTGTGCTCAGGCATCAGCTGCATGCACTGAGTGTTTGACACATAAGAGTGTTGAATGTCTGTTGGTTCTTGGCAATGTTCTCTTTTGTCGACAGGGGACAAACCTGTCAGCAACACAGGCCGATGCACTTGGAGAGCAAGCGTCAGAAGGGCTCCAAAGCGCACTGTGTCTGCCGTGGGTACAAAAATCTGGGAGTAAGGCGTGGCAGGATTGTACTTGAAAGCCAACACTGTTTCCTCCCAAGATCTCAAGGCATAATTTCTGCAGCAGGACGTAAGGAGCGCTAGCACCTATGCGTTGTTCTAGCATGTATTGATTCTATGTGACCTTTTGTACTGAACATGCTTTTGGTGCTAATTGCGCATAAAGTCAACATGGCTGCAGGTATATTGTACAGGATGAAAGCTCAGAGTTGTCATGATGCTGCGCCAAGCCTAATGGCGATTTCTGGCAGCACTGGCAGATTGGATGAGTGCGGGT
>JAABUO010005236.1_pt1 | contig 15145 bp, 13 predicted proteins | sample 5559291 | NCBI WGS metagenome assembly JAABUO01 (sample SAMN10711878, study PRJNA513372) | rock metagenome | isolation source: Antarctica rocks | place: Antarctica: Victoria Land, Finger Mt sud
CGTGGCTGCGCCTGGTCTGGCGCGTGCAGCACGACGCCGACCAGCCGTCGCTGGGCGACGCCATCACGCGCGAGCCGGCCGCCATGTTCCTCATCTGCTTCTGCTTCCTCGCCTTCTGGCGCGCCCCGCGCCCCAGAGCCTGCAGCGGCCCGTAGGAGATGGTCTTGTCGCGCCCGTAGGAGATGGTCTCCTTGCTCAGAAGCTCGCAGCGGCTCGTTCGATATGGCTCTGTGTGGTCCTTGCGGCGCGTCCCTTGCCCAGCAGCTTGCAGCGGCCCGGCAGTGTGCGGTTCTCGGGGCGCCGCTGCACCTCAGCCGCCTCCTAGCTCGGCAGCGCTGTGCCCCGACGCGCCACCGGCTCAAGTGCCCCCTGCATGCGCCTCAGGTTTTCAGGTCCCGCGCCACCGTTTGTTCTCGGGCGCTCGCGCACATGTGGCTGGACCCGGCTCAGCTGCGCCAGGTTTGCCGGGCCCATGCGCGCACGCGGCTGACCCGGGCGCGGCCGCGCCAGGTTTGTCGGCGGCCTGAGCGGGCTGCACGCCTACTTCACCTCCAACAACACGACCACGTACGAGCACTTCCGCGCGCGCTACTCCTCGCACGGCAACCCCTACGACCTTGGCTTCCTGCGCAACTGGCGCTCGGTCCGCCGCCCCTTGCTTTGCGGGTGTGGGTTGGGTGCTAGCTGAAACAGGATGTTGGCCTAGTACGCCTGGATGCGCCACTGGTCGCGCGCGCACTCAGAGCCTTTCCTTTCCATTGCTGCAATGCCCTGTCAGCAGCCCTGTTACGTGGTACATTGAAAGAGGGCTTCAACAAGTGTGGGCTCGAGCGTGCGCTGCCTGTGCATGGCCTCAGTGGAGCTCGCCTCTGCGCTCCCTGCAAGCATGGTGGGCAGAGCGCGCAGCGGCATCCCGCCCATGCCGGCGTCAAGCTGTGTATGGAGCGCGGGCGGACGCGCAGGTGTTCTGCGTGCCAGTGGCGCCCAGGCTCCCGGAGCCGCTGCTCATGCCGCCCAAGGTGTGGCGCGCCCTTTCCCTAGCGCGTCTCTGTGCAGCAGTCGTCTTCGCTGTTGGCATGTGCCTGGTCTCGTTACTTTCGTCAGGTGACTGCGAGTCTGTCACCTGATTGACAAGGCACACAAGAGCTTGACTTGATTTGGATGCATTTGGGCAGGCCCCGTACTGCATGCATGCCATGCGCTGCCCTGTGCTGGCAGCACCCGCGGCGACACCGGTGGAGAGGAGGCCAGGCAGGCAGCGCTGTGGGCTCGTTCCTGCAGGCCCTGCAACGCGTGGCTGCAGTGCCAAACCCTGGCTGTGGCGCGCGCGCTCAGGAGATGGCGCTGGCGGCACCCGTGCAGCAGCCGCCGACGCCGCCGGTCAACGGTGCCGAGCCGCCGCCGTCGGCACCGCCGCCGGCCGCGCCGCTGGCGGTTGAGGCAGCCGACCCGGCCGCAGCGGACGCGCCGCCGCGGCCCGCCACGCCGCCGCTGCAGGCGCGCAGGCCCATTTGTGGAGTGGGGTGCATCAGGGCCCGGCGTGCTCAGCCCACCATGCCGCGGAACGGGTACGCCGAGGCATGGCAGGCCTGTTCGGGAGGCTGCTGGACTTGCCCGAGACATGGAGCGGGCGGCGCGGTGAGCAGGCGAGAGCGGTGGTGTCCAAAAGAGCTGCTATGAGGAGAACAATGCGCATGCAGACGCCCGGGCGCTGCATGAGCTGCCGCCCACGCCGCGCGCCTGCCCGGGCGCAGGCGCTGCAAGGCCCGGCGCGGCCAGCGCAGTCGCACGCGGCGCCTGCAGCAGCGCCCGCGGCGGCGCCCGCGGCCGCGCCCGCGGCGGCGCCTGCAGCGGCGGCCGCGGCGGCGCCGGCGGCCGCGGCGCCCTCGGCGCTGGACTGGGACGATGGCGAGGAGGAAGTCGCGCGCGTCGGCCCGGACACCGTGCCGCGCGGCGCGCGGCGCTTCTCCGAGAAATACTCGCCGGAGGTGCGCTGCACATGGTAGGGTTAGGGTAGGTTAGGCGCGCCCGCGGTTTGCTGTTGTGATTACACTGGCGATGCATGTCCTGTCCCGCATGTCTACTAATATATGACGTGGCACCACTCTTTGCTGCTGCATGGCGTGCTGGAGGTGATCGGCTGCGCCCGCGCTCCAGGCCGCGGCATGCTGTTCTGTCACTGGCAATGCATGTCCTCACCGCACGTGTACTATACGTGACGTGGCAGTCCCGTGTGCTGCTGCACGGCATGCCAGAGGGTGCTGCTGCATGGCAGTGCACCACAGCCAAGTGGCATGACACTGCCTGCGCGGTCGGCGCGAAGCATAGATTTTGCATACGTTGGTCGTTGCTCACGTCCCGCAGCAAATTTGCGCCTGAGGCAGGGCATTGGCGTCCGTAAATCCTCCGTGTGAACCCTGTGTAGGGTCCGTCGGCGCTGAAGGCGCCGCCTGCGCCCGCGGGCGTGCCAGCGGCGCCGCCGGCGAGGTTTGCGCTGCGGTACGGGGCGCCGGACGGCACGGGTGCTGCGGAGCCTGATCAAGCGCACCTTGCGCAGCCGCCTGCAGCCGCTGCGAGCGCCTCTGCAGGTGTGCAAGCATCCAAGATAAGTCACGGTTCGTCTGTGTAGTAGCCAGGATGATATGGGAGCTTTCCATGCTGCGAGTCTTGCCACACCAGCAGGGAGTCTCGGATTTTTTCCATACGCACCAAATGCTGCTGCTGCTGCTGTAGCACACAAGGCATCTGCGTGGCTTCACACGCAGACCCCGGTTAACAAAGTCTGAGTCCGCCCAGGTGCACCCAGTGGCGGCGCGTTTGCAGTCAGTGGCGAGGGCCATGCGCGCGCCGGCGCGCTAGCGGGCGCCGGCGCCAGCGGCGGCAGCGCGGCGGGCAGCGGCGCGGCGCGCCAGGCGGCAGGGCTGGACAGCGCGGGGTGGGCTGCCGGCGCGGATGGCGCGAGCGCGCGCTTGGGCCCCGGGGCGGTGCCGGGCCCAAGCGCAAACGGTGGCCACCTTGGCGGCGGCCACCGCTCGCCGCTGCCGCTGCCGCTCTCCCAGGCGTGCCCCCAGTTGGCCGCGCCGCCCGCTTCTCTGGGCAGGGCAGTCCCGCACAGTCCCGCCCGGCCGCAGCTCCGCGTCACCGTCCTCCGTGTGCCAGCAGCACCAGCGCGGCACGCGCCGGGTTCCAGCAGCATCCGCCCAAATAATTTCTTGCGCGTGTCAAGCGTGTGCTGGACTCACATAGATGTCAGGCGCAGGGACCGTCGGGGCCGCGGGCGTTCCCCATCCAGGTCGCGTCCAGCCCAGCGCCATCCTCAACGCGGAGCAGCAGCCCGGACGCGGCGTCGGCGGAGCCCGAGTCTCGCGGGCTGACCGCGCGATCGCCGCGCGGCGCGTCGCGCCTCGCGAGCGCCGCCGGCGGCAGCTTGGAGCGCAGCAGCGGCAGCGGCGGCGACCCGCGCCGCGGCGCGGCATGGCTGAGCAGCGGCCGCGCCGGCGACGCGCGCCGGAACGTGCGCGCCTGCAGCGACCTGCATGCGAGTTCAGACGCTGGCCCCTGGCAGCCAAGGCGGGCACCACGCCGTGTCTGGTACAGCGCTGGCAGCGCCTGCTCGCTCAGGCCTGCAGTGCCGGAAACGCGGCGCTGCACGGCCGGGCCGCCATGCGCCGTGCCAGAGGCGCCCGGGCAGCTGCCTGCGCCTGCCGCTGTGTGTTTGTCGCACCAATTGCCGCTGTGTGCCGGTTGCTCCAGACGCGAGTGCATCGCTGCGAGCCAGGGTGTGCGGCGTGACCCTGATTAGGGTCTGTTGTTGGGCAGGCGCAGCTGGCGGAGGAAGGCCCGCGCGGCAGCGGCTGCCTGCCGCCGGGCGGCGCGGCGGGCCTGATTAGCAGCGTGGCGCTGATGGCGGACTCCATTGACGTCAAGGGTGGGCCCGAGATCGCGCGCGCCAGCGGACCCGGCGCCGACCGCACATTGCCCGGCCCGCATGTGCGCCACGTTGACGTAAGCATGAGCATGAGCATGAGAGTGCGTGCACTTCTCGGCCATCTGATGGACGCAAGTTTTGGGGCTGAACAATATGCAGGATGTGTGCGGCAGTGTTAGCTGATCGAAATCTCCCTGAGACTCCAGGGGCGTAGACGCTGGTGGCGGCACCTGGCAGCTGCTGACAGACGCTGCACGCGCAGCGCGCCTCGGGCGACCCTGCGGCTTCGGGGGAGGCCGGCGGGACGCTGGCGCAGCCAAGCGCCAGCGATGCGCCCGACCGCCGGTGGCGGGCCTAGCGCGCAGGCCCCGCGGCCGACAGCTGAGGGTGTGTAGTGTGTGGCAAAGCCCCCATGCTGTTGGGCCTGGTCCGTCAGCTGGCATGGCGCCAGCGGGCGGGCGCCTGGCCGCGCGCGGCGCACCTCGCCCATGTGGAGGAGATCCTGTGCCCGCAGCTGGTACCAGCGACTGCAGCACGCTGGTCGCAGCGTGGCTCTGCGGCGCATGCGGCGCCGAAGTCTGTGTCCAGGTCGGCACCTCCGCCACAGCCAGGCCGTTCGCGGCCGCCGCGTGGGGTCCACCGGCCGATGTGCTGCCTGGCGTCCGGCGCCCGCGCGCGCAGTGCTCAGCAGGGCCACGCCGGTGTCTGGCTTTGCTTGGCAGCGGAGGCCGATGCTTGATGGGCTGGTAACGGAGGCCGGTGCTTGATGGGCTGGTGGGCTGTCTTGCTCGGGACAAAGTCGCCGTGCGCATCCGTCAGTGTGTGTGCTGCGCGCCCTGCTGAGCGCTCAGAGGATGGGGGTTGCAGCCTTCTTTGGCGCACCCTAGACCTCGCTCTTTGCGTTGGCTTAAAAGTGCGGCAGCTGCGGCTGTAATGCTTGGCCAGCAATGAGCGCTCAATGGGCATGGGGCGTCGGACCCGGTGGGGGTGTTGTGCGTGTCTGCGCAAGGGGGCTGCATGGCCTTGTCTCGCACCCAGCCATGTTGCCGGTTTGTGTTTGCCAGTCCCAATATGCGGTGCTGCAGGATGGGTGGGCAGGAGTATTTGGGGGGTGCACCCCTGAGGCCGCAAAGCCTGCCTCTGCATAAAATTGAAAGCACAGCAAGGACAGCTTTGCCACGATTGTTCCGCACCGCTGCACCAGTCACACTCTTGTCTTCATCGAGTCTGCTTCTGTTGACCAAGAACAGGGCTGATAAAACCACTGACTCTGGTAAGCTGGCAGTGGCAGCGCGCTTGCGCGCGACCGCGCTTGCTGCGGCCATGCAGAGCACCTCAGGCCGCGCCGCGCAGCCACACGTAGGGCGCGCTCTCCAGCACCGCCGCCGCGCTCTCAGCCAGGAACTTGCGCGCGAACAGCGGGCAGGCGTAGCCGCCGAGCGCGCTCGCGTTGAAGCGCAGCGCGCGCGCGCGCGTGCAGACCGACGGCTGCTCTACCTCGGCCATCGCCTCATGCGGCTGCTGCAGGTCCTCCGCGGCCACGAATACGTCCTCCGCCGACCTGCCGTGCAGCCGCACGCATGCCCAGGGCTGAAAGGGCACGCACGGGCCGTCTGCACGCGGAACATGCTGAAAGCAAGGCTTGGCACGCATGGGCCTGCACGGTACGCGCATCGGTGAGTGCATCACAGGTGATCATGGGCAAGTCCCTAATGCACATGTAAAAGCGCAAAAATGCAAGCAGTGCGCTACCGGTGCGCCACTGACAGGGCGCATGCGCGCGGAGAATGCTGGGTAAAGTCCATGCCTGATGAGGGCCTCTGGGTCGCACTCGCTCGCCGGCCTGCGCAGCGCCTGAAACCTACACACGCGAACTGGCACGTAAGCGTCTTTAGTGGCACAACCTTGGCGGCAAAAAGTCTGTTACATCGGCAGTGCGTCAGCCCAGCTCCTCACGGTCAGGCCTATACATGTGAGCCACTAAAGTGCTCAGCGCATTTGGCGCCGCGGCATTCCGCGGCGGCAGCGCCATGAGCAAAGCGCTGCGGCGGCCCCGCCGAGCCGCGTCGCAGCGCTCCCGCGGCGGGGCGCACAGCTCGGGGCTCAGCTCGCCGCTGGCGTACGCGCGCGGGTGCGCGCCGCCGCGCAGCCAGTTGACGCTGACCAGGCTGCCGACGCAGGCGGTCTCGTGGCCCAGCTGTAGCGCAGAGAGGAGCGTGGGGATGTAGTGCTCGTCGCTGTAGCAGTCGCGCCACCTGCGCCCGGCCTCCCTGTCTGGCCATCCCCCGGGACGCGCGATGGGCAGCCTCCGCGCGTGGGCTAGCAGCGCATGGTGCTGCTAGACACGCCCTCTCAGCATGTCGGCAGCATGCTCTGCCGCTATGACTGCCATGCACACTGCAACAGGCCTTGCTTGAACGTCACAGAGCCACTCTGTTTGCATTTGAGGTGCTCTGAAGAGGTGTGAGGCAGCCCTATGCTGACAATGCATGCCTATACTTCGTCTGCAATGTTGCAACACAGCCGCCATGGTGTGCAGTGTCTTTTTCGCCAGCGCCACCGGTCTTCACCCAGGCTGCATCAAATGCTCCTACTGCACCCACCTCTGCGCATCGGCGTCCCAGGCATTTCGGCAGAAGGCCGCAAAGGTGGCCAGCACGCTTGCATCAGCCAGCACATGGGTGGCATGCTCCCGCGTCAGCGAGAACCACTGGGAGCTCTTGCGCCAGTGCGGCAGCAGCTCCGGCCCCATGCTGGCAGAGTAGCGGTGCACATCCTGCTCCTGCGCGCTCTCCCCAGCACCGAGGTGTAAGTTGCCCTGCGCTTTGCGCTGCAAACCAGGTTGCATGCCCTGCATGCTCATAGCTTATCCTGGTACACTCCAATTGCATCCAGTACTGTCGTGCTCCACAGTGGCGCCAACTGCTGCCATAGGAGCTGTGCATGCAACTGACAACAGCCGTCGTTGCACACTGTATGCAAACGCGTGACCTGAACACGGCGCATGCCAGATCTGTGTGAGCATGTAGGTCAGCTTGGCAGATATGCGCACCCCGGTGCCGCATGCGTTGACGCGCGAGCGCTCCTCAGCGAGCAGCTGCTGGTGCACAGCCGCAGGCGCGTAGAGGGGCAGTGCGCTCTCGCTCAGCAGCACGAAGCGGAGGTTATTGACATCTTGCAGCGCGGCGGCGAGCAGCAGCCGCGCGGCTACCACCAGCGCATGCGAGCCCCACTCGACCTGCGTGTCGTGAGAACAGCGTGCAGGAGACAAAGCGTGCAGTGAGCAAGCGCCGGGAGGCTGAAGGCCTGGCAATGTGGGGAACACCTGCGCCTGCATGCATGTCAACCGCCTCGCCAGAATGGCCTGGGTCAAAGATGCTGACGGCACGCACCATGCAGAAGTGCCCGTAATCTGCCACTCTTGTATACGTGCAGGTAAGTACATGCAAGCACGTAAAGGATGCGTGCACATACGGGCAGCATGCCTGGATGCGGTCTTCGATCTCCCTTGCATGGAAAATGCTTTCAGGAGGGAAGCCTGCACACCGCACGACAGCCACAGTCGATGCATTGCATGCTCTTCCACAGACTGTAGGTTCACAGCATCCATCTGGTAGGCAGCAACATTGGCAAGCACGGCGCGGCTCAAGCACCGTCGAACGCCGGCGGCGGGTGCACATAGACGGTGAAGAGGTGCTGGCGCTGGATGACGCCCTGGCCGGGCGCCGGCTGGCAGAGCGCCTGCGCCAGTCGCAGCGCGCCCGCGCTGCATGCAGCTGGCTGCCCCGCCCCTGTGCCACATAGACGCCAGCAGTTTGCTGTGCTAGCATGCTTGATCGCCGCATGGTGCAAGCATAGCTTCAGCTGCACTGTACATTATTCTGTGCGAGCGCTCGTTTGGGAGCATGTAGAAGAGATACCAAGTGGAATGACACGGCTGCGGCGAGCAAGTGCTCAGCAAACCATGCGTATGATTGTGCGAACTTACGCCCGCTCCATCTGCACGGCCGTTAAGGTTACCTCCACAAGCGGAACGCGAATACTGCTAAAAATTGCCTTGCAACCACCATGCAGCTGCGCTGCAGCTTGCGGCCGAGGTTAGCCCCGCCGCGGGCTTCCTGACATGGGCCCGGCTGGTCAGATCAAGGCAGTGCCGGTGCGGCCCGTTGCTGCACCTCCGGGATTGTCCAGCAGGGACCGCAGCGGTAGCAGGCCGGCCGCGTGGCTGAACCAGAGGGCCCAGCTGCGCTCATGGAAGAGCGCGCCCGTGGTCAGGAACAGCAGCGCGACCTGCGCGCGGTGCCCTGTCCAAGCTCGTCTGGAGGCAGACATTGTGACCCAGCAGGGACAAGCCATCCAATGCATGTGGACCCCCCGATTGTACCTGGGGTGTGCATCAGCAGGCCCGCCTCTGCTGTTGCTCGCGGCGCCCTGTCAGCGCTGCCCCCGTGTGACTGCCAGCGCGCGAGGCAGCCTCACTGCGTGCGGTTACTTGCAGCTTGTGTGGCTGCTGCGCTGCATGTCACTCCAGGTGCCAAACCCTAGCACTGCAAGCTCACTCCAGCACGCACCGCAGGGAGAGCCACCAAGGGCAACAGGTCGCGCGCAGCAGTCTGCCACAGGAGCCAATTTAGGCCCGGCGTGGAAGCACTGGCTACGGAGCTGGGCTGCTCGTAGGGCATGCCCTGTTCCAGGCAGTAGGGTATGCCCTGGCCCGTGCAGTAGGACATAGGCTGGCGCGCGCCTTCGGGATGCGCAGGGCGGTTGCGCAGGCATCATGTGCGGCGCGCGCGGACAGGCCCGCGCTGGCAGCAGCTGCGTGCATGCCGTGCGCAGCGCCAATTTGCGCATCCCCGTCAGCCGCGCGGCCTGCATGCATCCGGAGGGTGCTTCTGCAAGCTTGGGTGGTGGGCAGACAGGCACGACACTACCCTTTACCATCTCAGGCATACACCTTGCTCAGCGGTTGCGTGCATTGTGCGATCACCTTAAATTCATGTCCCGATGACATGCAACTGAAGCCTTCCCACCACGGCCATGCTGCAAAGTGGGGCGTAGGGAGTGCAAACACTGAGCCTTCCCAGTTCGCCTGCAGACGGGTCTGATGAGCGCGCAGCGGCGGCGCCAGCGGCCGCCGACGCTGCAGCTGCCGCCTGCGCCTGCCCGTCCAGCAGCCGCTGGTCGCCGGCGCGGGCTGCCGCTGCGTGCGCGGCCCCTGCGGCGGATGCGTCCTGCAGCGCATCGGGCTGCAAGACCGCGCCGGCGCCGAGCGCAGCCGCCGCACCCGCACCTCGCGCGCCGCCCGCCTCCTCGGGCAGCACGCCTCTTCCGCTCGCATGCCCTCCAGCCACTGCCGCAGTTTCTGTAGCCGCGGCAGTTGCCAGCTTGTTGTCAGCATCTGCTCGCTGTTTGGCTCCGCGGCTGCGCCTGCAGCGAGCGCAGCAGCAGCCAGTGCGTCCTCCTGCGGGCGCAGCCGGACCTCGCTGCCGACCGCATGCGCAGCCGTGGTTGCAGCCAGCGTGGCCACTGCTGCTGGCGGCGGCCCAGGCTGCTGGTCCGCATCGCTGCGGTGCCCGGCAGCCGCTGCGGCCGTCGACCGGAGCGCAGGTGGGGCGCCCCCGGCGTGCTGCCGCCCCAGCCACGCGCGCCATGAGGTGGCCAAAGGCTGCCGTTCAAACCCTATACCTGCCAGGTGGACCCCCGGCATGCGGCCTCCGCTGGCCAGCCCAGGGAACACTTCCGCGGCCGTGCTGGCCGGGCCGGCGTTGTGTCCCCGCGCGGCCGTGGCCGCGCGCTCGCCGCGCGCGAGCAGGCAGACCAGGAGCAGGTTGGCCGACGCAATGCCCAGCAGCGCCGCACCCGCCCAGCAGGGCCGCCTGAACAGGCGCATTGCGCCGCCGCGCGGCGCCGCGCAGCGCGGCGCGGCGGAGCGCCTGCCCGCTGCCGGCGCGCCGGGCGGCGGCCGCAGGGCTCTGTCAGTTTCACGTGGCCGGCTGTGAGCGCGCCCGCCGGATTCACGTACGGTGTGTCGCAAGCAGCCAAAGTTGGCAGCTGCAGTGCGCACGCTGACGAGACCGTTGACAGATTTGCTGGTCAGCGCGCGCGCTCACAAAGCCGTCATGGCAACAATAAGGTCTATTGTGTGGGGCTGTTAACGCATGTAAGCTTGACACGCAGCTAGGACTGAGGCGCCGCGCTCCAAAGAACTGCCTGTTACGGTGCAGATACCACAGGCACTTCTTGCTAGAGCTCGCGCGGCTTCTAAGCATGCCGCCAGGGCATGCAACGGTGCAGGTGACGCGGCAGTTGCAACAGGTGACGCGGCAGTTGCAAACCTTGGACGCCGCATGACATACCCCTGGCATGTGCATGCATGCATGCAGGTCCCTTTGCACCCCCCCTGCTAATATTACACGCGAGGCGAGGAGCGGAAAAGTGAGGGCAGCAAACCACCCAAAGACGCACGCCGGAGCGCCTCGCTCTGTGGGGCACACGCGGGCTACCCAAAACTTGCGCAGGCTGCGCGAGGACATCCACGCATCGCAAACCACACCAGGCGGACAAGTGCTCAGTGATCCAGCACACGGGGAAAATCAGTCGGCGCCTAGGCGCGGCGCGCCTGCCCGCGCCCCGGCATGTGAGACCGGGCGAGGCATGTCGCCGCCCACTGCAGCCGCCGCTTCGCTTCACTTCGCAGCCGCAGTCGGCCAACAGAGCCGACCCGAGCACACAAGGACGCAGCTGGAGGCCGACTCGCCCTGACAGGCGCACAGGTATGGCAACCCTATAACCCTTGACACCCTCAACGCAGCTCGCCTGCATGCATCTCCGATTTGCAAGCACAAGCGCTCGTCTCTGACTGGCGCCCACAGGCACCACAACTGCTGTCTAGCCAGCGTTAATAGAAGGCAGACCCGCAACCTAGAAGAACACACCCAAAGCGGAGCAAGTCACCCCGTACCGCGCGCAGCTGGCAGGAAAGGCGCCAACCCTGCACATCACATCTCAGCAGGCCAGCGGGCCAGCTGCCAAAGAATCATCATAATAAGGAGCTATGTCTGAGCATGGCAGTCCGGCACACATCCAGAGCACGCGTCCTGAGGAGCACGATGAAGACCGAGCCATGCACAGCGGCCCGCCCTTAGCTCGAGCAGGGCTGCCGCTGGCGGCCTCAGCAGCCATCGCTGGCAATCTGAAGCCCGTTGGCGCAGTCAGCGAAAGCCGCGAACACCGCGGGCGCGGTGTGGGGCCCAAACTTGCGCGCAAACAGCGGGCACTGCGGCCCGAGCGCCCAGGCCGCGTATGGCGGCGGCGGCGCGCCGTCGCACACCTGCACCCCATCGCTCCAGTTGGCAAGCAGCTGTCTTGGCAGCATGGATTCCAAGCAGCTACCAGAGCGTCCTGCAGTCACTCGCGGGCTTGATGCAGATGGTGCTCAGGACAGACACATTGGCGAGAGTCCGCGGGTGTGCATGCACACGCCGTCCCGTTGGCATCGCCCACCCACACCTGGCCGGCTACTTTTGGACCACTGCCAAAGCCAGATGCCCCATGCAGACTGGGCAGGCCAGCGCTTGAGGCAGCTGGCGGCGCGCGCGCCTGCGGGCCCACCGCGTCGACCGGCACGAGCTGCGCGGCGGCGCTCGCGATCGCGGCTGGGTAGCGGCAGCCCTCGGTCGGCCCGCGCAGCTGCCGCAGCCTGCGGGGGACGGCAAACAGCATGCTCAGCAGGGCTGCCTCTGTGACTCTCGGCAAAGCGCTCGGCCGGGCGCCTGGCCAAGGCGACCTGGCACAGCTGCACGGCCGCCGGCCCTGCCGGTATGCGCGCGTGCGCTGCGCAGCCAGGGCTCCCTGCTCTGAGACCAAGCACGGGGGAGGACGACTGGAGTCCGCCTCGCGCTCGCGCCTGGAGCGCATGATCTTGCGTGCAAAGCATGACCCGAACGGAGCCCCGGTAAGGCTAGGGTAGGGCAGGGGAGAGGGCGCGCCTGGATGACGTGATCTCGCGCGGCTCGTACGCGCGCGGGTGCTCGCCCATGCGGCTCCAGTCCACGTGCACGGCGTAGCCCCAGCAGTCGGTCTCCGCGTCGCGGCCCTCCGCCGCCAGCAGCGTCGCAAAGTAGTGCTCGTCGCTGTAGCAGTCGCGCCACCTGGCGCGCGCCGCACGGGCGCTCAGTTCCGGCCTGCCAGCTCAGCGCCCCGCCGCAATCACTTCCCGCAAAACGCAGCTCTCAAGAGAAATTCCAAGGGCTGGGCGTGCCGCGAGCGTGCAGAGCGGCTCAAACACAGCGCAGGGGCAGGCGCTCAATGATGTCGACAGCGCCGCCGCGGGCAGAGCGTGTGCCAGGCGCGCAGTGCCGCGCAGGGCGCGCCAGCCCTCCCGGAATGTCGGCAGGCAGTACTGCCGGAAGCGCTCGGCGACCTCGGTCTCGTTGGCCGCCAGCGCCGCGTGCGCGCGCGTGAGCACCATCCTGCGCGCGCGCGGAACCCATCAGCTGCGGCCTGCCTTGAACAAGCAGTGCACGCACGCCAGGCGCACGCACGGGCGGGACCACATCGGAGGGCGCTGCAGGGTCGCGATGCAAGGACGGCCAGTGCAAGGACGGCTGAGAACAAAAGGCAACGTCACACCACACTGACCGAGGTACCATACGCTCTTGAGCGCTCATCATACTGGTGGATGCCCAGCCATGGCTTGTCTGCGCCTGGCAGGAGCCCGCTGCCGGGCGCACCACTGGCTGCTCTTGCGCCAGTGCTCCCGCTTGAGCTTGTCGGACTCCATCTTGCCCAGCCAGCGGTGCAGGTTGCGCTCGTCCTGCCGCGCCCAGCGCAGGTAGGGTCAGGGTGGGGTTCAGGCCCTCCTGCTGCGGGCCCAGGGTCAGGAAGCAGGCTGCATGCGGTGCAGGCTATGCCCGTCCTGCCGCACCCGGCCATGCGGCGAGTGCAATCGCTTTCCAGGACATTGGTGTTGCTGCACAGCCCGCCGTGTTTGAGCAGGAGCTGCGCGCACGCTGTCAACGCTGGTTGCGTGCGCGCCGGCAGAGCCCAGGGCGCCGCGCAGCGGTTCTGCCTCGCCAGCAGCTGCTGGGCATAGGGCGGCAGGCAGCCACAGCCAGATGCCTCATAATAAAACCAATGTTGGATCTCCAAGACGCCCGTGAGCGCAGCACGAGGGCAGGAGATGCGGCCGAGCGCGGCGTGTGAGCCAAAGAGGCGGAGAGGAGAGCGCGCGCCGCGCACCCCAGGCACGGCGCAGGCATTGATGCGGCTGCGCCGCTCGGCGGTCAGCTGCTGGTGCAGCGCGGCGGGTGGGTAGAGCGGGATGCCGCTCTCGCTCAGCAGCACAAAGCGCGTGTTGGCGCGGTCGGCGAGTGCGGCGCGCAGCAGCGCGCGCGTCGCGTCCACCAGCGCGAACGTGCCCCAGCGCACGTGCACGCGCTCGGCGATGTCGGTGCCATGGAACAGGCTGTCCGCCGGGAAGCCTGCCGCGGCGCAAAAGGCAGGGTTGATCAGGGTAGGGTAGGGGAAAGTGAGTAGGATAGGGTAGGGTAGGATAGGATAGGATAGGATAGCCGTGCTCATGTGCACCCGTCCCTGGCGTGGGCGCTCGCGGGGCGCCGCCAAGGACCCCGTGCAGCAACGAGCACCGCCTGCACGGGCCCAGCCCGGCGAATATGCGCATGCCCGGGCGCCGTCTGTGCGCGTGGCAACGCGCTGCCCTCCGCGGACACTGCCACTCCGCTGCAGACGCAGCATTCCGTTGGCCTGCCTGCACAGCGTGCTAAAAGGCAACCGTGACCCACGCTGGTAATACGCTGTGGAAGAGATGAGCGTGCAGAGTTGGCCCAAGCGGGCATGCTTGTCAGGAGGGCGGCGCCGGTGCGGGCGGGAGGGGCGCGGCGGGGGCGGCTTACCGGCAAACTCCGCGTCGTTGGCCCCGACGTGCACGTAGACGGAGAACAGATGCTGCTGCTGGAGCAGGCGGGGGCCGGCCGCGGCGCCGCACGCGCCGCGCAGCGCCGCCAGCTGCGGCGGCGCGCAGCCGCGCGCGCGCACGGCCGCCGCGGGCACCAGCCCGCGCGCGGCCGCGAACCAGAGCGCCCAGGCGGCCTCGTGGTGCAGCACGCCGCGCGTCAGGAACATGAGCGCGACCTGCGCGGGCATATGGACACAACATGTATAAGTGTCACGCTCGTGTCACGCTCTTTTGCAAAGCCCTCCCAAAGCCAGATCTGCAAAAATTTAGTGCAGCGCCGGGAGAGCACCGGCCAGGTGAAGCCTGCTGCGCGCAGAGGTTGGCAAGTAGAGAAGCAAGCATGACGTTGACCTGCTTGCAAGACTCACGCACCAGGCGGGAAAGTAGAGATACGAAGACTACATGTGAGGCGCTGCATGTGCGAGAGACGAGGAGGCAGCAGCTTGAGCCTGCTGGCCAGCTTTCCCGGCAGAACGCAATACACGCGTCCAAGCGGCCGCCCCCCGCCGGGCTGCTCCAAAACGCCCTGGTTTCTTGCTGTCACGCACCTTGGGGACGTGCAGCAGCCTGGCGCAGGCGTCCCCAGACGGCGGCCCTACAGCGTCGCGCGCAGCGTCCGCGCCCGAGTCCGCGGACTCCCACACGAGCGCATCACTCCTCCCCTCCCGGCCCTCTCCCTGACTCTCCCTGAGCCGCGCGCACAATCTGTACTTGAAACGTGGCCTTGGCGCTGAGCGGCGACCATGCAGCCGCCCTTGCTGCAGTGTGCGGTGAGAAACTCTGAGCAGGCGCACGCGTCGCAACCTGCAGCAGCTGCTGCGCCTGGCCTTTTCGAAAGCCATACGTGCATGGCCGGCATGCCGGCGTTGCGCGGGAGGGCAGTTTGAGTGCGGTTCGTCCCGGCGCACTTGGGCCAAATGTCACAGGCCTGTTTTACCCAGCCGGTGCTGCAGTAGGAGGTGGCGAATATGGGCACATTGCAGGCAGGCCGGGCACGCTAGGATTAGGGTAGGCTGGGCCGCCCACCTCTCGTTGTTGGCCTCTGCCGCCGCCAGCTCCACGAGCGCCGCGGCCTCCCACCGCGCAAGCAGCCGCGCGTGCGCGGCCTCCGCCACGCCGTCGAGCCAGGCCGGCGCGGCGTCGCCCAGCGCCCACGCCACGCGGCCCCAAAACCCTACAGGTGCTCGCCGCTCGGGCGCGCCCTCCGCGGCCGCGCGCGCGAGCGCCGCGGCGGCGTGCTT
>JAABUO010005238.1_pt1 | contig 15143 bp, 18 predicted proteins | sample 5559291 | NCBI WGS metagenome assembly JAABUO01 (sample SAMN10711878, study PRJNA513372) | rock metagenome | isolation source: Antarctica rocks | place: Antarctica: Victoria Land, Finger Mt sud
ACACACACACACGCACACACTCTCATGCATGCACGCGCACGCACATGCACCCACCCACCTGATGATGTCAGGACTGCACAGCAGTTCTTCTGAGACCTGCTCCAGATTCTCAGCTTGCTTGCTGGCCAGCTCCTTGCTGCGCTCCTCCACAGCTTGAGCCGACTTTGTGAGATCAGCCAGGTCTGAGCTGCTGACCATGCCGCCTATCATGCCTCTCAAGCTCTCCACTCTAGCTTTGTCGCCAAGCAGCTGCAACCTGCATGCAATGCGCCCTCTGCTACAAAAGCAACACTGGAACGTGAAGCTGAACAGCCAACATAATTTTGCAGGATGCAAGAAGCTTAGACAGTGTCGTGGTGGTGTGTTGATGAATTGTCCTTGCTGTGTGTGCCTGACAACCAGCTTGTCCACCTCAAAGCCAGATTGAGAAAAGAAAAGAAAAGACTAGACCTTTTGGCATCAGTTTAATGAGAAGCCAAGTAGTATACCGGCCTGCCCAGGTGAGCCAGACTGAGACTTATCTGTGCTCGGCAGACAGGCTTCGGCAAAGAATCAAGTCAATACATTGATCAACACTGACGTAACTCTTTGCCACAGCTTGTGTGCCGAGCTCAAACAAATCTCAGTCTGGCTGGGTGGTCCAGGGTGGACAAAGCACGTGAATCCAACCGCAGCAGACAGTTGCACTAGCTGGGATCCTGTTGGGATGCTCATCATGTGACAGATTGTGATCGGCATGCAGTGCAAAGGGTTGATGGCATGGGTGATGAGGCCACTGCATGACGTCCCCAGATCTGGTAGCTGCTGGCAACTGACTTTGGGCAAGTACTACTTATGCTATACAGCAGTTTCTTCAGCAACATTACAAGGTGATCAGAATGGAACAGTACATTTTACGCACAATGGCATGGGTTTCAGCAACGTTCTCAGACCAACAATCAAAAAGTCAACAGACCGGTGTACGCGGAATTTGCTCCAGACAGTGGCAATGATGTTTGACACAATGACCAATTGCAGGGCTGCGCAAGTGCAGTGATATTAGAAAGAGCAATGAAACCATTATTTTGTCGCAGCTGTGCAACTTAGCATAGGTTTAAGTGCTCTGATGTCAGGTTTATGGAGCTCCCCATAACAGCAACTTGTCACCATGACTAGACAGCTACCAGTACAAGCTGCATATTCTACACACTGACATATTGATATCATGACCACTTCTCTGTTGAGAAGTGCAGTCATCAAGCCAGAAGTTTCCTGTAGTTGGAGAGACTGTGATGCACCTGTAAGAGGTCAGAAACGCGGTGACAATCTTCTTGATGAGATCAACACGCCTTGTCTCCAGATCTTGCAGCTGCTGATGGCTGCCTGTCAGCAGGTGCCGCTCCTCTTCTTGAGCGTGCTGCAAGGCATGGTGGGCTTCAGCCATGCCGCTCTCTGTGAGCCACGGGTCCTGCTCAACTGGATGCGCTCCTCTACCTCTTCGCCTGTCCAGCAAAGCTACATCAAACTGCCTGCATGCAGAGACAATTGGTCCTTGGTCGGCGCTTTTTTTAATCTTCTTGCATAAATGCCGAAAGGCATAGTATTTTCTTTTCTTTTCTTTCTCCATGATTGGCCTGTTGGAAGGGAGGACTCTGAAAATAGGTGTGTCCATAACGCCAACCACTAATGCTGCTTGATGTGATATGCCGTGCTGTATGTATGACAGATTAGCGTCGCATGCTTCAGCTGCAGAAACAGTGAAGGTGAGCGTGAAGCCTGTTAGCATAACAGACTCAAGGTCATCCTTACAGCAAGACAGATCCAGCACCAGGTCCATTCAGCATCTGCAAGTAAGCAGATACTCACAGAAGGAGCCTAGACAAGTTTGAATGTCTGCAAGCTCAAGTTGGAACATCTGCAAGCATCAAACATCAGAAGGAGCGTAGTTAATGTCGTCTATCGGCCAGCTTCCTAAAAAGTGCCGCAGCTCTAAACAGTGTGCGTTACGCCCAAGTACACTACTTGTGCTGGCACAGTCTTTCTGTGCTGGCGTACAGATCCCTGCTGCAGATTTGTCATTTACAGGTTTGATAAGACAAGGAGGCAGCGGATCCCGCAAAGCTGTTGGTGACAACAACAGATTTGCCATCAGGGAATACTCTACCATACACATGTATACATGCTGTATATACATACATACGTCAGGGTGCAGTGCATGGTGCATATGTAAACCAATGTGAAGCAAGGATAAATTACTCCAGCATCGTGATGCTCAGACAACAAAGAGAGGCACACCTGCAAGCTTGCTGGTGATTGATGAAGGACTGCTGCAGCAGGCTGCTGGCATGGTCAATGGCTCTGAGGCAGCGGTGAGTGCTGCTGCGCACCTCCTCACACACTCGCCTCAAGTCTGTCACAAGTGTGTGCAGAGACCGGTTCAAGCCGGACATGCTCAGCAGGGCATCTTTATGCGCCTCACCCACGACCTGCAACATTGTTGACCAGGTTTCAGAGTTGAATGACAGACGTATCAAACATCGGCTTGCAAGTCATGACCCTGTTGTGATGGTCAACATACCAATCTCAGTAGCATGACTTGATGTGGTCCAAGTGAGTATTGGCAAAGCTTATGCCGACCTGTGAAAACATCAAGCCGGGAGCTACTTCAGACCATACATACATGACCCTTGTGGCAAAGACATGTGCTTGGCAAATAAACAAATTTGAGCAAAATTTAAAACAGAAAAATGAACAGAATGAACAAAATGATTGAATGGGTGCAAAAGTTTGTGCTTATTGTGACAAAGAGCTTGCATGCATGCAGCAGTTCAGCTGGAGATGTTGATTTTGTCACAGACAGAAAGGCTATGCCATGGGCAGAAGTACAGCTGAGTTGAGATAATCTCAACACATGCAATAGACCATGCCACACAACAGCACAGCATGTGTTTTTGCTCAACATCATCATGCTGCATGTGAAGCCCACGAGGGCAGAGTCATTGCATGTATAGCTGCAAGACTACCGATGCCCTGTGATCTCACCATTGGATACAGCCACACAAGCTTGATATGAGAGCAAGGAAGCACACCTGTGGCAAGGCTGAGAATGCGTTCAGTGCTGCTTTCATGACATCGCCATCACACTCCCCGGGGAGTGGTATGCTGGATGTCATGGTCATGGCATGAGCATATGCACTCTCTGAAGCTGCTAGCGCCTGCAGGGAAATCCTGAATGCGTTCAACTCTACATGTCACAGATGTCTCACATATGGAGGGTCTGAACAGGTACTCATGTAGCTGTGATTGCAATGATTGTGTACAGATTGGAGACACTGCTATTGACATGCTGCGTGTTGCTTGAGCAAGAAGCCTGAAGTGCAAAGCTAATGTCCGCAACCAGGCTGATGCAAAGCTCTTGCTTGCATGGCATGCAGCATTTCTGACGCAAGCCATGTTGCCGCAATGGATGAAGTTGTGAACATTACCTGCAGTACGCCCAGAAGTCGTTCTGAAGATCTTCTGCTGGCTTCAAGCCTGGCGCAGATGAGAAAGCTGAGCTCTTTGTTAAGTGTGCTCTCCTCCTTGGTATCAGCGTTCACTGCTTCAAGCGCAGCCCATTGGCGCTCAACCTCAGCATCATGAGCGTAAAAGGCTGAGCTGGCCACAGGGCCATCTGTATCGATCTTTTCTATAGCTGTGGTGTGCTGGTGCTCATCAAGCTCCGCCCGCGCCTGGCGTGCCAAAGATGGGTTCTTCGCTATGGCGGCAAAACTGACTGCGTCATGGTGAACCTTGGCACCAATACTTCTGGCATGAGCTAACACCTGGCCTGCAAAGCTTTCCTGGGACTCCCTGCTGGCAACTGGTGAAAGCACAGGGTGAAGCGGCGAAGCGCCAGATTGTGGTTCAGAAGCCTGCTTGGCTGGGGACAGACCCTCTGACTTTTGAGCCAGTGGATGTGAGGGGTCTGAACGGGGAGCTGTTCGCACTGTAAGTGTCTTGTGTCCTTGCGTAGCTTCGGTCACACTCTGAGCCAGTACAGGCGCGGATGTGGCTAGATCTGATTGCAACTGATCCGCTGAACCTCGAGGATCTTTTGCTTGCTGAGCGAAGTCACGTTGCCGAGCAGCTGTCGAGCGAGTGGGTGGAGTGCCTGGCTGATCTGCCGAAGTTAACCCGGCATGATTCATCTGGGTTGTATCGATCTGACGTTCCTGAAATCACCATATATGGTATGAATGATAGCGCGTCATATAAATGTCGGCCTTGCGCGTCCCCGCACCATCAGCATTGCGTATCAATGATGCTGCAGGTCAAATGTCCCTGCAGAAGAAGAAGACATAAGTCTACCATGATCAACAGGCAGGAACCTTATACAGTAGATTCAGCTGCCCACAATCTTCGCAAACATTTAGAACAGAAACATATATTGTACCCCATGCGTGCATGTGATGCACCACTTCTCATTGTGTCACACGACGCCAATACACGATTTTGATGGTTGCTCTGCTTTTCATGTGCATACGTGATAGGCGTGCTGCATTTGCCCTAGCCTTTTCCTAGGCTTGTGGTGCCGACGGAGCATGTCTGCCTGGAGGTGACTGACATCTAGTTTGACACAAATGAATGACAGTATGCCACAAGCTATCACACTTGCTGGCCAAAGGTTGTAATCTTCTTCTTCTTCTTCTTCTTCTTCGTCGCCTTGAGTCTTGACCGGTGATAAGCGACAGTGGTTTGATAAAAGGCCAGACTCTGCCAAGGGACTCCGCTATGGAGGTCGTGGGTCCACAGCTTCAAAAGGTATTTGCGAATGGTGAGCTGGCTGTTGCTTGATGAATCGGTTGTGACTGTGCTCTGAAGCCTTTGTGGGTGCTGCAGTCGTCAGGGGTCTGGCTGAGATGGAACTGACACAATTTGCTGATCGCGTGCAAAGTCGAATCTTACAGAGCGCACCAGTGACAGAAGAAGGAAGGACAAAGCGGGCCACAACTCAAAAGCAAATATACAAGTTTTTTGTTGAGAGTTCTATGAGGAATTTATGCAAGTGTCAGGTTTGTCATCACTCTCTGTGCTTTCACATGATACAATAGAGACCTGACATCACGCTATGTACAGGGCTAGCCAGCACCTTTGATATGCAGCAACTAATTGGAGAAGGGAGTAACATTCACATACCTCAAAACACAAGCCCGCACACAGATGACTGGAGGCTTAGGAAGGATGCAGACAGATTCATGAGGCGTGGATTTGTGGACATGATGAAGGAAGAGTTGCCATACCAATGCGCTCTTGTCATGCATTTGGAGTGGATATTGTCCAATGTACATGGACTTACAAAGTAGATCACTTACTAGGTGGGTTCCACTACTACTGAACTTCGAGCAGCACATTTGAAAGATAAGCTAAAGCCTGTTCTGCCTGCTGCAGCAGCTTTTGTTGTTTTCTCGCATTGTGTGTCCATTTCTGCTTTGCGCTTATTTGCTTCTGCCACAGTCAGCATGTTTGTTTCCAAGTCTCCTACGCCAGTAGAGACAGATCGTTCTCAGGTTAAGCTTCAGGTCTATGAACTCCCTTAGTAGGTCTGGCTCCCACAGTCCTCTCGGGCGCTGCAGGTTGTTGCTCACAAATTTTTGAAAGCATGTCTCTGCACAGCACTTGTCCTCTGGGCCCCTGCATGTTCAGCGGATCTGGAATGCTGTTGCGCCCTGGCAACTGCTGCTGTTTCTTGAACCTGGTTGTCTCTGTGAGACCCAGCAACGCCTGGCTGATGTTTTGGCTGCTATGGCATACAGGTGACACCCTGTTTCCCCGAATCCACCGGCGACTAGCTACTGCAGGCTGGCACTCTGCAGCTTCAACAGCTCTTTGCCCTCCAGGCGCGTGCTTTGCCCGCCACAGCTTCCTTCGGCCACAGGAGCTGTTTGCACTGAGAGGGAGTCTCTTTTCCTGATGCCAGGGTCCCGGCTGCATCTATGCCGATGCCACCTTATAGCCGTATCAGCAGCATTGAATCAAGCCTGCAGCAGCCAAGTCAGCACCGGACTATGTCTACTGTATTCAGAGTCAAATCAAGGATCAGCGTTTTGCACCACAGATACATGCAGCACAAACATGAGCCCCCTACCAGGACGCTGAGCGAGATGCACCCTTTGACCTGAAGCTAAAAAAGCCAGCTTGGCCAGACAGACAGCAAGTACACAGCTGTACAGCTGACGAGCTAGAGTGCCACTACATTTGCCACTGTGACAAGCAAGGCTCCAAGCAAACAACATCCAAAGGTGCAAGGACAATTGACAGAATCGCTCTTCCTGCCTGTATGTTCACGAAGTTACCAGAACTGCCTGAAGTGTGTACAATCCTGCCTGGCTGTTCACACCAAGCTGGTATCTTTGCAGGAAGTGAGTTGTTCAGGATTGTGCCTTGCTCCTGTGTGCCTTTTTACCAGTGCCAACGGTTTGGCCGATCAAGTCTTGTGTGTGTTGCGACCCTCACGGCTGATTGAAATGTCTACAGTGATGACGTTTTGTAACAATATCGCTGCTGCCTATGCACATACCATCATTCGCATCCGAACCATGCAGCATGTTGTCACACCTGTCTACTGTACCTTTGAATTTGATGTATGTACTGTACAAATTCTGCACCCTCGCGAACTGGTGGAAACTGGAGGTTTGTGTCACCATGCATAGAGGAGATATCCTTACGAGACACCGTGGCACCCAGCGTGGCGCCCACGTGACTTAGTGACTAGACCGCTCGATCAAGTCGGGGAATACAAGAGAAACTGGCTTTCCGCATTGCTTGCAATATACTGGCAAATTAACTATCAGTGCGGAGTCATGGCGCACGTTCAGCGCATCGAGACCTTGTCCCGTCACTTGACTACAGCAACTGGTCTGGACATGGTCTCAGTTGCTGATGACCTAGCTGACAGCACTGTGCAAGTAGGCCAGTTCAATCCGCGAGAATTGTACGAGTACACTGTACGAGACAACCTTGAACTCAGGGACAGGATTCTCGACTTTCTCAAGGTATTGATGACAGCTGTTTATTGGTTCTTAGTCCAGCAGCAGACAAAGCTTAGGCTCTGAGTTCCATGTGTTGCTCATTTCTTGACCTGCACCACCGCGCAGGATGATATTTTCAAACCAAACCACTATCTCTCGCTGTTGGAGTTCCGCCAGCTGACTCTGGAAAGGCTACAAAAGTTCGTTGCTCAGCAGTACTTCATAACCAAGGACTATATTGATGGTAGGTACATGCCAAGCAAGCTATTATTATCATGTACAAAGTGTTTCCAACATGCAATATTCATGCTCCATAACCCCAGCTATACTCACAATTGCTGAAAGTTCGGCTGGCCTCTATCATGCTCAACTTGGTGCGGTCCTTGCAGACCCACTCAAGTTTCAGGCCTGTCTGGCAACCATCGGCTTTGCAGACTACTCTCTCTGCATCAAGGCAGGCGTCCATTTCACCTTATGTGGAGGCACAATAGCAAAGCTCGGCACAGAGAAGCATCACACCAAGCTGCTGCCACTGCTGGACGATCTGACTCTGCCAGGCTGTTTTGGCATGACTGAACTTGGGCATGGATCCAATGTCATGGGCATCCAGACACAGGTGCTGTGTGCGCCTTATCTGTGTATCTCAAACCGTGTCAAAGAACCTGCAATCAAATACGAGGCTTAGCGTTGGGCACCTTCATGCTTCTCAGTGCTACTTGAATATCACAGGAAGCTTGCAGCATGTATTATGTGAGCATTTGCCTTACAGCTCTCACAACATTACCTGTCATTGCCAGCAAAACAGCCTCAAATGCTCCTGAGTGGTTGCAGGCAACATATGACAAGGCCAGTGACTGTTTCATTATCAACACTCCTGATGACACAGCCTCCAAATTCTGGATTGGAGGTGCAGGACAGCATGGCAAGGTGAGACTTGAGTCAATGCTACCAAGGCCTTGGGATCAGTTTGGAGCAATCTTGCTCTCCCAACTCGTGCAAACGGACTCCTACGCATGCTGAACAACCTGTACATGAACACGACGCTTAGTGTCTCAATGTGCCTGAATGGCATCTTGTCAACTATCCTCATGCAGTGTTGATAAGTATCTAGTGCATGCATGCAGTATGTGCCTAATGGTCACCAATGGAGGCAATGTATTAGGCAGGCTGACTGAGTCCGCATTCCCTAAACCGCCTCCTCACAAGGGTGTCAATTCACATGCACTGTTGCAGGTCTGTACAGTCTTTGCACAGCTGACAGTGGACGGGCAATGGCAAGGTCCTCACGTGTTTGTTGTGCGCATCCGCGACAACAACAGCCAGCTGACCCCAGGGGTCAAGATTCTTGACAATGGCCCTAAAATGGGGCTGAATGGAGTTGACAATGGCCAGATCTGGTTTGATCATGTCAAGGTGCCTCGGGATGCCCTTCTGGACAAGTATGCCTCAGTGAGTGCTGATGGGGTGTACTCAAGCTCGATCAAGTCAGTGGCTCAGCGATTTGGAGTGACTGTTGGTGGCCTCACTACAGGTGCTCAGTCAGATACATTCCTTTGCTCCTTGCTTCATGCCCTGAAGACAGTATTTGTGTTCTATCCGAGAAGCAAGATTGTTACAGGGAGCGCCACCATAGTTGCTCGCTCACTCATTTGCCTGTGCATGCATGCAATGGTTTGTGCCGAAACTTGTGATCCTTCTTACATCTTCCTGATGCATGTTTCATTTGTCTGGACACAGGAAAGTTGCTGGACGCTCACAGAATGTCATGCACAGCCACAGCCCTCAGGCTCAGCCATGCATTGCACATCAGACTTCAGCAAGAAGTGCAGTCTTTGACAGCAGCAAAAGTTGCCTCATCCATGTCCTCACGCACACCTCATGTCACGTCCTCAACAGCTTGGTTTGTCGCAGGTCGCTTGCTGATTGCTCAGGGTGCTGTTGACGCATGTAAGGTGGGCACTGCCATTGCCATCCGGTACAGCTGCAAGAGGCCACAGTTTGGGGAGAAGATGATAATGGAGTACATCACCCAGCAGCGCCGCCTGCTGCCTGGCCTGGCCACCACCTATGCCATGCAGGTCTCCATGATGCGCCTCAGGGTGAGATTCTCAACGATAATAATTTATTGATGATAATGATAATGATAATGACAATGACAATGATAATGATGATGATGATGATGATAATAATAATAATAATAATAATAATAGTAATAATAACGCTTTCCAGCTCATGATGAGCTAGGTACATGCAGGACAAGTCAGTGAGATTCATGTCACCTTGCTAATCAGACGCCACCACCACTACAGTCAAATGCTCAAGAATAAGCCACCAGATGCAACAGCAGACACAGCCAATGTGTCAATCTAATGTCCATGCATATGTCTTTCCTGCGCTTCAGGGTGACATTTGTGTGACCATGCCACCATCACTACAGCACTACTAGATGGACACCTCATATGTGTCTGCTCTGCATCTGTGCATCTGGTGGCTCGTTCTCATGTGGACGCCTATAAAGACGCCAGCTGCAATGAGTGACCCCCAAGTAGCATGCAGTCAGAGAAGCAATTCCTTCTTCTTTGCATCAAATGAGCCTTGCGCCATGGATGTGAAAACATCAGACAGCGACATCCGGGCCATCCACAACACTGCTGATGCGTTGCATGTCACGTTCAATTGAACAGCTGATTTTTCCTCTGTAGGACCTAGCAACAAAGGGCATTGCTATTGCGTTTCATGTATTGTCCCAGTGGTAAATCAGTTTTTTGTGTGTAGGCCCTAGCAGCAAAGGGAGATCCTCAGGATGGGAAAGCCATCCATGTGCTGTCCAGTGGGCTGAAGGCGGCGGCCACCTGGAGCAGAGTGGACATCCTGCAGCAGTGCCGGGAGTGCTGTGGGGGGCAGGGCTTCCTGGCTGCCAACAAGATCGGCCCCATGAAGACAGACATGGACGTTGATGTCACCTTTGAGGGCGACAACACTGTCATGATGCAGCAGGTCCGCCTCACACTGTACATTACTATTATTTAATCGTGACAGGCCTCTTGTACAAGACACAACCCGATGGTTGCCAGCATAGATTTACAAATCCTGCTGAGACTAAGGCCCTACCCCATGAGGGGGCATCGGCTCACACTGTACATGCACTGCAGCAGTTCTCTGGGCAGCCCGGTATAATACCTGGCTTCTCATCAAAGTGATGCGGACAGGTGTCGTCTTTTCTTTTCTTTTCTTTCCATTGCAGCAGTTCAGCGTCTAAGTATGTCTGCACTGAGAAGCCTCAGCTTGGTAGTCACTGAAGTGGAAACTTGAATGAAGCCACAGGAAGGCTAGCAGATACAGATGCCACCTTTTGGGGAAGCAAGATTGTCGTGATGCAGCAGCTCAGTTGAGCTGATTTTGCCACAAGTGAACATATACGAGCTTGGTATCATCACCAAATGCTACCAGACATACAGTGCAGACAGCTGAAGCTTGGAGGAGAGAGGGCATTGCAGTGATACAATCAGCCAGCCTCACATTGCCTGCAGAGCAAGCAGAGTATGTTGGTCTGTTTCTATGGCATTTTGACCCACAGGTTGAATGCGGATATCAAAGATGGATTTCTCCTTTGATATGACCATAGGCATTGTCAAAAAGTAGGCATTCTGCCTGAGGCCTGCACAGTCAATGCCAGCTGTGGCAGCAAGTCTTGACAACGCTTGAGCACTGGGGTGGGCGTGTGTATGTGCATGAAGCTGGAAGCTAAAAGTGTCAGATTCCATGTCTATCAGCATCAAAGTTGCTTCTGACCGTTCCAGATCCCAGAATGTCACGCACAATTGCGCTATCTCTGTACTTACAGGTCAGTAAGTCTCTCTTGGACACAGCCATGAAGCGCCCCAAGAAGCCCCAGGCTGTCAGCATAGCCCCAGGGCAGGTTGCAGCTCCAGGGGCCATCACAGAGCTGCTGCAGTACAGGGAGGACAGCCTGACTGCCCAGCTGGGGGGAGCCATGGCCAGGGCCATGAAGGGTGCTGGGCCCTCAGGTATATATTCATACAAATCTTTTTATGCATTTAATCAATTCATGTTTTGTGCTTTCATGAACTGCCATCACACCAGGCAATGATGATCTGAGTCAAAGGCAAGGTTGAATCGTCAGATTGTTGCAGAGCTGGTGTCTGGAGGCAAGCAGACAAGGCAGTGAGGCAGACCTCATTGGAGCACTTCAGTCTGCTACAGCTGTTGCAAAGAGCTGCCTTCGCCAAGGCTTGCTGCAGTAGCATCAGGGCAAACAAGCCAGACACAAAACACAGCTATATCAACCTTGTGTCTTTTGCTTCTGACAGACTGATGCATGCATGAGAAATGGCATAGCAGTAACAGCTGGCATGTAGCAGCAAGGTCAAGATGCACATCGACACCCATCTCAATTGTCAGCAGACGGGAGGAATGTGTGAATCACTGATCATAGCAGCAATGCAGACTTTTGAGGCAGATATGGATCAGGCAACTTTCTGCCAGACAAGGAGAGCCATACCTACATATCGCACTGCTGGCAGAAGGTTTCAAACAGTTCAAAGCCAGGGTCACTAGTTGAGCCAAAGATCATTCAATCAGAGGTCATTCAGCCAGAGACACTCAGTATCTTTGTCCATGAAAGATCATCAAGCCAGAGGCAAAGAGCGCCTCAGTCATAGAGCCAGAGATAATTGAGCCAGAGATGACCAGTTCCTCAGCATGAACTTAAGCGGTGCTTGGTGGTTTGCAGGCAGAGCAATGACAGCAGCAAATGAGGCGTTTGAGGCAGACCTGGACCTGGTGGTAGCCCTTGGCTGGGAGCCATGCATACAAGACACTCTTGGCAGAGGCGCAGGCAGCGCCCCACAGCTTGAAGCCTGCGCTGCAGCTGCTGGCCAGCTTGTATGGTCTCACCAGACTGGAGAGGAGCATAGCGCACTACTTGGCTGCTGGAGTACTGCAAGGTACTTGAACACTCGTCCTGCCATGATCATTGACTTATACATCCATTCCTTCTGTTGTTCAAGTCTGACATGGCTGTCAATGTGCAACTTGACCTTGATGCTATGTGCCAGCTGTTGCTGCTATGCTATGTAAGATGCATGTGCAAGGGGGGTCAAAATGCCTATTCACAGTCTGCATCAAGCCAGCCCACTGAGGAATCACGACAGTCCTACTGCTCTGCAGTCTGCTTGATGACTGCCATCATTGCTTCTTTACGCCGGCTCGGATTCAAATTGGGCCGGCGTAAAGCTAGTGCATGCATTGTCAGGCATTCGCTGTGCCCCCTCCCATATGGTCGTTGGTTTGCGCTGCATGTGTCGTCCAATCTTGGCTGCAGAGTTTGACATGGGCTGCACAGTCTACTGGATATTGGTTGGCAATTTTGGGAAATGCAACCAGCAATGGTGCTCACTTTGTCATCCTGTTGTGATGCAGGTGGCCACACTGCTGCGGTGCGGTTGCAGATCAACAAGCTTTGCAGCCAGCTGTCAGCAGATGCAGGCAAGCTTGCGCTTCTGATGTGTGAAGGCTTTGGTGTTCCTGACCATCTTCTGCAAGCTCCAATTGCATTTAACTGGCAGCAAATTGGCACAACATGGAAGCATGTGTAGTATGGTGTGTAAGTACTGTAGTGTATATTCTTTGGCTTTTCAGGCTTTGGATCTAAATCTCTGCACTGTAGATCTAGCACTAGTTGAGGCCGACTTTGTGACGTTTAGAGCATTGACATTTGTCTGTGTGTTTTTATCCCGAAATTTCGGCTCCAGCCCAGGTCTCAGTAAGATTCTGCTAGACTTTGTAGGGTAGCGAAGGTAAACCACCAGAAACATCTACACATTGTGTTTTTGTGACGTATACATCATTAATGACACTTATAGATTTTGACTGTCACATCATATAACAATTGCCCGTCGGGCCCAACCCCAGGGTTCACTCGTGCAAGAGCCCTCCTGTGTTTACAAACTGAACTGGCTGACATCACTGCGCGCTCACCATCAATGTTGTAAAGCAACGAGCAGGACAACAGGAATAAATTGGTGATGTTGGACCGGTGGTCCAGGTGTTGAAGCCTGCTAAGGTTGCAGGACAACAAAAAGATCTGATAAGATTGCGCATCACAGCTAGATAACAGATGATGAGGTGCTCATGATGACAACATTCTGGCAAGCTGTCATACTTGGCTTTAACGCAGTACTGACATGCATGTTGCCCACGTGCGTTACTATGTGCATTGTAAGCTGGGCACCTGTGTGGGCATGCCTAAGAAGAAAAACGAAAAGGCACTGTAATCCACTGTGTGAAGTGAACTTTACATTGAAACCTTCTCAACTTGGTGTCTGATCCACCTGCAAGTAGCTGTTGTTTGCAGACTCTGATCAATGACACCTCCTGAGCATGCATGGCTGCACAATGTTGTGTCAGAAAAGCAGTATCGGCATTGTTTGTCCCTGCAAAATCCAAGAGCCTGTTAATTGAACAAGTCAATTTGGTCTGGACGCACCACAGTCTCCAGTGAGCTGAAACTCACAAGGTTTTCTGGACTTAAAAGACGCCCCACATCATTAGAGATGCATATTGCTGAACATATGAAGACAGGTCATTCCTTGTTGAAAGATCCTCGAGTGCTACATGACAGACTTCAGTCATCTCCCGCTGATTAGCTGGTGCATGTTGTCTCTGTCGCTTCTTCATTATGCTATCCCAAAAGCTTCGCCTAAGTCCGGTGATATGAACAAACACCAGCAGCATGAAGTACATGTTTCCTTCCTGCTAAACAAGACGTGAATGTAACAGGCAACGGTCAGTCGTGTCAGGCGTCAGTTTGATGCTTAACTCCACAGCAACCTCTCGAATCAGAGCATGCATGGGGTTCTCTGCATCTTTGCGTCCTACTCTGCCTCCAAAAAAGTTCAGCTTGCCTCGGTGCCGGTTGCTTTTTTCTCTTCCGAGGAACACGCATGTTTTGCCACGAAGACTGGTGGCATAACCATCCAGAGGGTATTGATACACAAACGAAGCACCTCTGATCTTTCCCTCTGCAGACTGAATTGTGCCCGTGAGACTGCTCATACTCAGATTATTGCGTCCTGCAGCATATCGCGTGGGCTGTGTGTATGAGCGAGACCGTAATGTCAAGTCAAATCGCGTCAAGCTTGACACATGCAAGCTAGAGCTTCAAATATCCTCGTAGGCTTTAGTTGCTACTTAATGTTTTGCGTCCTTGGCACTCCAAGAAGTGGGTCAGCCCACGTTTACTTGCAACGCTGACTTCACGCTTGCAGGTGTCAAAGTGTCTTTCGATCTCGATAAGCCAGCATAGATCCTATGCGCAGGTACTACTCCAACGCAAAATTTTGACCACAATCCCAGGGATGCGTAATCAGGACTGGCACATTGAGTAAACTGTCCCCAGAATTCTGAGTTCAGATTTCCACTGTAGGATGGGTTGGGCAATTCGCCACGGAGTAACAGGTACACACACTGTGGTGGTGACAAGTCAAGACAAGTTGCACATGATGCATGGATGTCCACTCAAGGCACCGGTATGCTGCGGTTAGCATATGCATCAGTGAGCTTGTGGCAATTTGGTCATCCTGTGACTGGCCACCAGACAGAAATGTGCAGAGCTTGCGCATGGGGACACAACCGTATGTGGTCGTCACCTAGTTGCACTGAATCGCAGACAGCTCAATCACAAAGTTTGGAACAATGCTGACTGGACAGCGTATACAAACACACACGCACAATCACTGAGGTAGCTGATCAGATGAGCATGAAAGAAACCCAACAACTCAACCCAGGTTTTGCTTGGCCATGTCAGAGACAACACCAGAACAGACACAACCAAGCAAGACAGTTTTGCTTGCACCAAACAACATAGAATAAACCAAGTTGCTGTCACCTTTTGGCCAACATCCACAGAGTTATACTCCACAGGGCAAGCCAAGGTCAGACTACAGACGCACCAATCATGGTAAAAAGAACCAGATCAGACGCTCATTCATTCACTCCTCATCGCTGGACTCTTCCTCCGAGTCCTCTTCATCTTCATCCCCTTCAGAAATGTCATCACCAAGATTCATTCTGTCAAACATGCCCAGACCAGATTGCGCTCCCACTCCATACGCAGAACCAGCAGCTTCACCC
>JAABUO010005240.1_pt1 | contig 15136 bp, 12 predicted proteins | sample 5559291 | NCBI WGS metagenome assembly JAABUO01 (sample SAMN10711878, study PRJNA513372) | rock metagenome | isolation source: Antarctica rocks | place: Antarctica: Victoria Land, Finger Mt sud
AGGTCAGACCGCTGACGTAGTTCACCGCGGCGACGGGCAGCACCGGCAGCAGCCGGACTGTCAACACGGCCAGGACACCGCGGCCGGTGAACCGCTCGTCCAGCTTCTCCACCGACGCGCCGCTCACCCGGGCGACGAAGCCGCGGCCGAGCCCGCGGGCCAGCCAGAAGCCGATCACCGCACCGACGGTGGCGCCGGCCTCGACCACCACAAGCCCCTCGGTGACGCCGAACAGCGCCCCGGCCGCGAGGGTGAACACCCCGGCCGGTAGCGGCGCGAGGCTGACCGCCGCGTACAGCCCGGCGTACACCACGCCGGCCCAGACACCGAACCGGGCGAAGTCGTCGCGTAGCCGGCTCACCCCCGGAACACCGACCGACACGCTGACGATCACCAACGCGGCCACGAGCAGCACGACACCGGCCAGCTGCGCCCACTGCGCTGGTGAAACTCAGGAGGTCTCGGCGATGATCCGCTTGATCGCCGTGAGCGTCCGGGGAATCCCGTCGTGAGCCTGCCGGGTGCGCGCGTCGATCTCGGCCGCCGCCCGGCCGGCGTACTTCTCCTGGAACATAGCGATCCCGGTGGGCAGGAATTGCCAGCTCTCGGTCAGCTTTGTCGCCTGACCGTCGGGGTCGAAGGTGAAGCTCCACCGGTCAAACTGCCGCCCACGATCCAGGTGAACTCCCGGCCCCTGTCGGCCGCAGTGATCTGGGACCGGGTCTGCCAGGTCCGCTCGGGCAACTCGTTATGGCCGGTAAACCAGGCGCCGACCTGGCCCGCCTCGCCAGCGTCGTCCCACCAACACGCCGTACAGACCGGGCTCCACTCGCCGGTGCGGGTGATGTCACTGACCAGGTCGTAGAGCGCCTCCGGGATGGCCTCGATGAGGATCGACTGCCGATGGGTGCGCACGGGGATCTGCGTCATCGCGTCCTCACTTCTTCTGTCGGCGACTGCCGGCGTGCCAGTCCTCCTGCTTACCGGTGGTGCCGGTCGGCACACCGAAGCCCACCAGTTGGGGCTGCTCTCGCAGACTGCGCTTCAGCTCGGCGAACCCGGGGAACCGAGCCAAGCCCACGACGTGGTCCCACAGCTCGCCAGCCGTCTCCCCGTCGGGGAGCCGACTGATCACTGGGCCGAAGAATGCGACGCCCTCCGGGGGGTCGAAGTGGATGATCGGAGTGCCGACGTCCTTACCGGTCAACAGGAGTGCCTCCTCGCCGTCCGCCCGGATGTCGCCGTCCCAGGACTCGTCGTCCAGGGCATCGGCCAGCTCGGTGGGCAGCCCGGCCTCGCGCAGGATCGGCTCGACAAACCCTCGGGTGCCACGCCGCTCGCGGCGCTCCTGCTCGTCGGCGACGTCGGGGGGTAAGGCTGTGTCGAAGATGTGCGCCCCGAAGGCGGCCTGTAGCGGGTCCAGTACCTGCCGGCCGTGCTCGGCGCGCACCCGAGCGGCCACCCGCAGGAGCCGCAGGCCGGCCGTGTGCCCGGCTTCGTACTCCGGCGGGAAGTGCGCGTCATAGTCGATGTGTGAGTTGATCAACCGCAGCGAGATGAACCGCCAGTCCACGGTGAACCCCCGCTCGGCCTGCACCATCCGGATCCATTTGCTCGTCAACCAGCAGAACGGGCAGACCGGGTCGAAGTAGAACCGGATGTCAACAGAGTTCATCACCCAACCGTAGGCACAGGCCGACCGCCCACCCGTTCGCCGGCCACTCCGCAAGCGGATGGTGGCCTCAGACAGTCGTAGCAACACCCCTACTGATGTGAGGTGTTGCCACGACCGTCTGAGGCCGCCATCTGGTTACGCTGCCATTGTGCGTATCGAGCGTGTCCTCGACGCCGCCGTGGTCGAGGCCGGGGCGGAACTCTTCGAGGAGACGCCCACGGCCGCCGCTGCGGAGCAGTTTCTCAGCAGCCCCGGCCATTACCTGCTGTTTGCCTACGCCGATGACGCCGAAGACGGCGCTGTAGGCGCGATCGGGATGATCTCCGGCGTGGAGACCACGCACCCGGACAAGGGCACAGAGATGTTCTTGTATGAGCTGGGCGTTGTGCCTACCGCCCGGAAGCGTGGGATCGCTACCGAACTGATCCGAGCCCTTGCCGCGTTGGCCAAGGCCCGCGGGTGCTATGGCATGTGGGTCGATGTTGACGCGGACAACGCGGCCGCACTGGCTACCTACCGGCGCGCGGGCGCTCAGAAGGAGGCAGCCTGCGTGGAGGCAGCCTGCGTGGTGCAGCCCTGGAATTTCACCAAGCCTGGACGCCACGACTGTTGAGCTGAGCGGAACAGCAGCCGTCGCCGCAGGGGATGACGGCCTCATGGGCGACATGACGATCACAGCTCCCTCCGGCGGCGGAGCATGGACGTAGTCACCGGATGACGTCCCGTGGTGACGATGGCGGGTTCGTAGTCGACCGAGCAGGGTCGCCTGGATCGCCGCACGGATCCTGCCCGCGTTTGGACCGTTGCCCGTATCTGCTGCTCATTACCCTCAGTAGTAAATATGGGAGGGGTGTCGGAAGCGTTCCGTAACTATGATTGGTGGCAAATGATATGTCGTCATACGACCGCTGCCGTTTGGCCGCTCTGATGAACATCGCTGGAGCTGAGCGTGATTGTTGGTCACGCAAATGAAGTACCAGCTCCGGAAGCGGCGGCGCGAGCCGTTTCCCGGCGGGGGCGTTGACCACCGCCCAGCACTTCTGTAACGCCGCCCACCACCGTCGGGCCGTACTTGGCTGGCCGCGGTGGCCGGGCCCGCACTACCCGCGGCCGCAAGGCCGGTCGCGACGCCCGGCGGGCGTAGTCCGGGTTGAACCCGGTCACAGTGCACACCGCGTCCAGCACCTGCGACTTCACCGCCCGCGATCCCGACCGATACTGGGTCGCCTGCGCCCTGGTCACCGCCCGCCGCTGCTCCGTCGACGTCTCCATCCGACCGGGCGACCGGCACGACCCCGCTCAGCAGCGCTGACACGCCGACCAGCCGGACCTTTTCGGATGAGGCAAGGAACCGTTGCAGCCGGACCTTCTGGCGAGTCTACGCGGGGGCTTGTGCGTGGCCCCGCGCCGGTATATAACGGGCCACGAACGATTTAACGGGCACGAGCGTTAGCGATGTTTAAGGAAATTGGGTCAGTCGCCGCCGCGGTTGATTGGGTGTTGCCCCCGATCGGAGACACGATGAAGCGCCCAGTCCCCCGTTTGCCTCGCGCGGCCGTCGCTGTGCTGGCGCTGATTGTGTCGACCTCGGTTGGGCTGACGGCCAGTCCGGCTGCGGCTACACCGTCCACGACCGGCCCGGCGGCCGCGGCCACCACGACTAGCCCGGCCGCTGCCGCGACGTTCAGCGTGGACGACGCGAAGCAGGGCACCGGGCCCGACCAGTTCAACTACATGGGGTCGGGGTGGGGTCATGCCGGCGGTGAGGGGGCGCCGGCCAACCCGTATGACGGCACGAACAGTTGGACCGACCACGCCGGTGACACGGTCAGCTTCAGCTTCGTCGGCTCCCAGGTCACGTTTTATGGGATCACCGCTCCGCAGCACGGTATTGGCGCGCTGTCCCTTGACGGCGGCACGGCGACACCGATCGATTTCTACAGCGCGAACCGGACCGGTGATGTCGCGCTGTGGACCAGCCCGGTGCTGGCGAACGTGCCGCATACGTTGACGTTGGCCTGGACCGGGCAGAAGAACTCGGCATCGTCTGGGACGTCGGTGGTGGTGGATCGGGTCAGCTTCACCGGGGTGGCGCCGCCGCCGGTGAATACCGCCATCGCGGTGGATCCGGCCGGTCCGGGCCGGGTGTTCGACGGGGTGGGTGCGATCAGCGGTGGCGGTGGTAATTCCCGGTTGCTCATCGACTATCCGACCAGGCAGCGCGATCAGATCTTGGATTACCTGTTCAAGCCTGGTTACGGCGCGTCATTGCAGATCCTCAAGCTGGAGATCGGCGGGGATGCGAACTCCACCGACGGGTCCGAACCGAGTGTGGAGCACACGAGAGGTGCGGTGAATTGCGACGTCGGCTATGAGTTCTGGCTGGCTAAGCAGGCGAAGGCGCGGAACCCGAACATCAGGCTGTACGGCCTGGCGTGGGCCGCGCCGGGCTGGATCGGCAACGGCAACTTCTGGTCCCAGGACATGATCGACTATCTGATGACGTGGATGGGCTGCGCCCAGCGACACGGGCTTTCCATCGACTACCTGGGCGGGTGGAATGAGCGCGGCTACAACGTGGCCTGGTATGAGAACCTGCACGCGACCCTGGCCGCCAAGCACTACCCGACCAAGGTGGTCGGCGACGACTCCGGCTGGGGTGTCGCGGACGCGATGGCCAAAGACCCGGCGTTCGCCAAGTCCATCGACGTCGTCGCGGCGCACTACTCGTGCGAGGGCGGTGACGGCGGTAACGCGAACTCGTGTTCGTCCACCCAGAACGCGATCAGCACTGGTAAACCGTTGTGGGACAGCGAGAACGGGTCGCAGGACTACAACACCGGCGCGGGTCCGTTGATTCGGGCGATCACCCGCGGCTACATCGACGGGAAGATGACGGCGCTGCTGAACTGGCCGCTGATCGCGGCGATCACCCCGAACCTGCCCTACGCCACCGTGGGCCTGGCCGTCGCCAACCAGCCCTGGTCGGGTAATTACAGCATCGGCATGAACGCGTGGGTCACCGCGCAGGTCACCCAGTTCGTGCAGCCGGGTTGGCAGTTCCTCGACCGCGCCAGGGGCTACCTCGGCGGCGACCGCTCCAACGGCAGCTACATCAGCCTGACCTCGCCGGCCAAGACCGACTACAGCACCGTCGTGGAGACCACCTCGGCCACCGCCGCGTCGACGGCCACGTTCACCGTGCCCGGCTCTTTGTCGAGCAAGCCGGTGCACGTCTGGGCGACCAAGGTGAATGACACCGACAACGACGACCGTTTCGTCCATCTGGCCGATCTGTTGCCGGACAGGTCGGGGACCCTCACCTACACGCTGCAGCCCGGTTACGTGTACACGTTCAGCACGGTGAGCCAGCGGGTGGGTAGGGGCACCGCGGTCAGTCCGGCCCCGCACCCCCTCGCCCTGCCGTATTCGGACGACTTCAACCGTTACGTCGCCGGGCAGGAAGCCCGCTACGTGTCGGACATGCAGGGCTCGTTCGAGGTGCAGCCGTGCGCCGCCGGGCGGCGTGGCCTGTGCCTGCAGCAGATGGCGCCGACCAAGCCGATCGAGTGGCAGCAGGACAGCGACGCGTTCACCCTGGTCGGCGATCCGAGCTGGACGAACTACCAGGTGCAGACCGACGTGGAGTTGGCCAAGCCCGGCACGGTGGAGTTGATCGGGCGCGCCGGGACCCAGAACCGGCCGCAGTCCCATCAGCAGGGCTACTTCTTCCAGATCAGTGACACCGGCGCCTGGACGCTGCTCAAGAGCGACGCCAACGGCGTCCGCACGGTGCTGGCCAGGGCGTCGGTGGCCGCGCTGGGCACCGGCCGTTGGCACAAGCTGGGGCTGTCGTTCACTGGCCCGTCGATCACCGCATCCGTCGACGGCCACACCGTCGGGGTGGTGCAGGACAGCTCCTACCCCGCCGGGCAGGTGGGCCTGGGTCTCACGTCCTATGACACCGACCAGTTCGACAACCTGTCGATCACCGCCAACCGGGCGTCGGCACCGACGGCGAGCCTGGCGCTCACCCCGTCGGCGAGCACCGTGCAGCGCGGCCAGCAGGTCACCGTCACCACCACCTTCTCGGTGCCCCGCCGGGCACCCACCGCCCAGGGCGTCAGCCTCACCCTCACAGCGCCTGCCGGTTTCGTCGTGGACTACCCAGCAGCGCAGGTGTTCGGTGCGGTGCAGCCCGGACGCAGCGTGGTCGCGACCTGGGTGCTGACGGCGCCGACGGACGCGGCGTCGACCGCGGCGATCACCGCGAGGGCCACCTACGCCCAGGACGGCGTCGCGCACTGGTTGACCCAAAGCGCACAGGTCAAGGTGGTCAACCCGCCGGCACCCACGGGCGTCACCGACGTCGCCGCGATGCCGTTCCTGTCCTCGACGAACGGGTGGGGTCCGGTCGAACGCAACGAATCGGTCGGCGGCAACAACCCGAACGACGGCAACCCGTTGACCATCAACGCCACCGTGTATCCGAAGGGACTGGGCACCAACTCGGTCAGCGACGTCGCCGTCTACCTAGGCGGCAACTGCTCGAAGTTCACCTCCACGGTCGGCATGGACCAGGAAGTCGGCGGCGGCGGCACCGTCACGTTCGCCGTCATCGGCGACGGGAAAACCCTCGCCTCAACCCCCACCATCAGAGGCGGCCAACCCGGCCAGCAGCTCACCGCCGACGTCAGCGGTGTGCAAACCCTGCACCTGCTGGTCGGCGACGCCGGTGACGGCAACGCCGACGACCACGGGGACTGGGCGATGCCCACCCTCACCTGCGCCGGCTGACCGACAAGGATTGCGGATGAGGGTCTGGGCCGGCGCGCACATGCGCCGGCCCAGACCCGCGCACCCAGTGAACGTCTCGGCAGCTATCCACCACCACCGACGAGCTCCGGCCCGGCTGGTCTCGCGGTGCCACCCCGACTTCGCCGTCACTGCTGGTCGACAAGTACTGGCCGTGTGACCTCGCCCAATCGCGCCTCGAGCCGCAGCGCCGAACCGCCCGCCTGCTCACTGCCCGCGTAGGCAGCCCGCCGCGACCTGTGGCGTGACGTCGTTGATCCACACCGCGGCGCCCGACTCGGACCCGGCCAATTACTCCCCCTTGAGTCAGCGCCGCGTAAGGGGTCGAGGACGTGGCGCTCGTCCCGCTCGACGTCAAAGGAAAGGATCTCGACGTGGTATCGGAGTGCTGCGTCACGGTCATCCGGGAGCAGCTCACACCGCCGGAAAGAGACAGTCCCAACGTCACCCCCCCCGCATGTCGAACCCCATACGGTGACGGACCGCTTACCCCCAGATCGGGTCAATCCCAATCGCTGCCATCGCCAGCAAGGGATCGGCGGATTCAGGCGGTCATCGGCGCGGCCGGGGGTTTTGGTCGGCGTCGACCCCGTCAACGAAGTCGACGATCGCAGCGTGGTCGCGGTTGCCGATCCGCGCGGTTGCCGCCCGAGGGCCGAAGGCCAGACTGACGCGGGTGACCCGTACACCGGTGTTCTGCTGTCTTCGCCATATGACTCCGGTCATCGGGGAATCCGGATGGGCGCGGGCCCGCAGACGCTGCTCGAGGCCGGCGCCTCCGGGCGGCTGTGTGCGAACGAACACCATGTACGCGAGTAGGCCATCGAGCCTGAGTCGTCGTGGCGGGCTGACCACGCCCATCCCTCGACCTCGAAGGCCTCGTGACCTGTTCCCGCCCTCTCCGGCGACGACGACCACCGAGGCCTACGGCGAAACCTCGTTGACCGACCTGGTCGCCCCGATGGGCGGCTCACGCCCCCGGCCGCCGAGCAAGCCGACTGCGTCTTGCCTGCCGCAACAGCACCGATCACGTCAAGAGGCCACCGCTGGACCCAGACCACGCGGCTCAGTCCCACACCTCGAGCAGCGCGGCGCGCAGGTTGGGCTCGACCCCGCACTCCTGGTCGAAGACCTGTACCGGTCGCCCGGTTTCGCCGTGGGTGGGCCACCCGGGGTCGCCGGCCGTGGCGAAGCGCACCCAGGCACTGTGCATGGCCTCGGCCAGGTGCTGCGGTCCGCCGTGGGGACCGAGCAGCCCGGCCGGCCCGGTGAGCGACGGGGTGTCGACGGTGTCGAAGACGAACGGTAACTCCACGGTGTGCGCCGCACCGAGGGCGCCATCCAGCGCCGAGGACCGCCAGCGGAACTCGTACACCCATGTCCGTCCCCTGCTCTGCCCGGCGCGCGCCCGCACGATCGCCCTGCTGCCCGTGGTGAACAGCGCATCGCCAAGCACCAGCGCCCGCAGGTCTCCGAGGGTCGCCGCCGGGTGGGCCCGGGCGTAGGCGTCGACCAAGCGGGTCGGGTTGGGGTGGACCTGCTCCGCGAGAGCGTCGAGATCGTCGCGCGTCGTGGCCGTCAGAGCCCCGGAGGGAGCGAGGTAGAGGCACCCTTCCTCGGCGTTGCTGCCCACGATCAGGTCGACGCCCGCGCCGACCCCGGCGGCCAGGCGCGCCGTCGGCTGCTCGTCGAGGACCAGGCTCAGCGGGTTGAGCCCGACGAGCGGGTCGAGCAGGTCGCCGATCCGCAGGTCGGGGGCCGACAACGCGGGCAGCGCCCCGACGAGGGCGTCGTCGCTGGCGGAGGCGAAGCCGGCGAGGGTCGGCTCCACCCCGAGCGCCGTCGCTGCGGCGGCGGTCACCAGGGCCGCCTGGTCGGGTTCAAAGGCCGCGGTGCCGGTGCCGCTCTGGACGATCGCGCGGACGAGCAGTCCCTGCGCGCGCTCGTCGGCGACGACACCGGCGGTGACGATCGCCCCGGCGGACTCCCCGAACAGGGTGACGTTCCCCGGGTCCCCACCGAAGGCCTCGATGTTGTCCCTCACCCACCCCAGCGCCGCCAGCACGTCGAGCAGCCCACGGTTGCGGGGGGCTCCGGGCACGTCGAGAAAGCCGGCCACGCCCAAGCGGTGGTTGACCGCCACGAGAACGACACCGTCGCGGGCGAAGGTCCGACCCGCGTAGACCTCCGCGCCGGCCGACCCGGCAGCCAGGCCGCCCCCGGGGACCAGGACCATCACCGGGGCGCCCTCGGCCCGCAGCGGTGCCCAGACGGTGACGGTGAGATAGTCCTGCCCGCGCACCTAGCCGGGCCCGAAGTAGGCGCGCATGTCCAGCGGCGCGAAGGCAACAGCCAGGTCCGGCTGCGGCGGTGTGGGGGCGGGCCGAACGACGTCACGCACCTGCTCCCACGCCTCGGGCGGGCGCGGAGCCTCGAATCGGGCGACCCCCTGGGTGTGGCGGCGTAGGGGATCCCGGCGAAGTACCGGTGGTCGGCGCGCACGGCGCCGCGGACCGGGCCGTGACGAGTCGTGATGGTCTCCGTGGTCATGTCTCTCCTCGTGGGGCTCGGCTCGCGGGGGCTCGGTTCGTGGCCGCAGGGCTCACGGAAGGTTGGGAAGGCGGTCGAAGCTCGTCGGCCACCACCGCGCCGCGTGCGAGGCGCTGGTGGCGAGCACGCCGGTGTAGCGGTCGAAGGCCGAGCACGGGTGGGAGATCGTCAGCCGTACGACGTCGCCGACCCGCAGGTCGGTCTCCTGTGCGATCACGGCATGGTGGTCGAAGAGCCGGTCGACCCGCCACGGCGGAGCGCTCCGTGACCCGCGGGCAGGGACGACGTCGGCCACCGCGGGCATCCCCGCGTCGTAGGGGAGGTCGCGTCGGCCGGCGCCGATGACCGCCAGGCCACGCTCGGGGGCGGAGATGACCATCGCCTCGACGTGCGCGGCGGGCTCCAGGTGCTCCACGGGGGCGGCCGCGGCGTAGGCGCCGTGGTCGTGGACCACGTAACAGCCGGGACGCAGCAGCAGCTCCAGCCGCGCGCCGGCCGGTGCGCGCGGCGCGTGGTCGACCACCCGGTCCAAAAACATCGAGCCGCCCATCGTGTACAGGGGCACGTCGGTCTCGAGCAGCGGCGCGCATGTCTCGAAGACCGCGGTGGTGCGCTGGCAGTGCTCGTCCACCGCGCGCAGCGTGGCGCTCTCGCGGTTGGTGCCGGCCACGCCCTCGTACCCGCCGACGCCGACCAGGCGCACGCCGGGAGCCGCCGCCTCGGTCTCGGCCAACCGGCGACCGGCTGCTGGGTCCCGCACGCCCGCGCGGGCCCCGGGCAGGCCCACGTCGATGACGACCGGCAGGGGGGCTGGGCCACCGGCGAACGCGGCGCTCGCGCGGGCGACACCTTCGGCGGAGTCGACGAAGACCGTGATGGACGCGCCCGGCCCGTCACCCTCGTGCACCCACCGTGCCAGGGCTCTCAGCGCGGCGCGGTCGACCACCTCGTTGGCGATGACGATCCGTCGCCACCCCCAGCCGAGCACGACGGCGGCCTGCTCGACGGTGGCCACCGTCACCGCCTGCGCCCCGCCCGCGCGCTGGCGCTCGACGATCCCGCGCGTCATGGTGGTCTTGACGTGGGGCGCCAGCGCCGCGTCGCGCGAGGCGGCCCATCCGTGCAGGACCGCGATGTTGTGGTCGACGACGTCGACGTCGACCACCAGTCGCGGGAGGACCCCCGGGCCTTCCTCGGTCACCTCAGAACTTGCCGTTGTCGTTGGCCCAGGCCGAGCGCTCGGGGATGGTCTCCACCACATCCCAGTGCTCGACGACCAGACCCTCCTCGACGCGGTAGAGGTCGTAGAACGCGGCCGGGGCCCCGTCGAGCTCGCCCTCGCACATCGCCAGGACGAAGCTGCCCTCGCCCAGCACGCGGTGGAGCGTGCGGTAGCGCACCGACCCGCTCTCCCGCTGCGCGGCGAGGGCGGCCCCGAGCGCGGCCGCGCCGTCCCCCCGGTGCGGGGAGTGCTCGACCAGCGCGTCGGAGACCCAGCGTCGCACCCCTGGGAGGTCGCCGTCGACCAGGATTTGGCCGACGTACTGCCTCACGAGCTCCTTGTTGGCCTCGGTGCGTTCGAGGTCGACCGCCTCGACGGGACCGTCGGTCATCGTCCGTCCGTCGGCGTTTGCCGTGTCGGGCAGCGGCTGCAGGTTGTCCCAGTGCTCGACGACGTGGCCGTCCTCCCACCGGTGCACCTCGAAACCCACCACCTCACCCATCGGGGCCAGGTGGTAGGTCAGGTGCGCGAAGCTGATCTCGCCGTCTTCGAAGGTGCGCACAGCTTCCACGCGGCTCGATCCGGGGGGCAGCGAGTCCAGGAACTCCAGCAGGGCCCCGAAGCCGTCGCCCAGCGCGAGGTTGTGCTGCACGTAGCGGCGGGAGTCGAACCAGGCCAGCGGGGCGCGCTCGCCGGTCTCGATGCTCTTCTGGATGGCGGCCGTGCGGTGCTTGATGCTGACGTCCACGGGATCGGTCCTCTCGGGGTGGCGGGTGGTGCACAGCCGGGGGTGCGGGTCAGGTGCGGGCCGGCGTGGTGAGCCGGGCTCCGGACCGGCTGATCACCTGTCCGTGTTCGAAGCCGATGCGGCCGCCGAGCAGGACCAGGTGGATGCCGTCCGATAGCAGGGTCGGTTCCTCGAAGGTGGCCCGGTCGGCGACGCGCTCAGGGTCCAGCAGCACGGCGTCCGCGACCGCCCCGACGCGCAGCAGCCCGCGACCGGCCAGCCCGAAGGTGCGGGCGGGCAGCGAGGTCATCTTTGCCACCGCCTCTTCCAGGGTGAACAGGCCGACCTCACGGACGTAGCGGCCCAGGACACGGGTGAACGTGCCGTGAGCGCGCGGGTGGGGCCTGCCCCCGGTGCCGGGCGGCAGGCCGTCGGAGCCGATCATGGCGCGGGGGTGGGTCATGGCGGTGGCTACGTCGTCCGGGCTCATCGCGAACACGCTCATGGTGGCACGCAGGTCGTTCTCCAACAGGATCGTCACCAGAGCCGCGAACTCGCCGCAGCCCCTGGCCGCAGCGGCGCGGTCCATGGTCGAGCCCTCGTCACGGTGGGTGGCCGTGGAGGCCACCAGCACGGAGGGCCAGCCGCACGCGGCGACCCAGTTCTCCCAGCCGCCGCCGTCGGCCAGGTCCGCTTCAGCGCGGGCCAGGGCCGAGGGGTCGCGCAGGCGCGCCATGGTGGCCTCGTGCCCGCCGTCCTGGAACCAGGGCGGCAGGCAGGCGATGAGCATGGTGCTGTTCGCCTCGTAGGGGTAGACGTCGTGGTGCACGGCCACGCCGGCCTCGGTGGCTTCGTCGAGCAGCGCGAGCACGTCGCTTACGCGCCCCCACGCCTGCCGTCCGGCTGCCTTGAGGTGGGAGACCTGTAGGCGGCATCCGGCGGCGCGGGCGACGGCGAGCGCCTCCTGGGCCGCCTGGACGACACCGGTGCTCTCGCTGCGCAGGTGCGTGCTGTAGACGTGCCGCTCGTCCAGCAGGGCGGCGAGCGCGGTCATCTCGTCGACGTCGGCGTACATGCCGGGCGGGTAGATCAGCCCCGAGGATAGGCCGAAGGCGCCCTCGTCGAGACCGTCGCGCACGTACTGGCGCATCTGTTCCAGCTCGGCGGGAGTCGGGGGGCGGTCCGACATCCCCATGGCCGCTGCGCGCACCGTGTGCTGACCGACCAGCGGGGCGGCGTTCACGACGTACCCGGCGTGTCCGAGGCGGTCGTCGAGCTCGGCCTGGGTGCTCCAGTCGAAGGGCAGCGCCGGGAAAAGGCGGCCGAGCATGGCCGCGACGTCGTCTCGCACCGGCTCGGGCGCCGGCGCGAGGGAAAATCCGCAGTTACCGACGACCTCGGTGGTCACGCCCTGGCTGATCTTCGAGGCGTCGTCCTCCTCCAGCAGGGGCGCGGCGTCGCCGTGGGAATGAGCGTCGACGAAGCCCGGGGCCAGCACGAGGCCGTCGGCGTCGACCACGCGCGCCCGGTCGTCGAAGACCAACCGTCCGGGCTCGGCGATCTCGACCACGCGCCCACCGGCCAGGGCGACGTCGGCCGCGCGGGAAGGGGCTCCTGAGCCGTCGACCAACCGTGCACCGCGCACGACGACCGGCGACGGCGCTCCGCCCGGGAGGGTGCTGGTGGCGCCGTTCGCGGTCGTCATGCCCAGGGTCCTTCCCCTCGTCCTCCGGCAGCGCGTCGTCGGGAGCGCGGCCACGGGAAAGTCAAACAACAGCCGTCGCGAAAGGGTCGGGAACGATCGACATCGCCGTCAGGAGCGGCAGCGGTGGCCGTATCCGTCCGACAGGAGGTCGTTGGTGCATGATCCGTGCCTGTGGAGATGATCAGCGAGACGGACCTGGAGATCGTGCACGCGTTGCAGGTCGAGCCGAGGGCGTCGTGGGCCACGATCAGCGCCACCCTGGAGGTCTCGGCGGCCACCGCGGCCAGGCGGTGGGCCGCGCTCCAGGACGCCGGCGTGGCCTGGACGGGCGCGACACTCGCGCCCGCGCGTTTCCGAGGGGCCGTGGTGGAGGTGCGCTGCGCGCCCGGCCGCTCCGACGCCGTCATCGAGGCGCTGTGCGAACACCCCGACGTCTACACCGTGGGCCGCACGGCCGGAAAGCACGACCTGTTCGCGCTCACCCTCTCACCCACCCCCCAGAGGCTCGGGGCCTGCTTGGACCAGGTGGGACGCCTGCCGTTGGCCGGCCACCGCGCCTGGGTATACCCCCGTGTCTTCGGGGGGCCGCGCTGGACGCTGGGCGTGCTCAGCCGTACCCAGATCGACGCGGTGCGCGGGCCCGCCCCCCGTGCGTCGCGCACCCAGCCGGCGAGCCCCTTCGAGACCGCGGTCTTCGCCGCCCTGTCCGCCGACGGGCGCCGTTCCCTCACGGACCTCGGCGCCGAGATGGGCCTATCGGCCAACGCGGTGGGGCGACGGCTGGACCAGGTGCGCCGTCACGGCAGCCTGGACCTGAGGGCCGACGTCGCCCGACCGCTGGCCGGATGGCCGTGGGCGGCGATGCTGTGGGTCGCCGTTCCCGACGCGTTGCTGGACCAGGTCGGGCACGACGTCGGCGGCTGGCCGGAGGTGCGGTTCTGCGCACCAGTCGTCGCCGCGGCCACCCTCGTCCTCGTGGTGAACCTGCGCGATCTTGATGAGCTGGAGGCGATCGGTGCGCGGCTGGTCGCCCGCCACCACCAGGTGCAGGTCATGGACCGGCGGGTCGTGCTGCGCCTGGAAAAGTGCACGGCCACGTGCTCGACGCGGAGGGCAAGTCCACGCGCCTGGTCCCGTTGCAGCCGTGGTGACGTCCGAGGCCACGTCCCCGGCGGTGGTGGTCATCGTCTCGGGCGTGGCGCCGTTGGGCGGGTTTCCGCTGCCGCGCCCGGCGTCGTCCCCGTGCGCCTGGCCCGAGTGCTCCTCGAGCTCGACACAAGCCCGCGCTCAAGGGTGGCTCAGTACGTCCGCCAGGAGGTCGGCGGATGCGGGGTGCTTTGGGTCGGACACCCCAGCGGTCCTGGCTCCAGGCTCGGCGGATCAGGGCATGCACAGTAACGGTGGCGAGCCTGAATCCACCGCGGTACGGCGCCGGCGTTGAAAGTGGAGCAGGTCGAAGCCATCGCACGCCGGGTCACCACCGAACCTGTCGTATAAGGATCCCGCTCCGGGCTGGCGATTGCATCGTTAGCCGCACGCTGTGTAGCCGGCCTCGGCCAGCCAAGCCCTGGCCCGGCCCGGCGACGGTCCTCACTGAAGTCCGACCACCGGTCGAACAGGTCAGGCCATCGCGTCAAGACGTCCTTGAACCGGCGGAACGCCCCACGTCCGTTGATGGCGATGCTCAGCCTGTCAGCCGCATCGGCGTCGTCAAGACCGTCGATGAACAGCTCCATGTCCCGGTAGCCGGGACGCGACCCCTCGGAGTTGACCCACAACCACCGACCGGGATCATCGCCCTCGTCCGGATCGTCTTCGCCGCATTCCGGCGCATCGTCGATGCCGAACTGCGGCCAGACCTGGCCGGTCTGCAGGTTAATCCGGCCACCGCCGTAGCTCGGATCGCCTTCCAGCAGGCCGGCGAGATCCTCGAGGTCGACCGGCGAAGGCCGCAGCAGCGGCGTCGGTCCGCGACCCAGCGCGCCACTGAGCTGATCGACGAGCTCGGCGTCTCCCTCCCATCCGCGGTCGTCAAGCGCGTCGATGCATCGGAGCGCCAGCTCGGCCGCTCCGTTGGCCCGTGCGGCCAGCGCGGTCAGTAGATGATCGCCGATCGCTTGCAAGGCATTTTCGGGCCATGCCCCCTGGTTGAGCAATCCGACCAGCGATCTGCCGTCGCCGCGGGCGAGGGCAGATCGCGTCCGCGACCTGTGCTCCTCGCGATCCATGCCGCACATTCTGCTCACCCGTGGCCGGTACCGGCGCTCCGGGAGCCGTCCGCCCACCGAGCCCGTTCCAGGCGGTGGGCGGCCACCAACCCCCTGCGGTTGTGGGTCTGTATTTTGTTGCTGTGCTGTCCGCCGATCTGCGTCACTTCCTCGACCTGCCCGACGACGCTCCCGGTCCCGCGCAGCGGTTGGCCGCCCAGCTGGGTGACCTGGT
>JAABUO010005241.1_pt1 | contig 15133 bp, 20 predicted proteins | sample 5559291 | NCBI WGS metagenome assembly JAABUO01 (sample SAMN10711878, study PRJNA513372) | rock metagenome | isolation source: Antarctica rocks | place: Antarctica: Victoria Land, Finger Mt sud
ACATAGCTTGCATAGCTTGCATAGCTGTACAAACTACACTTGTGCTTACGATACAACATTTTCTCATCCAATGGCCATATTCAAGCTGTTCTGTGTGACATCTTCAAACCAGGCCAACCGCAGTCAGATACTTCGGTGTGCATCAAGTTCAAACAACTTGGTGGAACGTGTGTTTGGGATCCGATCTGTTAAGGCAAGATGCTGACAAAGTGTAACGCATTTGCAAGGGATGGTCTTATCAATAGAGTTTCGAGCGTTATACGCTCGGGAGGCATACAACACTTCGGGCACAATGGCTACATTGTGTGATTGTTCACTTGCAAAGCCTCGAGTCTCTGCTTCCTCGGCTAGGTCATGTCTTGTGTCGACTGATCTACGAGTCCCGGTATGCTCGGTTTTCAAGTTGACAACAACGCAGCGTTATGCGAGACGGCCTGTTACCCTTGGCATTGTCCGCCAAAGTCGACGAAAGTGCTCCATTCGTGCAGCACAGCAGTCTACTGGCCAGGTGAGTCCAGTGAAACAGGCAAGTATGGCAGCCTTAGCGTTTTTCACGTCTGCCCTTCTCGTAGGCCTCGACTGCTCTTGAACCAGACATGACAAAGACCAAGGTGCTGTTTGTCTGCAAAGGTACTCAGACGTCCTCAGCTAATCTACCAGAGTTGTCTGCAGGTTCTCTGATGCTGCAGCCTACTATGTATCAACCAGACGACTAAAATCACCAAGTGCTGCAGGCAACATTTGTCGTAGTCCTGCAGCAGGAGCAGTTCTCAAGAAAGTGGTTGAGCGGTCAGGAGTTGCTGACGAGTTTGAAATTGACTCCTGTGGCACCGGTGGTTCTGGACATGAAATCTGGTATGTTCAATGAAGACTTGATGCAGTTGTGTGCATATTTGAGCACATACAGGCCTATCACAGCAAATTGCGAGACATTCACAAATCCTGCTGGCAATTTGTACTGCAATCATGATGGTGCTTAGCGAACACTGCAGCATGTACTGCTCTCATGGCTACCTGTGTATGTATCAAATGCTGCAGATTGCTTCTGTGAAGGGCACAGAGATGTGACTGTCCAATGCTTGTTTGTCCTGACAACAGCAACTGCAGTGTTGTCATTGCTTGGTTGCTATTGCTTGAAGGTACAAGCTAGACAGCAAGGACCACTGGGAAGAGCACAAAGACAGAACCGTGGATGAACGAATGATTGATGCCCTGAAAAAGCGAAATCTGGATTCTTATTCAGATTCCAGACCATTGGAGCCAGAGGACTTCCAGAACTTTGACTACATCATCAACATGAATGATGAGAACAACCAAGAGGTGCAGAAGGCAGCCCAGTACTGGAAAGACAATTTGCAAAAATCTATTCCAAGCAACTGGAAGGATAAGGTGAATGGACAGCTTCATTACGGCTGCAACCTGCATATACATGGCCGCTCAGGTCAGCTGGAGTTGGCATGCATCACATGCGTCATTCAGCACCAGGCAACTGCAATCCTGCAGCAAGCTTGCTCCGTCTCACTTAGCTGCTCTAGCATTTACACTTCCACGTGTTCGCTTATGCATGAAAGGCAATCATCACAGATGAATTCTGAAATGTCTTACAAGATTGGCCTGGGCTTCAGCATAATTATGAGTTTGAGTCCAACTTTGAGTTCCAGCGTTGATTTTGAGGTTTGACTCTCTTACGTCTGACTTGGAGTGTGTGACTGCATCAGCTACCATATATAATTCCAAAAGTGAAATGCAGGTCCAGTTGATGACCACCTACTTGATGAAGGGTGAGTATCAGGGAGCAACAGAGGTGCCAGATCCTTTCCACGGAGGCCCTCAGGAATTTGATAAGGTCTGAGCTTTGACATGTCAGGCTCTGTAGCATTCTTGTGTTTGTGTAACAGGCACACATATTCTCAGGCAGTGTAGCGCATGCATTGGATATGCAACAGGTCAGGATTGCTTGATGCCATGCTGTGCAGCATCCATGACAGGCATACACTGTCTTGCACACAGCAGTGCATGCACATGCTTTGCAATCCTGCCATGCCAATGGCATGGCCGCTGACCATCACATAAAGATAAAGTTGCCAATGGCAGTGGTCGCTGGAAGGCGTTTCTGTAGAGACTGCTGCAGTGTACTTGTTGAGATCAGTCATCTTGCAGCAGATGTTAGCGGCAAGATTCATGTGTACGTTTGCTACATCTCGCAGGTGCTAGAATTGCTGGAGGACGCTTGTGAAGGCTTGTTGTCGCATATTGAGTCCAAGAAGTTTGCTACTGAGTCCTGATGCCAAAATGCAGACGATGCATTCCTTGCTAGCATTGCTGATGCAGCAACGCTTGGCACAAGAATGTTTGGTTGCATAAAGGCTTGCAGCAGTGTCTAGGTCTTGTCTTGAAGGATGTGTCTGGTGTTACACAGCTGTTGCCAATGTATGGCTATTATCAATGTAAATACCAAGTTGCCATGGCTTCAGACCTGACACCCACCCCTACCACCACAATTGCATGGACAATTATGATATTGTGATCAGCAATGTTGTCAAGCTTGAGATCAGTCTGAAGCTTAGTCTCAGGCTGTCACAGGTGTTAACGCTGCTTTGATGATATTCCATTGACGCCACTCTCTACCTTCAGAGATTGAGTTGCGCTCGCGCTCACGCTGTGGTAGGGGTATGCTTGCCAAATGCTGCATTTCTTTAACAAAGCTCACACAAAAGTAGGCATAGCCATTGATCAGCCTCATGAAGCTTGACCAACAGTTGTCATGTTGCCAGAATCTGGTCATCATTGTTGGGTTCAGCAGTCAGTACATTGTCATGCATTCAAGATGGAAGCTCCTGCACTAGGCTAAATGAGCAGGCCATTCGGCGATGCGGGTCCCTTGTCTATGCAGTCTAGTACAGACATTCTTCAATCACACACACACGCAGCAATGAATCTAAATGCCGAGCTGATCTGTTTGCGGGCCATTGAGTTTTGACGACCCGCGCAGCTGCCAAGCTCAACCTGATCCGTACCGGTACACTCTCAGTACCGGGCGAAGCCAAGGAAAGGGCTACACTCAATCTAGCTTCCACGAACTACAGTCTAGACAGTAAGCCTCGTCATGGGTTTGGCAGATCTGTTGCTTAGAAAGCATACAGCTATAGCGAAGGTTGTGATTCCCAGTAGCATGGCATTTGGGTTTGTCTACACGTTGAACCATGGCACAAATGCCCTGACAGACGCCAAGAGTGCTGCCCTGGGTACGCTTCGAGTCCTTGCTGTTTCATTGGTTGCCTCGCCACAGATCTACAAGTGGACCACTCTTCAGCTTAGCTTCTGTACACAATTGTGTAGGTACTCCAAGCACTCCTGTAGCATACTCTTTTAAGCGAAGCTCTATTGGTGCCGGCAGCAGCAGCAGCCAGTAACACCACTGCAGCCTATGGAAAGTCGGCCTGAATCATCCTACACCCACCTTCACAGCTGCTCCTTGTACCACCTGTATTGACATTGCTGGAGACTGTTGTCGAAGGCCAACAAGCTGCAAAATTTTGGAGTATGACCAGTACAATTATCTCTGCTGGCATCTCGTTCTGCACCAGCAAGCAGCTGTTCCCCACCCCAATTTTCACGAAGTTCAAGCAGAAAGTCAGGTTTCAAGCAGTGGTAGATGCTAGGCCTTTGTACTATACATGAGTGTTATGTGATGATGCAGATAGCAGTTTTGAATTGTGCTGATGAAATTTCGGACTTGTTACATATCAGCCTTTTGATCAGTGTTTTGTAAGGATTCAAATTTGGTGGAACCTGATACCTTGAGTTTGGGGCTCAGTCAAACCAGTTTGCGACATCCTACACATATCTTACCTGGCTGTGCAAATTTGTGCAGAATGCATTGTACATCTGCAGACTTACTGGTCGGGTGGTGATGCCAGGTACATACATTACACCTTAGGTTGGTATATCCTCAAGGGCATAGGGCAAGTTTGCACGCATCAACTGTCCCAGAGCTTTGCGTACTGTTGGCTGTGCACTACAGACCAGCTTTGCTAGATGTGGAAAGATGGCTTGCAACTCACTGGTCCATGCCTCATTGTGAATGCTATAGTAGCTCTCCAACACTGTTACTATCAAGGGTGCCCTGATAGCCTGCATACATCATGCCAAGTCCTGAGATCTCTTGCTGCACAGCTAAAACACGCGTTGGTGAATTGGTGAAACCCGCACAGCTATACGTGCCTGTGCAAATCTATACACTGCTTTGTCTGTGATTGCACACAATGCCAACAGGAAGGGCGTCGCAGGTACCGTGTGAAACTTGACTGCACGACATGACACACCTCTGGTCAACACACAAAGTGCTTGTTGCTGACACCACAGAAGTCGCGTAGCTTCCCCAAATTCTTTGACAACTCGCTACATGGTGCAGCAAACAGTGACAAGAGCGCAGGAGTTACCTGTTCCCAGGATGTGCCGTCTGTAACGTGGTGTGCTGCACCAGCATACTCGCTGTGGCCAGCAGTCTGCTGCCAGGTGTCTTGAGCTGCCCGGGTGATGATTTGGCGGCACACCTCCAGCATACGCTGCTGTGCTTCTGGAGCCACTGCCTCATCACCTGCATGGTAAGGCACACATCATTTGATAAAAACAGAAGAACATGATTTGCCAGAGGTAAACAATTGTTGCGCTTCTTCTGTTTTACGACATCACAGCTGCAAATGCACATCTACCTAAGCATAATGTTCATCATGGGCCAACATTTAAGCTGCAAATGCATGTCTGCCTACAGCGTGTCAATCCTTGCGGACTAAGCAAGTACAAGAACACTAAGTTGGTGCCGTGCACTCAAGCATTTGGTGCCATAAATGCACTAGAATACATCATTGTTTTGCATATGCTGTAGCAATTGCCAACTTTACACACACACACACACACACACACACACACACACACAGCATGTGCTGTAATGGTGACACGGGCTGCTGCATCAGCCCTCAAGCCCAGCCAGCCATCAATCAGCCAGATCAGGCATGATTATGCAAAGACTCAGGTCAATCAACATGAATGCACGATCATGAATATCACAATGCAATTCAACACGAGATGCCTCAAACTCAAAAACTTATTGATGAATAGCACCCAGACAAGCAGCAAGAACAACTCCCTAAGGAGTTGTTACTTGCAGCATAGATCGCAGTGAATGTAACACAAGCACGATGTAACTTCACGACTCACCTGATTGAAGACTCCTCTTCAGGGCTTCAACGAGCAACACACCGCCCTCAGCCTCTTGCCTCATCAGAGCCGGCCACATCACATCATCCACTTCCGGCGCAAGTGCAGCAGCAGCAGCTGCTGCAGCAGTTCTCACTCCCTTCTCTTGTACACCATTGGTCGCAACAGCATGGCTCGCTGCCAGCGTTGCTGCATCACTCACTGTGCCATCACTAACTGTCTCAGGCTTTTGTGTCTGAGCATCCTCATTATTCTGGCCAGGCTGAATGTCCATGGCAGAATCTAGCAGCTGATCCTGAGATTGCTGTTGATAGGACTTAGCTGCTATTGACTCTGGATGCGCGATTGCAGGCGCAACATGCACTGGCGACGTCGGCGATGATGTAACAGCCGCAGTTGAGCTAACAGGGATTGGATCTGAATCTGGGTCTGCCCCGCTTGCTTGCTGATCGACATCAGCGTCAGCATCATCATCAGAACTTTGGGGCTCGATTTCAGAGATGTCGCTGCTTTGAGGTGGACCCAAGCTGCGGCTGGGGTGATCTGCAGCAGCAGCAGCAGCAGGTGTCGAGGTGGGTAGCTCCTCCTCTTCTTCCTGTTGCTGTCCATGCACGTGTGCATGGCTGCCCTCCTCTGCAGTGTTCTCTATGTCCTCTGAAAGCTCAATGATGGCCTGTGCTGGCAGCACTGATGTGGGGTCTTCATCCAGCGTGTGCAGAAGGCACTTCTGGGCGGTAGCCCTGCTGCTGGGACTGTAGTTGAAGTTGGCAGCGTCTTGGACAGACTCCTGTCAGCAGGCAAACTGACAGGTGACACAGACAGGCAACCCCTTGGGAATGAAGAAATCAGTCGAAGGCCGTGGCTTTATGCTGAGTGGACTGTGTCTGCTAGGCTAGCGCTGCAACAGCAGCAATTGCCACCTCAGAGCAGGAGCCACCTTCACTGTAAAACCGCTAGCGAACAGAAGTGAATGTGGAGTTGACAGGCTTTGTACTGATCTTAACTTATTGTGCTGTCTGGAGACAAAACTCAGGAAGCTTACAAAGAGTGGACTGATGGGTTATGCTTAACCTGCGATTTGAACTTTCAGTGATTACAATCACCACCATCAACTAACAATAATGATGATCACACGTTCCAGCAGATATTAGGTGTGTGCATCCCAAGTCTCGTCACGCCAGGCTGGCTTGTTGGGCATCACAGTAGGGACGTGTGATGTTCAGACATTGTGGCAACTACCATTAACTGTGGTGATTTATCACAGCCCTACCTGCAAGACAGCTAGCAGTTTGAGCTGCGCTTGTGCGGGCATGTGAGCAGCGGCCTTGGCATGAAGCTGGGCCATGACCTTCTGTAGGGATAGGATGGTGTGGCAGCGGTAGCGCAGGGCATCCGACTTGGGCAGGCTGCCAATGATCATGCTCTGACCCTGGGAGGAATTTCTGCATAACCATATAACACAAGTAGTTATACATATTTTAAATAGTATTATATAATATAATACAAATGTAAAAATGTGCTTATTAAGTAGTATTATGTAATGCAACACAAACATAAATAAACATACTATGAGCACAACATTAACAGCAATAATGAACATTACGGTTATGAGCGCTCAAGGCTTCATGCTGCTGCCCGCCCCAATGGTTGTGGTGTGATTGTGAGAGGGACTCACGCATGCAGACACATAACATGCGTTTAGACATAACGAGGAGGAGGAGGTTTTACATCTTCAGCCAATCAATTGAGATGTACAGACATGCCAGGGTTGTCACAGACACATCAATACTACAGGACAACTGCTGATTGGCGCCATGTGTCTGCAGATATAGAGACTGCAGCCCAGCATGAAGGCCTGCAGTGCATACCTCCTGCCCTTGTGCTGGCAGAAGGACATGCAAAGTCTCAGGTACGTCTTCATACCAGCTTTACTTGTTGTGATCCCTGCGGTTTCATATGGTAAACATGCAACACAGACCCTATCCAGTAAGCCTCCATGACACTGGTGAGGGCAACGGGAGAATGACTTTTATGCCAAGCAACCACGACCGTTTAGGATTCATTGACTGGCAGGCTCATCTGACAGTGATCAGGCTTTGCTTGATCCCATGCTTTGTTTGGCCTACAGGTTTACAGGTTTCTGCCCGAAACCTGTAAACCTGCGAGTGCAGCGTCCTAGCAATGCTCACCTGGCAGATTGATCTGCTAAAAGAGTCTCCAGGCTGTGAAAGCTGCAGCCTTGCTGGAGTGCACTGACGATGCACTCCCAGCCCTTGTCATTGATTTGCGTCACTGCTGACTGGACGAGCTGCTGAAGAAGACTCACGCCCAGCAGCGCCATGCTCTCATCGTTAGACTCCACAGTGTATCGCACCAACAGTGACAAGACCTGCGTTCAGACATTCCTTAATGTGGAGCAGAAGGGGACGGGGGGGGAGGGGAGGGGAGGGGAGGGGACGCTGGTAGGCGGTTCAATATAGAGAAGCTTGAGGTGTTCCCAAATTGGGCTCAACTTCCCTTGGCCTCTGAGCCATTTGGGTTGTGTAATAAATAACATTCAAAAAAACGCTTTCCGGCTCATGATGAGCTAGGTACATACGGGACAAGTCTTGTCTGTCCAGAGCAGCCTGTCCTGTGCATGCCTAAACGGCCTACTAATACAACAGCTTTGACATTCACATAACGCATCATAAACACTAGACCTAGGGCAACCAGGTGGGCAAACCCCCTTGACTTCACCAAACAAAAGCTTCTTAGGCAATCTATCAGTAGGCATCCTGAAAACATGACCTAGCCACCTGAGTCTTTTGCTTTGCAGCTGAGACTCCACAGAAAAGGTGTATTCACTGAAGTGATCATGCGTATTTGGTTCTGCTCTGTCTGTCAACAACAGACTCCGCAAATTTGTCATGTGCACCGTCACTGTTGCTCAAACACAGGCTGTCTGCGCAGCGCGTTGCTGTGCACAAGAGCGATGCAGCTACACCATGGCACAGGCATTGTGTGCACAATAAGTGATATGGCAGTATCTAATCACGCATGGGCTGTAAAGTATGAGTCTGTCTGTGAGCAGCAGTGACGGCCAACAAAGATTAGACGCAGCAGATACACACTGCAGCCATAAGCTGATGTTATCAGCTGACTGATCATTCAAGGGCTTCTTTATTCACGGCATGTGGTAAGCAAATGTGTTACAGGTATTACCTGCTGCAGGCAGTCAGCTCCAGCAGCTTGATACTGTTCCAGCTGAATGGTGAAGAGGGAAGGTAAGTGCAAGCGGCCATGACGTTCCATACGCAGCAGCCCCTCCACACTCCAGCCAACCTGCAACCAACACCAAGTAGTTCATTGCTTGCAACTGCCGTTGCAAACACATGCACATAATGCGCATGGACAAACACCACACGTGAGGCAGTCATGCTGCGCAAAGGACATGGCGGACAGCCATGAACTTATCGGACTTCCTAGGGTCAGGCCAAATGTGACGAAATGACGACCTACATGGAGTAAAAACAGCGTATCTAGGTATAGGCTTGTCTGTGCCTACAAGCAGAAACTCTCCTTTACAATATACCAGCTAGCTGAACATGCAGACAATATGGCATAAGAGCTTGGCGTCTGCCACTGCTTTTCAGTTTTGAGTTGCAGCAGGCTGAACTCTCCAGCATGATGTGCAAAGCTATAGCTGGAGCAATCAACATAGCTGAACAGCATTGAGGTCTATTACTGTTGTTCTGTCTTAAGTCAAAGCAGGCTGACACTCTACCACAACACAAATTTGAGATGTCCACTGCTTTCAGGTGGTCAGACAGAGGCTTACCACCGCTGTTTCATCTTCGTCTGCAGCCAGTTGGCTCTTGGGGAGGTCAAAGAGGTAGGCCAAGGGGCCGGAGAATGCGAGGTGCCAGGTGTCAGACTCCCACTGGCTGCTGAAGGCTTGCAGCACCTCCAGCAGGACTGCAACAGCCTCATCTGCCACCTGCATTGGTCGAATGCCTCAAGCTTTATTCCCAGACAAAACAATTTATTTCATGTTTCATATTAACTAGTTTCAATTTGCTCTGGTACATGTAGATGGGTCATCAAGCCTGGACCTTTCCCCCTCAAAATTGGTAAACTAAAACACAGACTGCATCATACTCTGTCAGTCTTATTTGCACATTAGCTCAACTACTTTGAATGCCCGATTGTCAAAACAGGGTCAGCCAAGGTCAGGTGTACAGTGGGATCTGTGAAACCTAATTCTGGATTACTGCATATGGTGTTAAATGCACATACAATGCAACAATCACCCACAGCATATCAGTCAAAATCCTAAAAGAAACTGGTAGGAAGATGGGAGGGTGCAACAATACCTCAGGGCGTGGATCATGGCGAGCAACAGTAGCAAATTGACCCAGCACCAGCCCCCAGGGATGGTCAGGGATGCCGGCTTCTGACCCTGGGGCATGGGAGCCTGCCTCACTGGGGCGCCGACTGGGGCCGGGGGTGGCAAAGGGCATCTTCATGCCAATTGAGGGTGTGTCCCATACCTGTAGATAAAGTTTGGTGTGCAAAGGCTGATTTGACATACCATTGTCTGTTTTCATGATGCCAAGGAAGCAATGTCTCTTTTGGATCATGTGAGAGGTCTTTTGGACCATGTGAGAGGCACATGCTAGTAAGGATGACGTGCAGCTGACTGTTCCTCAAGCAACAAAGGTGGCAATGACACATGGAAAAGCAGTCGTTGTAATGTTGCAAAGGATCAGATAATAACAATCAGATAGGGACAGTCGTCTGATGTATGCAAGTAATGCTGTGTGGCTACACACAGCATGCATGCATGCATGCATGCATGCATGAGCACAGCCTCGATTTTCAGCAGCAGCAATTCCTGTGCTGAATGGAGCATGCAGCCCTTTTGTGATCATCTCGACAGCAGTGCCAAGCTGCTTGGTAGCTCACCTGAGGGTCAGATTGCGACAGCCTCTGAGCCACGCTTTGCATGACATGCACAGCGCTGATGCTCAGCTCAGTATGGTAGGGACTCCGCATGGTGGCAGCCACGGCTGTGACAATGCCCAAGAAGTGTTGATGCCCCACACCCACGTCAGCGTACAGGGCTGCTATGACAGGCTGAAGTGCATCCAGAGCCTGGTTGACAACTGCAGCCACCGAGTCTGCTGCTGCAACAATCAACACTTCTAGGACGCTTCTCCAACCTGAGGCAGCACACACGCACGCGGTCAAGACGTTGCTTTGGTGCTTTTCTGATGAAGAAGGGCTGCAGCGTGTCAGAAGCTTGACTCAGATCTGTTGCTGCCAAGGCTGCTGCTGCAGTCACCAGCTTCTGAAGACCAGTACGTCAGTCAAGAGAAACACATGATGTCCAATCAAGACCAACACTTGATGTTGCTGTCACCAAGATTTGCTGCTGTCACCAAGATCTGTTGCTGCCAAGGTTGCCGCTGCCAACTTCTACTGTTGACTACTACGTGATGTTGCTGACGAAATCAGCAGAGGGAAAAGACAACATTTATGCTTCAGCTCTCTTCAGACAGCATGCAGTCCTGGCTGGCGCTCTGTGCTCTACACCACCAAAGATGTACGTGTCAACATCAAGCGCAGCAGCAGCTATTGGATGCTGCCAGCACGATTGCTGCAACGAACATTGGTCAGCCCAGCTGTTAGAGCATGTAGGCTTCCCTTAGTGAACCCAGGTTATAAGCTTCACATTGTCTTAAAAGGTTCTGAGTCAAGTCGTCTGATAATAAAATAGCTTGTACCTGAGCCTAGCCCCCTTGGGTGGGCAGTGATAGCCTGTGCAATGCACTGCACTGTCTGCTCTCTGACAGCAGCACTGTCACAGTGCTTCAGCACCGCCACAAAGGGCCTCAGAGCCTCGTCTTGGTGAGTGAAGCTCGTCAACTCAGCCCTCTCAGCTCTGACCAACAGCTTTGCCACCAGTTGCCGCAAAGCGTCCGCAGCGTAGGCAGCAACCTTGGGGTTTGCATGGCATGCTGCGCTGACTAGGTGCGGCGCTAGGGCTGCCCACAGGCGAGACCAGATGAGTCGGATTCGGTTGAGGTTGTGGTTGTGGTACGCACACTCGATCAGACGCTGTAGAGAGTACACCCTGCAGCATGATTGGCAGGGTCTTGCAGGACTGCATTGCATGTGAGCGTCCTGCCGGAAATCATAAACACCAGAAGAGGCCGATGCAGCTCAGATTGTAAAGTTCAACTGGTTACTTGCAGCAGACTGCTCTGGAGAGACAAGACTTACCCTGCACGTACCTAGCCCATCTTGAGCCGGAAAGCGTAAGCATTACTGTTATTGTTGTTACTGTTGTTATGAACATTATTAGTAGTAACGTTTGCAGCAGACAGCATATCCTGTGGCAGCAATGCAATTGCTTCAAAAAGCTATACAGCAAGACAAGTTCTCTATGGTGTGATGGAGCAAAAAGGCCAAGCCGAATTTCATGTCTCAGCCCCTATTGCTCACCTATACCCAGAGCTGCTGTTGGGGCGATGACAGTAATGTTAAGCCCACAGAAGGCAGGATGATTAATAGAACTGCCTGCACTCTGAGGTGTTCCAGCACAGGAGTCACAGTGACAGACAGCATGCCTCATCCAGACTGCACACAATACCAAGCAGGCGTGTTTGGCAACCAGAATTGTGCAAGGAACGCAGCATGCACAACAGGCAAAATGCACCTGGGAATGTCAGTGGCTTGAGCAGGGTTCAGCTCCTCCTGGCTGACCGCACAGAGAGCTCTCACAAACACCAACACTGCCTCTCCATTCAGGCTGCCACTACAGGCGTACACCTGGTCGATGGCACTCGCCCCCGGTCCCACTGCCCATGCTGCCTACATACATCAGCACAGGAAACAGTGAAAAGCATGCACACTGCCATGTAGTGTACACATCTCCTCAGCTCAACTGCAATGTATCTTTGACCTCGCCACCTTGCATGGACTTGGACAATTGATATAGCCAAAGACTGTTCACACAGGCTGTTCACTCTTGCATTCATGACGCCATCATAGGCATGCAATGTTAGGCCAGGAAACAAGCAGACGTCAGTGCATGTGACCAACCAAGTGACATGGTGAGCAGCGCTCAGAAGGTAAGAAGAAGCAGGACTGTTGCTCAAGATGTGCTCACCATAGCAGCTCCAGGCTTTTCTGTGGCAGCGCTTGACTTGCTCAAGGTCGGGGACCGGCTCAGGCTGGGCCTCAGGCTCTTGCGCTGACTCAGAGCTGACTGAGCGCGAACAGCCTCTGAGTCATCTCCAGCCACATCACCCTGCAGTGCATGAGCATAGCATCTGTAGGGGTGAGCACCAAAATCTATGTACTGCTTAGTGTATAGATGTTGGTGCCTGCCAGGTATGGTTGTCTTGTCTCTGACAGGGCTTGGATTTTCTCCAAATTGCCACATCACCTTGCAATGCATGAGCGTAGCATCTGTAGGGGTTAGCACCAAAGTCTACATACTGCAAAGTGTATAGAGGTTGGTTTCCTGTCAGGTATGGTCAGCCTTTATCTGCACGCATGCGTCTGTCAGCCTGCAGCATTCTGAGCAAAAGCAGTCGAGGCGAGATCACCATCAGAAAGCATGCTGCAAATCAGGCAAGCTTGTACAAGCCTAAACTGCCAGACCACAAAACGCCCACCAAACAGCCCTGTCCACATTGCTCACGTGCGGCAATCACTTGGCAGGAATAAGCATGAAAAGTGGCAGGGCTGCTGCTGTCTATAAAGCTGTTGAAAAGACTCCCATGCTGATTGCAAAAAGGTGCAGGCAGTATTTTAGCCTCTCCTGCAAAGTTGGGCCTTCCTGTTGCATGCCGAGAGCTAGGCTCTGTACTGTCATCATGTACTTCCACAAGCCATGCCCCACCAAACCTAGCCAAAAAAGGCAAGCTAGCGATACTCTAGGCAAGCACTGGTGAGACAGTTGGCAGCTTACGGTGGTGCGACGAGAGGTGGGCTGTGAGCTGTCATCCTGTGACCCAGAGGTCATGCCCTGCCAGAACTTGCCAAAAGAGGCCAGCTTGTTGGCTGACGGCGGCTGAGTCACTGTAGTCTCGGGATTGGCATTCATCACCTCCTCTGCTGTTGGGGGTGGAGGTGCTGTCCCAAAAGATTGATGGGGATTACCTGCAGGACAGTGACGGAGTGGTCAATGTGTGGTTTCAAGGCATCGGTAGGGGGCATGTTTAAAATTTGGGGGGGGAGGGGAAGGGGGGGTGCCAGGGGAACGTCCCAGATGAACGGGGATTGACAGCAGGACAGATGTCCATTCATGGTGCCAGTACGTATATGCACGGGTGATGTAAAGCATCATAGACATAGATGGGCATGCATGTGTTTGCAAGCAACGGTCACTGCTCATACTTGCAGCTGCACATGGTTCATTCTTTCATTCATTCCTTCATTCACTTACTGAATACGTTATCCCCTGGGGTTAGGTACATACAGTCCTGAGTAGCTGCCTGTATGAGTTCCTGTTCTGAGAGAGTCAGCAGCTGCACATAGTTGCGCATGTGCAATCCTTCTGACATGCTCTGGCAGGTTCAGACTCTGTTGAGGTGTGTGGTGCAGGGTCTGCGCCGTTGATGCAATATTGGAGGCATTAGCGCCTGCAAGTCATTGACTTGCATACAATGCTTACCAGTGAAGGTTGGGGTGATGTTGCTTGACTGTCTTGACAGCCTGGGGGTGGTGTTGGATGACCTTGGGGTGGCTGCAGGGGTTTCTGTAGGGGGGGGTGGCCCTGCCATGTGTTGTGTGCTTGCAGCAAAGCTTGCCTACAGCAACAAAATGAATTGAGTCGTCTAAAACAACCCAACCTTGCACATTTAGATCATTGATGACATTACCCTTGATACAATGACTGCAGGTTGCTCTAGGTAGAACAGCTGTACTTGCCTGTGTGCTCAAGACAAGCAACCAGAATCTAGGACCAGAGACAGCTGTACTTGCCTGCATGCACAACACAAGCAACCAGACTCTAGGAGCCATCAAAAGATACCTATAGACTGATGCCTGGCTGTCAAAGGCACATCAGCCAATTGAGCTTTGGCTGCACATGTATGCTCTTCCCCCCTCACAGGCAGAGAATCCTTGCTATACCAGGCAGGGTTTTAATATTGAAAAAGCAGACAAGGCCCTGAATACTCACTTGTAAGGCTTGCAAGGCAGAAAGGGTTCGCAGCACCAGCACCCATCCACTCCCTAACAGCCCTGCCCTGGGGCCCATAGCCAGCTGCAGCAGGGCCTCTAGAGCTGCCACTTGTTTGGCCTCTGCTGGTGTGCCCGGTTGTGCTGGCTTTGACACGCCTGCTGCCTGTGCTAGGGCATCTACCAGAGACTCAGTCAGTCTCTCCAACCCAAGAGCTCCAGCCAGACTGTGAGTCAAAGAGAAATGTCAGCTTGACAGAGATTGTGCAAGACAACGAGCTCTTTAGGATTCAGAAACGTCGTTTTTGTTTGGAAAATGTCCCTTGGATGGTGTAAATTCTGGCCGAACGATGTCCGGCGACAGTGAAAAGACATTTCTAATGTAGGGAAGTATCTGAGCTATGCATGAAGCTGTGTGGGCTGTGACGTTCCTGCTGCCTGTGCTGGGTTCTCCACAAAAGGCGCTGTTGGTCTTTGGCCAACTCCTCATCAGGTGGCAACCATATTGGATCACCTCAAGAGTATGTTGGCGTCGCCATGAGCTCTTTGGGATACATAAACGTCACTAGAGAAACGTCTATTTGAAAGTGTAAATCTAAACCAAGCAATGCCTGGGGACTATTAAAGTGTGTCTGTACATTGGGGAGATATCGTAGGTCAACTAACAGCATACACCTTGACATAGGCCTTCTAGATGCTGCACCATTTGTAGCTACTTGTTGAGCTGTTGCTAAAG
>JAABUO010005242.1_pt1 | contig 15131 bp, 13 predicted proteins | sample 5559291 | NCBI WGS metagenome assembly JAABUO01 (sample SAMN10711878, study PRJNA513372) | rock metagenome | isolation source: Antarctica rocks | place: Antarctica: Victoria Land, Finger Mt sud
CCGTAGACGGTGGCCGTGCCCTCCCAGCGGTCCTCAGGGACCGATTCGAGCACCTTGGCGATGAGGCTCATCGCCGCGTCGAACCGGGCGACGTGGCTAAATGCCTCCGGCGCAGTGAGGCTCGTCCTCCCGGCGAAGGGATAGTCCTCGGCAGGGTCGCGGACCTCGGCGTTCAGTTCGATGAGCCGTGAGGTGGCTGACCACTCGATCGCGGCAACGTTCGGCGGCCTCTGTGGGGCAGCGTCCGGGTTGCCGGTCCACAGCTGCACGGCGTGGACGGCGCCAGAGGAGCCGAGGACTGGAGTTGCCGAGACGCGGAAGCGGTGCTTGTCCCGCGGTCCGACAACGACGTTGAGCGGACGCCCGGAGTCATAGACCGCGGCCACGATCGCCCGGACACGGTCGGCGGTGGCGCGGGTGCCACCGATTCGAGGCAGCGGCGCCCACGCACGTGGGGCCGTGCGATCGCAGCGCACGCCGTTGCTGAAGCGGTTGTTCGCTGTGCAACTGAGCCACGAATACCTGCCCGCCGGTGGTGTGCGGGTGATCGACAGCCCCGACGGCCAACCGCTGGCCGCAGCCATGTGGAAGCCACCAACCATCGCCACGGTCGGCGGTACCCGGAGGGAACAAATCAGCATGGCGGCGGCTCTAGTCGCGGCGCTGCGCACCCGGTTGCCGGCGGCCCTGGTGGTGCGCCGGGCGTTGGACAGCGCACATCCTACGGAGCCGCATTGGTATCTGAACAAGATCGGCACTGCGCCGTCAGCTCGGGGACAAGGTCTGGCGTCGGCTCTGCTGAGCGCACAGGTGCGTCACTGTGACGAAACCACGAGACCCGCGTACTTGGAATGCACCCGGCAAACGCTGATTGGCTTCTATGAGCAGTTTGGCTTTACCGCCACCGAGTCGATCGTCATTTCCGACGGCGGCCCCCGCGTATGGGGAATGTGGCGCCCTCCGGGCTGAAACACCCGGCAGCTCATGACACAGCCTCACCGTCGGCCACCGCAGCGTTCACTGAGGACCGCTTGCACCAGGAAGCTCCCCGCCTGGGCCGAGCGTGAGAGCGCCGGTGCGTAGGGCACGCAAGTACCGCCGATCCCGGACACTCCTGACCATTCGGGCCGCCCTCTTCGTCGATGCGGTGCGGTGGCGCCGTGCGCTGATCTCGTAGGGTGGACTGCCCGCTGGAGTGATCGCGAGAGCCCGAGGTATGCGCGCGAGGATTATTTCCGAGATGCTAAGCGCGTCGTAACGGCGTCGTAGGTTTGTTGCCAGATTGCTTGCACGCGTGCTGGCGTCACCCGATAGAGCTCGGCAAGTGACGCTGCGTGGTCCGCGTTCACGGGCCGAAAGCCACGCTCAAGATCGCCGATGACCGTGGTGCTGACGTCGAGTGCTCGCGCGACGTCGGCTTGGGTGAGTCCCGCCTGCGATCGAAGATCGCTAATCCGCAAGTCCGTCTCACGGACTGGAGCTAGGTCCGCGGTCGGAACCCGGAGCGCCTTTGAAAGCGCAAGTAGGGTTACGGGTGAAGGTTTTGACCTCCCGTTTTCCCATGAGGTGACCGCTTGCCGGGTGACACCAACGAGGCGGGCAAGCTCGTCTACCCGTAAATCGGAATCGGAGCGGGCTTTCCGCAATGCGGCAGGAGAGAAGCCTCTGACTCCACTGCGCGGCATCGGCTCTCCTGGGTAGGGACTCCTCTCGGACTCAGCCATTCTGTCGCCTTCCCGGCTGCCCCGATGCGCTAGCGCTCGGTTTAGTTGCGCGCTATGGTTGCTTCTCAGCCTACCGCCGAGAAGCGGTACGGGAAGACCGGAGCGATAGGCAGGCCAACGGTCGATGAGCCAAGTGAAGTTGACGTCGCGCGAAGCGGCCTCGTACTGTGCGGGTGCCCCTCATCACCGATGGTGGTGTGGGATCGGGTCCTCTGACGTCTCGGGGACACCGACTGCGGATAGTGCCAGGACGCCCCCGGGAGGGGTGTCTCCTCTGCCGTGGTCGGATTGGGGTGTCTCGCTTGTTTTTTCCTTCTGTTGAGGTGCTCTCGGCGCCGGTCGGTGGGGGCTCCTGGCGCCGGCACCGCCGCCGTCGTGGTCGCCGGATGCCCTGTGGTGGTCGTGCCGGGTCCGCCCTCTCAACAAATGTCCTGTCAACGCTTGCGTATGGAGCGGCGCGCCTGCGTGCCGCCGGTCTCGTCGCAGATGACGCGAAACCGGAGGCAGAGTCGTGACCAGCGACAACAACAATCGAGTGGCGCGTCGGGGCCCGTCGTGGGCGCCGCCCGTGGCGGCAGAGCCGCGCCTACCAAGTGCTCCGGTAGTGCCTCCACCGCCGGTGAAGCCGGAGCGGGTGGAGGCAGAGCGGGCACCGCTGCGGGTTGCGGAGTCCGGGCGCCGATCGCAGCCGCCGCCCCCGGACAGCCGACGCGAGGCAGCAGGCGAGGCGAGGGCGGGTGCCAGTGCACCTTCGTCACCGCCACGGTTACAGCAGCCTGCCGATGAGGTCACTCGCGAGGTCGGGTCGGTTCAGCCGGATTACAGCACACCGCCGCCGAGGACACGAGCACCCGCGTCAACGGCGGCCCCACGCCATCACGGGGAAATCAACCGGGACATGCTGTTCCGGCCGACAAAGCGACCACCCGCCTCCGGGTGGCGCCGGATGGTGCACCTGGTGACCGGGGGCGGGGTCAACCCCGGTGAGTCCCCGGCCGATGTGCGCCGCCGCCACCTCGTGGAGCGGGTCAACCAACCCATCCGTGGCGACTACAAGATCGCAGTGCTGAGCCTGAAGGGAGGAGTCGGGAAGACCACGACCGCGGTGTCGTTGGGGTCGACGTTCGCCTGCCTGCGCGGTGACCACGTGGTGGCGATCGACGCCAACCCGGATCTGGGGACCCTCGGGGGCCGGATTCCGTCGCAGACGGCGGCCACCGTGCGGGACCTGCTCAACGACCAACAGCGGATCCACCGCTACTCCGACGTTCGAGCGTTTACCTCCCAAGCCCCCTCCCGGCTGGAAGTGCTAGCCAGTGAACGGGACCCGCACCGCGCCGATGCCTTCTCCGAGGCCGACTACCGGGCCTCGGTCGCCATCCTCGACAACTTCTACAACTTGATCCTCACCGACTGCGGCACCGGCCTGACGCACTCGGCGATGCGTGGCGTCTTGGACACCGCTGACGCCCTGGTCCTGGTGTCCTCCCCCGCCTTGGACGGCGCGCAGTCGGCGGATGCCACCCTGAGCTGGCTTGACGCGCAGGGCTACGGGCATCTGGTGGAGCGCACCGTGGTCGTCATCTCCTCGGCCCGACCCGGCTCCTCCGGGGTGAACCTGGGCCAGCTCGTGGCCCATTTCGACGCCCAAGTGCGGGCGGTGAAGGTGATCCCCTTCGACGCGCACCTGGCCGAAGGCTCCGAAGTCGACCTCGACCGGATGGCCTCAGCCACCCGGGATGCGTTCGTCGAGTTGGCGGCCCTGGTGGCCGATGACTTCCCCGACGCCGCCGGGCGGCACCACGGCCCGGCCCTGGGCCGCCGGTGACAGGCCGCTGATGACATCGATGAGCACCAGCAGCCGCCGCGCCGCGGCGGCAGGGTGCGGGCGTTCCCTGCAGCGCGCGGTGCGTCGTCGTGGCTGAGCAGGACACGGGCGGTTCGCCGCTGCTGATCGGCGTGGCGCTGGTGGGTGCTCCGGTGTTCATCGTGGTGTTGCTGCTGCTGGTGCTGGGCGGTGGGGCGACGCTGCCGCCGTCACCGTGCGGGCAGGGTGGGTCTTCCCCGGGTGTGAGGGCCGTTGCGGGTCGCTGGGATTCCGGCGAACTACGTGGCTCTGATTCAGAAGGCGGGCACGGTGTGCCCGGAGATGCCGGCCCCGGTGATCGCCGCGCAGCTGGATCAGGAATCCGGGTTTTCCGATCCGACGTCCTCGACGGGGGCGGAGGGACCGGCGCAATTCGAACCTGCCACCTGGGTGACGTGGGGCAACGGCGGCAACGTGCACGACCCCGTCGCCGCGATCGACGCCCAAGCCCGGTTTGACTGTGCCCTGGCCGGGCAGGTGAAGCAAGCGCAGGCGTCGGGGCAGATTCACTCGTCCGCGTCGGTCACGGAGATGGCGCTGGGTGGCTTTAACCCGGGTTTCGGTGCTGTGCTGGCTTCGGGGGGTGTCCCGCAGAACTCGCAGACGATGGCGTACGTGCCGCGGATCATGACCCTGGCGCGCACGACATTCTCCGACGCCGGGACGATCACCGCCCCGGCACCTGATGCGGCGGCGCCCCCGGCCGCTGACGCGGGAGGCACCGGAGCGCAAGCGTCCGGCGGGTGCGGTGGTGTGGGCGGGCAGGTCACGGTGCACCAGGTGGACTACCCCGTCCCCGGGGGTGGCACGCAGCCCGCGGACTTGTACGTCCCTGCCGGTGCCGGGCCGGGCACCCCTGCCCGGCCGATCATTGTCATGGTCCACGGAGGTGGGTATGTCGCCGGGGACCGCTCCGAGCTGGGTGACGCGGCGAAAGCTGCCGCCACCCACGGCTATCTGGTGCTGAATATTTCCTACGACTTGAGTGCCCCGCGGTGGCCGCGGCAGGTGCAGCAGGTGGACGCGGCCGTCGATTACGTGCGTGCCCAGGGTGCTGCCCAAGGCATCGACCCGGCCCGGGTGGCGTTGCTGGGGGACTCAGCCGGCGCCGGGTTGGTGTTGGATGCCGGGCTACTCGGTGATCACCACGGGCTGCAAGCCGTGGTTTCGTGGAGTGGACCCGCCGATTTCACCTCCCTGTTGGCGCAGGCAACCCCCGGCGACACCTATCAGCAGGCGTCGGCCGTGGTAGATCCCAGTTTGTTCCTCGGGTGCCCGATGGCGGTGTGTCCGGATCTGTGGCGCCAAGCGTCGCCGGCGTTGTCGGTGACCGCGGGTGCCCCGCCGACGATGCTGGTGAACTCCGATCACGAGTTGGTCCCGGTGGCGCAGGTCGGGGAGATGACCGCGGCCCTGGCCCGGGTCGGCGCCGCGTCGAAGACCCTGGTGTTCCCGGGCACGGTGCACGCCAACGGCTACACCGCCCAAGCCAACGGCCCGTCCCTGGACTTCTTGGACGCGGCCCTGCACTTCACCCCACCACCCCCACCGGCAGCGGCCGGTGGCGGTGGTGGTCCGGCCGCGCAGCTGGCGGTGAGCGCGGCGAAAACCCAGCTCGGCGCGACCTACGTCTGGGGAGGCGGGGATCAGAACGGTCCGACCGGTGGCGGTTTCGACTGCTCCGGTCTGACGCTGTACGCCTATCACCAGGCGGGCTCGGACGCGTTGCACGGTGCCCGCACCGCGCAGTCCCAGTACGCCGCGACTGCTGGTGCCCGGTTGCTGGGCGGGTTCGACCCGGCGTCGTATCAACCTGGTGACCTGATCTTTTACGGCACCGCCGACAACATTCACCACATCGCCATGGCGATCGGCGGCGGCCAGCTGATCCAGGCCTCCACCTTCGGGGAACCGCTGAACATCAAACCGATCTACAACGGCGATTTCTACGCCGCCACCCGACCCCTCGGCACACCAGGAGGAGCACCCCAATGACCACCACGATCCACGCTGATGACCCGCTGTCCGTCGGTCCCCCGTACGTCTTCGCATCCTTCAACGAGCTCTTCACTGTGCTGCACGTGCTGGTGGTGGCGGTGTTCCTGCTGTCGTTGGTGGCCGCGTGCGCCGCCATGGCCGTGGCGGTGTTCTCGTGCCGCCGTGATAGCTGCGGGCCGGACCGGGCGGCGGTGGCGGTGCCGTTGGCGGTGGCGGTGCCGTTGGCGCTGGTGGGTGTCTTTCGTGACGGGTGCCTCGCTGACCGCGTGGGCGGCGGCCGGCCCGGGCATGGGCCTGCTCCCCCTGGGCGCCGCGACGGGGCTCGTGGTCGCGGTGGGGTGGGCCATCGCGTGGCGGGAGCGGCGGTGGTGGGCGGACGCCGCCGCCGCACAGGCCGCTGCGGGTGCGGAAGGGCGGCGGTGATGCGGGTCGGGACCGCAGGCCGCTGCGGTGTGGGTGCCGCGGTGCTGGTCGCCGTGGGCGCCGGGTGCGGTGGCCCCGCTCCAGCCCCCGCACCGACGACCGGGACCTCGGTGTCCTTGCCCACCTCCCCGAGTGCTGCACCCTCTTCTGCTGCGCCCAGTTCGGTCCCGCCGCGCGCGACGCCCGGCCCGGTGCCCTCGAATCCGCCGATCCCGGCCGGGAGCCCAGGGCAGCCCCGCGGCCGCGGTGCAGTACCGATAGACGGTCAGTCACCGGACGGGGTGGCGTCGGCGTTCGCGGCGGCGACGTTCACCTACGACACCGCCCTGGACCGCTCCCCGTTCGACGCGCAGGTGCGGTCCGCGGTGTACGCCACCCCGCCGTTCGCGGCCGTGCTGAAACAGCCACTGGCCCAGGGTGGTGGCGCCCAGTGGAACACCCTGGCCGCCCACCACGGCTTCACCACGGTGGCGCTGACCGAAAACCACGACGACGGGCGGCCCCCGGACCAGTTGGGGGCCGCGGCCCGCGCCTACACGGTGGCCACCACCGGGCACGGCGACGCCGGGTGGAGTACGCCGCTGGATTCGCAGACCATGTATGTGTTCCTGACCCGCACCGGCACCGCCACACCGTGGCAGGTGTCGCGGGTGTCCTTCAGCGGTGGGTCATGACCGGCCCGCGTACCGCGGCGCGCCGCGGGGAGACCGGGTTCGTGGCCCCGGACGGTCAGGTGTGGGAGGTCCCGGCGTTCCCCTGCCCGAAGGTCGTGGTCGGTGCGGAGTACGCGGAGATCGACGGTGAGCGGGTACCACTCGGGGACGACGAAGCGGACCCGCGGTCCGCGGCGACCGCGGTGCTGGTGGCCCAAGCCCGCCGCCTGCGGCGCGGGCAGGGCGCGATCCGCGCGACGGTCCGTACCGCCGATTCCGAGGTGGTGTGGCAGGCCATCGTCACCGCCCACGGTGAGTTGTTCGACGCCACCCCCGCACCGGGTGTTGCCCGTTCGGGGTGGTCTCGGTGGCGGGTGCTCGCGGGTGTCAGTGCCGCGGTGGTGCTGTTGGCGGTGGCCACCGTGGCGGTAGTGGCCTCGAACCGCACCCCCCCACCAGTGGTGGCCGCCGCTGCACCACCGCCGGTGACCGGAACACCGACGCCGTACCCGTCGCTGCCCCCGCCCGGTTACGCCGGGCAAGCCGACTGGTCGGCCCCGATCACGCCGGGCAGCGTCCCCCTGGTTGCCGGGGACGGGACGATCATCACCGTCACCGGCGACGCCGGTTCCCCCGTCCTGGCGGTGCTCGACCCCGCGACCGGGGCCCCGGTGTGGACCACCGCGTTGCCCCGCGACGCCACCACATCCAGCACGGGCAGCGGGTTGCACCCGTCGGAGATCGACGCCCACCCGGTGGTGGCTGCCCGCACCAGTGACGGGTTGGACTGGTGGGGCATGGACGGTGCCCACACCTCGGGGTCGGTGTCCATCCCGGCCGGGGCGACGGTGTCCTTCGCGGGGACCTCCCCGTTGGTCACCGAGCCGGGGCAGCGGGCCGCCACCATCAGCGGCGGCCACCTGGTGGATCGGGCGGTGCCCGCCGGGGCGGTGGCACTCGGGGCGACCGGGGACACAGTCGTGGCTGCGAACTCGGTGGGGCAGGTGTGGCGCCTCGGGGCGGCCACCGCCGAGACCCCACCATCACCGGTGACCGTGCCCACCCCGGCCGGGGCCGGTCCATTGACGTCGATCGCCGGATACGCCGGGCTGGGCAGCGCCACAAGTCCGGTGGCGCACCCGGAAATCCTGGTGGCCTCCTGGTACACAGCCGATCCGGCAACGCAGCTCGTCGGTCTGATCGACCCGGTCACGAACACCGCGATCGGGGCACCGCTACGCGTGCCGAGCACCGGGATCGCCTCGGGCCACTGGCAGCCCTCACCGCGCAACCTGCTGGCCACGGTGGGCACGGTGCTCGTCGACGCCCGCGACGGGGTGGCCCGTTCCCTGTCCACGGGGTGGTCGACCACGTCGGTGACCGACACCGCCGCCTACGGCACCCGCAACTCCGACCGGTACCTGGTCAGTCCAGCCGGGCAGGAATCCCCCACCGGTTCCGGGGTGATCCCGATCGGGATGTCCGGGACGCGGGCGGTGGTGACCTCCAGTGTCGCCGGAACCGACACCGTGTACGGGTTGCCCGTGGCGGCGGGTCCGGTGCTGCCGACCCCCTCGGTGCCGGTGTCCGCCCCGCCACCGCAACCCTCGGCGGGGCCGGTGCCCAGCCCGGCACCCAGCCCCACCACCACACCACCACCACCCCCGGCACCCGCTCCGGTGGCCCCGGCTCCACTACCAGCTGCACCCGTACCTGCTTCGGTGGCGGCGGCCCCGCCGCCGCCACCAGCCGCGCCGGCGGCACCGGTGCCGGGTCCTGGTCCGGTGCCGCGATGAGCGGGTGGGACCGCCCTGGTGGCGGCACCGTGCCCGCACTGACCCCCGTTCTGAGAGGACTTCCGTGTCGAATCCGTTGTTGCCCACCGCACCACCACCACCCCCGCCGCCGGAGCAGGTGGAACCCTCCCCGGTCCTGGGCGCCGATCTGGCGGCCCGGTTCGGACCGCAGGAGCCGTTGACGAACGTGGCCACACCGACCGGTGGTGGCGTGCCGAGCGAGCACGTGATGGCGGAGCCGTTGCTGTGGGTCGTCGGGGTGCACGGCGGTTCCGGGGCCTCGACCGTGGCCGCACTGTGCGGTGAGGATGCCCTGGAGCTGCCGCAGCGCCTGCCGATGACCCCGGCGGGGGCACCGGCACCGCGGGTGCTGCTCGTGGCCCGCACCCACGCCACCGGGTTGCACTACGCCGGGTGGATGGCCTCGCACTGGGCGTCCGGGCAGACCGGGGTGGTCCTGCTGGGGTTGGTCGTCCTCGACGACGCACCCCGCCTGCCCCCGGTGCTGGTCGCCGAGATCAAGCGGGTCGCGGGGATGGTGCCCTCGTTGTGGCACCTGCCGTGGGTGGAGGCGTGGCGCACCAGCCTCGACCTCGACCTGGCCACCGTCCCGCGGCGGACCCGCCGCTCCATCACCCACATTCGGCGGGCGGCGGAAACCGCCCGCGACCAAGACCCCGGACCGGAACCGGTCCGGGAGCCCCACCCCCGTGAGTTTCCCCGAGACCGCACCGCGGTCTCCTAACAAGAAAGGCACACCCGCCATGAACGCTGCAACACAAGAACTGGTCCTCACCGCCGCCGGTTCCGGCATCAACATCAACTCCACCCAACCCCCCGGCACCCAGGGCATCATCACCGTCGTCAACTACGTGGCGTGGGGGGCGTTCGCCGCCTGCCTCGTCGGGTTCGTCATCGCCGCCGCCACCATGGCCTGGAAGCACCACCGCGGCGAGGAAGCCGCCTCCATGAAGGGCCTGGGCATGTCGCTGCTGGGCACCGTCCTCATCGGCGCCGCCGGCGCCATCGTCGGATCAGTCACCTAAATGAACGCCACCACAGGTGCCGTCCTCACCGGCGGCCAACCCCTTCCGACGCCGGGTGGCGACTTCCTTCCGCTTGTGCACTACGGGGGGTGGGCCCTGTTCTTTGTTCGCCTTCTCGGGTTTGTCGTCGCGGCCGCAACGAGGGCCTGGCGGCGCGATGCCCCCGAGAAGGGTATCGGGCTGGTCTTGCTGGGAACCGTGCTCGGCGGCACGGCCGGTGCGGTCCTCGGGTCGGTGAGCTGAATGACCGCGCCTCTCGCCGGTGCCGTCGACGGGTTGGTGGTCTGAATGAGTGCTGCCGATACGGCATGGGCGGTGTGCGTGGCGTGTTTGTGCGCGACCGCCGCCCTGCTGGGGCTGCATCTGTACGAGATGCACCGCTCCGAGTGCTCGGTGTCCCGCCGCCCGGCGCAGGTGCTGAGCGTCAGTGCCCTCGGCGCCGCGGCGGCCATCACCGCGAGCGTCCTGAACCTCACGACCAAATAAGAGGAGAACACCCATGCCTTCGAAGCGTCGTCGTGCCCGCCGCGACCGCGAAAACACCGGTGGCCCATCGCCTGCGTGGATCGGGTCGGCGGTGCTGCTCGGCCTGGTCGCGGTCGCCCTCGTCATCGTCCTGATCCACGCCGCCACCAGCCCCAAACCCGCGCCACCGGCCGCCGCCAGTCCACCCGGTGCGACCCCGGGGGCCGCACCACTGCCCGGGGGCGCCACCGCACCGGCCGGGGCACCCGCACCGACGAATGCTGGCCAGGAAGGCCGACCCGCGGGATGCACCACCAGCGGGTCGGACCAAACCGTCCCGACCTCACCGCCCTCCGGGGTGACCTGGTCGCTGATTGCCGGGTTCGCCGTCCCCTCCTCCGCGACAGACGGACCGAAGCTGCACGGTCCCGCGGGCATCGCCTACTGCTACTCCCGTACTCCCCTCGGCGCGTTGCTGGCCGCCTCCAACCTCGGCCACGGCGCCGGCACAGATGCAGCAATCCAAAACAGTGTGCTGGACCACTCGGTGGTACCGAACCAATACTCGCAGCAGCTGGCTGCGGAGCCCGGCAGCTCGGACAGCGGGGCGGGCGCCGGGATTCAACTTGGAGGGTTCCGAATCATTTCCTACTCGTCAGATCAGGCGAGCATCTCTCTGGCGCTCAGCGTGCCCGGTCGAACGGATTCCTACCCGCAGCTGTCAGTCGCGATGCAGTGGTATCAGGGCGATTGGCGAGCGGTTCCGCAGGCTGGGCCGGCCCTGTTCGTGACGGCCGCTTCGGCACCCTCGCTCGCTGGGTTTGTGCCCTGGGCGGGGGTGTCCTGATGTGCAAATTCTACGAGGTCACCTGCCTCGCCGGAAGCCTTACTGGGTCTGTCGCGTCGAAGGTGACGAATAGTTTTTTGGATGAGGTGCGGAAGTCGGCGGCGGATGCGACGACGACGATTTTGAAGACGTTGGGGACGTTTTGGTTGAACATTCCGTCGCCGAAGGTGTCGAATCTGTCGGACTCGCAGCTGACGGGTGCGGCGGCTCCGACGAATCTGCAGGCGTCGGGGGCGGCGGGTGTGTTGCAGGGCAACTTGGGGTATCTGACGATCCTGGCCGCGGTGGTCGGGTTGATCGTGTGTGGTGCCCGGATGGGGATCACCGCCCGCGGTGAGCACGGTACCGAGGCGGTGAGGATGCTGGTGCGCCTGATCGCGGTGACCGCCGCCGGTGCGGGGATCGTCGATATTTTGATCAAGGGCGGTGACCTGTTTTCGCCGTGGATCATCCAGTCGGCGACGGGGGCACCGTTCGATCAGACGGCGCCGAGCTTGCTGACCAACGAGGGGTTGTTGGCGATGACCCCGTTGTTGACGATCATCGTCGCGATCTTCGCGTTGTTCGGGGCCGGGGCGATGGTGATCTTCATGATCCTGCGCGGCGCGTTGCTGATCATCCTGATCGCGGTGTGGCCGCTGGCGGCGTCGTTGACGGGCACGGAGCAGGGTTTGCAGTGGTACAAGAAGATCAACGCCTACCTCATTGCTTTTGTGTTGCTGAAGCCGGTGGCGTCGATCATTTATGCCGCCGGGTACCTGTTGATCAAGGACGGCCACGAATTTCAGACCACCGACCCGGGGGTGTCGGCGCTGATGGCGTCGTTGACGGGGATGGCGATCCTGGCGGTCGCGGGCCTGTCGTTGCCGGCGTTGCTGCGGTTCGTGGCCCCCGCGACCGCGTCCGGGTCCGGGGCGATGAGCGGTGCCGCGGTGATGGGTGCCGCGGTGGCGGTCGGTGCCGCCGCAGTGACCATGGGCGCCGGTGCCGCCGCCGGAGGTGCTGGCGCAGGCGCAGGTGCTGGCGCCGGTGCTGGTGCTGGCGGTGCTGGTGCAGGTGCTGGCGGTGGTGCTGGCGGTGGTGGCGCATCGGGGGCGATGTCCGCCGCCTCAGGGGGCGGCGGCCGTGGTGGCGGCGGCAGTGGTAGCGGTGGGGGTGGTGGTCCGACCGGGAGCACCGAACCCACCGGCGGTGGTGGAGGGGGCGGCGGCGGCGTCCCGTCCGGTAGTGGCGGCAGCTCCTCGGATGGTGGCGGCGATTCGGGGGGGACTCCGGAGGCCACCCCGGTAGGCGCGCCGTCAGGGGGCGGCACCGGTGGAGGTAGCAGTCCCGGTGGTGGAGGTAGCAGTCCCGGTGGTGGGGGTGGCACCGGTGGAGGTAGCAGTCCCGGTGGTGGAGCTGGCTCCTCGAGCGGGTCGAACGGGAGTTCCGGCGGCGCGGGGGCTGCGGCCTCGAATGGGGCCGGGAACGGCTCTGGCTCTGGCGGTGGACCCCCATCGGGGGCCGCACCGACGCAGGGCTCGGGTGGTGGTGTGACCCCGGCCGGTTCAGGTGGGGGTGGAAGTGCCCGTCCGGCGTGGCGCCCCGCGGGGGCGGCGTGGTCGGCAGTACAGCAGGTGGGTGAGGCCGCGGCGGGGTCGGTGGAGGACAACGAGGGTGGCCCATCGGGGGCGGCCCACACGGAAGGGAGCTAGATCATGAGCACACAGCAACCGGCGGCCCCGGTGGAACGGGTCACGTACGGCAATTTGCGGGCACCACGGCGCCCGGGTGTGTTGGGGATGGGGATGGCCGCGAGCATCCTCGTCGGGGTCGCGGCGGTGATCGTGGTGATCATGCTGATGGGGTTCGGGTTGATCGCGGCTGCGGTGGTGTTGGTGGTGTCGGTGTTGGTGTTGACGCCGATGATCGTGCAGGGCCCCGACGGGCACTCCGGGTATCAGCGCCTGCTGGGCCGGGTGGTGTTTCGCCACGCGGCGAAAGCGGGTCACACCACCTACCTGGCCGGGGCCACCGGCCAAACCCCGGACGGGCGGACCCGGCTGCCGGGGTTGCTCGCCCAAAGCGAGTTGCTGGAAGCGGTCGACGCCTACGGCGATGCCTACGGGGTGCTGCACACCCCGGGGGTGGATCACTACGCGGCGGTGTTGCAGTCCGAGGCTGCGGGCAACGACCTGGTGGACCAGTCGGTGACCGACTCGGCGGTGGCGCACTGGGGTGGGTGGATAGCCCAGCTGGGCCAGCAACCCGACATTCTGGCGGCGACGGTGACCATCGAAACGGCACCGGACCCGGGTACCCGGTTGGTGCGGATGGTGAAACGCCACACCCAGGACAGCGCCCCGGAGTTCTCCTTGGCGACCCTGGACGAGATCACCACCCAGTACCCGGCGGCATCCTCCACGACGAGCACCCGGATCGCGTTGACGTTCTCCTCCCGCCCCCGCCCGGGGGAGGACAAACGCAACCAGGAAGACGTGCTGGCCGATTTGGGCCGCCGGTTGCCGGGGTTGCGCCAGGGGCTGCGCACCACGGGGGCGGGCACCACGGTGCGGATGATGACCGCCGCGGACCTCACCGACGCCGTCCGGGTCGCCTACGACCCGTCGGTGGGACAGTTGGTGGAGGAACAACGCGGCCAAGGCGGGACGGGGTTGGCGTGGTCGGAGGCCGGTCCCGCTTTCGCCCACGATTTGCCCGAGCATTACGCCCACGACGGGGCGTTCTCCATTGTGTGGCAGATGCGGGAAGCTCCCCCGGGGGTGTTCTACGACAACTCGCTGAAGTCGTTGCTGGCCCCGCACTCGGACATCGCCCGGAAACGGGTGACCCTGATCTACCGCCCGCAGTCCGCGGAAACAGCACGGCGCATGGTGGAACGCGACGTCCGCGATGCCCGCACCCAGGCCAGTGCCCGCACCCGCCCCCAAGCCCACGACGCGACGATGCTGCGGTCGGCGGAGAAAGCAGCGCAGGAGGAAGCCCAAGGCGCAGGGTTGGTGCGGTTCGGGATCATCGTGACCGCCACCGTCACCGACGAGGCGCAGCTACCACGGGCGGCATCCACGATTTCGATGCTCACCGCACCCACCAAGCTGCGGCTGCGCCTGGCCCGGTACAACCAGGCCGCGTCCTTCGCCGCCGGTCTGCCCCTGGGGTTGGTGCTGCCTGCGCATCTGGCGTTGCCCGAGTGGGCGCGGGACACCCTGTGAACCGCCCAGAGCACGTGGTGACGGTGCACCCGGGTCTGCAGGCTGGTCCCTACCGGGACGTTGTGCAGCACCTGGGCGAGGAGCTCCTCGACCTGGGGCACACCGTCAATCCTTTCCACCCTGGCGGCCAGGAGCTGGTCACCGACGATCCGACCTCGGCAGGAGAGACCCGATGAGCACCCTTCTCCACCCGTTCCGGCGCCGCCGCGAGGGGCCCTCGATGGCCCCACCCCGGTTGCACACCCCCCACGACGCCGCGGTCGCGGTGATCGCCCCGACCCACAGTGAGCGCCGCGCCGGAAAACGCCTGGTCTACGCCGCCGCCCGGCAGGCCCGTACCGACCGACCGGGGGTCCGGGGGTGGCGGCGTGCCGGTGGTGGGCATGTGCCGTGGGTGGAGGCACCCCCGGAGTACCGGGGCACCACCGTGCAGGTGTGCGGTTTGTGGCCGTTCTCCGCCGGTTCGGGCACCCCCACCGACGGGGTCCCGTTGGGCAAGCACCAGCTGACCGGGGCCACGGTGTGCGGGGACCCGATCATGTGGTTTTTGTCGCGGCGCATCCTGAACCCCTCGGCGTTCGTGCTGGGTCGTCCCGGGTTGGGCAAGTCCACCCTGGTGCGGCGCATCGTGAACGTGTCCGCCGCGTTCGGGATCATTCCGCTGATCCTGTCCGACCTGAAACCGGACTACCCCGACCTGGTGCGGGCCCTGGGCGGGCAGGTCATCGAAGTCGGCCCCGAACGTGGGCACGTCAACCCGCTGGACCCGGGACCGTTGGCCCCGGATCTGCACCGGTTGCCGGAAGCAACCCGGCGGCGGGTGGGCGCCGAGCAGGTCGGTCGGGCGTTGAACGTGCTGACGGGGTTGTGTGAGCTGGTCCGCGGCGGCCCGCTCACCGACCGGGAAGGGTCCATGCTGTCCGCGGCGCTGCGGGAGGCCTACACCCAGCAGACGGCACCGTTGATCGCCGATGTGGTGGCGATCATCGCCGCCCGGCACCCCCGGGTGCGGGCGATGTCGCTGGACCGCGGGGAGGACTCCCGCTACGACGACACCGTGGAGAACCTGCTGGCCTCGCTGATGGCGTTGGGCCCGGACG
>JAABUO010005244.1_pt1 | contig 15127 bp, 22 predicted proteins | sample 5559291 | NCBI WGS metagenome assembly JAABUO01 (sample SAMN10711878, study PRJNA513372) | rock metagenome | isolation source: Antarctica rocks | place: Antarctica: Victoria Land, Finger Mt sud
TAGGTGGAAACCCTGGGCCCTTGCCACACAAAAAAGCGCTTGCCAGGTTGTTGTTGCTCAGCTCATGCCACATAGAGTGCTGCCTACATGTCTATTTGTCTTCTTTCAAATGATTGCGTTCTGGAGCCGTTTGATAGTATGTAAAGTCTGACAACAACATGACAAGACAGCTGCCTTGCAAGAAATTTGATGAAGCCTCGTTCTGAGCTAATATCAATTGGTATTCGAAGCCCCATTCTGAGATGCAATATCAGATGGCCTCTTCAATTGTTGAGGCAAGGCTCGCTGGAAGATCAAAAGACCGCTCGATGGAATCAGCAGATCTGCTTTCTGTTTGATATATGTGTGTGTGCCCACAACTGCTGATACAGTCTTTGTGCCAGGTCTGAATGACAGCAGCAATGACTTGAACTTACTCGCCACATGGGCCTCAGTACCAGCCAGTCAAGGGTCAATGATGCCAGATGGTCAGCCAATGCATGCTGTGATTGTAACAACAACAGCATCATTTGGCAGAGAGCAGTGGGCGTGCCTGCTCCTTCCTGATGAGGACTTGGCCCCTCTCCAGGTGCTCATTGCTGCCGCTGTCCTGCACCTGAAACCGGGCCGGCAGAATGAGGCGCGCAATGACCTGCCACACATTCAGGAACAGCGCCCCACACCAGAAGAGCACCACCACAGGGAACCAGTTGTTGAAGGCCGTGCCAAACAAGGGCACATCATTCAATGCAGCTCCCATCTTCTTGCTGAACACCATTGTCTGCAAAATCACACCATGTCAAGGCTGGCACTTGCATACTCATGCTGTGGAATCAGTCAGCACACATTGTGGCACAGCAGGACAACATTATGTCGACTTCACACGTCTTCCTGCAGACTTGCATACATCAAAGGCAACTGCTGCCAAGTCTGCAGCCAGCAGAGCTAAATACAATGCAACGGCACATGTCTAGCCGCAGACATACATGTTGGTTTGCCAACAGATCATCTGGTGCGTACATAAACACAAGCGTATGCAACAGTGACTCACAAAAAGTGTACCTGACAAAAGGCAAGCCAGTCCAGCACAGGGGGGAGCAGGATCCAGCAGAGGTGTGTGTACCTGTCCAGACGCAAGGTAGTCCTGCATGCGGATGACGTGGAGGTAGTTGTAGCAGATGGGGGCCATGAAGCGGCAGGCCCAGGCCCCATTGCGCAGCAGAGAGGTGGAGTGCGTGCAGTGCGGAACCACATGGTGCCTGAAGGTGAAGACCTTAATGAAGCCCAGACGCAGCAGGCTGTACTGGCAGCACATGACCATGTACACCAGGGGTCCCATCACGAGCAGCAGGGTACCCATCTCCCCATGCTTGCTCTTGTGAATAGCCTGCAGGCTAGTGATGGTTCAGTTCAAGGCGTGGAGGTGTGTGAAGGTCAAGACAAGGCCATTGCACCAGCCAGAAATGCATAGTCAAGAGGCAGCAAGTCCAGTCATGACAATCGCACAGCATTCAGCAGCAGCAATTGTCAAGAAAGGGTAACAGGACACACTGATCAGGTGAAGCAGCCCCTTGTTTTGGAACGTACATGAGTGAAGGCAGTAAGCATAATGGCCAGGAATTTCACCTGTGAGAGTGACAAGAGCAACTGTGACTACTAGATGGTGAAAGAGTGTGTGTGTATGATAGCATAGAGGCCAGACAGAGGCGTCAACAGCTGGAAGGCAGGGTAGATGTGTTGATGTCCAACTGGCAAGCATGATGAGTCATTCAGAGAGACAGAGAGACGGCAACGAGCTATCCAATGGCAAGCAGCAAGCTAGTAAGCGCTGAGACTTCTTTGCACTTCTGTTACAGCTTGGCTACAGCCATTGGTATTGCATGATCATACAAACGTGCTGTTTGCACCAGATGCCAAAGACACCAACCAGTGAGAAAGGGGAGACATCTGGGCGGCGGCCCAGACCAATGGTGGCCTCTGACCACACCACCATGAAGGAGGTGCCTCCTAGCAGCAGGGCAGCCAGGCGCATCACCCATGGCTTCGCCACACACTTGTACATCATCATGTGCGGATGTACAGGCTTGATGCCTGCAGGTCAGGGCCCACAACACTCAATGTGAGCAGTGTGTATCTGTGATTGTGGCCAGGCTACATGCCACGCAACACAGCATGTGAGCTGCGTCTGCATTGACAGAATTTTGGGCAGGTATGCATTGACACAAAGCAGGATGCTGCTGGGGAATAGCCATTTGAAAGCAGTGACAGCGAACCAGCTTGGAAGGCAATGACTAAGTTGTGAACAAGGCTGCTTGTCTTCAAGGAAATCTTGTTGAGCTGACAAGCAGTACAACACTGACTGCACCTGCTATAGGCACTCCTTTCTGTGTGTAGTCTCGGCTGGCGCGGCATTTGCAGACGTTCTCCAGCTCAAATGCCTCTGTGACTACATTTACGTAGGAAGCAAACTGACCTGCAGTATCATTGTCAGCTAGTGCTCTTCTTGCTGTATGGCTTGCAGATCTGAGGTGCTCTAGCACTTTGCAGTTGACATTGTGTATGCAATCGTGCTAGCGTGTCATGAGCGCTTGTGCTGATAGTCTGCTTCTTTCTGCTGAGATACAATGCTGTCTGTCTTGTACCACTATTTGCATGATGAATGCTGTGGTGTCATGTGCTGATGAATACCAAGTGCAAAAGCTGAAAAGTGTGCTGAATCTATACCACGTGCAAGTGCTGAAACACACCTTCATAGTTGTGCACAGCTTTCCTGGTGCGGTGGCGCAGCTCAGCAAGGCCGGCCTGGTCACAGCCATAGTCCAGCTCACCATCCTTCAAGCTCTCCAGGTCCACCCGCCCACTCCCATCCTGCCAAACAATGGCTGACTATGTAACTCCAACAGACAGTCAACATGCAATTTCTAGACAAAACAGGCATAGCCACTGATGTGACAGTACATCTGGTCAATGAAGGCAGCCTGCAGACACATTCAATGGCTTGCTGCAGGCACGACACCTGACAGGTGCATACATCTGTTTCAACTGGCTGCTTCAAAAATCCACACAAAAAGTGGCTGTGTCCATCCTTCCTGTCACCTAGATTGCTGCTGCTGCTGCTGCCACTTATTGAGCAAACTTTTGGCAGCACTTTCTCTAGATCTCAGGAGTCACAAGGCAAGTAGGGCTAGACAACCTTCAAGACATGCTACAAGAAGCCATATTGCTGCATGGAGCTAATTCAGGACTGTCGCAGAGGTTACCCTGGGGACCATGGAGGGCTTGAAGGGGGACTTGTCCTGGGCGTACTTGTAGATGATGTCCATGTAAGGCCGCATAGGGTCCCTGCGTGACATGGGCTGGCTTGTGGCCTCCACAACTGTGATCACCGACTGCAGCTCGGCTGCTGCATCCTCTAGGGTGTCTGCACACTTCCCCAACCTAGACCATATCAAGACATTGCCTGGGGGTTGATTGTGTACGACATTGTTGTCAAACATTCAAACAGTGTCTCCTGGAGTCCAGGTGAGAGGTTTTTGGCTGACAGCAGTTCATCAGAAGCTATGAGGATGTATACAATGCTCACAGCTCAGATACAAACAAGTGGATAATGCCAGTCTGATCGCTTGCAGCATATCCATTTCATATTGACAGGCTTGCTAGTGCACATGCTTCAGCAGCTACATTTATGGAACTCAGGGCTTTCAAGACAGTCTGTTTGTGGGTGGCCAAAGGCGCTGGTTGATGCAAGCTGGTGAGAGAGCTGCAATGCAGCAGGACTGGCAGACCTGTATGAGCAGGATCGCAGGCGCTCCTCAGGGTTGGCCTGGTTCCACATGCCACGAGGTATCTCCACCAAACCATACCCTAGCAGGAATACCCCTGCTACCAGACCTGTCCAAAAGCCAGCAGGACTTGTCAATGAATGCTAGCATGACAGGCAACTGCAGTCTGACGCAGCTGCTGGTGCATGCCACTATGATAGCGCTGAGCAGCTGTCATGTGCTTTGCATGCAGACAAAGTGAAGGAGGCAGGGGCACACCATATGTGTTGGAGAGGGTCAGGGCCAATGGTGATATGTTTGACAATGTCAGCCGGCCGGAGATCAGCAGAACAAGAAGACCTGCAACAATGTCACAGTGAGATAACAGTGCTTGTGCATGCAAATTGCACAATGATAAAGCACTTACCAGCGCCTGAAAGGCTCCCCATGATGATCCAGAATTGCGCGTGGTCCTTGAGCCCAGCCCATGACCTATGCAAAGGCAACAGATAAAGTCCGCACACACATGCACCGTTACCTACTGCATGTCAGCCAACCAATCAAGAGATTCTTTGCTGGGCGTGCATACCTGCCAGCAAAGGTGAATTCTCCTGCGTCAACAAAACCCATGGTGATTGGAACAACTGCCCAACAGAGGACCTGGGTTGACCTGCAGAACATAACTGCTCAGGTCCAGAAGCTCACTGCTGTGCATAAGTTTGCCATGGACCGTGAGTCAAAGTGTACCAGTAAGAGATGCTCCAGAGAATGCCGAGAGGGCCAGTGATGCTGCCGCTGGTGCCTAGCAAGCTGTCCAATACATCTACTGGCACAAGGGCTACAATAGACAGTGACGTCACCCATGCAATGACTGCTATTGCTCGTACAAACAGAGGCACCCCTGGTGCAGCGTAAAAGCGCAGCCTGCAGCAAGTCAGAAGGCTCTCCAGGAGCTGTGCTGTAGCAAAGCTGAGACAGGTCATAGTGAAGTTGCAAAGCTTACAAAAACAATGTTGCCACGCCAACGCAGACCATGGTTATGATGTAGAACGACCACATCCCTCCTGGTCAACCCAAAGCAACAATGTTCACTGCAGACGGTGAGCGGGTCGCATCTGCTGCGCTGCACGTGCAGCCGCACTCACCGACAGCAGTTATAGCACGCGCGATGGCATTTGAGAACCGTTTAGCCTTCGCTGGGACTGGACTTGTTGTTTTGGACTTGTGGACTTGTCGTTCACAAAGTCAAACGCAATAGTAAAACTTCGTGTTTTGCTGAAATGGTTTCGGAGTAGTTATTAAAAGAGTTAGGTGCCCTGTAGCAAGTTCCGCCAGCGCTCTGTCCGCACGACGCAACCCGTGCCAATTCTGTGGATAGACCTTTCATCAGCTCATGCATTTACATGCAATCGTGATCTTGCCAACATCTGTATCCTGTGACTTGACTTGTGATCAACCTGATCATCCTCACTCCGTAGGCAGCTGCCAGCAGTCGACTCGTAGGTCATAGGAGCAGTGTATGCATGGCATATGAGTCACCAATGCTATATGAGCAGCCCACAGACACTCAAAATATTCAGTGCATCATTGACGAGCTGCAACTCGCAGCACGTCAGTGTCTCACTCAAGGATATGAGCTACCTGCTGACCCAGCCAATCACATGCAGGTAGAGTGCATATGACAAACGCGCGCGCAGCGCAAAACTTGCATTAGGTTTGATTGCACTATGACAGAGTGAGCGTGGCAGGCAAGGAGTGCAATGAAAATGAAAGGTGCCAACACAACAGCATTGTTTGATGTCATTATGCAAGAGCTGGGCATGCTGAAGACACTTACCATGCAGGTGAGATTGTCACTGTTGTCCAACAAGACAGCACCACCAGTGCGCCTGCATTGACAAACTGCTTTTGCAGGCCTTGCTAAAACAGAGAGCTGACAGGTGAGTGTGTGCATCAGTCCCCTAGCAGTTCACCATTCAGGCAGCAAGTCGCTGACCTTCAAATCATGGCGTAGTGGTGCTTTACAACCTCTGCAAAAGGCAATTAGTCTTTGGAAGAAAAGGCCAGGGGTGAAGGCTCTGCTCGACTTTGGCGTGCTGGACGCCAAATCTAATTGTTCCCTCCACACAGCCACCATAAGGCATGATGCTGATCAATGGACCCTCCCCTGTTACGCCCTGCCGCAGACTGGCATCACCCCAGATACCAGTTAGCACAGGCAATAGTGCAGCTGATGTGTTTTGATTGTTGGCATGAGCTAATTGTATGTTGAGCAGGCGGTCCCAGCTTCTGGAAGACGAGGCAAAAGCAGTTTGTGGCCTCACCAAGGACAGATTCCCTGAAGCAAAGCCTGCAATCCTCATGCAGCTCTTGCAAAAGCTGCATTCACTGCAAGAAGATGTTGTCTTTCAGGCTGACATGACTCACTGCATTCAGGCTGCTGCGAGTCAGAGCAGGTACTGTGCTAGCACTGTAGCCAGTGTAGAGTGTCATGAGCTGCGCTGTATGCTGTCTTGGAGCCTGTTTCTGCACCTGACTCAGTGGCCTGGCTGCATGCAGGTGGACATTTGACAACTTTGCCTATGGCTCTACGTCCTTTCATGGTTGGCTATGCATTTTTCAGCACCCCGTGGTATGTCAGTCAACTCAATCTGGCTTTTTCTGGCCCTCTGCCTGACTTTGATGCTTCTGTGGGTCAGCTTCAGCAGCTGCAAAGAACGACTGTATGCTGATGAGTCCTTCACTTTACCTTTCATGTAGGTCAAGCCGCATGTTTTGACAGCACTTTCCAATGGCAAAGATTTTCAGGTGTGGGGCAGCAGCATAGGCTGGCTGGTGTTTTATGCTGCCCTCACATATGGTCTGGAAGCTGTAGGTGCGGACAGGTGTCATTAGACTGCTAAGCCATGTTGCTGCTGGCAGTAAAGCTGATGAACTGTGCCCACAGGCTATGAACTGCTCAGCTGCCATGTGGACACAGCTCAACAACTAGCGTCATGCTTTCAGGTGGGAGCACCTTGCGCTCAAAGGCTGGGACAGCTAGGTAAAGACTGTCAGGAGCAACCATGCAGCATTGAACGTCCTTTGCAGGTACCCAGGGTTTCGTTCCATGCGAAGGACATGCTGAAGTCTGACCTTGGTAACACATCAATTGTGATGCTGGCTTCCTTCTGCTGGGACAGAGCTCTCCACAAACAAGCAGCTGCAAAGCTCAGCAAGGAGCTGATGCAAGGGTCCATTGTTGTGGACTACTCAGCTCAGCTTGATGAGCACTTTCAGCAGATAGCCAAAGTGCAGATTCCGGTGTCGTGGAACGACCAACAGACAATGTATGTATATCTCAAGCCATAGTGTATAAGAGTCAAGCACAGACTCACATGAATGCAAGCAGACGCTGCTTCTGTTCTTTGGGGGACAGCTGGTGAACAATTTGTGAGGGATTTACAATGCTGTCAACCATAACAGTGCAGCAAGCCAGATGTTGACCCTGCTGCAGCTGTAGCAGCTGCCTTGAAAGGCACTGAAAGGTTGTAAGCAGTAGCTATAGAGTTCACTGTCCAGGCTTCAGAGTCTGCTCTTGCTGTCTCTTCAGCAGGACAGGCGACCTCAGAGACTGTAGACACGGCCAGTGTGCTCCATGACCTATGTGCAAAGATCACTTCTTGGCATTAGGTGACAGGACTGTCAAGCTATGCCATGTGCAACATGTCGATGTGCGCCTATCAAGTGATGCATAGTGTTCTCTCATCCTCATGGGCGATTGATGCTTTATTTGCAATGCCTTACCTGGTATAGTTGTCAAAGTCAAGCGCACTTGACCACTGCAGCAGATCAATGTCAGCATCTTGCTCTTCATCAGGTATGTCAGCTGGCGACACACTCCCATTGTGCGCCATTGCTTGGGATCCTTCTCTGCACTCAGCATCCTTTGCTGATGTGCTGCACAGATGCAAAACTGTAGAGGTTTGTTGTATAGCAGCCTGGCCCATTGATGCTCGTTTGCGCTGTCACATGCATGACCTTGTGTATCACTGTGCAGCAGCCTTATACATGCTCCTTGTGTATGCTGATGGCATAGCTGAGTTGTGGCTGATGATCCTGAGCATCTTGACGACACAACCCTTAATATATGCCATGGTGTTCAGCGGGGCCTTATAGTCAGTGTCAAAAGTCAAAACTCTGACCTTAGCTAGACTCTCTGAGAAGCCAGTGCGAGAGCTAGTCAAGTCCTGTTTCTGCTAAGTTGTCCAGAGCACATCAACACACATGATTATTGGTATAATGACTGGCAAAACATGCCTTCCAACAAGCAAGTACTGCAGATATCTGACCTTAGGGAAAGACACATATTGAGTGAATGACAAATATATGAATACACAAACAAAGGAACGAAAAAAGACTGAACAGACAAACACACTCACATGGGTGAAGGCATGATTGAGTGAGTGAGTAGATGAATGACAGACAGAACGACATAGCAGCTTGCCAGATTGCTGCCTGTCTGCCCTGTTGCATGTATGACCTTCAGCAGCAGACCATAGGGCTCACATAGAGAAAATGACAGGTACAATGACTTGCTGATGGTGGACCAGCTGATGAGAGCGCTCTCTCACATGCCACACAGTGTTTAACCAGACAAGTTGTGTTATGACCAGGCCAACCTGTATATTTTGGACATCCAAAGCCTCTTGCGCTGCTTTGAAGCAGCCTCCCGTTCCTGGCGACGCACTTTGGGACAGTAATGAAACCACTGCTGTTGAGCCTCTGCTTTCTGTTGCCTAGCAGTTGACTCTGGGTCAACAAACAAGCGGTCTGCAATTGGACGCCAGCCATTGTTTTCCCAACGTTGATACCACCCGGTCATATCATGAGCTAGTTGTGCCACATTCCTGAAAAATCACAGCTCGAGCACCTATCAGACCCAGGAGGACAAAGTGCTGATGGCCATCCATGTGCATGCTTCAAAACTTGAGCCACACAACACATCAAGGCATGGAATTGTTACCTGGCAGCCTTTTCATGATCCCTCCGTGTGGAGTCCTGCTGTGCTGCATAGTTGCGTGGACAGAATGAGCAGATATCTGTAACTGGAGCATGAGTGAAAATCTTATACAGCACTGTGGGGGGGAAAGAGCTGCCCCCAAATCTGAAGCGCAGATGTACACCAGAGAAGGCATCTATGATCGATGCCTCCCTTGGATTGATGCATTTTAGCAAGTCTACAGGGGGACTGCCTTCCCTGCAGTACAGCGGCAACCCCCTACCAGTTAGGTCAGTTCACTTAGAAAAGGCACCGGCTTTTGAGGACAGGCTGCTTGCCGTCTTGTGAGTCGCCATACCTAAAGCGTATCAGGTCCCGGTAGAACATATAGAGCTTGCGTCGGCACCGATTACGCCAGACCTCCTGAATCCTAGATGCTGCTCGGTTGATATAAGCCTTGTGCCAGCTGTACCGCCGCCAGCATCGCTGAATGCACTTTACACATTGTCTCTGCAGAGAAGACAAAAGTGCATTGGCGGTCCTGTGCAGTGTAAGGGCTGCACTTTGAGCGTTACCTGCCGCAAGAACTGCTGTCTCTGTTGAAAGCCTCTGACGGCTGCCTGTATGAGCTTCGCCGCGAAAGTTCGCAGAAGAGAAAGAGCATCTTCCTCCACAGACATTGACACTCCTCTGATTCGCGCAATAGCAGCAACTGTAGGTCTGCCTATAGGTACCCATCTTTCGTTTAGATTACCGCACTATGTTGGCACTCCCTTCAAGACACAGGGAGTTCATTGCTCCCCTGCGTGAAAGCTATGAGGTCTGTCACGTATAGATCGTGGTGTGAATCAAATCACGATTGCACGCAGAAGCCTTTGAGGCGCAATTAGAGCAGAGTTGCTGGCTGCATGTCTCCGCCTCAAAGGACACCAAGGGAACGCAAAAAGCCAGAGACCTATGTTCCTGACCTTGGCCAAAGCTCTGCCTCATCAGAGGGTATGCATTTTGCTCGTGCCGGCACCAGCAGGAGTCTGGGCGTCCTTGAATACCTCTTTTGACAGCTCATATCACCCACTGGTGAGCGAAGTCACCTGATTTGCAGGCAGGGGGCGAGGGCGAGGAAGAGGTCGAGGGAGAGGCAACGGACGAGGAAAAGGGAAAGGCACAGCTGCATCGCAAGATGTTGCTGACACTATGGCTGCCAGTCAGACATCCTCCCCTGTCTCTCCTGCAGCCCGTCCTTCTGACGGGGGCGCTTTTATTGGCAGGCGTGTCACAGTAAGCTGCCTGGTCAGCCAAGGGACGTGATGGAATGCCAATTGCGACATGCTGATATGCTTTGTTGTGGCAGGTTCGCTGGGAACAGGAAGAGGAGGATTTTGAAGGATTTATCAAACGCTTTCGTCCTGACTCTACGTACTGCTATGAGGTTGCTTATGATGATGGTGATGAGGAGTGGGGCTGGTTTTCAGCCACGCACTTTCATACAGATGAAGTGCAGCGTAAATTCACCTGGCTGCAAGAGCAAGATGAACAGGTAGCAAAGGCAGCCTCTAAAGCTTGGGCTGCGCTGGAAGGCTCTCAGCATGTGTTGTCATCTTTTGAGCAAAAGGCTTCCACAGCTTCTGTTGAACGTACAAGCAATGCTACAGCTCCCAAAGCAGCTGCTACAGCCACAGCTTCCGGTGCAATAGGAAATCTGGCACTGCGCAAGGATCAGTTGCGCGCTATTCAGGATGTGCTGTCCGACAGCAAACCTGTAATACCATCACCAGCAAGCGGCAGTCGTCACAAAAATGGAATGCAACAAGCAAGCAGCCAGTCTGCTTTGCTAGCAAAGCCATCATCTACGTCTACCAGCCAGCAGCAGCCAGCTTCACTGTCAGATCTTGTGCCTTCAGCTGCTGAGCTTGCTGTCTCAACCCAGCGGTCTGCATCAGATGCTAAGCTGGCTGCTGCAGCTGATGCAAAGCCTACTGTGTTGGCACCTGACAATAATTCCGCTGATCCTGTTGCTGACAAGGCAGCATATGATGGTCAGCCCATCATGGTGCAGGAGCCCAGCAGGGCCAGCCAGTTGTCGAGAGAAGGCAGCTTGCGGCCAAAAGTCAGTCCTTCAGCTGCTGCCAAGCTGCAACTGGAGACAGGTCAGCAGCCGTCAAAGCAGGTCACACCCACCAAAAAGAGGAAGGCTGCTAGTTTGCAAGAGCCCAACAACAGCGTGCCTGAGACTGAGGCTTCAGCGTCAACACACGCCAATGCTGTCAATGGCCATGTTGATGACAGTTCCATGAAGGAAACAGCAGGGGATCAGGCATCAGCAGCATCAGCGCAAGAGCAGCCTGCCAAGCAGATTGCACAGCCATCCCCAAAAACCGCAAGTTTGCCGGAGACTCTGGCCTTGCAGGCTGAAGTTTCTGAAATTACACAGGAGCAGGCTCAGCCACAAGGCCGCAAAAGTCCAATTGTTGATGCAGGCCAGCAACAACATGCTGGTGCACCTGGACGTACACAGCGGCCATCTCCTGAGAAGGCTGCCAAGCAGAAAGCTGCAGCAGAGAGGCGAGTCAAGCGTGCGCATGATCCGCTCAGCAAACCACAGCCCTCTCCTGTCAAGGAGGGCAAGAGACGGCGGTTGAGGAAGGCATCTGAGATGAACCCATCGTCTGAGGGTGCTGCTATCACAGCTGCTGTCGCACCACCTGAAGCTCCTGCCGCTGGACCTTCAGAAATTGAGGACCTGGACGCTGACGATACACAGGTGTGTATGCAGCCTTCATGTCAGCATTTCCCGTGCATTGTGGGTATCAGTCTGATCTGATGCAAGATGGATTGCTTTACATGTGCTTCTCTTAGCTGCTTGTTTGTCAATAAAAACTGTTTTGTTATCTGCTGAAGCTGCCTTGATAACTCCTGGCTGCATTCCCTTAACCTTGGCATGACAGCTGATTTGGACTGACAGCAGCAATCAGTCATGCTCAATGGCCTTTGTGGTTGTCTTTCAGGCTGGCTCTGTGTCACCAAGAGGCAGGCAGCACAAGCGTCAGCACAGCATTCTGGATGCAGATGCAGAAGGTCTTCAGCAAGAGCGGCGCGCCTCCCACGGCAAAGCTTCCTCCAGTGTGGCTACAACGGCAGGTGATGGAGACGCTGCATCAAAGAGCAAGCCCTCAGGAGCAAAGCAAAAACACAGGCAGGCTGAGGCCCCTGCCAAAGATTCTACGGCTGCTGGGCAAGCCAATCCTGGGCTGAGTGCAGCAAAGGCAGCTGCCAAGACCGATGACATAGCATCCAAACCCCTGGCGGGACCGACAGCACACCCAGTAAGAGCAGCAAGCAGAGGAGACAGCACAGGCGCTGTAGGCTCACCTTCTGTCACAGGCAATGCACAGGCTGCCCTTGCCAGCAGCAAGGCTGGTGGGCGGCTGCCAGGTAGCAAAAGCAGCTCCCTTCCTCCCTTTGCGCTGCCTGGCTCCACCACCACTGCATCCATACTGTCCAGGCTGCCCTCTCAGGCAGGGGGGCTACTAGGCGGCCTCACGGGTAGCACCCCCACCAGCACGCGCATTGCCATGCCCAGTGGCTTAGGTCAGCTGAGCAGCTTGCGCAGCAGAGTACCAGCCTCAGATGCCAAGGAGTCAGCCTCACCAACAGCAGCCAAGCCAGATGCTGAGGCAGTAGCTGCAGCAGCAGCTGCTGAGGCACACCTCAAGACTGTCCTGCAGCAGTTTGATGCTCTGCTGCATAATACTCTTCAGAGGACCAAGGACAGTGTGCACAAAGTCACCCAGTTTGCTGTCAAGGCAGCAGCCGGAAAGAGCGGGAAGACAGCAGCGCATCGGTTGGTGATCATGGTGCTGGACATGATTGAGACTGCTGAGATGAGCAAGCGGGTGGACCTGTTCTATCTGCTTGACTCCTTACTGCAGGTAGCCAATGATCTTTGTGCAGATTCTACCATCTGCCGTGAATGTGTTTGCTGTTGAAAGTTGCCGTATACTGCAGAAATTGCTGTTGATTGGTAATCAGCCTAGCTCTCAAGAAAGACATTTGCAGTCACCTCAGGCAGTGCTGAGGAAGCTGCTTGTGGCTGCAACAGCAACCATGCATTCTTGTTGCTGCTACCGTTGCCTCCAGTTGCGAGCTGCACATGCAGGTCAGCTCAAGGGAGAGCAAGGATGGGAATGAGGCCAAGCTGGAAGCATGCAAGACCTTTTCCAGAGTTATTGCTGCAGGGCTGCATAGGGTGGCCACTGCCATGGCCAAGGATAGTGAGTGCATCAGCAAAGCCAGCAAGGTGAGTCAACGGGTCAAGGATGTTTTCTGCATGATATGCTTTGCTGCTCATCTAATCTATGCGGTAATCCCTATGCTTGGTCTCAGTCTCTACAATGAATGCTTTGGGTGTCAACCTTTCATTCAGTGCTGTGTTGCGTCAATATCAGACCCCACACGCATTCCAGCTTTTCACATGCGCTTTGTACTTTGCATCAGATGAAGTTCTCCTATACCTTACTGCCAACCATCTTGAGCTTGAAGCTTCTGTTCATTGTCTGCAGGTCTTGGACTTGTGGCAGCGACGCCAGATACTGGCCAAGTCAGTGTTGAAACCAGCGCTGCAGTTGCTGACCAAAATGAAAGCTGAACACGAGTCAGCTGACGCAGCAGCAGCAGCCTTGCGCACAGGGCAACTGCCCCTGCTGCGCCGCCCCATGCGCCTGGTCATGCCATACGCATCTCTTGACTCTGACACAGGCCTTCCCACCTTCACGGTCTCTCTTCCCCTGGACCAATGGGGTAGCTTGGCTGGCTTCAGGTGCTGCCCACCTGTCTGCCCTTCACGCACGTGTTTGATACCTCTGTCTGCGTGGCATCTCCTGCGAGGTGTCCTGAGCAATTCTGTATATGATATCACTAGAGGTCATGTATGTGAGTAGCATGTTGCATTGCGCCCTTGGCTCGTAGCCACAGAATGCTTGCTGGTCAACCAACACTCTGTGAGCTTGACAGTGACTGATCCTGGTCTGGGTGTGGCAGGTTCACAGGGCTGAATGGGCAGGTTTCAGAGTTCCGGCTGAAGCCCAACTGGACCCTGCCTTTGCAAGAGGAGCCTGAGGACTGGGACATCAACCCTGCTACTGAGGACCTGCCTCTGGATCAAATCTTGGCCAATGCTGCTGCTATGCGGCGGGAGCACCTTCAAGGTGCTTGCACCTCCATGTCATCTACACATGGCAGATCTGCTTGAGATTGCAGCATAGTTGTTGCTGAAGCACAGTCCTGCTGAGGTTGAGGGCTGCATGTTTTGCGTGGGCTTCTGCTCTCAGCATTTGCAGTGACCACCATGCTGATCACCTTTGCATGCATGCATAGAAATTCTGTAGGCGTGCACTCATGGAGGACGTTGTGCAGAGTTGCACATTGTGGCATATCATTGTGGCAGCATGCAAGCATAAGTAGCCCAGAGCAAGCCCAATGCTGTTGCGCATTTTGTCTTCAGCTCAATGCCCTGTGTATACTTTCATAATCAATTTATCTCTTAACTGACATGCATGCCTCCACATATAAGTCTCTCTGGTCACCTGCAGAGCTTGAAGAGCAGAAAGAGGCCAAAACACATCATGAGGCCAGCCCCTGGGGTGACCGTCTTGCTCCCCACTCTGACTACACTGCTGCCTCTCCTGCTTCAATTGGCAGTCAGGAGGAAGAGGACATGGACATGGAGCAGGGCGCCTCACCAGATGAGGGTGCCACTGGCTACTATGAGACTGGACAGGACTCGGCCTTCCAGTTTGAGCCACCGCGTGCTCCCGCCCACTATGGGGCAAGCAGGAACTCTCCTGGGGTGTCTGAGGATCCACACCGTGCTCGATCCTACAATCCTTGGGGTGCTGATGCAGGTTTGCATCTTGCATACAGTGCCCAACTCACATATTGGGCATGGTTTGTTTAGTCAGCTTGCAAAGGGGACTATTTAGCATGCACAGATGTGTGGTGCCGTACACATTTACAGAAAATTGGGGGTGAAGTCTTATGCTTGCATTATGCAGCATTAGGGCAGATGTCTGCCTGCTACACCTGACATGCATATGCAGGTGTCGTTTAGAAAGAGCCAATGTGAAGTGACAATACACTTACGTTTCACTGCACTTTCACATATCTTTGGCTTGTTCCAATTTTACAAACACCAAACTAGGAGTCGATGAGCAATGTATGCTCTATGGTAATGACAGGAGGGTCACATCTGTGGGCAGCAGGGACCCTAGGAAGCAGCTGGGATCACATGAGCCACACCCCCTTGCAGCCCAGCCAAAGCCTGTACGACCCTTTCAGCCAGACGCAAGGCCATGCCTTGCCTCACCCTCGCCTACAAGGCCTGGCTCAGGACCATGCCTTTGCCCAAGCC
>JAABUO010005247.1_pt1 | contig 15119 bp, 8 predicted proteins | sample 5559291 | NCBI WGS metagenome assembly JAABUO01 (sample SAMN10711878, study PRJNA513372) | rock metagenome | isolation source: Antarctica rocks | place: Antarctica: Victoria Land, Finger Mt sud
CCCTCACAGCCAACGGCAACGTGCTGTTTGGCGCCACAAGCAGCCAGACAATGACAGTCCAGGCTACTACCACCTTTGCAGCCCCCATCACTGCCAATGCTGCCGTGACAGTGGCTGCTGGCAATGCTTTCAGTGCGCTGGGCAATGTTGTGTTGGGCACTAGCGGTAGCGGTGACACTTTGGTAGTGAATGCTGCCACCATCTTTGCTTCCACTGCGCCGATCACTGCCAACGCCAACGTGACTCTTGGGTCAAACAGCAGCCAGGCACTGACTGTCCTTGCCTCCTCAATCTTCACTGCGCCGGTCACGGTGAGTAGTGCCAATGCCTTCAGTGCTCTGGGCAATACAGTCCTTGGTACCAATGCAAGCAACAGCCTACTAGTGAATGCAGCCACAACTTTCAACACTGGTGTTGTGTTTGCTGGAAGCACCACTTTCAGCTCTTCCTCCATAGCGTTTGATGGCGGGGCTGGTTTGTTCAGCAACAGCAGCACAGCTGCTAGCGGGGCAGTGCTGGGGTTTCAGAGGCAGAACGGTGCTGGTGCTGTTACGAATGGGTTTGTGCTGGGCAGCATCCTGTTCAGCGGCTATGATGGTTCTGTGGAAGGGCCTACTGCCCAGATACGCTCCGTAATTACGGTGAGACCATCTGGCAGTTGTAGTGCATATCAGTATGTGTACAGTCTGTTTGCAAAGCATATGGCAAGCTGACATGTTGGACATACGTCAGTGGAAACCATACTGTGTGCAATTGCCTCACATATATATGCAAAGGCTGTGGCATCTTTTATGTAGTCTTGAGTGCAGTGTGGGTCAATTGCATTGCAACCACCTTGGGAATGAGGTCCAGGCTCACAACAGTATGTTCTTTCTTTACTAGGAGCCTGGGCTTGACTGCATGCTGCTCTTAGCTCATTGCATAATGTGTTTAGCTGGTGCCATGCTAATTGCAATGGCAGCAATCGAACAAGCTGCTACAAGCATGGTAGCAGTACTGCACTGTGGCATTGAGTTTGTGTACACAGCACAGAGGTTGCTCCCAATATCTGGCCAACCATACATCAGCACAAGTGCATGTCTTAAAGCCTGTAGCAACTGTTTCATAAACCTAGCAAGAGGCACTTGCTGTACTAGTTTTGTGTGATATTTGCAACTTCAATTAGAGTATTTCTGCAGATATGGACAGACTCTCTAGGCAACCAGTTGACATTACCCTCTGTCTTGTTTTCAGGACGCTACAGGCTATACTGGGGGCAGTTTGATCTTGAGCACCACCACAGCTGGCAGCACAAGTAGCAGCAGTGGCCAGCCTGTGGACCGCCTCACCATTGACAGCTCCGGCCTTGCCACCTTCACCGCAGGTTAGGCCCACAGCTCCAGCTCATTTCACCTGCACCCACAAGTAGCTGATACACTGTAAGAGGGTCATGGGTCCTTGCGTTTGTGTTGCAGGAGTCACTCTGAGCAGCACAGGCAGCACTCTCACAGCTGCTGGCAGCACTGTTCTGGGCACCACTGGCAGCCAGACTCTCACTGTCAATGCTGCCACCACCTTTGCAGCCACAGCACCCATCACTGCCAATGCTGCTTTCAGTGCTCTAGGCAACACGGTGTTGGGCACCAGTGGCAGCAGCAACACCCTGACAGTGAATGCTGCCACCACCTTTGCCTCCACAGCACCTCTCACCGCCAATGGCAATGTGGTGTTGGGTGCCACTGGTAGCCAGACCCTGACTGTCAACGCTGCCACAACCTTTGCATCGACAGCGCCCATCACTGCCAATGCCCTTCTTTCAGCTAATGGCAATGTGGTCCTGGGTGCAAGCGGGAGTCAAACACTGACTGTGAATGCAGTCACCACTTTTGCATCCACAGCACCTCTCACCGCTAATGCTGCTGTGACTGTCACTGCTGGCAATCCTTTCAGTGCTTTGGGCAGCACTGTTCTTGGTACAGACGGTAGCAACACCTTGACTGTGAAGGCTGTCACTGTCTTTGCCACAACAGCGCCCATCACTGCCAATGCCAACCTTACAGCAAATGCCAACGTCGCTTTGGGTACCAACAGCAGCCAGACGCTCACAGTAAATGCTGTCACCACATTCACATCCACAGCGCCCATCACCGCCAATGCTAATGTGGTCCTGGGTGCAAGCAGCAGCCAGACTCTGACAGTGAACGCTGTGACCACCTTTGCCTCTACAGCGCCTATCACTGCCAATGCTGCCGTCACTGTTGCTGCTGCCGGCCTGTTTAGTGCACTGGGCAACTCAGTGTTGGGCACCAGCAGTGGTAGCAACACCCTGACTGTGAATGCTGCCACCACCTTTGCCTCAACTGCGCCTATCACTGCCAACGCTCCTATCACAGCAAATGCTGCTGTCACAGTCAGTGCAGGTCATGCTTTCTACGCCTATGGCAACAGTGTGATAGGCACTGATGGCACCAGCAGCCTAACAGTAAATGCTGTCACAACCTTTGCTTCCACAGCGCCCATCACTGCCAATGCCCTTCTTACAGCTAATGGCAATGTGGTTCTGGGTGCAAGCAGCAGTCAGACTCTGACTGTGAATGCTGTGAGCACCTTTGCAGCTACAGCGCCCATCACTGCCAATGCTGCGGTTGCTGTCAACTATGGCAGTCTGTTTAGCTCCCTTGGGAACACAGTGCTTGGCAGCAACACCAGCAGCACACTGCTCATCTATGCCACCACCACATTCAGCGCCGGCTCCCAGATGTTCAGCAACAGCAGCACAGCCGCTAGTGGGGCAGTGCTTGGGTTCCAGAGGCAGAACGGCGCTGGTGCAGTGACAAATGGATTTGTGCTCGGCAGCATTTTGTTCAGCGGCTATGATGGCTCTGTGGAAGGGACCACAGCTGAAATACGCTCTGTTTTCACGGTATACTTGCTGAGAGATGCTCTTAGTAAAACTGGGTTCTTAAGTGCATAGCTTGTTGCAAAAGCGCGGACCATATGGTTGCTTGCTTGTACCTGGTGTCCCCAATATCACCTCTGCATGGCATGATTTGCTGTCTTTGCTGACAACAAAAATCATTACCTGCTATACTTGCAATCATCAAACCTTGCTCACCAGTCTGATAGCTACATAGCCCTGGGTAGCATGGGACAAGGCAGCAAGATTTGCAAAGCTTACTTGCAGGACTCAACAGGCAACTGGGGAGGCAGTTTGATCCTGAGCACCACCACAGCCGGCAGCACAAGTAGCAGCAGTGGTCAGCCTGTGGACCGCCTGACCATTGACAGCTCTGGCCTTGCCACCTTCACTGCAGGTCAGGCCCATTGCCTGCTGGGCAATGAGTGTGTACAGGCTGAGTAATGAGCATGTACATGCTGAGCAATGAGTATATTTAGGCTGAGTGATGAGTGTGTTTTGGCAGAGTAATGAGTGTGTTTAGGCTGAGTAATGAGAGTGTTTAGGCTGAGTGATGAGAGTGTTTAGGCTGAGTGATGAGAGTGTTTAGGCTGAGTAATGAGAGTGTTTAGGCTGAGTGATGAGAGTGTTTAGGCTGAGTGATGAGTGTGTACAGGCTGAGTTATGAGTGTATACAGGCTGAGTAATGGGTGTGTACAGGCTGATCACACATGCTATCTTGGGACCTCTTGTGAGCCTTGGTTTGTGTTTTTTGCAGGAATTACTCTCAGTAGCACAAGCAGCATCCTTACAGCTGCTGGCAGCACTGTTCTGGGAACCAGTGGCAGCCAGACCCTGACTGTGAATGCTGTCACTACCTTTGCCTCCACAGCGCCCATCACTGCCAATGCTGCTGTCACTGCAAACGCTGCCTTCAGTGCTCTAGGCAGCACCGTTCTTGGCACAAGCAGCAGCAACAGCGTGACAGTCAAGGCTGCTACAGTCTTCACTTCTGGTGCAACTGTCACAGCTAATGCTGCAGTGACTGCCAATGCTGCTGTCACTGTAGCTGCTGGCAACAGCTTCAATGCACTGGGCAACTCAGTGCTGGGCACAACCAGCAGCAACACCTTGACAGTGTATGCTGCAACTAGCTTTGCTTCTGGAGCAACCATCACTGCCAATGCTGCAGTCAATGTGGCTGCTGGCAATGCCTTCAGTGCGCTGGGCAATGTTGTGCTGGGCACTAGCGGTGGCAGTAACACATTGGCAGTCAATGCTGCCACCACCTTTGCCACTACAGCTCCTGTCACTGCCAATGGCGTAGTCACAGCAAACAGCAATGTAGTGTTGGGTGCAAGTGGAAGCCAGACGCTGACAGTGAATGCTGTGACCACCTTTGCCTCTACAGCGCCCATCACTGCCAATGCTGCTGTCACTGTCGCATACGGCAGCAACTTTAGCTCGCTTGGGAACACAGTGCTTGGCAGCAACACCAGCAGCACACTGCTCATCTATGCCACCACCACATTCAGCGCCGGCTTCCAGATGTTCAGCAACAGCAGCACACTTGCTAATGGGGCAGTGCTTGGGTTTCAGAGGCAGAATGGTGCTGGTGCAGTGACAAGTGGGTTTGTGCTGGGCAGCATCCTCTTCAGCGGCTATGATGGCTCTGTGGAAGGGCCTACTGCCCAGATACGCTCCGTATTTACGGTAGGCACCCAGCATCTTCACCTGTCCCGTACTTTGGTCATGACATGCTGTAGATGTTGAGCATACATTGTATCACCTAGCACCTGGGCAGCCCGGTATAATACTTGGCTTCTCATTAAATTGACGCCAAAAGGCGTAGTCTTTTCTTTTCTTTTCTTTTCTTTTCTTTTCTTTTCTTTTCTTTTCTTTTCTTTTCTTTTCTTTCTATCACCTAGCAGAAGTATGTCCTGAATTAGTATGGGTGTGCATGTTCACTAGCTATAGCGCTGCAGAACGCACATGACAGCCAGGAGGTAAATCTCTTTCAGAATTAGCATAGTTGCAGATGTGTCACCTTGCATTAACACCTGTCCTGCTCAAGGCAGGCTGATAGACTTGCAAGGTGTGCTGCGTTGGAGAACAGAACAATCAAGCAAAGTCTACACTCTCTGGCAATCATGATGGGAGCCTCTTGAGGCAGCAATTTGCAGCCAATTTGCACTGGACAGCTGTAAACCTTTCTGCCCAGTCTTGTGGGGTTCAAATCATGCCTTGATTGAATTTTGCTCATGCAGGACTCAACAGGCAACTGGGGAGGCAGCTTGATCCTGAGCACCACCACAGCTGGCAGCACAAGTAGCAGCAGTGGCCAGCCTGTGGACCGCCTCACCATTGACAGCTCTGGCCTGGCCACCTTCACTGGTGGAATCACTCTGAGCTCCACAGGCAGCACCCTCACAGCCGCTGGCAGTACAGTTCTGGGCACCACTGGCAGCCAGAGCCTCACTGTCAATGCTGTCACCACCTTTGCCTCCACATCGCCCATCACTGCTAATGCTGCGATCACTGCAAACGCTGCCTTCAGTGCTCTAGGCAGCACTATTCTGGGCACAAGCAGCAGCAACAGCTTGACAGTCAAGGCTGCCACCACCTTCGCTTCTGGCGCAACCATCACAGCTAATGCTGCCGTGACTGCTAATGCAGCCTTCATCGCCTTGGGGAACTCAGTGCTTGGCACCAGCGGGGGCAGCAACACACTGACAGTGTATGCTGCCACCACCTTTGCTTCTGGAGCAACCATCACTGCCAATGCTGCTGTCACAGCCAACGCAGCTGTGACAGTCACAGCTGGCAATGCCTTCAGTGCTTTTGGCAACTCAGTGCTTGGCAGCAATGGTGGCAGCAACACCCTTACAGTCAATGCTGTCACCACATTTGCTTCCACAGCACCCATCACAGCCAATGCTGCCGTCACAGTGGCAGCAAGTAATGTCTTCAGTGCGCTTGGCAACTCAGTGTTGGGGACCAGTGGCGGCAGCAACACCCTGGCAGTGAATGCTGCCACCACCTTTGCCACTACAGCTCCTGTCACTGCCAATGGCTTAGTCACCGCCAATGGCAATGTGGTGCTGGGTGCAAGTGGGAGCAACACCCTGACTGTCAATGCTGCCACCACCTTTGCATCCACAGCGCCCATCACTGCCAATGCTGCTGTCACTGTCGCATACGGCAGCAACTTTAGCTCGCTTGGGAACACAGTGCTTGGCAGCAACACCAGCAGCACACTGCTCATCTATGCCACCACCACATTCAGCGCCGGCTTCCAGATGTTCAGCAACAGCAGCACAGGTACTAGTGGGGCAGTGCTTGGATTCCAGAGGCAGAATGGCGCTGGTGCAGTGACAAATGGGTTTGTGCTGGGCAGCATCCTGTTCAGCGGCTATGATGGCTCAGTTGAAGGGACAACAGCCCAGATACGCTCGGTGTTCACGGTAAGTGTTCCTCAGTTTTGGGTTGTTGGTTGTTGGAACATGCCTGCACTTACAGTATGTCCAGATCAGCTTGGATATGTGACCATAGGTTCTTTCTGCAGTGCAGTGCACAAGTCAGCACTGGTTTGCACAATACACTCCTTCCGTTGCTGTCAAACATATTGTCATAGCATGGTCAACAAGTATGCCTGGATCAACAGAGTGTTGCATTCAGTCATTGCTGGTGCATGTGACGATAAGCATAACACAAAACCCATGGTGTGATATTGCATGATGTTGCAATGTCCCCTCCCCCGTGCCCCCCCCCCCTCACCCTGGGCAATTGCGCATTCTGCGTTTGTCATGTTGCAACTTGTCTGTTGCAACAGCTTGTAAAGGCTGTGTGCGATGCAGGACTCAACAGGCAACTGGGGAGGCAGCTTGATCCTGAGCACTACCACAGCCGGCAGCACAAGCAGCAGCAGTGGCCAGCCTGTGGACCGCCTCACCATTGACAGCTCTGGCCTCGCCACCTTCACCGCAGGTCAGACTCATTGTCAGGTTCTTTCTTCACCCTTTGTGAACCCATTGTTGCATCAGTCATACATGCTGTGTTGTAGTCTGATGCACGTTGATCTTGTCATCCTGCCTACAGGAGTTACTCTGAGCACCACAGGCAGCACTCTCACGGTTGCTGGCAGCGCCATTTTGGGCACGACCGGCAGCCAGACCCTCACAGTGAATGCTGTCACCACCTTTGCCTCCACAGCACCCATCACTGCCAATGCTGCCGTCATCGCAAACGCTGCCTTCAGTGCTTTGGGCAGCACTGTTCTGGGCACAAGCAGCAGCAACAGCTTGACAGTCAAGGCTGCCACCACCTTCGCTTCTAGCGCAACCATCACAGCCAATGCTGCCATGACTGCTAATGCAGCCTTCAGCGCTTTAGGGAACTCAGTGCTTGGCACCAGTGGCAGTAGCAACACTCTCACAGTGTATGCTGCCACCACCTTTGCTTCTGGAGCAACCATCACTGCCAATGCTGCTGTCACAGCCAACGCTGCCGTGACAGTTGCTGCTGGGAATGCTTTCAGTGCATTTGGCAATACTGTGCTGGGCACCAGTGGTGGCAGCAACACTTTGGCAGTCAATGCAGTCACCACCTTTGCCTCCACAGCACCTATCACTGCCAATGGTCTGGTCACAGCCAACAGCAATGTGGTGTTGGGTGCAAGCGGCAGTCAGACCCTGACTGTCAATGCTGTCACACAGCACACATCTACGGCGCCCATCACTGCCAATGCCGCTGTGACTGTCAACTACGGCAATGTGTTCAGTTCCTTTGGGAACACCGTGCTTGGCAGCAACACCAGCAGCACACTGCTCATCTATGCCACCACCACATTCAGCGCCGGCTTCCAGATGTTCAGCAACAGCAGCACGCTTGCTAGTGGGGCGGTGCTTGGCTTCCAGAGGCAGAATGGTGCCAGCGCGGTGAGCAGTGGATCTGTGCTGGGCAGCATCCTGTTCAGCGGCTATGATGGCTCCGTGCAAGGGCCCACTGCCCAGATGCGCTCTATCTTCACGGTATATCTTATTTGTACTCTGCACTTCTGGCTAATGTGGCTTGCCAATTGACTTGCAGCTGACGGGCATGATGTATGTGACACTCAGCATGAATTCAACCAATATACTTGCACAAAAGGAACCCACGGTGCACCGCATTGCATCATGGTTCAGAGCTTGTTCATTGTGTTCTTTATGAGGCCTTATGAGCTGTTCATTTGCACCAGGTTGACTCATGCATGGCACCCTGCACTGTCAAAATGCCTGCAGTTTCAATGCAAACAGCAAAGTGTCAGCTAGTCACAATAGAGCAGGGTCATTTCTACTGCATTTACGGCTTGCACAGCACGGCAAAAAGAATGTTGTGTATATGCAATTTACAGTACAGAAGCTAATCTGTATGCAAACACAGTTGCTGATACACCTTTTCCTTCCTGCATAATGAAGACATTTTCACATTCTGTACGGCAAAAAGAATGTTGTGTACATGCAATTTACAGTACAGAAGCTATTCTGTATGCAAACACAGTTGCTGATACACCTTGTCCTTCCTGCATTATAAGACATTTTCACATTCTGTATGCAGGATTCATCAGGGAACTGGGGAGGCAGCTTGATCCTGAGCACCACCACAGCTGGCAGCACAAGTAGCAGCAGTGGTCAGCCTGTGGACCGTCTCACCATTGACAGCTCCGGCCTGGCCACCTTCACTGGTGGGATCACTCTGAGCAACACAGGCAGCACCCTCACAGCTGCTGGCAGTACAGTTTTGGGCACCACTGGCAGCCAGACCCTGACTGTCAATGCTGCCACCACCTTTGCCTCTACAGCGCCCATCACTGCCAACGCCAATGTTGTTTTGGGAGCAATCAGCAGTCAGACGCTGCAGGTGAACGCTGTGACCACCTTTGCTTCCGGTGCTGCCATCACTGCCAATGCTGCTGTCACTGCCAATGCGGCTGTGACAGTCAGTGCAGGCAATGCCTTCTCTGCGTATGGCAACAGTGTTTTAGGCACAGTCGGCAGCAGCAACACCCTGACAGTCAATGCCATCACCACCTTCTCCTCAGCAGCAACCATCACAGCTAATGGCGCTGTGACTGCCAATGCTGCTGTCACTGTGAGTGCTGGCAGTACATTCAGCGCACTGGGAAACTCGGTGCTGGGAAGCAGTGGCGGCAGCAATACCATCACCGCTGCGTCTGGAAGTACTTTCAGTGCTTTAGGCAATACAGTCCTGGGGACCAACGGTGGCAGCAACACGCTGGCTGTCTACGCCACCACGACCTTTTCTTCTCCCGTCATCGCCAATGCCGCAGTCACCGTCAACGCAGCGGTTGCAGTGAGCGGACTAGCCACCCTGTCCGGCGGAGCAGCTTTGACGTCCCCTGTCACCGTAAATGGAGCAACGCTAGCTAAAGTCGCCACTACCGCCAACTACACAGATTTGGTGGCGCAGCCTAGAATTTATGCAGGGAGCGCGTCATACAGCACTGTAGTCAGTGGTGCTCCCACCCAGCCGGCCAACATCTCCTACTGGTATGGCACCGTTTCTACTCCAGGCAGCAACGGGCAAGTAGCAGCATACCCAACATCAACAGGTACAAATGCAGGCAAAGCGCTGTTCAGCAGCATTCTTTCCGTCAGCAGTAATGTGGTAGGGACCAATGCCTATTCATACCTCAACAGCATCAGCTCGGATCTGACAACTGTGAACATGGTAGCTTACCAGGCACTCCAAGCAGCACCATCTGGTACAACAATCATGGTCAAAGTTGTGGGCACATACTCTTCGTGATCCCCGACATCAGCTACAGCATGTGTCAGGTAATTGTTAAGCATAAGCAAGCTGTCTGCAGGCTGAATTGAACATCATGGTGTGAAGGTTCAGTTTCTTCAGACCATTTCAGCAAGGTTTCCATGCTGTCATGGCATGTGTAGGAGAACACAGCCAGGCTGGGTATCAATTGAGTGGCCAGCAATGTCATGCCTGCTGTATCATGCTTCTGCAGGTGCACACGAGCATGCTGTGCCAAGCATGCCCTTTAACCTGAGTGTTGTGCAGTCAAATTCTAGCTTGGATGCAGTAGTGCCATCTCCATGAATCATGCAACTCCCATCATATGTCCTATGGCCTGTTCATCACCACTGCTGATGCAGGTTAGGTACTGTCAGAAGAGCAATCAGTCTCACTCTCTACATAGGCAATGCTTTCTGCCTGGTGTGGTGGACTCTGTCACAGACTACATGCAGCCTTTTTTGGGTTTGTTTTTGAGTGTTGGTGCTAGGCTTGATGATACAAGGCCAGCAATATCGTACATGCTGCTGAGGCTAATGCCCCGTCTTGTAGTATTGGTGCTTGGGACACACCCAGCCGTTTCACAGGTACACCTGGCTGTTTTCCTCAGATCTTGCTTCTCACTCATGCCAACAGTTACAGCACCAAGGCTTCCTTTTGTGATATTCTGTTTTGTGTTATACCTCTTCTAGCATGTCAGTTTGTCTGTCATGTGCTTGCTTGCGTGCAGACCCCTCACTATGTGATTTCTGTATTGCAGTGAGTCTCTTCAGCTGCAAAGTCTGACAGGCTCTTTTCGCTGTCCCTACCAATACAAGTTGTGCAGCTGACCAGCTTGCTGGGTATCAAAGCTCATGCAAACGCTACGGCAGGAGCACAAGATGCCACTGCTCTGGTTTCAGTCAGGTAGCTGACGCTCTAGTCCCACACATCTTCATGCAGAGCTGGGAGTTGCTGCATCTCTGTCCTTCTCCTTTCTGATCATGCTTCTTCCCCTGTCACCTGCTATATCATAAATATAGACATATGCATGCTCTTTTGTCTTTGCATGGGCAGACTATCTCAGGTAGCAGCTGCAGGAGTAGTTCACATGATTTGGTCTGAACAAAAGCCAGACTAAGCTGTTGCACACGGACTGTCTTGCAAGCTTGTGCATTCCACAGCGCTGAAATCGCTTGCAAATCAGGTTCGACTGCCCTGACAAGCAGGTGCTACAAAGTGCATGCAACACCATCTGCAGAGCACTCGCTACAAGTTGCCATCATTCCAGCATGCCATGGAGCACATCAGTACTTGCTATTGTTGGTACGCTGACTGCCAATACAGGACCTCATACAGGGAGCTGTTCAAAAACTGTATGTACCTGACTCCAGGGGAAGACATGTGTTCAATGAATGAATGAATGTCATGGAGCATGACATGGACTGTGCTTATGCAGGGTGTCTGGCTTGCATCAGGATTCATGGTCAGGAGGTGTTTGCTGGTTCATAACTTTGTGATGGAAGGATAGTGACATCCAGCAGCAGCAGTGGCGCTTGTGCCTGAGGTGAAGCAATGATTGAAAGGCAAGCACTGGTGCTGACAAATTTCCACGATACCTATGTTTTGGCTGCAAATGCGCACAGAGCCATGTACCTCCTGCTGTATGATCACAATTATTCCAACAGCACAGAGGCAACAGGCTGAACTGCATGCTCCCTCTATGCTGCTGTCACTCTAAGCGGCATGCATCTGGACGCCTAACAACCTTGTTCAAGTTGTCCTGTGCTCTGTGCAGGTTGCCAAGGGTGTAGACACACCCTGGACCCAAGGGGACACCCTGGACACCAAGGAACACCCAAGGGGACACCCAAGGGGACCCCCTGGACACCCAAGGGTGTAGAGACACACTGGCTGTTGAGCTGCAATACTTCCAGGCTGCAGTCATAGTGCAGGCGCTGTGGCCAAGGCAATCTGTCAGTCCTGGCTTGTATCACCTGGCTTGCACCATCTCACTGCCCAGGCATTCACATCCTGGAGAGCCTGGAAAGGCATGAGTTCACAGACACAAAAGTTCCTGTGCTGCAGCGTGCACATGCGGCATGCTTCAGTAGCATAAGCAAAGCGCTTGTTCCTATTCTTTTCTGCTTGATTAAGTTGTCTGCATTCGTTGATGTGCTTTCATGCGTTGAAGTGTTTGATAGACAGAGTTCGCTACTAAGATCTTGCCACTCAGGGCTTGCTACGATATGTGGGTCAAACAAATTGTTTGGGCATAGGTTTGGGTTCAAGGGGGTTGGGCCAAAGCATGTGTATGAATAAATGTTCTTGTACCTGGGGTGTTTACTTTTGACAATGCCTACATCAATCTGTCTTGGCTGAACATGACAAATGGGGTTGTTTGGTTTCAGAGTTTATGAGAGCTAGTTTGCCACAAACTGTTGTGCAGGGCTTGTGTACAAACGTACAATAGCATCATAACCAGCTTTGGATGCCATTCTGAATTTATTGATCTGCGGAAAATTATTTGGGCACTTCTTCCATGTAATTTTTTTTAATCGGGTGTGCACTGCCTGGAGCGCTGGCACAGCAGACTTTACCTTTTTAGGCCTCTGCCAAATTTGGCACCTGCTTGCTGTTCTTCAAGCCCCTCACTTAGTCTTCAAGTGAATCACAAGCTGAGTGAGTTTCCCCGTTTGCTGCTGTGGCACTCCGTGAGATTGTTGAAACAGGACCTTCATTGTTTTCAAGTACGATCTGTTGAATTTACGAAGCAAGCTGTGCCAAAGCCGTCCAGACCAATTGTCTGCAAGCGAGCTAGCTTCAACACTGCTCTGTTGCATAATGTCATTACGTTAGGGAAGAGTTAATTGAGCAGCTCCAACCTTACATTGTTTGGGTCCAACTTGTAGTTTGCTATAAATGTTTGTTGTGGCGTGTAACTTACAAGCTTATGTTCACATCCTGGACCATGAACATGTCATTGCATGTGGACAATCGCACGTTCAGCCAGACTGAATGTGAGATAGTAACGTTCTCCACATCCATTTGTAGCCCTTCTCTACAATGCAAGATGTCTGCATGAAAACTATATAGCTGGAACCCTTGCTGCAAATCAAAAACATCTGATGAAGCTACACAACAGAGCCGGGCTACTCCAAGCATGTACCTAACAAAATTTGATGTCATTTAATGTCATGAAACACAACCAAGCTATCCTGCGGGCAGTGTGGACAGCTAGCACCTATGATACAATAACGCCTAATGACAAAACTGCAAGAGAAGCATTGACATGGCAGACTTCAAAGCAGCATGGACAATGGCATTGTCTCAGATACATGTTCTTCAGGTCTGCTGTCCAAGGTCAGAAGCAGAGCAAGGCATATGCATGCCAGACAGCTGTCTTCCCAGCACCCCAGCAAATATCTGGCAGATACTCACAAGCTTGAGAGCCAGCTGGAAGCTGCATCGGTACAGTCAACTCCAGATTCCCTTCACTCTTCAAATCGTGGGCGGTACCAGCTTGAGCATTTTGCATGATGCTTTGCCAATACTGCATGCGTTTATAGCACACTGTCAGTGTGGAGTGCAGCAAGGGCCACTCCAGCGGAGACCAGAAAATTGAAGGATACTGATCAGTTGGCAACGAACAGCTCCAGTTTTGCTGCCATACTTTCAAACACTGCTGGCTGCATGAGCAGCTCCAGCCTGTTGTATTCCGCACCAGCCCCAAAGGCTGGCCCGGGCCTGCCCTTGATGCCCTCGTTCAGCATGGCCTGGTAGCAATCTTGGTCTCTGGGCTCAGTACATTGTAGCCACACATAAGCTGGCGCTGGGCTGCGAGTGGTCTGAGTCCAACTGTCATACTGTGCAGCCTCCAGAGTCTGCAGCGTTAGTCTTACCTGTGCTTGTGGGATCGGCGGCTGATGTGCTATGCCATGCTTTGCTATGCTGTGCCATGCTATGCTGTGCCATGCCATGCCACGCCATGCCGTGCCATGCCATGCTACGCCATGCTGTGCCATGCCATGCTATGCTTCGCCATGCTGTGCCATGCCATACCACGCCACGCAATGCCGTGCTATGCTACATTAGAGGGACTTTGTGGTTAGATGACACTCAGCTCAACTGAGATGCCCACAAGTGCACGTTTTGAGGGAGATGAGTCCAGATGTGGTCATTGACTTGGGCATCGTCAACCAGGCCAAGAAATGCTCATTGCAACAGATCTGCAGCGTCAGGTCAAGCACAACACATATGCAAGGATTGTGACACACAATACAAGCCAAGAAGACTGACCTGCAGTTGTAAGCGCGTGGATACTGCCATGATGGTGCGCAGCCTCTCCCATCGGTGCTGCATGTGCTCTCTTGCATAGTCTATCACAGAACCTGCATCAGACAGTCAAACGCATCAGACAGTCAACACATTGCATCCTTTGCTTCGGCCGTCATAGAAGCTGCTGCTTGGCTTAGCCTGTCGCAGAAGCTGAAGCTGCAAACCACACATGTTCAATAACTTGCAGTCTACACGCGCACAGCACAGACTACTGACCTAACAGCAAAACTACGTTGCAATGTGCATGTGCGGCTTGGCGTGATGCATCACAAAATAGAGCAGAGTCAATGCATGTGCAAACACAGCTCAACATGCTTTGCTACACATATCATGCACGCTGTGTGTAATCCTGAGCATGGATAACGGTGTCTAGTCTGTAGGTCGCAATCCAAAACTATCAGCCTGATTGATGAAATCTTGCATGGAATTGTTTCCTGACAAGCAGTACCTACGATGCAGTGCCTACAAAGAAGGGAAAGGGGAAGAGGGCGAGGGCATTGCAAAAGGAGCAGCAAAAGAAGCAACATAAAAACATCAGAAGAAGAGCATGGGAAGAACGCCATACCATAGTCACCCAGCACATACTGAAGGAGATGTGTGGCTCTGAGCTGGTTCTCCTGCACATACCCACTAGCTCGGGCCACATGGTCTGACATCAGCGCAGCTATTGACTCATCCCCAACAACTGCCCAGCCAATGCGCGACCCTGCAGGCACCGCCCACACTCACAGACTGACTCCGCCCTGCAACAGCCTGCTTGTACCCTGCAGGGTCCTGCTGGTGGGTGGATCTCAATTCATAAGTCACACACTGTGTGCCTGCAGAGTGTGATGATGCTGTCTAGCACCTAAGTCCTCCCTTCGCAGCTGACACGCGAGAGAGCACACTTGCACAGACAAATTGGTATTTTGTCATGTGAGCAGTGCGCACATCACATACACAGAGTGGCACAACTAAAACAGGGTGATGCATATGCTGGGAGACACAAGACAACTGGTCGCGATGGCTGTCAAGCTGTGGTACCACTGCAACTTGCGATTGCATACAATAATGATACGGGCAATCAGCATGTTGTGAATCTCACACATTGAAGAAAGGAAGGAAGGGGAGAAGGAGGAAG
>JAABUO010005248.1_pt1 | contig 15119 bp, 20 predicted proteins | sample 5559291 | NCBI WGS metagenome assembly JAABUO01 (sample SAMN10711878, study PRJNA513372) | rock metagenome | isolation source: Antarctica rocks | place: Antarctica: Victoria Land, Finger Mt sud
AGAACATAAGGGCAAAGCATGGCAGGGCAGGGCAGGGTGGGGTGGGGCAGGGCACTCACTAAGGAATTGAACTTCAAGCCCCGCCGAGATGTCGCTTGCAAAGCCTGTGCCACCTCTGCACATGGCAACTTGAGCGTCAACAAGTAAAGATTTGAGATTTCAGCAATGACATGTGGGCTCACTCATTGTTTTGTAAGGGAACAGAGTTACACAGGGCTTCCAGCATTAGAGGCATTGTTGAACAGACTGCTGCATATAAACGCTTCCCAATATGGGATGATGCAGCTTGTCTGTCGTGACAGAGGTGACTCGCTGCATCATGGGAATATGCTGCTGATTTGCCTGAGCATGTTTGGGTGGATAAGCACAGACATCATCTGTATCAGGTCATCAATAATGACAACACTGTGACAGTCATGCAACATGTTTGGGCTAGAACATGGGTCAAGTCCCATCAGGCAGACCATACACAGATGTCAAGCTCACTGCAGGAAATGGCAAACTGCTGACACTCACACGAAGCCATGGCACATGTCCTCCAGCATGTCCTGTCTAGGCACCCACATGGCCATGTGGCGGCTGCCCCTCAGGGCTTGCAGGGCACCCTGAACCAGCCCTTGCCAGTTGGCCCCATTCAAAAGCCCCTCCACCTCCAACATCCATCCCCACACCACGCATGCCTGCCTGCCACTGACCCTGCAGCAGCAGAGGCTACAAATTCCCTTGACCCAACAAGGCCCCCCCAAACATGGGGGAGTCACCCCCAGGAAGCTTTGATCTACCCAATTGCATATATTAAGCAGCTTGCATGCACTGATACTTCATGCCAGGATCCTCACTTCTGCCCAAGCAACAATAAGGCAACCATGCAATGCTGTAGAAAGCATACACAAGTGCCAAGAACATTTGCTTTGGTTGCTCCAGGTTGTAGTTGCCAAAGATGCACAATGACACTGTTGCCTCAAACAGGCAGGTGTCAACCGGTACTGACCTGCATGCAGCTTCAAGCGCTTCATTGAATAAGCTAGCATGCTCTAAGGTAGTCTGTTTCATCAGTCCTTTCACCTTCTCGACTGCTGTGTGATGCTCCTGTTCTGCCCCCTTGTGTTGCTCTGGCCAACATTGCATTCCTTGAGACGCTGCTGAGATGGTGCTCAAGATGGCGCTGAGCTGAGTCAGATTCACCGAGTTGTGAGGGTAAGGTTGAGACAGAGCTTGATGAGCAGACAGAGGTAAGCCTGAAAAGCTTTGCCTGTTCAGCGTGCGCGTGGAGACTTTGCCCTTGTATTGTTGTGTCTGTGTTGCCTGTTGCTCTGTATAAACTCCAAGGTGCAGAGCTTCCAGCTGACTGGTGGCCAACTCACACAGCATGTGCAGCAGGGGAGATAAAGCATGAAACAGCTCCCTGCAAAAAACCTCTACTTGTTACACAATGACTGTGTGCTGTCAATCAGACAGCCACATCAGCCCACGTGAATCGTGTTCTGCATATTTTCATGCATACGTGAACCAACAACAGTACTGAGTAAGCCTGTATGAATGCAAAGAGCATGCACACAAACTCGCTCAACACGTTTGTTTCAATTAGCAGCCCAGGGCTTGGCTCAATGAGCATGGTATACAGCAGCCTTGAGAAGGCACAAAGCTGGGAACAAACTTTGTCATCAGCCTTCATCCTGTATCCCGAAGCAGCTGCCAAGGGGCTTGCAAGAGTCTCAAGAAAGAGTCTTGCTGGCTTGGCACCAGGCATTCAATTCCAGACATTAGTTTCACATTGTGCCTTGCACGATTTGGGTTGGTCATATCACCTGAAGCATGGCAGATCTGCATCAGGCTTCTGCTTGCTGCGAGGCTGTTGTTTGACCAGGCTGACTAAGCAGTCCATGGCCTGAACCAGGGCACAGCCCTGCCCTGCGCTCAAGTCCTGCTCCCACAGCCTTTGCATCAGACCCCTCATGACCCCCCCCAGCAGACTCTGCACCCCCCTCACCTGGGCATTCCATCAGCATGTAGTCACAGACCAGCTGGCTGACACCAGATGGAACTGGTTGGCAGATGTCAACCAGTGGACACGCCTGTTGAAGTCAGATCTCACTCCTCCTGATGTCAAGTGACTCCTGTGATGCATTTCAGTTACCAGTGACAGCAGCTGAGCACCAGCTGGGTCTGTACATGCAGTCTGGCTGCTTCAAGCAGCATGGCTGGTGTTCAGGCTGCATGCGCTGATGCCTTCAGCCTTGCGCATGTGCATGCCAGACTTGTGTACAGATCAGGCAAGTTCAGGAGGGCTGACGTGACTTGTTGAGAGATCAAGCAGGTTCAGCAGGGCTGACCTGGCTTGTTTGGTAGGGGCGTGAGCCCAGGGGCAAGGCAATGAAGTCTCCTGAGGTCAATAGTGTCTCTAACTGGCTGCCCTCACATACCATCTGCAGCAGATCCCACTGACTGCTGCCACTGCTGCTGAGAGTGAGATACACCTCTGAAAGGTCCCTGCACATGCAATGGCAGTGATTGGAAGCCTGCGTCTAAACGAGAAAGACAACATGAACAGTATGCAGCTTTCAAAGAACTGCTGCCAATACATGGCTGATTGGTTTTTGATACAGTATAATTGTGTGTGCAATGCAATCGTGCCGCATGTCGTTGCGCAGCATTCTGATGCAGGTGTGATGTACTTCCAGGACTGGGAATGCACAGTAGCAGCCTGGCAATGTACGGCAATCTGAACAGCAAACGCCACGGTGATGGTGCCAATCCTTGACATGTTGATATAAAAAGAAGGTCAGACAGGAATTTGTGAACACCAAGGCTGCACTGCAAAACCCAAAAAAAACCAAAATGCATGCTGATAGACAGCTTTCAGGTGTGCAAGCATGGCATTGGGTGCCAGCATGAGACGCACTCAGAGTTGAGCTTAGCCCCGTTTTGCAGCAGGAAGGCCACTGCCTTGTGCTGGCGCGCCTTTGCTGCGCTGCTCAAGGCTGTGTTTCCTTGCTCATCCATCACATCCAGATCTACACCATGTACCAACATGCATGATGCTGCTGAAAAGGATGCACTCATACGCATCTGGACAGCAGCAGATACTGCATGTTACTGTGCTGCATGCGTAAATCAACTGTATGTAGCAGTCAATGTGATCACATGCTGTCTGAAGTCCACAAAGCACTAAAATTGTCAGACAATACTCCACATCCTGGGAATCAGCTTGCTACCAAGATCTTATTTAGCAGGATACCCCAAGAACAATGCGAAAAACTGTCATGGGAAGTGTTTGCATAAGGCTTGCCTGCGTGAAAGCCCAGCAGAATCTGCATGCATTCAAAATGGCCTTGTGCTGCTGCTGCCATCATTGCAGTAACACCAGTCACGTCTGGTGCGTCTATGAGGGCACCCCCGGACAGCAGGGCCCCCACCGCACTGCCCTGCCCTGCTGCAGCTGCAGCCAGCAGAGGACTGGAATCCTGCATAAACAAAACCCATACAAACAGTCAACGCAACCATTGCTTATGTTCTGCTCAGCCTGATGCTGACATTGCTCAAACAGCTGCTGCATGAGTGCAGAACATAAACAGTGCGACCAATGTTGAGACTTTCATGTCACGCCACCTTAACAAGGGACATTGCGCACAGCATACATGTACACTGTTTGTACAAAATTGAGGTTTGCACAGAGCCAAAAATGCGGCAAGGTGGGTACTGTCTAGCTGTGTTCTCCCAGTGTAAAACCTGTGTGTACTTTCCTAGTGTATCATACTGAAATCCTGGGGTACATCCTGTGAGACTCTGACCTGTTTCAGCAAGTACCAAATGCTTTACGTGTGCAACATACCTGGAAAGACAGTCGCTCCAAGGCTGCTTTGTGCCTGATGAGGCAGCGCAGCACCATGATATGGCCGGCAGCTGCGGCCAGCATCATAGCAGACATGCCACTGTGGTCATGACTGTTCACATTAGCTCCAGCCTTGATGAGGGCAGCCACACACTGGGTGTGGCCACCGCTGGCAGCAACCATCAGAGCGGTGGTGCCATCAGGAGAACTACAGGAAGCTTCAGCCCCCCAGTCTAGAAGCTGCTGTGCGCATAAGAGGTGGCCACCGCCAGCGGCGGCCATGAGAGGGGTATGCCCGGGCCCACCAGGCCGGTCGACATTGCCACCTGTCACAAAGTAAAAGACATTGGTGCTGGAAGTTGTTTACGTGATGCACATGGCTGCGGCTGAAGCAGCCTCACTGCATCTGGTCATACACAACATATGCACCTTGTTTGATAGCAATTGGACTTGACTTGGGTGATTTGTAACTCAGGCAGCAGTGACGCAATGGAGGCTTCCCAGTGACCATTGCACAAAATAAGTGCAGAGCAAGGAGGCTGTGAACATGTTTGGCACAGTAATTGAGTGTGTGAATGAAAAAATACACACATACATTTCGCCACAAACTTTCCTGGCAACAGTACTGTGCCTCAATTTGCTGTTGAGTGACTCTACTGAGTCCTCAATTGCGCCGCTTGTTGGTACATATTGGAGGTCAAATGTCCTAGAACACCATTTGCTGATGCACCAAAAGCACAAAATGATGATTCTGCTGTACGGCATGTAGCCTTGCTTGCATCTCCTGCTCCCTAGCAGGCAAATAGGGCTGGGCCTCACAAGACATGATGATAGGCAATACTAGAAATGGTGGGAGGCAATGCTAGACACGACGAAGGGATATGCAACGCATGATGAACTGCGCAGATTGCAACCTTCAACATGATGAAGGAGTCGACATTTGAGCACAGGAGAGCGCATGAGGGAGCTCTCCAGCATGCTGACCTGCTTCTAGAAGAAGATGCAGGATGTGCTGGTGACCAGTCTTAGCTGCAGCCAGCAGTGCATTTGCCAGGTCATCCTGCTTCAGAGCAGTCCTGAGCAGGAGTGCAATGCAGCCAATGTGGCCTTGCTTGGCTGCAGCCTGCAGTAACACAAGGATGAGCTGTGAAGCTGTGTTGTGGTGAGGGGCGCAGCCATCAGCTGGTGAGCTAAATTGTATCAGCCAGTCAGCAAATCAAGCTGTGACAAGCATACAGAAGAAGACTAGGCAGTTGCAGCTACAGGAGTTCGGCAGGCTCTTGAGGAGCTTGTGTGATGGGACAAACCTCAAGGGCAGAGGATGTGTCTGAGCTAGGAGTAGAGGTGGCTCCTGCGTTGATCAAGAGCTTGGCAGCTTCTGTATGTCCAGCCTCTGTAGCATCAAGCAGCGCTCTGCTTGCTATCTGCTGCCTCATGCAAGGATCATATGCATCCAACAAGAGCTTGATACAGGCTGTGAAGCCTCTAGATGCAGCCAAGGCAACTGGTGAGCGTTTGTTGGCATCTCTTTTGCGCAGCAGAGCGTGTGCTGCTGGATGCTGCAGCAGCTTGGAAAGCACAGCTGCCTGAGTGTTGTCATCTGAGTAAGGACTGCCTGCTGCTTCATGCATAGCAGTGACGCCAAAATCATCCGTCAGCAGAAGGTCAGCCCCGCCATCTAGGAGAACTTTTATGCAGTCTGAGTGCCCTCCCCGAGCTGCCAATAACAAGGCAGTTGGGTTGCCTGCTTCGAAGTTAAGTTCTCTCACGTCGGGATTGACTTTTGCTGTGAGAAGCTTTTGGCACGACCCGGTGCAGCCATGGCTTGCAAACCAGCATATGAGAGGGCGTGACAAGACGGAGGTTGCGTTGAGATAGTCTGAGCTCAAGCCTGACCATTTGCACACCAAATGGTCAACAGTGCAGTCACTATGCAGTACGCAGCGCCAGGGACAAAGGTGCTGCGGGCAAGCTTACCGTAAGACAGGAGCCTTCGTATGAAGTGCTTGCCGACATCGTCGAGCAGAGCGCACTGCTTCAGAGGCGCCAAGTTCTCCAACAAATTGCTCAGTTGGTGTGCCCCAATAGTCTTGCAACGACCAGCTTCGAGCTCCGCGCACATGATCCATAGCAGGTTGACCTTGTGCGCCAGCTTGGACGTTTCGAGGTTCAAGCAATCAGTCCAGTTGACCAAAGCTTTGCCACGACTCACAGCTGGCCAACTTGAAGCTGCTGATTGAGCGAGGGTAGAGCGCTTACTGGTGTGCGTCTCCGACATGTGTGATAGTTGAAAAGGTCCAGCGCGGTCACTTCAGCAGACAAGCCGACCAAATCAATACGCATATGAGAGGTTTGCAAGCTCACGGCAATGCGCTGGCGTGACCAAACGTCACAGACAACTCGGGTGCCGAGGTAGTGTGAGTACAATGGGGTTTGTTCGTCTTTGCTTGCATGTGGTGCTGTTATTGGTCACAGATCCAAAATATACGCCGTATTACAAGTGGTGAGTCATCACACTTGTGACGTAGACTCAAAATAATAGCGTGGTGTTGCCTCATCCTGGCCTCAAATAGGCAGCGCTTGTGTCTTTTCGCGCGCTTCGCATTCACTGTCCATCGCTCGTTAGGTGGCATTTGCAGAATCATACTTGAGCACAGAGCTGTTGCATCAGAGATTTACGCCAATTAGTACAGTCTTCCAGCTTGCAACCACTGATCACAGTTCCTTAGCCGTAGGCTTTCTGTACGGCATGAGTGCCCGTATGTACACATCTCGGAGTTTGCTTCGTATTGCGCCTTCAGCTGTCCGGCCGTTTCGAGCACGACCAGCAAATTTCAGCGCCCGGCCACGTCCGGCACAGTTCTCGGTGTCTCCAAGGGCTGCGGCGACTTTAACCCCAGCGTCTGTTGTGACATCTACTCCTGAGCTGCAAAGTGAAGAGATTGAAGCAGGGCTTGGTTTCATGGGAAAGGCTCTCATCCAACAGGCCGAGGTATCTAGAAATATCGGATGATATGCACACATCGCCAGGCGTGTCGCTGTAATACCTGTGTTCCCCAATGTTACGCAATGAGTGTACGAGCAGAGCTCTTCACGTTGCGTTTGACTGTAGGCCCAAAGACAGGGACTCGAGGAGAAACCTGGTGACGCTGACAGAAGGAATTTCAAGTTGCACTGGAGTGTTGACTTTTGGACAAACTTCAAGTCTAACGTTCCTGGCCAGCGCAGCCATGGATCCCTCAATCAGTAAGCTAATTGCTGTGGGCAACCAGAGCCAGGCTTCTTCAGCATTTATTGCATGATGTGCAGCCAGTGCATAATATCATCCACGTGCATGCAGGGCGTCAGAATTTGTACAGGGTCTTATCTCAGGAGCCAACAAAGCTGGCGTGTTTGTTTCACCCACAGCTACTGCCTACTGGGCGTACCACCTCACACGCACTGGATTCTTAGCCGTCCAGGGCTTGTCAGGTTTGATTCACAGCGTTGTGTCTTGCAAGCATATAAATACACCCACCAGACGTAGATTCTCAGTGGCTGACCATGAGCACGTCAATGCTGCAGCTTTGCTGGTTAGGGTTACTCTACTCAATGTGCCCTTTCAAGGTATATGCCATGCTGACTGTCTCTACATCTTACACCACCCAGCATCTTGATTAGGTGAAAGTTGTCATGTTGGATGCTGCATGTCTACAAGAATGTGGTCACTGCATGTCTAGGTGATTGTGGTCAATCATACACCTCTCACCAGCCTCCTCAACCAGCCAATGGAGCATACATCATCAGGCATATGCAGCTGCCCTGTGATCATCACATCAGCATCAGAATTGCAAGCCACTGCGGGTGTGTGCAGGTCTCCTTGCAACCCAGCAGGCAGCTAGGGCTGAAGGCAACGTAGAAGCGGCTGAAAAGACCAAGATTGGTCAAATGTTCTCCTCTGGCAGCCCTTTGGCACCTTTTGTTGAGCCACTGACCATGTATTACCAGGTAAGCGACTGCTTCATGTTGAACCATCAGCCCAGCATACCAGTATACTGGTGCCTTCTGACATGACATGGTTGCATATCTGTGGTTGCGTGCTATGGCAGATTATATGCGTGTTTTACAGTAAGCATGCATGATCTGAGGCAGTTCCATAAGCCTGTCCTGCACCCATAATCAGGGTTGCACTTCTTTCTGTCTGTGTATACGCATCAGAGGACAACGTGAGGACATTCTTGTAGCATTCCTCGCTTGCTATGCTATTATGCAGTCATACATGTTCTGCTCATATAGGATGTTGCACATTTGAAGGGAAGTCTGTGCAAGTAGCAGCCCAAACATCACCAGTCACCTGGGTTTTTTAATGTACTTTAGTTGTGATTGGCCTAGTGTACATGGCATACCCCAATGGTTGCCGGCATAAATTTACATTCCTGCCGAGGCTAAGGCCCTACCCCGTGAGGGGGCATCGGCTCTTGTGACCTGTCATCTGTTCTCTACGTCAAAGCACCAACAAGTTCTCACTACTGATCTGCAGGATTTCAAGAACATTGAGGCTGGAGTATACAAGCTCCCCTGGGACATGACCACACTGCGTAACAAGCAGTACGACCCATTCCATGTTCTGCGTACTGTTTCCACGTTTGCATCGGAAGCCAGCAGCACACTCAGAAGGCGCTTCAGAGGGTCTCCAGACAAAGTCTGGCTGCAGTCATCCATGTACCCTGACTACTACCTCAACACCTTTCATTACCAGGTAGGGATCGGCCCTGTCTTCAAAAGAGCAAATTGTTAATGATTCGAGGACAGAGTGGTGCTTTTGTCTGCACTTTCTGAAGCTTGCATGCTGCTAAATCGTGGTTTTGTCCCTGGTCAAAACCATTTGTCTGTATCTTGCTGCAGGCTTCTGCCAATTCAGATCAAAGTACTCAATGCACTTTCTGCACTCTATGCACAATGCAGCAGCAAGCTGAGGGCATACCTCCCTGGCTGATTGCTACTCAACACAATGATCACGACAACAAACTTTGGCACAATGTGGTGCAGACCGATGGATGGTTCTCAGAAAAGTCAGCAAGCATCTATGAGGCATCTACAGAGACCCTGTTTCTTGGAAGGCAAGACGCCATGCAGAGGCAAAGCTTGGTTCCCTTGCACAAGTTCATGCAAGCCAGATCGCCGGGCAGGGATACTAAGGGGGACAACACCAAGATGCTGGAGGTTGCTTGTGGCACTGGCAGATTTGCCACTTTCGTCAAGGTACTACAGTCTACAAATCTCCCCTTTCATGCCTTCACGTCTTTTGGAGCAGCCACCTTCGCAATCTGTTTTGGAGAGGTGTTTTTGAGAGGTCTGGTGATCATGCAGTGATCATGCAGTGGCAGAGTACGCCTCATAGCGTCAACCACAGTCATATTCACAGTCAAGTTTGATTTTGCAGTCTATACTTCCTTGACTCTTGCAATGGGCATACTGTTTTGCATCACTTGCCACAATGTACCTCTTCTCACCATGTACATCTCAGCATAGCTGTTGACTATAGTAGTAGCTGTTACCAGCACAAACAACAGTTTGCCAATAGTGTTAATAGTTTCAGCGTTTTGTGCACAGGACAATTACCCTCACATGGACTACACAGCGCTGGATCTGTCTCCCTACTACCTGTATGAGGCTCGCAGCAACATCAAGGAGTGGCACCGGCTGAGGCACCCCAAGCTCAGCATGGGGGGCGTTGACGGCAGCGGGGCCCATTTTCTTCAGGCAGCTGCCGAGAAGATCCCCCAGCCCGATGCCTCACATGACGTGGTGAGAGCCACAAGCACATTGTATACTGCATCTTTGTAAATACTCTACCTCTGTATAGATTGTGCTTTTGACACACTTGGTACCAATTGCACTTTCTTGCCAAAGTTGTGTTAGGGCTTCTGATGCATTCAAAGCCCAGTGTTGCAATGGCTTGATTGGTTGCTTGATGGATAGATTGATTGATGTGTGTGTATCCATACAGCCTACATGCGTACACATATAGCATGCGTAGCATATCTTCAGTGTCAAGGTGCTTGTAGGTATCATGACGCTTGTGGCAACTGTCATCTGCACTGCTGCCTGGTCTAAGTCATGTAGTCCTGGTCAGGTCCAAATGTGTATGCACCTTTCCAGCTGTAAGGCAGCACTGGGCCGCAGTGTGCCTGGTAGATTGTGCCTGCCCACTCTGCCATGGTTATTGTCTGATCCAAACTCTACAGCACTGTCTTGGCTGTGAATGTGCTGCTGCTTAAGTCGCGCACTGTCGGCGATCAGCCATAGGCTTTTGATATTGCTGCAGCATGAGCGGCAAGTCGTAATCGACCAGCCACCAATGCATTGTAGAGCCACACAACAGTTGGTGGTGAGTGATGCTATTCAGTGTTGTCTTGAAGTCACAAATGGGCTTGATGTGCAGGTTCTGTCCATCTACCTGTTCCATGAGTTGCCCCCTGCTGTGCGGCGGGAAGCAGCCAAGGAGATGGTTCGTGTGCTGAAGCCCGGCGGCATGCTCATCATCACAGACTCCATTCAGCTTGGGGACAGGCTGCCTTTGGATGCTGGGATTGGCAAGTTTTCAGATTTCAATGAGCCGTACTACAAGACATTCATTGCAGAGGATTTGGGTAAGATGTTCATGGATTGCGGGCTGGAATGCGATGAGAAGCTGCTTGCCAGCAGCAGCAAGGTGCTGTCATTCAGGAAGCCAATGTAGAAGCTGCAGGGCTTCATGTACCATAGCTTCACTAGCTAGCAGATGCGATCTTTGAGCAAGATGTGGCTTCGACGCATAATTATTGTCAGGCGTGCATTACTTTGTTCATGTTGTATGAGTCACGATGCGCAGAAGCAAAATGTCAGCAGTCTGTGTCGTGGGGCTGCCTGGCCACTGGCTATTCTGTAGCACCACTTGTTGCTGTGGCATTGATTGGCAGATGTACACTCAGTTTTGTTGATGTCTTGTTGATTGAGAGGCAGATGAACCACTCAGTTTCATTGATTATTTTGTATTTTCAAGCAGATTGTGTCCCTTACATTCAGCTTTGCAGTTTCGTTTTGGTTTGTAGCATACTGAGCAGCTCTTTTGGCAAGAGACATCGCAGATTATTTAAGTTGGCATGAAGATCGGTGTGTTTCAGACAACCATGTTTGTATTGAGACAGAAACTTAAAATTTGGATGATCCTTTCAATTGTTGTAAAGACGTTTGTGTTGTACGACACAAAAGATTTTACCCGTTGACGCCAAAACAAACTTTTACACCTAAAATCTTGCTGCGCGACAGGATATGGCAAGGCTGATACCTACCACTATTGCACTTCTCAGAAATGTTGTTTCAACACCCTCAGGCTGAGTACAGACTATCTATTCTGAAACTAGATGCATGCAATGCAGATTTCACCAATACAGCCATGTTGAAAGGTATTAGTCGACATCTACAGCAAATACTATGTGACTTGGCAAGTGCAGGTCACAGCAGGCCAAGGCCACATTTTCAGCATCTACAGTGTCTTGAACACAGCATTAGCCCTGCATACACTGGGGCCCCTCTCTTCATAATCAGCTCTAGTATGGCAGACCGACTGGAACTCCGGCATCATGCCCAAGACACTGCCTCCAAACCAAACAGCATAGCTTTGCATGGGATGGGTCACCACATTCACATCTACTGCCTGAGCTGTGGCTGGCGTCCGTACGTCCACCAGGCGCTTTACATCACGTTGCACGCGCCGCCCAAAGTCTCTGAACATAGTAGAGCCTCCCTGTCCACAATTGATCACAAGGCTCAATATGCTCTGACGATGACGGAGAAGCCTTTGAAATCACTGCAGAGCCTGACTTTTAAGCGTCTGCATGCAGCTGCAAGATATGCTTTTGGCCTTAACAATATGAATCTGCTCAGTGGCCATGACCTTCTAACATGCACTTACCTGTGTGCAGCATTGAACAATGCAATACAATACATATACCTATGTGCTATATCATATGATGCACACAATGCAAGACGCCTTATGTGAACAAATACAAATATGTGCCACTGCAAAATGCATATGTGCCACTGCAAGTTGCCTCCGCAAAATGCATATGTGCCACTGCAAGTTGCCTCCAACTCATTGATGATTGTGATCTAATCAGCTGACAGTGGCGAGGAGCAGATGGCTTACACTGAGGACAATGTTGTTGTAAAGTGGGCGTCGGCAGTCAATGGGACATGTTCTCACCACCTGATCAATGACCTGGAATGACACAAAGCTACTACATAGCATTGGCAGAGCCTGCCGCTTGACATGCTTGCTGCTTGACAACATTGCAGTGTCAGCACATACAGGGCCTTCTTGTACGGCCCATAGTGTATGTGTCGCAGGGCAGATCAAGGGATGCATGCAAATGCTGTTGTTTACATGCCACACAGAGTGCAGCTACCAAGGATAGCACGCAGACACCACACCTTCTGGTGGCATTGATGTATGGCAATTCAGCAGGAAGGTCAGCAGCATTCATTCACTCAATCGTCAAACACGTGTCTTCCCATAGGGTCAAGTTTTGTACAGTCCTAGGTTGCTCCTTGTATGAGGACCTGTTTTGGCAGCCAGCATGCCAACAATAGTGTGTCTTGATTAGTCAAGTGCGGACTGAGCATTCTGGTGGATTGATGCAACAGCAGTTCAACAGAAGATTAGCAAGCGCAGAGCCAGACCTGAGGCAGGGGTGTTGTGTAGTCTGAGGAATAGATTTCTGGATGGAAGAAGAGCTCTGGACCTAGGAAGCGCTCATACGCAACATCACAAGTGAAATCTTGGCCGGTCTTGGGATTGTGACCAGTATATGATTTCAGGTATTTGCTAGGCTGCTCATCATGCTTACTGAACTCCTGCAATGCACAGCAGCGCGTGCTGACAAGTTCAATTGTTGCTGGTGTGCAGACTCATCTGCAATCTTGTACAGCAGACATGTGAATGCATGAGCAGTGCCTCAACTTGCAGGGGCAAGACCAGCATAAATTCTTTGCCTCTGGTATCGCATGCAGCTTGTGACTCAGAAGCTGCTACGATGACATGGGCTTTGATGTATCCTTGTGCACATGCAGTAGTTGTTTGCCTCTGATCCAGAAACTGCACAAGGCTTGCTGTTCAGATGAAGCCGCTGCAGCAAAATGGGATGGGAAACCTCTGACAGCGCAGGCACAGTGAGGCACACCTTGGCCATGTCTGCTGCAATGTAGCAGTAGCGTTCCTTGATGCGGCGTGCAATGTCCAAGGACTGATCTGCAGGGATGGGCTCCCCCCTCTCCCTGCAGCATCAACCACTCCATGTGGACAACTGCTGCAGTGACAGTCATTGTGACTCCACAACAGGTTGCAGGTCTGTTCTCACGACCTTGCAGATAATATGGGATCTGTCTACTGTACACCAGACTGGGCAAATGCTACGGACATCACTCGGTTTGCATGTGTACATGGGGTGACAAGAATTGATGGTTTGAAATGACTTTCAGGACATACAGCTCCTAAAAAATATGTCATGTGCATCACTGGTGGGCGCTCAACTGGAGGTACCTGCATGTGGTGACTTCTGTGTACACATGTTGCAAAGTACTTGTTCAGCTGCTGGCACTGGTTCTAATTTTAGACATTTGGCGCTTTTTGATGGTTTCCCAAAGAACTGCTGTTCGTGTATAGACAGACTTTTTGACGTCTGAAATAATATGATGCCTGTGTAAGTACAGCAGAAGTGTAACTATGACCTGGCAACATGGAGTATGCTCTAAAGCAGTGGGGATACAGTAGAAGCTGGAAAGTGGAGTACAATTTATTGAGAGGGTGCTCGGCCAAGGCTGTAGTGTAGTGCCATGGCCAAGCTGCCAACCCAGCAATGCAAGCATCACTATTGGGAAGGCCCCCAGGAAAATAGGTTAGATAACAAGGGGGACAATGTCCCCCATTAGAGTTATCAAACTCTAAAGAACAGATACTACGCTTGATCTTAGCCAAAAGGCCGAGAAAGGTATGCTTATTCTGCTTGTTTCGAGCTAATATATACGAGTAAGCAGGTTGTGACTCACTGCTAGTATATGGGATGCATATGAACCCTAGCAACCCCAAAGCTGCGCATGCGCAACGAGCTATCTGCATTTCTGACAAATTTTGCGCAAGTGGGTCAGCTCGAGATGCGTCATGCGCGATGAACACGATTTTACTCGTTCACCAGGCAGCTACTCGTGTTGCGATCTTACCTCAATAGCTGCTGCACGAACAAGGTAATGTCGCGTCCAGCTATGGGTATTGACTTGATATTGCTGCCAATGACGTACCCGTCGGCCACGGGAATAACGTGCGTAACACCATCGCCGCTGTCCACCACAGTGCCTGTCAGTGCAGCTCCTTTTCTCTGCATGGCACTGTTATATATTCAGTCACCAAGACTGACGTTGTTCAGTTACCAAGACTGACATTGTGATGCACACACAATTACACAGCATTGCAAGATTCAGTCTCAACCGCTGTGCAGTTCAGCTTGCAATTGCCAGCAAACAGTCTTGACCAAACTCGTGGATTATGTGTGTTGGGTAAAGGTTATAACAATTTTGCAAATGCACTGTGCACCCTGCATTGTGAGTGACTCTAGCCAAGTACCTCCATGACCACAGATGCTTACCTTGCCAGAGTTGTTGGCGGCAGCAAATCCCGCATACAGTGCCAGGACAGCTTGAACCCCTATGTACATTGAAGGTTTCAAACATGATTTCGGCTGTGTACTCTCTATTCTCAGGAGTGTTCAGAGGAGGCTCTGTCAGAATGAAGTTGTGAGCTTCAGGGTCAACTCGTAAAGACCTGGGAAGCACAAAGCTGTCGTTGCTTGTAAGGCGCAAAGGCCACAGGATTCACTACAGCATGGGCTGCAGCGCAGGTGACGACGCGCAAGTTGTACATGCTTTAGGCTCAACCAGCTGGTGTCCTCTCTGCTGGTGCATTAAATACATGTGAGTCATGCGTTACAACCAATCAATCTGGCACTGTGTGTGATGATTTTCCCAAGTCTGCTATGCAGTAGACACAAACAATGTGCAAGAGCATACTTGAAGATGCACTGTTGGTAAAAGCGCTCCATGTAATCCCAATTTTCAACCTGCATGGAACATGATGGTAAGAATCTGCCAATCACAGACAAGTTTTGCAAGCAAAAAAGGTTTGACAGTACCAAACCCACCATGCCATGGCGCACAGGATAGCTCACAGAGTAGGTTGCTGAGTTTGCAAGAGCATCATGCCCTATGTGAAAGT
>JAABUO010005250.1_pt1 | contig 15111 bp, 17 predicted proteins | sample 5559291 | NCBI WGS metagenome assembly JAABUO01 (sample SAMN10711878, study PRJNA513372) | rock metagenome | isolation source: Antarctica rocks | place: Antarctica: Victoria Land, Finger Mt sud
ACCGGGAGCAATAACCTCTTCAAAACGTTCGCGCCTGAACACTCCGCGAGGTTGCGTTTGGGCGCGCTTCACATCGGACATCGGAGTTTCGTAACGACCTCGTAACGCCTCCTGCTGCGCTTCGGTGGATGTGAGGAAGATCCATCCATCGCGTTTCTCGGCCCAATCCGTGGCGCACCATTCCCGGCCTGCGGCTTCTTCGCGGGTCGGTAACAGCCGCAAGCTGTCGGCTACCAGACCCAGCGAAGCGAGTACGCCGCTGCGCTGCTGCGGCGCGTCTTTGGGTGCAAAGTTCGCAAGCTCAGTGTCCTTCAATCGACGGTCGATCTCGGACTCGTCCGACATCCACGCGACTAACTCCTCGGGCGATGGCTTGTACTTCAGCAGATGAGCAAATATCTTTTGCGGCGTGTCCGTAAAGAACTCGCCTCGCTTGTCCTCACGCGGCTGGTACATGGAAGCCGCGATGGTCCGCGCCTCGGCAGGGTTCCGCAACTCGGACGATGGTGTCCAGTACGGGGTACGTTCGTCCAGCGGATTCAGAATCCAGTCGCCGCGTCCTTCCTTATAGAAGTTCTCGGTAAACTCCCCTGCCGGGTCATAGACGATGGCGGCCTCGCCCCGGTCGGCGATCTGCTGGAGGAGCTGTTTGATCAAGGTCGATTTACCGGCCCCGGTGTCGCCCATGATCTGAATGTGCTTCGCTTCGGCGTTTTTCGGGATGCGGAGATGGGTCACTCTACGAAAGAGCGGCGGCTTTTCTGACGTGGTGATGGCAAGTCCATCGGCCTTCAGCGCCTTGTTGAACTTGGCTGGAGTCGTCATCACCGGACCCTTCAACCGGCGTCCGTACTTCAACTCGCGGAAGCGCTTCACGTCGGCGCGTCCGGCGAATGCGAGAGTGACCAACAGGACAAGCAACCCCTCGCCCAACGACGTGCCGTAGATATCAAGCAGGCCCTGGCCGTTGAAGAAAACGGTGCGGAGCCAACGGCTCAGCGCCCTATCGTTATAGTCCCTCTGCGGCCCGCGATAGAAGACGGTGTAACCCTGATGCCGCGCCTCCTCGGACAACTCAACCGGGGACACAGAACCGTTCGCCAGCGTGGTTTCCCCGGGAACGAAATCGGCCGGCAGAGCCAGCCGGGGAGCGGCTTTGCCGCCCCCGACGTACAGCAGCCGATACTTGCCGTGCTGCTTGAACGTCGCCCCGATGAACGACTGAACGTAGGTGGTGGTGTACGTCCGGCGTAGCGCCGTCTCGGTAAAGTTGAGATATTGCCACACAAAGAAGAGCGTGACTAAGACGCTCAGAGCGAGCGCACAAAACGTATAAATAGGTGCGTGGGGAGGCCACACGATGGTTTCTTTGCGGCCCCAGGTCTGTTTGCCGCTCATCGTCGGGCCTCCGTCGTTGCATACTGCTGCATCACTTCCACCGCAGCTTTGTGCTTGCTGGTGCGGATTCCTTGTAGCTCATTTTGGAAAGCATCGGCCGTCATCACCGCGCCGCAGGCGACGTGCCGCAGGGCCGAATTGAGGAGCTGGCGAATCGCCACGATCTCTGTGAAGGTCGGCGTGACCGTCTCCCGGCGTGCGGCTGCGAGAAGCACCTCGCGGCACCACTCGCTCAGTGCTTTGCCTTGGGAGCGGGCTGCCTTTTCTAATTCGTCCTGCTCTGCTTTCGTGACTCTCGCGCTGGCGATGTAGTTCCGGGAAGTTCGTCCGCGCGCTCGGCGCAGGTTGTCTTCAAAGCTGATATGTGCGACTGGCTGCTGCATGGGTTCCCGCTCTCTGAGGCTGTCTACAACCGTTGACCTAATGTCAACGGTTGTAGACAGATTCTCGGCAAGTGCTCTGTTTTCTGAGAAGTAGACAACCGTATACGGTTTCGATCTGTCACGACACCCTGGAAGGGGTGGAGTGTCAACATTCTTCCGGTGCGCAGCACCGTAGTGGTTCTGCCACGGATTCGGGTGGAGGATCATGCCTTCGATCCCGCCACAACTGCCGAGGTTTGGGGTGCGGAAGACGCTGCGGGAACCGGCTTCTTCAGTGGCGATTCGGCTGCATCATTCGCGGCTACTCTACGCACACGCAATGTCGGTGTAATCCGCTGAGCTTCGGGGGTACGAAGGAACTCCTGAAACTCGCGGTCTTTGGAAAAGACATAGGTAAGCGCCTGCTCCATAACATCGTTTGCGGAAGCATGAATGAAAGCGGCGTATTGGTCGACCTGCATAGCAGTCGAATCCGTAAGCCGAATTGAGGCGCTGAGGTGGCGGGTTTGGACGACTTCGAGTAGTGGCATTTTGTTCTCCTTTGGGTGATGAATCAGGCGGCTTTGTCGCGAGCGAGAGAGCGTTGCGCCGTAGCCGCAATCTCCCGCGCACGAGCGAAGCAAGTGCCAGCGGGAATCTCACTTTGCCTGCGTGCTTCCAGCATCGCGATTACGTCTGAAATGGCTGTGCCTCCCCGCAGCCAGAGGCGAGCTGAAGCCATATCTACGGTGCGCTGGGCATAGTAGTGCGGGTTGGGTTTATCGGAGCGGCGCGAAGCCAGCTCCAACGTGAGCTGCACGGCATCTTTGCCATGGGCAAGCTCTCGCGAGATCCACGCCCAGTCATCCTCCGAGTTGGTGTTCATATCGCGGCGACGATATACCCCGCGAACCGGTGGAACCAGGCAGGCCTCAGGCAGGACGTACAGCCGAAAATCATCCGGCTGGTACGTGGCATCGGAGTGGTACTCCACGGTGACAAGCTGGGCGGGATCGTATTTGTGATTCAGGAAGCCGGGGATGCGCAGAACCCGGTTGCAATCGGTGCAGGAGATGTCGCCGTGGAATGCCATCGCAAGCAGCTTCAGCGTCGTCTCCTGCATGTAGAAGTCGAAGTCTTCGACCCGCCAGAGAGCCTGATACTTGCCTGAGGATGTGGAGAGGGTGATGTTCGGTTCCGGCACAAGTTCTGAAGCCCGGAGCGCAGCGAGACGGGCTTCGCCATTCACGTCGATATCGATATAGAGATGGCGGACGGAAGCGATGCACTCTTGAGTTCGTTTGCGGCTGCGGGTGAGCAACGGATTTGCGGCAACATAGATGTTCGATCCGTTGTGGTTCTCATGCGCGAGCCAGCCGAGGTAACGAGGTGCGAGCGCACGCTCTGCCAGCACGATGCGCTGCTGGGTCTTTGCCTCGCGCTCGTTGCGGAGCAGGAGAGCGAGGGTGTCCCCCGGCGCGAAGCAACGGGAGAGGAAGTCTTTGGCGGTTTCGTTCATCGAATGGACTCCGATCTGGTTTGCATTACGAGCGCGGTCCCACGGGCCTTAGCAGGCGAAGAAGCCCGGTGCTTACCGGGCCTCTTCGCAGTTACGCGAGCGTCTATGCGGCCTCTTCCTCGGTGACTTCCTCGTCGTCTTCCGCCGCTGCTTTCTGGGCCCGATCCAGCTTGAGAATCGAGTTCACCCGAATCTCCCAGACCGTCACTTCCGAGCCGGTCTTCGTGCTGTCGTACTTGCGGCTGCGCAGCTCGCCTTCGACCTGGATATGAGCGCCCTTCTGTAGCTTGGCGGCGAACTCTCCGAGCTTGCCGAAGACAACGCAACGGTGCCATTCGGTGTGCTCGATGTACTTGCCGTCCTTCTTGTAGGAAGACTTCGTTGCCAGGGAGAGAGTGGTGAGGCTGCGGTCGTTGTTGGTGCGAACCTCTGCGTCGTTGCCGAGGAATCCGATGAGGGTGACTTTGTTTGAGTACATGGTGGTGATCTCCGTTTCGTTGAATTTCCCGTATCCTGCTCGGGTCACACTAGGCGAAGCCCAGCGAGTGGGCCCGGCTCCCAAGTGCCAAGGAGTGCTTTTTCGGCGGGGCCCGAAAGAAGTTTGTGCGGCGTCCGTTGCCGCGGTTCTCAAACTTGTTTTGGGAGGAACCGAGACCCCGCAGGGGCGACGTAGTCGAAGCAGAACGACGCCGAGCCGCAGGGCGCCGGTTTTGGCCCCCAAAGCGTGACCCCGAGCAGAGGACGGGATACGAGGCGGAAGGCTCCCCGATGCACCGAAGTCATCCTCTCCATTCCTGCACCGGATGTTCGCCTCAACCGCAGCTCCATTTCGATCGGTAATGGCTTCCAAGAAGGACGGCTTTGAGCACACCTCCTTGCGTGACGGCAGCTCACGGACGCCAAGCTGGGCGCTTTCAGGGACGAGTTGGGCTGTGCAGCCGGTGTGGCAGCATGTCGGTACATCGGAGTGACCTCGATTCGGGTTGGGTTCTCTAGCTGGTTGCCTGGGTCTCAGGCGGAAGCACGATAGATGTCCTCCGTCTGGAAGCATTGGTCCGTGTGACTGTAACCGGCGACGGTAATCAGCTCGCGCACACGGCGGCGGCCCTTGGCATCGCGCTCGCAATGCAGTACGAAGTCCACCGCTTTGCCGGTCTGCGACCGGACAAATGCCTGGTCCAAATTGGTCCTTGCACTCAGAGCCATGTCGGCCAGACGATCCAGGGCATCAATTGCAGAGTCCGCGTGCAATGTCGAGAGTGTTCCACCATGGCCAGTGTTCATGGCCTGCAGCAGGTCGTAGCCGCACTCATCGCGGATTTCGCCCATGATGATGCGGTCAGGACGATGCCGCAATGCGGCGGCGACAAGCTGGCTCGGCGTGATGGCGACCTGACCGGGAATTGCATCGACGGCCTCCCATCGAACAGCGTTCGGATGGGTTATCTTCAACTCTGCCGGTTGCTCGATGACGACCAGTCGCTCATGCAGGGGAACATGATCCAGCAACGCTTTCATGAGCGTGGACTTGCCTGAGCCGGTTCCACCGCTGATGATGCCGTTCTTCCGCCGCGCAATCAGGTCCACAGCGGCATCTCGGACACACCCTGCCAGACTGCCAGCTTCTACCAGTTCATCCGAGCTATACCAGCGGTTGAATTTGCGAACGGTGAGCGTCGGTCCGTTAATCGAAGAGGGAGCGCCTACTACCGCTACGCGCGAGCCGTCCGGCAAGCGTGTATTTAGGATGGGATTCTGGCTGGTCAAGTCCTGGCCTAGAATCCGCGCCACACGCTCTATGGCTGCCTGCAAGCGGTCGTTGCTGTATGGCGTGGAGAGCGGAATATGCTCGACAACGCCGCCGCGATCCGCAAACACACCGGTTGTCCCATTAATCATCAAGTCGGAGATAGACGGGTCGAGCAGCAACGCCCGCAGTTCCTCGGGAAAGAACGGAAGTATGAGCTGGAAGCTCATCGCGCCGCTCCTATAGCAGGTTGCGGCGTTGCGTTGGGATTCACTGTGCCGGCGCCTGGCGTTGTCGAGTCTACGGAGACGCGGTTCTCGTGGAACTCCGTGATCGTCAGACCCAAGGGATTGATGAACTCATACTGCGGATAAATCCGGGACTGATCGCTGACCTGCTTCGGGTTCAGGTAGTAGGTGACGGAGAGGAGCCAATGCTCTGTGCGGGGCTCGTGGGAGTGCTCTTCGGAGAAGATCTTATCGAAGGTAACGAGCGCTGTTCCGCGTGCGACTGTAGCCCCCTGTACCGTCTCTTCCGACATGGAAGTGATGGTGACATTGCGAACCTGCACCTCGCTCGATTCGATCTGTCCCGCGATGACCTGCGAGACAAGACGACTCTGGTTGTCGGACGCCATTAGCTGCGCGGCGAGTGGCTGCGAAAGGAAGTAGTAGTTCAAGGGATACTTCTTCGCGACGGTCTCCCGATTGATGGTGTAACGGTAGTTTGCCCAGTCAGTGAGATAGGTACGTACTTCGCCTTCGCGCGGACTGTAGTTTAGGTCGGTATATTGAATGGCCTGGGCGCGGCCCATCTCGTCAATGCGGATGTACCGATTGGCGATTGGGCGGTGCGCCAGCGAGAAGTTCAGCCACATGGAACCGCAGAGCAGGACCGTTCCGCAGCCAATGATCAGTCGGTAGGCTTTCCGTTCAGCGTAATGAGAGGAATAGACCTCGTTGCCGATTTGGTCCGTCAGCATAGACACCTCAGGCGTGAGCGCCTGCTCAACGGGTACTGTGTGCGTGGACATGGGGATGCTGACTCCTTTCCGAGACGGCTTGGAACACGACGAATGCATAGATGAAGCCGGATACAATAACGCCGATCACGAAAAAGAGAAGGAGCGGCCTCATGAGGCGCCTTCCTATACGGCTATTTGCAACAGCACGACCAAAAAAGAACGCTGAGAGAAAGTTCCACATCTAGGCTCCTCCCTTCGACATAAAGAGACTGGCTGCTCCGCCCGCCGCGCCTGGGGCTGCAGAAACAAGTCCTGCAGCCCCGCCAAAGATGGCCTGCGTCATGCTCGGAATGAACAGCATGTTAATGATGAACGCGACGAAAACCATCAAGCAAGGGATGAGATTCGCAATCCACATATCCATCGAATAGTTGCCGTTGAAAGTCTGCTGGATGAACCCGTTCATAAAACCGGCCCAGACATAGATGAAAGCGGCGGCAACCGCGCGAATCATGGCAAAGCTGATGAGCACGTCAAGGAAATGGAAGAACTTCGCTCTGAAGGTCTGTGTCATCAGTAGCGGGATGAAGATAGGGCCGAAGAGTGCGGCCACGCCGTACAGGATGAACGCGCTGCAATTGATGACAAAGAGTATCGCCGACGCAAGTCCAAGCATGATCTGCACCAGCACGTAGCAGAGGATCTGAACCGGCGCAGTGAAGGACGGCATCGCTGTCCCATCCCCAGCCGTCTTAAGAAGCTGGAGCAACTGGTCCAGCGAGTGCTGATCGAAAGCAGCGACCATCGCCTGGGCGATGTAGCTGAAGAAGTGGTTGATACCGAAGCTCGCGCCGGGAAACGGGTTCACCCAGTAGTTTTCGAGCAGGCAGCACAGAATGAGCTTCAGCAGGAAGTTTGTGAGATCACCGGCCTGCACAGGATGGTGATGCAGGCGGAAGGTCATGCTGCTGGTGTTCCAGTTGATGACCATGCTGATAAGGGTGAAGAGCGCGATGGCACTCAACTCCGTCAAGCCGAGTTGAGTCAACGCGCCACCGTTCTGTGTCGTCAGATTGGTCAGGTTGTTCGTGAACTGGTACAGCCAGTCCATGCCCGACGATGCAGACGGCAGTGCCTGTGCGAGAACGATGGTGGCGCTCATAAAGAATCTCCGTAGGAATTAGGGGATGTAGGTCTTCCAGGTCTTTCCTTCATTGCCGGCAGCGGAGTTGTGCCGCTGCTTGTCCGCTTCCACCTTCTTCCGGAACGCTTCATCTTCCTGCCTACGCTGTTCGGCGTCGCGCTGTTGCTGTTGAAGGATGGCTGCGGCTTTGGCGGCCTCATGGCGTTGGTAAATGGCGGCGCTGGCGAGAGCGGCCAGCACCGCGAGGATGGCAATCAACAGTTTCGTGTTGAGGAGCTTGAGCATGGCTCTCCTTACGGCAGATAGGTCTGCCAGGTGTTGTCTTCGCTCGCGGCACTCATGTCATGCGTAGAGTGCTGCGTCTGGACGAAAACTGCGGTGTTGAGGTCGGTAGCAGCGGCGTTCCGCTGCTGCATATTGGAGACAGCCATCTCTGACGCTAGGCAAGCCTGCAAGACGCCCTGCGATTGCATCTCGGACATCTTCTGGGCTTCTGCCGCGTTGAGGAGATTGAGCTGCTGCACTTCGCTGTTGGTGGTACTACTGCCATCGAGCTGGTTAGCTGCGAGACTGCTGTTAGCCGTGGCGTTCTGGCTCCGTGCGGCCCGGTACTGACCCACAGCGGTGATGCAGTCAGGTGAGACAGAATCGGACATCTCGATCATGGCGAGCTGGGAGAGCTGCGGGCTGCCCGGCGTCTGAGTGCCGAGATACGTCGGCATGTCAGAACTGACGGGCACCGTCGCCGTCGTCCACCCGGCAGAGGATGCAGATGGCGAATTGCTGTTGAGTGCCGTTGTCATGCCGTTCGTCTCGCCAAACCTATTCTTCACGTTGGCGGTTCTGAGAGCAGTGAGCGTGGTCTGCCACTGCTGTTTGAGGGAGAAATGCTCAATGTTGTTCTTGAGCATCGTGTATTGCGTCTGGAGTGTGGTGAGCTGCGACACGAGACTGGCATAGCTGGTGGGGTCGAAGACGATGTCTCCGAAACCGAAGAGCGCGAAGCTCGGCGTGGCGGTGAAAAGAAGCAGGCCACCTCCGAGGAGCCATCTGCGCCTGTACTTCGGTGGAATCTGCATAGAACCTCCGATACGGAACGGTCAGTTAGAACTTACGGGGGAACGTCGGATCGAGCGGGTGCAGAGAGAAGTCACACGGGCCGCTGATGAGGTTGCCTACGAACTCAAGCGAAGCGTCGCTCGCCCGCGCAAGTGCCGAGAAGCTTCCTGAAAATCCGATGGCCACAAAGGCGAGGGCGAGCGGCAGGGCGAGAATCAAGGGACGGCGCGGACGGGAGACACTGGGGTGCATGGTTCCTCCTTTCATTACAGGGTGGGATCGACGCGATGCTCTGGGTACGAAGGGATGAGGATGTCTCGCCCGATGTACACGCGGGCACGCGAACCCTCTTTGAGGGTTATGAGTGGCAGCCGGTTCAGGAAGTGGTTGAGTGCCTGCTCACCCTCGGCGGCGGACTGCTCGGAGACGCCATTACGAATCTCTGTAGAAGGCGTGAAGACACTGCCGTTGTTGCCGATCTGTGCGAGGCCGCCCAGTCCGCCAATAGCGGCGGCGGCGCCGAAGGCCATCAGATAACCGTGGTCAACCTTGCTGGCAAGGCCGGTTGTACCGATCTGGTCAAGGCCGATGTATTTGTCGAAATCGAGTGAAAATCCATCCGGGCACACGGCACGGTGAAAGGTGACGAACATCTTCCGCTGCTGCGCGTTTCCAACGCTCTGCACGGTGCCAATGAGCCGCGTACCTTGGGGCATCAAAAGCTGCTGGTGATCATGAGAGTAGTAGTCCGTAGTCAGCATGACCAGGATGGGCCCGCCGAAGCCGCCGTCGATGTGATTGGTGACGACACCCTCCAACACTGTGCCCTCGAAGATCCGGTAGAGGCGGCCCTGATACTGGTCGAACGGGTACTGTGCCATCGGATCGCCTTTGGACGGATGGAGGGATGAGGCATCGGCCAATGCGGGCCGGGCGGAAGAATCCTGGCTGCTGGCAGAATTGGCTACAGCTCTTGATTGGGAAGACTGAGCCACAGCCGTCTCAGGCGACGCGCCCTCGTGCGAGAAATCAATCGCGACGGTGTCGCTGTTCATCGCGTCCTGCCGCTGCTTCTCGATGGCAAGCCGCTTCTGCTTTGCCTCAGCCTGGGCCTCGGAGACACTAGAAGTACGCTGGGGCGCGTTCGGACTACTGCCATAGATGGAGTCCCGCTGCGCTGCCGTCATCGCTGGAGTGCCGGCCGACTCCGGGCCAGGCACAGCCTGCTCCTGCTGAAGTTGCTGCATGGCAGCAGCAAGGGCCTCCTGACGCTGCTGCTCCGCGGCGTCATGACGAGCTTGCATCTGTTGTTGGGTCTCGAAGCTCGACACTTGCTGGGCATTGGAAGTCGTCGGGCTCATCGTCAACGCACTCCTGGCAGCGGTCTTCTTGTTGCCGCTTAGGAGACTGGAAACATTAGCAATCCCAATTAAACCGACGATCACCACGAGCGCAATGACAACCGGCATACTCTTCCGCAGCGGCGGCTTCGACTCCGGCTGCTCAGGGACAGTGGCAGGCACAGTCTCGTTAGGCTCCCTCATGGCTACCTCCCCTGGGCCGTGCGTCGGAAATCGACCTTCTGCTTGCCGAGCGCGAGGTAACCGGACTCCAACTTCTTCGGCACGATGTACAGGCCGTTCGAGAAATCGAAGTTGATGAGCGACGGCTTCTTATCCTTCACCTCATAGAGCGCAGGCGTCTCCTGGAACTGTCCGCGCAGGTAGGTGAACTTGTCATCCCGCCAAATCTGCTGTAGACCAAGTTCCTTGCCCTTCTTCTCGTCCCACACGTAGTCGAAGTGCAGCGAGCCGGGATAGTGACTGCGGTAGGTCTCTTCCTTGGTCTGTTCCGCTTTGAGTGTGGCCATCTGAGCGGCCTGCGCAGCGGCAGCCTCCTGTTTGGCTTTGTCGAGGTCTGCTGCCGGTACAAACACTGGCAACTGCGTCAGACGGTCCTTGGCGGTCTTATCGCCCGGCTCAATCAATACCTTCGAGTCATAGTGGGCGTCCGGATCATCGGAGACTTCGCGCAATTGGAGGGTGTACTCATTGCCGTGATCTGACACGATATGAATATCGGTCGAGCCGTTCGCCGTCTTCGGCTTTACGCTGATGAACCGTGAGGCTACGTGGCCGCCGTCGAAGACCCAATCCACCGTATCTCCAGCGAAGACGTTGGCGACTTTCTCCTCCGCAGGCAGCACAATCAGCGTGGACTGCAATAAGCCCGCGCGGACCACGGGAGGAGTCTGCGACTCCGAGACAGCCACCGTGCGCGGCGCGCTCGGCTGGAGTGGACGCGTAGGAGTAGCGGCGCGGAGAGGCATTGACGCCAGTGTGAGTCCAATCGAGACGAAGATGGGAATGGGCGGCTTCATGGTTGCTGTCCTTTCTGTTTCTCTACTCTGTGTCACCCTGGGCGAAGCGGGTGATTCCTTCGGTGAGTCCGTGCTTGGCGATCAACTTCGATCGGCGTACCCGGTCCTTCGGCTTGGTGGAGAACGCGGCGTAGCTGCGGCTATCGAGGTTCAGCCGCACAACTTTGGTCAATCCATCGCGGCGCATATAGAGCGCTTCACGGTCCTGCAAGCTCTCAAATAGCGCGAGCTGCTGTTCGTTCATCTTGAACAGCTCGGCGTACCGCTTGCGGTTGAATGTCGCGTCACGCAGAAACAGGAACGATGTGCAGGAGTTCACGATGCTGTCGGCGTTTTCTCCAAGGTCTTCGGCACTCTGACCGATCATGGTCACGCCGCCCAGATTCTTGCGAACCGTTTTGATGGAAGCAAGCGCCCCGTCAAGAAGCTGCTTGTTCTTCATGGAAGAGAAGATCTCCTCAATGAGGATGTGCTTCGGGACGCCTAGATTGGCGGAGTTGAAAAGCACATCATTGATGCGACGGAGCAGCCAGACCATCAGCGGTTCGATCAGGTCAGCGTACTGCGCGTTGTTCACGCCTTGGAAGTCGAAGCACTGCACGCGGGACAACGAGAGACTGTCTTCCACGTTGTCGAAGATGCCGCTGTATACGCCTCTTCCAACCCACTTCGACAGATAGCGGTCGAGCTTCTTCGGCAGGTAGAGGTTGGACAAACGGCGATTCGACGAGTCCAGCAGGTACATATCCTGCACAGCCTTGTGAATCACGTCATCGTCTTCGGGCTCCAGTTCCGCGCCGCCATTGGTCAGGAGCAGCTTGATAAAGCTGTAGAGGAACTGGATGTTGCTCTCCGTCGGTTCCAGCGTGAACGGATTGAGCCGCGGGCCATCTTTGCCGATGTGATCTATACGACCACCGTACAGCTCCACGACGCTCTCATAGCTGCCGCCGATGTCAAAGATGTAGGTGAACCCACCGTACTTCTGTTCATGCGCAACGGTGAGGTTCCCGGTAACGGACTTCCCGCTGCCTGTAGGCCCGAGAATCAGCTGCACCCGTACTCCATCCACATAGGCGTCCTGAAAGAACGGCGTCCGCGTGCGCGTCTCGAAGATGTTCAGGTACTCAGCATCGAGGTCATCCGAATGCGGATGGCCGAGTTGCGGCGCGAAGATCGCCGACAGCCGGGCGTGGTGGTCCTCGGACAGCCACATCGGGAAGACATTGAAGTTTCCATTGCCGGGGAACATCGCATAGAACGCAGAGAGGTTGCCAAGCGTTTCTTCCATGATCTGCGCGCGTGCTTCCACAAAGACGCGATGCACAGCAGGGGAGACGGAGTGCAGCTCCGGCACCGAGCGTGCGGCCACAAGCAGGCGAAGGGAGAACTCACCGTGCGCCTTCTTGTCGAGCGCCCGGACCACGTCGCCCAGGTCGTCTACGGCATTGTTCGCAGCTTTGGCACCGGCTCCGACGTCAAGTGAGGCTGTATCGCGCCCGGCCATGACCCGCGACAGCACGCCGACTTTGAAGAAGGAGATGAACTTCTCTTGCTGGTCGATCTCATGTCGCGCATTGGCCGTCGATTTGGGCCGCCACGTCGAACAGAGGATGCTGTCACAGTCCAGCGTGAGCAGGTCAGAGAACAGGCATGGCCTGGATGCTTCCGGTGTCGTCTGCATGGAATACATCTGCACGAACCGCCTGCCGATGCGGAGATGGTCGCTCTCCCACGTGACAGGAGATTGCACGATCTGGCGGTCCACACCGGTATCACTGCGAAGCTGGCCCCATTCTGCCCAGTCCTCAAGGTTGAAGAGATAGCTAAAGAATTGAAATACACTCTGCTTGTCGAGCAGGCGAAGACCGATGGAGTTGCCGAGATTGCCTGCAAGCAAGGCCGCTGCCTTCTGCAACTGCGCCAGAATCCGCAATGTGGAGGCTGCGTTCTCATCGGGCTTGCGCTTGAAGGATGTGACCTTCGACGGCTCCAGCGTCAGGCACCAGTGAAGATCGATTCTCCGGAAGCCTGCGTAGGATTCGAGGAAGCGCAGGCGCTCCTGGACGAATTCCTGCGTGACAGGATTGCAATACGCCTTCTGACGGGGCAGCTCGAATCCGGACATGACCCGCGCGTACTGGTACAAACATGCGCCTTCCGGCAAACCACGTAACGCACCTTCGATCATGCGGAGCTGCGACTCAAGCGCCTGATCGGTCAACCCTTCCTCGTCTATACCCGAGAGTTGAAAGAGGCATCCGTAGCCGCCGCCCTTCAACGCAAAGATGTGGTTGTTGACGAAGCGGGCAATCGGCACGATGCTGCACGCTGCGCCAGCCTTGGCAAACCACGGAACGTATTTGATCTGCTCAGCGTTTGCGCGGGTCATAGTAGCTCTTCTGGTTGAGGCTCAGGCCCCACAGTTGGAACATCTTCGGGTGCTTGCGAATGATGAACCACGCGCCAACAGCCAGCGTGGGAAAGGCCACCATCGCCACGAAGCGAAAGCCGAGGAGGAAAACCGCAATGCAGACGAATACAATCGCCATCCATGCCGTGAGGTCTAATCCGAGCTTGGCTCGGGGACGATTCAGCGCTTGATTGATTGTTTGCGGTTCTCCTCGACGAGTCATAAGCCGATGCACCTCCTACATCGTCTGTCCGGTCAACGAGCCGATCCAACCGGCTCCCCAGCCGAGAACTCCAGCGCCGAAAAGCGCGCCAAAGAGTCCGGGAATCGCATCCTGAAACCTCCCCGACATCATGCGAATGCCAGCGAAGATGAGACCGCCGAAGCAGATGACGGCACCGGCATAGATAGCGAAGGTCTTGAACGTCGCCATAAGCGTTGTCGCGCCAGAGAAGTCCATCGTCCCCTGCGCATGGGCAACGCCCGCAAATGAAAGCGCCATAAGCGTCGGCGCCATCACACGGATGAATTGAGTTAGCTTCTGATTGAGCCTCCGTATTGGGAGGCATGAACGACGTGACATGGGCATTCTCCTGATGGCGCGTAGTCAACGCCAATGAGAGGAAGCTAAAGCCGCCTAAAGCGCTCGTCCAACATTTCCTATCGATTTCGCTATACGTTTTGTCTATGGCCACCGATCGCCTTCAAGCAAGTAGCTTCTTCTGCTCTGAACGATGGCCACCAGGTGACTCTTTCCGTCCTGTCGATTCTGACCAGCCCTTTTCGAAATATCGCTCAATGAAAGGAAGGGCTACATGGCCCGCTTTCCTGAGACGAACGAACGCTGTATCTGCTGTCCAAGCAATCCCTGTAAGAGGACGTGTGGTGATCCCTGGTTCCAGCGTCTGAAGCTGATCAATTAGCGCGAGTCCATACTTCTCCCTGACCATCCATTGAATCTCGGCTGGAGTCCGAGCGGAGCAAGCGAGATGGATCGCAACGCCTGCTTCCGTGAACATCGCGCTGAGCTGGGCGTGTGCAGACGGATATTGCTCTGGATCGCGAAAAATGGTGATCCTCCGGGCGATCTCGCGAATGTCAAGCTGAGCACGCTGAGCAAGCACATCATCGGAACGCATACAGACTGCTAAGGGGGATCGGCTAATGGGCTGGACCGCATATAGATTCCTGTCTATCGGCAGAGGCAGAATGGCGCAGTCAAGCAGTCCTGTATCGAGCCGTTGCAAGCAAATAACTGGGTCGCAACTGGCTAGCTGTATGGCACATCCCGCGAACATTCCGTCATAGCTTTCATGAAACATCTCGAGAATTTTTGCGTTCACGAATGACGAGAAACCGAGTCGCAACGGAGGTACTTGATGACGCTGAACCGCTCGTGCCATGGCCAGCATCTGTTCCCAATCCTGTAGTGTGCTCTCAGCGTAGGCAGCGATCAGCCGGCCAGCAGCGGTCAGCGTAAGCCCGTTTTGCGATCGTTCGAAAATTACGAGGTCGATATTGCTTTCGAGCTTCCCGATCTGATGGCTAAGAGAAGATTGGGCGACGAAGACTTGTTCGGCAGCACGAGTGAAGTTCAGAGTCTCAGCGGAAACTTTGACATACCGCAACAGACGGAATGTGAGGGAATCAGACATTGGCCTCTACGCTCTAAATGGCTCTAGTCGATCCCGCGAAGTCCGCGAGATTATCGCTGTGGAAAACGCGTTACTAAAACCATATTTGGCGTAGGAACCAGAGATGTCAATTAGGAGCCCGATGGAGTCCGGGTGCTCCGAGGAGCCCACTCGCCTTCAGCGCGGAACTACGACCATAGAGAAAAACTGTGGCGAAATCGATACGAAGTGTTGGACTAGGGGCGGCCATTGGTTAACGCTGAAGACTGATTGCCCGCGTGAGGTCTCAATGCAGAACCAATCAGAAGCTACTGTCTCAGTCATGAGTCCCAGGCCGCCGAATGATGAATCAACGGAGGCTTTGCTGCGCAGACCACCCAGAAGAGTCGGAGAGTGGCGTGCCCGATCTTTTGTACCAGTTGGATAGTTAGTGTAGCGCAGTGAGTTTTGTCGATATCTCTCCGCCGTCGAGGGTGTGGGGACGTGGGAAG